>Ga0209061_1005716_pt1 | contig 10623 bp, 6 predicted proteins | sample Coa_R1_10_FD_187157 | JGI IMG/M metagenome (GOLD analysis project Ga0209061, IMG submission 187157) | Surface soil microbial communities from Centralia Pennsylvania, which are recovering from an underground coalmine fire - Coalmine... | ecosystem: Environmental > Terrestrial > Soil > Unclassified... | reverse complement strand
TGAGATAGGGTGTGCCATCGATTACATCCAGGCCAGAAGAAGGAACCGTTAAAGGTTGACCGAGAATAATATCGCCCCGCTCGCCACCGGTTGGAAATCCCGGAGAAATTCCTGCGGTGATTTCCAGGGGATCTCCGGACGTGTAAGTCTGGATAGCGGTAAGCTGCCAGCCAGAAACTAGAGGATCCAATTTCCCGGAACGGGACATCCAGCGTTTGCCATGCCCGAAGGGAAGCGCGTAAATCCAGGTCAGCTTTAAGGCGTGTGTTTGATCAAAAGAAGCAATCGATTTTTCCAGTCTTCGATTGTAGAAATCCTGGGCCGTACCAGGACTGTACATGGAGGCATCGCTATCGGTAAGAATTTTTGAAAACGTATAGGATGCGATAAAAGTAAAACCACTAGAGCTCTCTCGTCGCGCTGTTATCTGTGCTGAATGGTAGGTAGAGTTGCCGAAGCCCGTTTGATTGCTCACGATGCCTGCAAACTGCGGGAAGGGGGCCAGGCCTGCGGCAACTGTTGTGCTGTAGTTTTCCGTCTCGAAGTTTGGGTAGGGCAATTTTGTAATACCATACTGTGCCAGCACGGCTGCAGTGGAGGGAGTTGCCAGGGCGGTTGCGAAGTCCATAGCCAGGATATCTCCTAACCCCATGTATTTACCTGGAACCTGATCATATTCCCCGGAGAACGCTCCGCCGTTGTTTACCAGGCGTGTACCTTTTGAGCCCACATAGTTCGTTTCGAGCAGTACTCTTGCGGGAAGCTGAAATTGAAAGCCTGCACTCCAATTCTGCACATATGGCAAGCGCAAGGCGTCCTTGGGTAGAAAATCTATAATATTGCCATTGGCTTGCGTGGGATCATAATCAGGAAGAGTTCCAGTAAATCGAGGTATACCCACCTGGGCTACGGCGGGCAAGGGAGCGTTTGCTAGTGGAGAGAGGTATAGCGCGGGGTCCTGATAGAAACCGGTTGGTGAGGTGCCAGCGGGTACGTTAACCGAGCTATTAAATCCGAAGGTGTTTTGTTCACCGAACCCCCATTCAATAGGGGGATCGTACGAGATACCGTAGCCACCGCGAAACACAATATTGCTGCTGATCTGATAGGCCAACCCAAAACGTGGAGCGAGATTTTTGAAGTACCAAGTTTCAAATGAACCCTTGTGGAGGCAAGTCGGACAGTTACCCAGAAACACAAGTGCGCCTGGAATTCCGTCTGCGGCCGCATTGGGGACAGTAGCGTCAAATCCGGACATACGATCGAACGCCTCTGTTTTTGGGGTGGGGAGTTCCCAGCGGAGACCGAGATTGAGAGTCAATCTGGAAGAAATCTTGAAGTCGTCCTGTGCAAAGAAGGACATAGCGCCTTGGCGATAGCCCGGTTCCGTTGCGAAAATTTGCGTAGAGCCGCTGTTAGCTGCGCCGAGCAGGAAGCTGGCGAAGGGATGGCCCGTTTCGGTTTCAAAACCAGGCAACGCAGTCTGGACATCGCTGAAATTAAAAGTGCCGCCAGTATTACTGGGTTCGTAAGTATTGTAGTGATAACGGATATAAGATGCGCCGAATTTTAAGCTGTGTCGTCCGTGAATTGTCGAAAATATGTCTTGGTAGAAATAGCTTTCTGTTGGATCGGAACTGGCGCAGCCGATGCCAATGTTGGACATGGTTTTCAGATGTGAGCTACTAAGGGTCATCATGGGGAAGCAATTTTGACTTGTGCCGCTGATATCCATTTTGGCGGCGTACTCTGCCCCATTAGCTACGTAGCCGTTGGTGTCATAAAAACGGTTGTATGCGACAGTGGCTTCATTTACAGAATGATTATTAATCGTCCACGTATGGCTCAAACGCACCATTGGACCGCCAGTGAGCTGCTGCTTGTAGGTGCTGACCGGCTGATCGGGGAAGGGGGGACTTGTAGTCGAACCACGGATATACCGACTGCGGGCGTTATAGTTAAAGAACATAGATAACTTTTGGGTATCACTGATAACCTGGTCTACTTTGACACTTCCCGCATCGCGATTCAATTCTGGACAGCAGCCGCTGAAGGCGAGTGCATTATTGATGTTCGCACCGTTAACCACGGAAGGAAACAATCCTAATAATACGGAAGTTGCTTTGCTGAAATCTTCAGGCGGAATGACGTTGAGCTGCCCGTTATAAGAGAAAGGATCGCGGATAATGGCCGTTGCGCCACTCACATTTTTCAAACCGGTTATCGGGTCAATACTTCCGGCTGGAACGCTGCGTGTCGTCAGTGGATTATAGATCTCATTTTGATAGACAGGACGCCCGAGAGCGTCGGTTCCCACTTGAGGCCCCAGCCAGGAACTAAAATTGCCATGCAGCATGGCCGGAGTGGGCACTGTTGTGGTTCCGCTAAAGGAGAAGTTTCTAAAGCGGTCGGATTCCCATGCGATAAAGAAGAAGGTGCGGTCCCTCTTGATCGGTCCTCCAAGGGTTGCACCGAAATCATTATCTTTTGTGTTGTTCTTTGGCTTGTTGAAGGTGTCTGCAACCACGCCCGCAGCGTTAAAGACAGGGTTTTTTAAATATTCGTAGGCTGTTCCATGAAACTGATTTGTCCCCGATTTCATGGAAAAACTGGCGATACCACTTCCGGTTTGCCCGTATTCAGCGGAATAGTTACTGGTCAAAACATTGAATTCCCCTATAGCATCGGTCGAGGGGCTGAATTCAGTTAGTCCGTCGTTGTAGTCGTATCGTCCAACGGTGACACCATCAATGAGAACTTGTGTGGAATAAGGCTGACCTCCGTTGATTGATCCGTAACCCGGGCCGCCAATTGTTCCGGCCAGACTTAAATAGATAAATGTTTGTGGATCTCGTCCCCCATCGCCGATCTCAATTGGTAGTGTCTCGAATTCGGTTGGAGTCATACTGGCACTTAGTTCGCCTGTAGACGTTTCCAGCAGGGGGGCGGTGCTGGTGACCGTTATCTGTTGTTGCGTGCTGCCGATTCGAAGTCTAAAGTTTCTTGTAAGTATTTGTGCTACACCCACTTCCATGTGCTCGATCACTTCGGTTTCAAACCCTGTGGCGGATACTTCTATCCGATAGACACCGGGAGGAACCGGCAAGCGATAATAACCGGCGGATGAGGTGAGCATTTTACTCAGGACGCCGGTATTGATCTCGGTTGCAGTGATGGAAGCGTTCGATACGACCGCGCCGGAGGGATCTGTAACGAGCCCGGTGATTATCCCCATTGCCCCTTGTCCGAAAAGGCTGACGGTGGGGGTAATGATCAGGGCGCTAAACAGCCACCAGAACCTAAAACTGCGCATAACCAACCCCTTAGGTTCTTCGTTTCTAGTAATTACCTTTGGGTCTCATTATGTTCCGAAAGGAAACGAAAGTCAACAGAAAATTTCGAAAGGCCGCGTCAAGTTTTTTGGTTTGGGCGAGGCGAGGGCGCAATGCGTTTGGCCCGGAAATGAACAGGGGCCAGCGGAGGAGGATGAGCTAGACTACAACAACCTCAATGCCTGCCTGGCGAATTCGTTTTACCATCCCTTCGCTAGCGCGGTTGTCTGTAATCAAACGGTGAATGCGAGACATATCGGCAATCATGGAAAGGCTTCGGCGGCCAAGCTTGCTCGCATCAGCGATCACAGTCACTTCCGTCGAGACGGCAATCATCAAGGAGTTGAGCTGAGCTTCCAGCATATCGGGTGTAAACAGTCCTGCCTCAGGGTCGAGTCCGTCTACGCCTAAAAAGAAGTGATCCGCGTGAAGTTCCTGGATGAAGCGTTCCGCTAGCGGGCCAACAAAGGAGCCTGCTGCGTGACGCATGATTCCACCGATCATGACAAGCGAAAACTGAGGCATTCCGCTAAATTCCTGAGCGATATTTAGCGCATGCGTAATGATGTTCAGAGGTGTAATATTCTTCTTTTTAATCGCCCGGGCAACTTCGGCAGAGGTGGTTCCGGAGTCGAGGATAATCGTCTGGTGCGGCTTAATGAGTTGGGCGGCTGCCCGGCCAATACGCGATTTTTCCTCATGGCATAACGTCTTTTTAACATCCAGCGGTATGTCTCCCTCTTGCGGCAAAACGGCGCCCCCGTAAGATCTCAGGAGCAATCCTTTGCTAGAAAGATATCCCAAATCTGCCCGAAGGGTTACGGCAGAGACACGAAATCTTTGAACCAAGTCCTCTATGGAGACGCGTCCTTCCCGTTTGGCGATATTTATGATCTCGCGCCGTCGTTCGTGCACCAATAGCTTGGGTTTTCTCTTAGACAATTGATCCCGTCTTCATCTTACGTTAGCGCATGGAATCACAAGGAATCGAAAATTTTCGAAAGCAAGCTGCAGCGAGTATTGGAGTACATAATACGGCGAATTGTCACGATCCAGCGAACAAAATTCAATCGGCCCTTGGAGACTGCTAATGAGATAGTGAATACATACGGACGGTGCGGCACGCGGATGTGAGAAATGGGATGCATGATGATTTGCGGCAGGGTGAGGCTCCGTTTTCAGGTCGCTCCGTCTGCATTACAGGCGCAGGCGGCTACATCGGAGCTGCGCTGGTGCGTGCGCTTGCATCACAGATTCCTGCTTCGTTGATTCTGCTGGATGCGTGCGAACAAAATCTGTTCGAAATCGAGCGAAGCATACAGGCCCAAGCCGCGCCGGAGACGACGGTCCATGTTGTTTTAGGAAACGTTGGAGATGATGGCCTTCTCGACCGCCTGTTTTCCCAATTTCGTCCGGAAATCGTCTTACATGCTGCGGCATTCAAGCATGTTGCTCTGCTCGAGCGAAATCCGTTTGCTGCAATTCAGAACAACGCCCTTGCCACGTACACACTGCTGCGAGCTGCCTTGCGCTGGGGCATTCCCAGCGTGTTGGTGATTTCTACTGACAAGGCGGTGAACCCGCACAGCGTGATGGGAGCCTCAAAACGCCTTGCCGAGTTATTTGCCGTCTCGCTGAGCCGTGTCACCTCGCGCATGAGCGCCATCCGGCTGGGGAATGTGTTCGGCTCGACGGGCAGTGTCGTTCCTCTGTTGATCGATCAACTGAAAACTGGACAGCCTCTCACGATAACGGACGCAGAGGCGGCGCGCTATTTCCTCTCTCCCGGGCAAGCGGTGCGGGCCATTCTGGACGCGGCAACGGCCTGCTGTGACGGAAAAATTCTTTTGCCGAAACTTGGTTCCCCGGTGCGCATTGTAGAGCTGGCGGAATCTCTTGCGCGCTCCACGGCGACGTGCAATCGAAAGGCGCCCATGTTATTCACCGGGCTTCACCCGGGAGAAAAACTGGTCGAGGAACTTGTGGGCAAGCATGAGAAGGAGATGGGTGATCTCTGCGAAGGGCTTCAGGTAATTGAGACACCGAGGCTGTCTCCGTGTGAGTGCGAAGAGATTGTCAGGAACCTTTCCGATTGCGTGCGGCGGTTCGATGTGAATGCGGTTGTGCGCGTTTTGTGTTCTGCTATCCCTGAATATACGCCGAGCCGGCTGCTTACGAAAGGTGTGAGCTAAACTTTCCGCTAGTGAAGCGAACCATCGCTGTCATCACGACTTCCCGTGCCGATTACAGTCATCTCTATTGGCCATTGCGGGAGCTTGCCTCACATCCAGAGCTCGAGCTAAAGCTGATTGTGCTGGGCCCCCATCTTTCGCCTGAATTTGGCTATACGGCGAGAGAAATCGAGAAGGACGATTTTCGTATCGACGCGCGCCTGGAGTGTCTGATGAGTTCCGATACGGATGTGGGGATGGCCAAGACGATCGGAATCGCTACATTAGGTCTGGCTGATTGCCTGGGGTCCATGCGCCCGGATATGCTGTTGCTCACCGCCGATCGCTACGAGATGTTAGCCCCGGCATCAGTGTCGCTGGCGCTCCGTATTCCGGTCGCGCATATCGAGGGAGGCGAGCTCAGCGAGGGAGCCATCGACAATGCTGTTCGTAACGCTTTGACCAAACTTAGCCATATTCATTTCACGTCCACGGAAACGGCAAGGCGACGAGTCATAGCCATGGGGGAAGAGCCGTGGCGCGTGCATCGCGTGGGAGCGCCCTCACTCGATCATCTAAAACGCAGCAAGCTTCAAACTCGGGCGGAGCTTGAAGAAGAGCTTGGGCTGGACTTGAGCCAGCCTACTGTGTTGATTGTCTATCATCCTGCAACGATTCTTCGCGATACTACAGCAGAAGCCGATGCTCTCTTTGCTGCGCTCGATTGCCTTACCGAGCAGCTTGTCTTCTGTTATCCGAATTCTGATGCAGGAAGTCGCGCGCTAATCGAACGCACGAGGCGTTTTTTGCGTACGCACAGGAACGCCCGGATTTTTATAAATTTGAATCCTATTTCGTATTGGAGTTTGCTGCGCTGTGCTGATCTGCTGATCGGGAATTCGAGCAGCGGAATCATGGAGGCGGCTTCGTTTGCGGTTCCAGTCGTCAACATTGGCATCCGGCAGCAGGGGCGCGAGCGGGCGCGCAACACCCTGGATTGCGAGGCTAATAAAGACGCCATACTGGAAAAGGTCGCTATTGCAAAGAGCCGGGACTTTCGCAAATCGATTGAAGGTATAGAAAACCCATATGGCGATGGAGACGCCGCGCGACGGATGGTGCAAGTTTTGGCTTCTGTGCCGCTAGGCATGAGGCTTTTGATGAAGCGGGCAAACGATGAGGATCCCACTTTCGAGTCCTGATATTTCCCAGAGCGATATCGATGCGGTGGTCGCGGTTCTCCGCGCGCCTCACTTAAGCCTTGGTCCGAAACTGGTGGAATTTGAGCAGGCCTTCGCCGGGTATGTCGGCACGCCATACGCAATCGCGTTGAGTTCCGGAACGGCTGGTTTGGAGCTTGGCCTGGAAGCGCTGGGAATCGGCGATGGCGATGAGGTGATTGTTCCGTCCTTCGCCTTTATTGCTGTTGCGAATGCGGTTTTGCACCGGCGGGCTATTCCGGTGTTCGCCGACATTGATGCGGAAACGCTCAATCTTACACCGGAAACGATCAAAGAAGCACTTACTCCCCGAACTCGGGCGATCATTGTTGTGCATACGTTTGGCTATCCCGCTGATCTTGCGCCCATTCTTGATATCGCCCGCAGATACAATTTGCGTGTCATCGAAGACGCCTGCGAAGCAGTAGGGGCCGAATACTTAGAAAGAAAGGTGGGCGCTTACGGGGATATCGGCGTATTTTCTTTTTACCCCAATAAGCCCATCACCACTGGTGAAGGCGGCATGGTGGTTGTGCACGATCCAACAATCGCGCGTACGATTCGGGCGCTGCGCAATCAGGGGAGAATGCAGCACGATGGCTGGCTCGAGCATATACTCTGCGGCTATAATTTTCGCCTACCTGAAGTCAGTTGCGCTTTAGGGCTGTCACAGCTCCGGAGAATCGCTGAGATGCTTTCGCGGCGAGAGCAGGTGGCGCGCCTCTATTACGAAGCTTTGGAAGCATATCCTCTGATCCAGCGGCCGCCGATTGTGTGCCCTTCCGGCCGCATCTGCTGGTTTGCATTTGTTGTGCGATTGCCCGCCCCATTCACACACGCGCACCGGGAACGTGTCATCCAGTTACTAACAGAACAAGGTATCGGGTGCCGGGCCTATTTTCCACCCATTCATCTACAGCCGCTTTACCGCCCCTGGTCGCGAGCGCTTCCTGTCACGGAAAGCATCGCTTTGAGGACGCTTGCTTTGCCGTTTTATAACCAGCTTCAGAAAAGCCACATTCAGGAGGTCTGTTCCGTTTTAGGCGAGGCAGTACAAAAGATTGCCGCCGAATGGGGACCGTCGCACTTGTCCGCTGCGGTAGTCGACTGAGATGCGCTTTCTAATTTCCAATCCAGCTTTATGCGAAAGACGAGTAAACTCACGGTCTGTAAATACGTGTCCGCTGGTAGCAAAGGTCATTTCGCCAAGGGTCCAGCGAGCGATTACATCGCCGTTCCTCTCATTGGGTAGTAAGTAATCGAGGGCCATCCTGCCGACGGTTTTGAGAAAACCGTACTCCCGCATGTTGTAACGATGATTCACATCTATGAAGACGATGCCGTTTGGAGACAGCAAGCGGGCAAATTGGCGTAACACGTAAACTCTTTGGGCCTCAGAGGAAATATGACCGAGTACATTCCATAGGCAGGTAATGACATCAAATGCTTCCTCAACTGTGTCCAGATCTTCTGCTCGTATGGGCAATCCACGGATACCGGCAGGCCAGTGTCTTCGCATCGCCTTGCTGGGTTCGAGCAACACCAAAGTTTCGATGCCCGCGGCAGTGGCGATTCGTTGTGCACGCCTTCCGTCTCCCGAACCCACATCGAGCATGGAGCGGCTTCCTGGCGGGATCTGATGGAGGATCAGCCTTTCTATGCTTTTCAAATATGCCAGGCGGCGTTCGCAGATTTGCGGATATTCGGGCGCAATGCAATCGTAAGCCGCGACCGGTTCGAGGTGCATCAACGTTTGCGGATTGCCGGTTACCGCTCCGTATCTTTTAACCAGAGCGCTTTTGGGGAGGTTCGGATTTGATCAGACCGGCGCCTTCTTTTACCGTGATGATCCGGTTAGCCGGGACATTGGTCAGGCGTTCTGTGGCTCCGGCCGGCCACCGGATGACGAGATCCACAGTTGGAGAGGCGCCCAAACCAAAGTGCAGGCGCAGATCGTTGGCGGAATAAAAACTTGCCTGGCTCAACACCTCCTGAGCTTGCACCTTACCGCCATAATGCGCCGTTACGCGTGCTCCGATCGCACTCCGGTTCGATTTTGTGCCGATCAACTTCACCTTCACCCAGTTATGGTTTCCTTTGAGATCGTTGCGCAAAAGGGAAGGTGGTTCATTCAGATTCATCACGAGGATATCGATATCGCCATCATTGTCAAAATCGCCGAAGGCTACACCGCGGCTGGCGTGAGCGGCTGCGATGCCCGGCCCTGCCTGATCGAGCAGCTCTTCAAATTTTCCATTGCGCAAGTTGCGGAATAAGATCCGCGGGCTTTTGAAGGGATAGGCCGGTAACTTCGCTTCTATTTCCGGATAGACACTCCCCGTAACCCAAAATAGATCGGGGTAACCATCATTATCTAAATCGAATATACCCGCACCCCAACTGATATAGCGAGTCTCGACACCGAGCCCGGCTGGATTCGTTACATCTTCGAATATCCCTTTGCCGTCATTGCGATAGAGTACGGCTGTGTCATCGGCAAAATGCGTCTTTAAGATATCGAGACTGCCGTCGAGATTGTAGTCGCCGACTCCAACGCCCATTCCGGCTTGTTCCATGCCATCCTCGTTGAGCGCAACGCCGGCTTCGAGGCCGATTTCGGAAAAGGTGCCATCGTGGTTGTTATGGAAGAGGAAACTTGGAGTGGAGTCGCAGGCGACATAAATATCGGGCCAGCCATCGTTATCGAAATCTGCTGCCACAGCCGTCATGCCATAACTTCCGGTTGCTTTGGCGACGCCCGATTTGACACTTACGTCAGTGAACGTTCCATCGCCGTTGTTGTGATAGAGCGCAGGCACTGCTGGCGGGAGGCCGCGGGGGCCGCAGTTTACGGGAATCCCCTTCCAGTTACAAAACGGATTTTCACCGGGCTTTGGCACTTTTGTGATATCAAAATCGACATAGTGCGAGATGAAGAGATCCAGATGTCCATCGCGGTCGTAATCGACAAACGTGCATCCTGAGCCCCATTTTTTGCCGTTGTCGAGCAGGCCCGCCTCTTTGGTTACGTCGGTGAACGTACCATCGCCGTTGTTGCGATAGAGAACGTTTTCGCCCCAGTAGGTAATGAACAGATCGTCGAAACCGTCATTGTTGTAGTCGCCTACACAAACTGCCGAGGCCCATCCTGTGCGCCGCAGGCCCGCCTTTTCCGTCACATCCGTGAAGGTGCCGTCCCGGTTGTTGTGGTACAGACGATTGGTTGCCCCTTCCGGGGCTCCTTCGAGCCTGGTGCCGCACAGGAGGAAGATGTCGAGCCAGCCGTCGTTGTCGTAATCGATGAAGGCACATCCGCAGCCGACGGTCTCGACAATATAGGTTTTGTGATCCGGAGGGCCGTAAATCAGCGGCGCGGTGAGTCCCGCCTGAGCTGCAACATCAAGGAAACAGGCGTCGAAGGGCAGTCCGGAGGGTTTGCCCCGCGGCATCGGCTTCACGCTGCGTGTCGCTACACCTTGAGCCAGGGCTTTTACGAGTGGCGCACCCAGTAGTCCAAGTAACGTCCGGCGTTTCAACCTCGCAGTCTAGCAAGTTTCATTGGAGCTGAGCTGGTCGGTCCTTCCCAAGCAAGCGGTGGAAGTGGCTAGGCAGGAGGATAGAAGTCAAAAAACACTGGTAGCGCTTCTCTAAGAGAGGCTTCCCGTTCCCAGTGGTCATACTCTTCCAGTCTTTCGGCCTGACTAGCTTGGATGTGATGTGCCAATAGCTGTTTTGCCCTTTCGGGGTCGTGTTCAGCGACTGCACGCAGGATCTCGCAGTGCTGCCGGTAAATGGCTTCCAGTTTGGGGGCATCGTGCCCGTTGCGGTGCATCGCAAAGATCCGGATCAGCAGGCGCGTCTCATTCACCAGCTTGAGAATTCTGGCATTGGCAGCCATGC
>Ga0209061_1005714_pt1 | contig 10627 bp, 8 predicted proteins | sample Coa_R1_10_FD_187157 | JGI IMG/M metagenome (GOLD analysis project Ga0209061, IMG submission 187157) | Surface soil microbial communities from Centralia Pennsylvania, which are recovering from an underground coalmine fire - Coalmine... | ecosystem: Environmental > Terrestrial > Soil > Unclassified... | reverse complement strand
GGACGGGCGCACGCTCGCCGAGGACGACGACAGTGGCGGCGATCTCAACTCGCTGATCGACGTGACGCTGCCGCGTACGGGCACCTACACGGTGGTGGCCCGCGGGTTGGGCGATACCACGGGGCCCTACGTGCTGACCGTCACCCTGTCGGGTGGGGAGCCGACGCCGACGCCTAGCCCGTCGCCGTCGCCCACGCCGACGGGGCCGCCCGCCACGCCCAGCCCGACTCCGACGCGCGGCCCGGCGCCGCCGAGCCCCACGCCCGGGCCCCGCTAGGGCCCCGCGGCGCAGGGACGCGGGCCATGCGCGGCACGGCGCCCACCCTGACCCCCGCGGTCACCCGGCGCTTCCTGGTGGCCTCGGGGCTCAATGGGCTCGCCTTCGGGCTGGAGATCTCGGCGCTGCCGCTGTACTTCCTTACCCTGGACCTGCCCGCGCCGGTCTACGGCCTGCTGGTGGGCACGGCGTGGCTCGTCTCGCTAGTGGTGCGGATGCCGATCGGCCTCCTGGCCATGCGGTTCGGCAACCGCGCGCTGCTCACGGTCGGCTGCTGGCTGTATGCCCCGCTGAGCTGGCTGCTGCTGGCCTCGGGCAACGTGCCGGTGTTCTTCGCCGTCCGCCTGCTCAACGGCGTGGCCCGCAGCTTGATGGTGCTGCCCCTGCGCTCGTGGTTCACTGAGCTGTGCCCGCGCGCCCAGCTGCACGCCGAGCTGGGGCGGCTCAACGCGCTGTTCGCCCTGGGGCAATCGTTCCTCGGCCTGCTCGGCGGGCCGCTGCTGCTCGCCTGGCTCGGGCCGCCCGCGGTGCTGGGCCTGCTCGGCGGCCTGTCGCTGGTCATCTGGTGGCTGCTGCGCCCCGCACCGCGCGACTATCCCGCCGAGAGCGCCCGGCAGGCCGCCGCCATGGGCACGGCCCAGCCGCGCCTGCTGTGGGTGGCCACCCCTTGCGGGCTGGCCGCCAACATGGCCCTCAGCGCCACCGCCGCGTTCATTCCCCAGGTCGTCCTGGGGCACGGCTGGGCCGCGGGGGCGGTGTCGCTGCTGCTGGCCCTCCAGGGGCTCACCACCGTGCTGCTGGCGCGCCAGAACGGGCCGCTAGTGGCCCGCTGGGGCGAGGCGGCCCCCGCGCTGGTGGCGCTGGCGCTGGTCAGCGTGGGCGCGGGGCTACTGTATGGGACGGACTCGGGCGCGGTGCTACCGCTGGTCGCCTTGCTTACTGGCGCGGGCGCGGGGGTGCTACCGTCGCTGGCCATGGGCCTTGCCGCCCGCGCGCTGACCAGCCGCTCGCAAGGCATCAGCATCCACGAGACGTATACCAGCATGGGGCTGGGCGCCGGCCCGTTCCTCGGGGGCCTCGCCACCCAGTGGCTGGGCACCCCGCGCGCGGCGCTGCTCCCTTGCGTGCTGGTCGCCGCGCTGGGCGTGCTAGCTATCGCACGGGAGCGCCGGCAGCTCGCGCCCCCGGCCGCGGCGACCGCGCCGGCCCACTGAGCCGCGCGACGGCCTGCGCCAGCGGCGTTGGCGCGCGGGGGGCGCTGCCGCCCGCAAGGGCAGCCCCGCCCGGCACCTAGCTGCTCTGTTGTCGGGCTAGAAGCCGCGTTAGACGACGCGCAGCCGCGGGTCCAGCGCGTCGCGCAGGGCGTCGCCAAACACGTTGAAGCCGAACACCGTGATGCTGATGGCCAGGCCCGGCGCCAGGGCCAGCCACGGCGCGCGCTCGGCGAACTGCACGCCCGCCCCGCGCAGCATCAGCCCCCAGGCGGGCGTTGGCTCGGCGACCCCCAGCCCCAAGAAGCTCAGGCTGGCCTCCAGCAGGATCGCCTGCCCCAGGAACGCCGTGAGCAGGATCAGGTACGGCGCCAGCACGTTGGGCAACATGTGCAGCAGCATGATCCGCAGGGGGCCGGCGCCCACCGCGCGCGCCGACTCGATGAACGGCATGGCTCGCACCTGCAGAGCGCTGGCACGGATCACCCGGGCCACCTGGGGAGTGATCGACACCGTGATGGCCAGAATCACATTCACGATGCCGGTGCCGAGCACCGCCACCACCGCCAGCGCCAACACGATGAGCGGGAACGACAGGAAGATCTCCAGGACGCGTTGGAGCAGGAGATCGACCCGCCCGCCGAAGTAGGCGCTGCACACGCCGAGCAGCGCCCCCAGCGTGGCGCCGATGAACGCCGAGCAGAACCCCACGAGCAGCGCCGTGCGCGCGCCGTACAGCAGCCGGCTGAGCACATCGCGCCCGAACTGGTCGGCACCCAGCAGGTGCGCGGCGCTGGGCGGCTGCAGCTGGGCCAGGAAGTCGGTTTCCAGCGGGTCGTACGGCGCGATGATCGGTGCCAGTAACGCCGCCAGGGCTAGGCCCAGCACGATCGCCGCCCCTAGCGCGCCCAGGGGGCGTCGCCGAGCGAACACCCCGATGGCGCCGAGCGCGGTGGGGCGTGCGCCGATGGGCTTCTCGATCGCCGCGACCGCGGCCGCGTCCCTCATGGCTCCTCGCGCGGCTCCCCGCCCCGGCGGGTTAGCTGTAGCTCACCCGCGGGTCGAGCAGCACATACACGATGTCGATGATGAAGTTGACTACCACGTACACAGCGGCGCCAAGCATGGTCAGCGCCTGAGTCAGGGTGTAGTCGCGCCGCGAGATCGCCTCCACCATCAGCTTGCCCAGCCCGTTCAAGTTGAACACCTGCTCGGTGACCACCAGGCCGCCGATCAGGAAGGCGAACTCCAGCCCGATCACCGTCACCACGGGCAGCAACGCGTTGCGCAGCCCGTGGCGCACCACTACCGCCCGCTCGCGCAGGCCCTTGGCGCGGGCGGTGCGGATGTAGTCCTCGCGCAGCACCTCCAGCAGCGTGGAGCGCGTCATGCGCGTGGCCACCGCGGAGTAGCGATAGCCGACCGCCAGCGCCGGCCAGATGAGCAGCGACAGGTTGGCGAGCGGGTCCTCGAACAGCGGCGTGAAGGTGACCGGCGGGCTCCAGCGGAACAGGATCAGCAGGAACAGGATCAGTACGATGCCCAGCCAGAACGAGGGAGTGGCCAGGCCCGCGATGCTGAACACCCGGATGGCATAGTCCACCCAGGTGTCCTGTTTGAGCGCCGCGAGGGTGCCTAAGGGCAGGGCGAGCAGCACGGCGATGAGGGTGGCCATGATGGCCAGCTGCAGGCTGAGCTGGAACCGGATGGCGATCTCCTGGGCGATAGGCCGGCCGGTCCACATCGAGGTGCCGAAGTCGAGCCGTGCCACCCCCCAGACCCAATCCACGAACTGCTTCCACAGCGGCTGGTTGAGCCCTAGCCGCTCGCGCTCGGCCTCGATGGTCTCCCGCGGCACATAGGCGCCCTCGCCCGAGTACTTCAGGGTCACCACGTCGCCCGGCACCACCCGCAGCAGCAGGAACGTGAGTACCGCTACCCCCAGCAAGGTGGGCAGCATCAGCAGCAGGCGGGTAAGGATGTAGCGCGCCATGCCGCAGCCCGCCCCAGCCGCCTACTGCGCCAGCCAGACCGTGCGCAGGTCTTGATTGACATAATGGCTGGGGGTGATCTTCCAGCCCTTCACGCTGGCGTGGTGGGGCACGATGCGCTGCCACCACAGCACCACCATGGCGTACACCTGCTCGTCGAGCACGCGGCGCTCGTACTGCCAGACGAGTTGCTTGCGGGCCTCGACGTTCAGCTCGCGGCTCTGGCGGTCGTACAGGTCGTCGAGCACGGGGTCGTTGTAGCGCCCGTAATTGGCGGGGCTCTTGTCGGCCGAGAGGAACTTGGCGAGCTGCAGGTCCGGCTCGTCCATGAAGTCGCAGTTGAAGTCGACGCTCGCCTCGTACTCGCCGCTGCGCAGATCGTTGAGGAAGGGGCCGGACTCCTGCTGCACGTGGTTGACGTTCAGGCCGATCCGCCGCCACTGATCGACCAGGAAGATGCCGACCGGCTCGTAGGGCATGGGCACATCGCGGTTCTTGAGCGTGAAGGTGAACCCCTCGGGCACCCCGGCCTCGCGCAGCAGCTGGCGCGCTTGCTGGCGCGCGGCGTTGATGTCGCGGCCGTAGCCGGCGAAGGTTACGAGCTGGTCGGGCGGCACGGCGAACGGCGAGCCGGGCCGCTGCAAGCCGCCGACCTCCTTGACGATGGCGATCTGCGACAGCGCCTGCGAGCCGCCCCAGCGGTCGACCGCCAGCGTCAGCGCCTTGCGGAAGCGCACGTCGTTGAACGGCGGACGCTCGTTGTTGAACGCCACGTACAGCGAGCAGGTCCAGGGGCTCTCCTGGACGACGATCTCGTTGCCTAGCGCGCGTACCAGGTCGTCGCGCTGGGACGGGGCGAAGCCGCGGAACTCGATCTGCGCGCGGCCACCGCGGATCGCCGCCACCTGCGCCGCGGGGTCGCGCACGAAGATGGCGCGGAAGCCGTCCAGGTACGGCTGGCCGGGGATATGGTAGTCCTCGTAGCGGCGGCCCACCCAGTGCGAGCCGGGCACGTACTCGACGAAGCGGAACGGCCCCGACCCGAGAACGTTGCGCTCGTACCAGTGCGGGTCCTGCTCCAGGATGTCGGCCTTGTACAGGAAGTTGAACGGTGAGGCCAATAACGACAGCATGGCCGGTTGCGGGTACTTCAGCGTGAACACCACGGTGTGCGGGTCGGGGGCGTCCACGCGCTCGACAGCGGAGTAGACGGCTCGCCGCGCGCTGACCACACCGGGCGGTGGGAAGATGATCTTGTCATATGTCGCCTTCACATCGCGCGCGGTCAGCGGCGTGCCGTCGTGGAACTTCACGTTGTCGCGGAGCTTGAACGTGTACGTCAGCCCGTCCGGGGAGATCTCCCAGCTCTCGGCCACATCGCCGACCACCCGGGGGTAGTCGAACGGGTCGAAGGTCACCAGCAAGCTGTAGTGCGGCGCCGTCCAGTGCAGCATGGCGAAGGTCGACTCGCGGTGGCCATCGAACGAGGGCGGCTCGGCACCAACGACGAACACCAACTCGCCGCCCCGCTTGGGCTGCAATCCCTCGCCCCAGGCCGCCCCGCCCGGCGAGGCGGCGCTGGGCGCCCCACCGGCGCCGGCCGGCGCGCTGGCCGCGCCAGCCGCCGGCTGCCCCCCGGCCCCGGTGGGCCGGGGGGCCGACGCGCCTCCGCCGCCGCTAGGCGCCGGCTGCGACGCCCCGGAGCACGCCAGCGTGAGCATCACGGTGAGGGTGACCAGGCGAGAGAGCCAGCTGCCCCGCACGAGGCGCTGGCCGCGACTGCGGAACATAGACCCTCCCTGAGTACGCCGAGCGACTGTTGGCGTGCAGTGTAGCATTGACCGGTCAGCCTGTGTATAGTTGCCGCGGCGGACGCACCCGCCAACCGAGTGGCGACGAGGAGGCAGCGATGAGCGAGCCCGCAGAGGAGCTGCTCGTCGAGCGCGATGGTCCCATCCTCACCTTGCGGATCAACCGGCCCGCCAAACGCAACGCGCTCAACCGCCACGTGATGCGTCGCCTGCGCGAGGCGTGCGAGGCCGCCCGCCAGGATAGCGCGATCCGCGCGGTGATCCTCACCGGGGGCGAGCAGGTGTTCGCCGCGGGCGCGGACATCGGCGAGTTCGCCGCCGCGCCCGGGGTGGTCAACGCCTACTGGCGCTCGGAAGAGCGGGCGCGGACCTGGGACAGCGTGGCCTCGCTGCCGCAGCCGACTATCGCCGCCGTAGCGGGCTACGCGCTGGGCGGCGGCTGCGAGCTGGCCATGGCCTGCGACCTGCGCCTGGCTGCCGACACGGCGGTGTTCGGCCAGCCGGAGATCAAGCTGGGTATCATCCCCGGGGCCGGCGGCACCCAGCGGCTGGCGCGCCTAGTCGGGCTCACACGCGCCAAGGAGCTGGTGTTCTTCGGCGAGCCGATCGACGCCCAGGAAGCGTACCGCATCGGCCTGGTCAACCGGGTGGTGCCCGCCGAGCGCCTACTGGCCGAGGCGCGGGCCTGGGCCGAGCGGCTGGCGGCGCTGCCACCGGTGGCCTTGGCGCTCGCCAAACGCGCGCTGGATGCAGGCGCCAGCGCGCCGCTGCCTGTAGGACTCGACCTGGAGCGCCTAGCGTTCGCCGCCCTATTCGGCACCGCCGACGAGCAAGAAGGGGTGGCGGCGTTTCTGGAGCGCCGGCCGCCGCGCTTCACCGGCGGCTGAGCCGGCCCCACGCCGCTGGTAGCCCAAGAAGCAGGCGGGCTCGACCCTAGCGCGCGGAGCTACCGTGCACATCGGCCTCAACGCGCAGCTGCTCGACTTCACACCCACGTATCGCAGCGGCGGCATCAGCCGCTACATCTACCACTTGCTGGTGGCCTTGCGCGAGCTGGACGGCCCGGAGCGGTTCACCGCCTTCGTGAGCCAGCTGCCCGCGGACCCGGCACTGGCGCCTACCTCGCGCTTCCGTCTGCACGCGGTAGGGCTGCCCACGCGGCGGCCGCCGGTGCGCATCTTCTGGGAGCAGTGCCTGCAGCCGGCCGCCTTGCGCCGCGCGGGCGTGGACTTGCTGCACGCGCTGGCCTTCGCGCTGCCGCTGTGCTGGCGGGGCCCAGCGGTGGTCAGCTTCATGGACCTGAGCTTCCTGCGCTATCCCCGTGCCTTCAACCGCGCCAACCGCGTGTACCTGGCCACCATGGCGCGCGCGGCCGTGCGTCGTGCCGACCACCTGCTCGCTATCTCCGAGAGCACGCGGCAGGACTTGATCCACCTGCTCGGGGCCACCCCCGGGCGCGTGACCGTCACCTACTGCGGCGTGGACCCCGCCTTTCGGCCGCTGGCCGGAGCGGAGGTGGCGGCGTTCCGCGCCCGCTACGGCCTGCCCCCGGGCTACATCCTGTACGTGGGCACGCTGGAGCCGCGCAAGAACGTGCCGCGCCTGCTCGACGCCTACGCCGTGCTGCGCCGCCTGCGCGGGGGCGCGCCCCCGTTGGTGCTGGTCGGAGCGCGGGGCTGGCGGCGGGTCGGCATCGAGGCGCGGGTAGCGCGCCTCGGGCTGGAGGGACAGGTGCGCTGGCTCGGCTACCTGCCCCCCCCCGAGCTACCCCTCTGCTATAATGCCGCCGGCTTGTTCGTGTATCCGAGCCTGTATGAAGGGTTCGGGCTGCCGCCGCTCGAGGCGCTCGCCTGCGGGACGCCGGTGGTGACCGCGAACACTTCGTCGCTACCCGAGGCGGTGGGCGACGCCGCCCTGACCGTGGACCCGCACGACGTGGCCGCGCTGGCCGAGGCCATGGCGCGCGTGCTAGACGACTGCGGCCTGCGCGCGCGGCTGCGAGCGGCGGGCCCGGCGTGGGCGAGCCGGTTCACATGGCGGCAGACGGCGGAGCAGACGCGCGGCGTATATCGCCGGCTGGGGAGTCGAGGCAGCGCGTGAGCATGGACACGCCCCCGGTGGGCACGGCGGACGCCCCGGCCCCGCTGGCCCCCGCGCCGGCTGCGCCTGCGGCCCTGCCCGCCTCGGCCGCGGCGCCCGGGGCGGTGCCCCCGCGCCGGCGCCTCCTCTCGCCCGTGCTCGTGCGGCTGGCCATGCTGCTGGTCGACGCCGCGGCGATCAACCTGGCGTTCTTCCTCGCCTACTATGCCCGCTACGTGCTCGGCGTCGGCGGCGAGGTCGCCGATGAGAACTTCGTCGAGTACCCCGACTACTGGCCCATCCAGCTCGCGCTGGTGCTGCTGGTGCTGGGCGCCTTCCACCTGCGCGGCCTGTACAAACTCGCCCGCGGCACCTCGTGGATCGACGAGGTCGTGTCGGTCGGCGTCGGGTCGTTCATCGGCGTGTGGGCGCTGTTCACCGTCGTGTCGCTGATTCGCTACCCGGCCAACTCCCGGCTGACGTTCATCTTCGCCTGGGTACTGATCGTGGCCGTGGTCGCGCTGGGGCGTACGCTGGTGCGCGCCCTGCGCGGGCTGGCGCGGCGGCACGGCCTCGACCTAGTCCGCGTGCTGGTGGTGGGTGACAACCCCACCAGTCGCATGCTGATGCAGAGCATCGCGGCCCAGCCGCACCTCGGCTACCAAGTGGCGGGGTTCGTGCACCTCACGCCCACGGGCGATTTCGGGCGCTTCAAGGCATTGGGCACGCTCGACCAGCTGCCGACGATCTGCCAGCAGCATCAGATCGACGAGGTGATCATCGCCTTGCCGGCGGCGTTCCACCGCGAGGTGCTGGCAGTACGCGATCACTGCCAGCGCAGCGGCCTGCGCTTCAAGCTGGTGCCCGACCGCTACGAGCTGAGCCTGAACCGCGTGGAGCTGGATGCTATCAACGGCATCCCGCTGCTGAGCGTGCGCGAGGCGGCGATCCACGGCTGGAACCTGTTCCTGAAGCGCGCGCTAGACGTCGCGATCGCCGGGGCGGCGCTATTGCTGCTGGCGCCGCTGCTGGGCGCGATCGCGCTGGCCATCCGGCTCGACTCGCCCGGGCCGATCCTGTTCCGCCAGCGGCGGGTGGGCCGTGGCGAGACTACCTTCGACCTGCTGAAGTTCCGCTCCATGCACCAAGACGCCGAGCGGATCGTGCACGAGCTGATGGCCATCAACGAGGCGACGGGCCCGCTGTTCAAGAGCCGGCGCGACCCGCGCGTGACACGCGTGGGCCGCGTGCTGCGCCGCTGGAGCCTGGACGAGCTGCCGCAGCTGTGGAACGTGCTGCGGGGCGAGATGAGCCTGGTCGGCCCGCGGCCGCCGCTGCCACGCGAGGTCGCGCAGTACGAGCCGTACCATCGCCGCCGGCTATCCGTGGCGCCGGGGCTCACTGGCCTGTGGCAAGTGAGCGGCCGCAGCGAGCTGAGCTTCGACGAGATGGTCGAGATGGACATCTACTACATCGAGAACTGGTCGCTGGGCCTGGACCTGCGCATCCTGCTGCGCACCATTCCCGCGGTGTTCCGCGGGCGCGGCGCCTACTAGGGGAGGGCGACCCGAGCCATGGCCGATCCGGCCGCGGCGCCGCGGCTCGCGCTGGTGCACGACTACCTCAACCAGTACGGCGGGGCCGAGCGCGTGCTGGAGCAGCTCCACGCGCTGTGGCCCACGGCGCCGATCTACACCTCGATGTATGCACCCCACCTCATGCCGCCCCAGTACCGTCGCATGGACATCCGTCCCTCGTTCATGCAGCGGCTGCCGGGCGTACATCGGCACCACCAGCCGTACTTGCTGGCCTATCCGCTGGCGTTCGAGAGCTTCCGCCTGCACGGCTACGACATCGTGCTCAGCAACAGCTCGGCCTGGGCCAAGGGGGTGGTCACCCCGCCCGAGACGCTGCACATCTGCTACTGCCTGACGCCCATGCGCTGGGCCTGGAGCTACCAGGAGTACGTCGAGCGCGAGCGGATCGGTGGGCCGCTGCGGCGCGTGCTGCCGCTCGCCATGCACTACCTGCGCCTGTGGGATGTGGCCACCGCCCAGCGCGTGGACCGCTTCCTGGCCATCTCGCGCGCCGTGGCCGCCCGCATCCGCAAGTACTACGGGCGCGAGGCCACGGTGATCTACCCGCCGGTGGACGTGGAGCGGTTCACCCCGCGCGCCGCGCCCGACGACTTCTACCTCGTCGTATCGCGGCTGATCCCCTACAAGCGGGTGGATCTGGCCGTGGCGGCGTTCACGCGGCTCGGCCCGCCGTGGCGGCTGAAGATCGTCGGCGACGGGCGCGACCGCCCGGCGCTCCAGGCGCGCGCCGGCCCGAACGTGGAGTTCCTGGGGCGCTTGCCCGACTCAGCGGTACGTGAGCTGATGGCCCGCTGCCGGGCGTTCGTCTTCCCAGGCCTGGAGGACTTCGGCATCGCGCCCGTGGAGGCGCAGGCGGCGGGCCGGCCCGTAGTGGCCTTCGCGGGCGGCGGCGCGCTGGACACGGTGCGCGACGGTGTGACGGGCGTGCTGTTCCGCGAACAGACGGTCGAGGCGCTGATCGCGGCGCTGCGCCGCTGCGCCGACCTCGCCTGGGACCCCGAAGCGATCCGCGCCCACGCCGAGCGGTTCAGCGCCGCGCGCTTCCGGCAGGAGCTGCGGGCCTACGTCGAGCGCGCGTGGCACGAGCACCAACAACAGGCGCCGCTTGCCGCGCCGCCGGGGCCGCGGCGCTGAACCGAGCGACCGGCGGCACCCCCGGGTCACTTGGGCACATCGCCGCTTACTCCCCACACGGCGGTCACGCCCCCCACACCCGTGACGCTGTTGCGCACCCACCACTCGCCCGTCGCCGGCCGCCACACGGCGTAGTCGGTGCGGCCGTCGCCATCGTAGTCGCCAGGGACCGGGATATCACCGGTCATCCCCCAGACGACGCGCGTGCTTACCCCGGTAGCCGCGGTGCGGATCCACCACTCGCCCGTCGCCGGCCGCCACACAGCGTAGTCGGTGCGGCCGTCGCCATCGTAGTCGCCAGGGACCGGGATATCGCCCTGCACGCCCCACGTTACGACCGTCACCGCTCCCGTGGCGGCACTGCGCACCCACCACTCGCCGGTGGCGGGGCGCCACACGGCGTAGTCGGTGCGGCCATCACCATCGTAGTCGCCAGGGACCGGGATATCGCCCTGTCCTCCCCAGATGGCTGCGACGCCGCCGGTGGTGGCACTGCGCACCCACCACTCGCCGGTCGCCGGCCGCC
>Ga0209061_1005713_pt1 | contig 10627 bp, 7 predicted proteins | sample Coa_R1_10_FD_187157 | JGI IMG/M metagenome (GOLD analysis project Ga0209061, IMG submission 187157) | Surface soil microbial communities from Centralia Pennsylvania, which are recovering from an underground coalmine fire - Coalmine... | ecosystem: Environmental > Terrestrial > Soil > Unclassified... | reverse complement strand
CCGTGCAGCGCCCACGTAGGGGGACTCGAACAGGCCGAGCCTAACCTTCGAAGCGAGCACCCTCCTCACGGCGGTGTCGACGGCTTCCATCGGGACTTTCCCCGCTGCCACAGCCGCTTTCAAGGGCTCGCCGTAACAGTCGAGCGCGGGCAGCTCGAGATCCAAGCCTGCTCTCAGGGCCTTCAGGGCGGCTTCACCTTTGTCCCCCGCCACCCGGTGGTAGCTGCGGAGCAGCTCGACCGCAAAATAGTCGGCCACCACCAAGCCTTCGAAACCGAGCTCTTCGCGAAGCAGCCCGGTCAGTATTTCCCACGAGCCGCTGCCGGGCAAGCCGTCCACTGCGCTGTACGAGCTCATAACCGACCCAAGGCCAGCTTCCCTGATCGCCGCTGCGAAAGGCTCTGCGTAGACCTCACGCAGTTCTCTAGGCCCAAGTTGTACGTTAGCGTGGTTGCGCCCACCTTCTGAGAGGCCGTGCGCCAAGAAATGCTTGCCGGTGGCGAGGACGCCGCCGGAGAGGTCCGCAGTTTGCATGCCGCGCACGTACGCAGCCCCAAGCGTGCCCGCCAGCACGGGGTCCTCGCCATAGGTTTCCTCGAGCCGCCCCCAGCGAGGGTCGCGGGCCACGTCGAGAACGGGTGCGAGGCTCTGACGAGCTCCGACCGCCATGAGCTGCTCGCGGATGGCTGACGCGACCGCTTCGACGAGCTTGGGGTCCCACGTGCAGGCAAGGCCGAACGCCTGCGGGAACACTGTGGCGTCCCTCGCGCAGTACCCCGCCAGGGACTCCTCGTGGACTATTACCGGTATGCCCAAACGCGTACGTTCGACCATGAGCTTTTGGATCTGGTTTACAAGCTCTGCGCTCTCGGCAGGGCGGAGGCCAGTGGTGGCCCCGATCCGGGTCACCTGGCCGATGCCATGAGGTACGACCGCCAGCGCTGTTTCCTCGTCGAAGCGGTCACCCGCCATCAAGTCTGGGAAGCTCACAGCCCCGAGCTGCGCGACCTTCTCGTCGAGGGTCATCTGCGACACGAGGTCTTCAACTCGCTCCTCCACTGAGCGGCTCGGGTCGGCATAGACGGGGCCCATCTGTGCAACCCTTAGCACTGAGCGGGGCACGAGGACGCCGGTACCTGAACGGGGCCAGCGGGCCCTGGCTTGGCGCTGGGGGGGGAAGCGCTCAGCCGGGCCCGGCTGGCCACCGGCTTGCTCGCCCCGCGCCTGAGCAGTGCGGAGCCCCGCAAGACCTCCAAGTGGCACTCTCCCCTTGTCGTTGAGCTCGAAACTTTCGAACTCTGTGTGACTTGTTCGGAAACCACTCCTCATAATGACGCTAGGAAGGGATCCGTGTCAAGGCGCCAAGCGCGCCGATTGTTTCGTCAGGTCCTGGCACAACGTGTACGCTGGCCCCGTGCGCCAACCGCGGACCAAAGGACGCTCGCGCGTGACCATAGCCCAGATCGCTGCCGCCGCCGGGTGCTCGCCGTCTACCGTGTCCAAGGTCTTAAACGGCAACGAAGAGGTTTCAGCCGCTACCCGCCAGCGCGTCCAAGCGCTGCTCAACGAGCACAACTACGAGCGTCGTTCCCCCTCGCCGGCCGGCGCCCCTCCTCTCGTAGACCTCGTGTTCCAAGAGCTCGAAAGCCCTTGGGCTATGGAGATCATAAAGGGGGCGGTCGCCGCCAGCGGGGCCGTCGGCTTGAACGTGGCGCTGACCTCGCTCTCTGAGCACAACGGCTCCCGGGGCTGGCTCGACCACATTTGCGCTCGCGGGTCTCGCGGCGTGGTGCTCTTGCTCGCCAAGCTCGAAAAGCGCCACAAGGCCGAGCTGCGCTCGCGGGGTCTCCCCTTTGTAGTAGTCGACCCGAGAGGCGAGCCCGACCCAAGCGTCGTGACGGTGGGCGCTACCAACTGGTCCGGCGGGTTCACGGCCACCAAGCACCTGATAGAGCTTGGCCACAAGCGGGTCGCCATGATCTCGGGGCCGCCCGACCTGCTCTGCAGTCGCGCCCGGGCAGACGGTTACCGGTCAGCCATGGAAGCAGCCGGCCTTCGCTTGGACCAGGATCTCATCGCGTGGGGCGACTTCCACGTGGACAGCGGTTTCAAAGCAGCCATGGCGATGTTGTCGCGGCCGCCGGCCAAGCGCCCCACCGCCGTCTTCGCGGGCAGCGACCTGCAGGCGTTGGGCGTCTTGGAAGCAGCACGGCTCAACAACCTCCGGGTCCCCACCGACCTGTCTTTGGTCGGCTTTGACGACCTGCCCCTTTCTACTTGGACCTCCCCACCGCTCACGACAGTCCGCCAGCCCCTCGCCGAGATGGCAGCGACCGCTGTACGCCTGGTGATCTCTCCCGGCAACGGTGAGCTGCGAGACGGCCGCAGCGTGGAGCTCGCAACGAGCCTCGTCGTGCGGGAGACCACTGCACCACCGCCCTAAGGAGCTCGTGACGGGCGTCGCTTAGAGCTCCACCCTGTTCGGTGCTCGTTCGGCGGTCCCTGCCCTTTGTCAGCCTGGCCTAGCGCACGCCCATGATGTGCTCGAGGGCAAGCTGGTCGAGACGCTCGATATTGACCTCTCGCAGCCCCGCAGCAGCGTGGTCGAACTCCTCGTACGCGCTTCTGTCCGAGAGGAACTGCTCCAGGGTTTCTCCCGGGGCCAGGGTGGGCTGCGCAAGAGACGGCCAGCCGGCGTCGGCCATGGCCTGTTGCACCGACGGGTCGGCCCGGAACGCCTTCGCCTTCTCGGCCAAAATGAGGTAGTTGCGCATACAGCCGGCGGCAGACTCCCACACGCCCTGCTTGCCCTCGGCGCGCGGCGGCTTGAAGTCGAAGTGCCGGGGACCGTCGTAGCCGGCGGCTTCGAGCAAGTCAACCAAGAAAAAGGCGCCCTTCAGGTCGGCGCTAGCGAAGCGGAGGTCCTGGTCGTAGCGGGGCCCGTGCTGACCGTTTAGGTCTATGTGATAGAGCTTGCCGGCCCACAGCGCCTGCGCGACACCAGCCACCATGTTGAGGGTGGCCATCGTCTCGTGGCCGACTTCAGGGTTGAGGCCCACCATCTCAGGGTGCTCCAAGCGGTAGATGAAGCTAAGGGCGTGGCCTATCGTCGGCAGCAAGATGTCGCCACGGGGCTCGTTGGGTTTGGGCTCGATGGCAAAGCGGATGCGGTAGCCCTTTTGCAGCACGTACTCGCAGAGGAGGTCCATGCCCTCCTTGTAACGGTCGAGAGCCGCCCGCACGTCCTTGGCAGCGTCGGACTCGGCGCCCTCACGGCCGCCCCACATCACGAACGTGGCCGCTCCGAGCTCAGCGGCGAGGTCCAGGTTGCGCATGGTCTTGCGGAGGGCAAAGCGCCGCACAGAACGGTCGTTCGCCGTGAAGGCGCCCTCCTTGAACACCGGGTGCGAAAACAAGTTGGTCGTCACCATTGGCACGGTCATGCCGGTCTCGTCGAGAGCGCTGCGGAAGCGCTTGAGCGTCGCCTCCCGGCCGCTTTCAGCGGAGGGGTCACCCGAGGCGAAGCCGAAGAGGTCATCGTCGTGAAAAGTGATGCCCCAAGCCCCTAGCTCGGCCAAGCGGTGGACAGCCTCCGCAGGGTCGAGCGGCGGCCTGGTCGGGTCCCCGAAGAGGTCCTTGCCGCCCCAGCCGACGGTCCAGAGGCCGAAGCTGAAGCGGTCTTGCTTGGTTGGCACGTAGCGGTCGCTCATCTTCGTCAGCCTACCACCGCTGCGGTTGTGCTAACCTACTCAGTCGCCTCGCAACTTTCGATACTATTGCGAAAGTGTGCAGGCCTTGGGGAGGTCTACCAACAGGGGAACTTAACAAAAGGGGAGGTTACGGATGCGAGCAAGAGCAAGTCGCCTGGTCGCCTTGGGGACCTTGGCGGCAGCCGTGCTGCCGGGGCTCGGCGCTAACGCCTACGCCCAGATGAGCAGCGCGCCAGCGCAAGTCGCCATTGGGGGCACCAGGTACCAAGTCATCGACGGCTTTGGCTTCTCGGACGCCTTCGGGCAGGTCGGCAACCTCGAAGCGATGCCGGCTAGCGTCCGCAGCCAGGTTGTCAACTTGCTGTTCAGCCCGACAACGGGAGCGGGCTTGGACATCGTCCGTTTCGGCTTGGGAGGCGCGGGCGACCTCGCGGACCAGGAGTGGCTGGGCCAGCAGGCAGAGAACTACGGAGTACGTACTTTCTATGCCGACGCCTGGAGCGCCCTGGGCGAGCTCAAAACAAACGGGTCAGAGCCGGGGGGCGGCTACTTGTGCGGCGTGCCGGGCGAGACCTGCACCGACGGGGACTTCCGCCAGACCTACGCCGACTGGCTGGCAGCCCAAGCCGCTGCGTTCGCTCAAGCGGGGCTCCCGCTGGTGGCGGTAGATTTTGTGAACGAGCCAGAGATAGGCCCCAACTACGCGTCGATGTACATGACGCCCGCACAAGCAGCACATTTCGTGCCCTACCTCGGGCGAGCGCTTCAGTCGCTCGGGCTGACAACGACGGTGGCATGCTGCGACGCCGAGGGGTGGGCGAACACGCCGGGCTTCAACGGCGCTCAGGCCTACACCCAGGCCGTGCTCTCGAGCCCCCTCTCGGCCCGCTACGTGGGGCTCATCACCAGTCACGGCTACACCTCGGCACCGACGTTCCCGCTCACGAGCGAGCGGCCGGTCTGGGAGACGGAATGGTCCACGTTCGAAAAGTGGGACCCGGCGTGGGACGACGGCAGCGACGCCTCGGGGCTGTCTTGGGCCGACCGCATATATACCGCGCTCACCGCAGCTGACGTCAACGCCTTTTTCTACTGGTGGGGCACCACGACCTATCAAGAAAACGGCGACAACGAAGGGCTCGTGGTCCTCGGGGAGCCTGGCGACACGACAGCCCCCACCTACCAAGCCTCGGGCCGCTTGTGGGCCTTTGGCGCCTTCAGTCGCTTCGTCCGACCGGGCTCGGTCCGCCTACAGACGTCAAGTTCTGCTTCGAACCTGGACGCGGTCGGCTTTTTCGTGCCCGAACATCAAGCGCCGGTGCCTATTATCGGGCCGGCGGGCGCCGCCCTCACCGAGCCGGCTTCCGGCCCCGGCCACTACGTCCTCGTCACGATCAACAACGGGACCACGGACCAGCAAGTACAAGTGACCCTCCCGGAGCGCAACTTCACCGGCTCGGCGCAGCCGTACCTCACAAGCACGGGCAACGACGGCACCGCCGAGCAGCCGGTCCCCGTCGCCGGCGGCAGCTTCAGCGCCACGGTGCCAGCGGGAAGCGTCGTGAGCTTCGTCATAAACGGTAACTTCAACCGACAAGCCTTAGCCCAACAACAAGCCAAACAACAAAGGAGGAGCTAACACCCCCATGTCACACAAACAGTCACGCCACATAGTAATTGCTGGCATCGCGGCGGTCAGCACGGCCTGCCTCGGCCTCACGGCAGCCAGCACCGCGGCCTCCGCAGCAGCCACGCGGGTCCCCGTCAGCTTCTGGACGCTGTCCTCCAACAGCGTCGAACAGGCGGCCCAGCAGGCAGTCGTCAACGCGTTCAACAAGAGCTACCCAGGAGGCGACGTCTCAGTAGATTTCATCGAGAACACGCCTTACAAGACCAAGATCGCGGTCGCGATCGCTGCTCATCATCCCCCAACAATATTTTATACTTGGGGTGGGAGGCTGTTCGACCAGTGGGTGGCCGCTGGGCAAGTGCAATCCCTGACCGGCGTCCTCGCGAAGGACAAGTCCTGGTACCATGCCTTCCTCCCGACGGTGTGGCCGCTCGCGAGCTACAAGGGGCAGGTGTACGGGGTGCCCAACGGCGGCCCAGGGCTCGAAGCGCTCTTCTACAACAAGGCAGTGCTCGAAAAGGCCGGGGTCAAGTCGGTGCCCTCCACATGGCCTGAGTTCCTCTCCGACGCGGCAGCCGTCAAGAACAAGGTCGGCGTAGCCCCGATCGCCCTAGCAGGGGCCACCGAGTGGCCCGAGATGATCTGGCTGCAGTACCTGACGCTGCGCTACGGAGGGCCCTCGGTGTTCAACAACATCGCTGCCGGCAAGGCCAACGCCTGGGACACCCCCGCAGTCATCAAGGCCGCTCAACAGGTCCAAATACTCTCCAAGGACGGGTACTTCGAGCCTGGCTTCGACGCGGTCCATTACGGCGCAGGGGCCACCGACGAGCTCATGGCCGCAGGCCGGGCAGCCTTCCAGGCCATGGGTGACTGGGACTATTCCGCCATGGAAAACGACGCCCCGTCGTTCGTCAAGTCAGGCAGCTACAACTTCACGACCTTCCCAGCCGTGCCCGGCGGCAGGTTCAACACCGAGCTCGTCGGTGAGCCCGCCGCTTATTACGCGGTCGCCAAGGACGCCACGCCAGCACAAAAGGCCGAGGCGATCGCCTTCTTGAAGTACATAACCACCTCGTCGGGATGGAACTTGAACTACTTGGAGAAAAACGGGAACCTCCCAGTTGACGTCAACTATGCCAAGGACCTGCCGCACTACACAGGTGGTGCCGTACTGCTTCGCTTTTACCGCCTTGCCCAGCACGCCACCTATCTCCAGGACTACTGGGACCAGGACCTCCCGAGCGGCATAGTCACGCCCATGCTGACCGACATCGGAGAACTGTTCACCCTGAGCATCACCCCGCAAAAGTTCGTCTCGTCGCTCGACGAGGTTCTTGCCAAAAACGGCTAACCACGAGAACTGGGCAGGGCTCATGGGCGAGCCTACGACTGAGCCCTGCCCAGTAACCCAACACCTAGGAGCACACCTGTGAGCGGACCACATTTCCGCAGCCCTCGCATCACGTGGTGGGCAGTATGGTTCATGCTGCCAGCCTGCGTCCTTTTCGGCGCGCTGGTCCTAGTGCCCGTCGTGCTCGCAGTGCTGCTTTCGTTTGCCAACTGGAACGGGGTGGGGGCGGTACATTTCGCGGGCCTCTCCAATTGGGCGCAACTGTTCAGCGACCCGACGGCGGGCGCTGCCCTCGAGCGCACAGCTATCCTGGTAGGTGCTTCTTGGGCCCTGCAGGAGCCGATCGCCTTGGCTCTAGGGATCTACATAGCAGGAAAGCAGCGCCACCGCGCCGTCCTAAGCGCAATATATTTCCTACCCCTGCTTATCTCGGGCGCCGGCATCGGGATCATGTGGAGCAACATCCTCTCCCCCATAGACGGTGGGGTACAGTACGCGGGAATGCACGTGAGCGTCCTTTCCTTTTTGAACAAAGACTGGTTAGGCGACCCCAACCTGGTCATGGGCACCGTCGTCGTCCTGGTGGCCTGGGAGTTCATACCGTTCCACAGCCTGCTTTACCAGGCTGGGACACGCCAAATCCCTAACGTCTTGTACGAAGCTGCCTCCCTCGACGGCATAACCCCGGCCCAGAAGGCCCGCTATATAACCCTCCCCATGCTCCGCAACACCATCGTGACGTCCTCAACCCTCAACATTGTCGGCTCCCTGACCATCTTTGACCTCATCTACACTCTGACCCAAGGCGGCCCCGGCGAGAGCACGCGAGTGTTCGCCCTCGACCAGTACATCGTCGGGTTCAACCAGATGGACTTTGGCTACGGGAGCGTGCTAGCAGTGGTCCTCGGCATCATCGGGATCCTCGTTTCGCTCGGCATAATCAGGCTCACAGGCTTCGGCCGGATGCGCAGCCAGATGGAAGGCCTGTGACCGTCACCGAGATCCGCCCAGAGCGAACGGCGAAGAGCCAGAGCGCGACCAAGCCGAGCCATCACCGGTTCCGCACAGCATCACCGGCCAGCCTCGCCCGCCGAGGCCTAGCACTGGTGCTCGCCCTCGTGTGGCTAGTGTTCGCCGGTGCACCGATCTATTACATGGCCATCGTCAGCTTCGAGCCCCAGGCAAGCTTCCTCAGCGCCAACCCTTGGTACCCGAGCACAGGGCTCACGGTCTCCAACTACACGGCGGTCCTGAGCAACGGTTTCGGCGGCTATTTGTTGAACAGCGTCATAACGACGATAGGCACTACCTTGTTGGCTGTCTCAGCCAGCTTGCTAGCCGCGCACGTCATCGTGAGGCGCCCTCGCCGGCTGTCGGGGACGATATTCCGGACGTTCCTAGTAGGGCTGGCGGTACCGATACAAGCCCTCATAATCCCCCTTTACGTCGAGGTCCTCCACCTCGGTCTCTACGACACCCTAGGCGCCCTCATCATCCCTATGGCCGCCTTCGGGGTACCCCTGACCGTCCTCATCTTGGTCAACTTCCTCCGAGACGTGCCCCGGGAGCTGATCGACGCGGTCCAGATAGACGGGGCTGGGCCGGTCCGCCAGCTGACGTCGCTGGTCATACCTATCGCGCGGCCAGCCATTATCACTGTGGCCATCTACGACGCCTTGAACGCCTGGAACAACTTTCTCTTCCCGCTGATCTTCACGCAGAGCAAGGGGGTTGCAGTCCTACCGCTTGCCATCTTCGACTTCTCCAGCAACCGTCAGATCGACGTCCCCGCAGTAATGGCCGCAGTCTTCTTGTCGGTGTCACCGCTGTTCGCTCTTTACGTAGGGGCACGCCGCCAAATAGTTAGCGGCCTGACAGCAGGTTTTTCTCGTTAGATTACCGCTGAGGGCCAGATTGCGACAAGCTAATGCCAATCCTTAGGAACGACAGAAGAGAGGACCGCAGGCAATGACAGTTCTCCATGTAGCCACACATGGCTCTGACGCAGCAGAGGGCTCCAAGGACCGCCCATTGCGCACGATAAGCCGCGCCGCAGAGCTCGCCCTGCCCGGCGACACCGTGATCGTCCACGGGGGCGAGTACCGAGAGTGGGTCCGCCCGCGCCGTGGCGGGCTTTCTGACCAGCGCCGCATAACCTACGAGGTCGCGCCCGGCGAGCACGCCGTAATCAAAGGCTCAGAGCGGGTGACGGGCTGGGAGCGCGAAAGCGGCACTGTCTGGCGTGTCTCGCTGCCCAACTCGCTGTTCGGCGACTACAACCCCTTCGCTTTGGAGGTGGCTGGCGACTGGCTCGCCGAGCCCTCCGCTCCGCCATGCAAGCACCTCGGCGACGTCTACTTGAACGGCCAGAGCTTCTACGAGGTGGGCCGACGCGAGGAGGTGGCTGACCCGCCGCTGCGCACTGAGGTGGTCGACCACTGGACTGGTACGGCTGAACCGGTACGCGACCCTTCCCAGACCCGGCTCGTCTGGTACGCCGAGGTCGACGAAGACACCACCACGATCTGGGCGAACTTCCAAGGGGCCGACCCCAACGTCGAGCTCGTCGAAGTCAACGTGCGTCGGTGTGTGTTCTGGCCCACCGAGCACCACGTCGACTACATCACCGTGCGCGGCTTCGAGCTCGCGCACGCCGCCACCCCGTGGGCGCCCCCCACCGCCGAGCAGCCCGGCCTAATCGGGCCTAACTGGGCCAAGGGCTGGGTCATCGAGGACAACGTCATCCACGACGCCAAATGCTCGGCTATCTCGCTCGGCAAGGAGGCATCGACCGGGAACAACTATTCGACCTTACGAGGTGACAAGCCCGGCTACCAGTACCAGCTCGAGTCGGTCTTCGCCGCTCGCCAGATCGGCTGGGACCGCGAGCACATAGGCTCGCACGTGGTCCGGCGCAACACCATCTTCGACTGCGGCCAAAATGCCATCGTCGGCCACTTGGGCTGTGTCTTTTCTACCATCGAAGACAACCACATCTACAACATCGGCATAAAGCGCGAGTTTTACGGCTACGAGATCGCTGGCATCAAGCTCCACGCCGCCATCGACGTCACGGTACGCCACAACCGGGTCCACCACTGCTCGCTTGGCACCTGGCTCGACTGGCAAGCGCAAGGCACGCGCCTGTCGCGCAACCTCTACTACGCCAACAAGCGCGACCTGTTCGTGGAGGTAAGCCACGGGCCCTACCTCGTCGAGCACAACGTGTTCGCCTCGCCGGCGGCGCTCGAGTCGTTCAGCCAGGGCGGCGCCTTTGTCAACAACCTCGTAGGCGGCACGGTGCGCTTGGAGCCTGTCATGGACCGGGCCACGCCCTACCACCGGCCGCACAGCACTCAAGTAGCCGGCTACGCCGTCATCTACGGCGGCGACGACCGCTACATAGGCAACATCTTCCTCGGGGGAGAGCTCTCCAAGGCTTACTCTCGCCCGAGCGCGGGGCTGGTCGGCTACGGCACCGCCTGCTACGACGGCCACCCCGCCAGTTTCGAAGAGTACCTAGGCCGCGTTGCGGCGCAACCGCCGGGTGACCTACAGCGCTTCATCGCCGTCAAGCAACCCGTCTACGTGCGCGACAACGTCTACGCGCCGGGCGCCTCTGCATTTGGCGCCGAGCGCTCGGCGCTTTGCCTCACGGAGAAAGTTTCGTTCGAAGTCATAGACGAGGGCGACGAGGTCTACCTAGAAGTGGAGCTCCCTGAAGCCTTCGCCAAGGCTCGCTTAGGCGTGGTGACCGGCGTCGACCTGCCGCGAGTCCGCTTCGTGGACGCCGACTTCGAGGAGCGTGACGGCAGCCCGGTGGTCATCGACGTCGACCTCGTCGGCGAGCACAAGGAGGCAGAACGCGACTACCCCGCGGGGCCGCTCGCCAGCTTGAGCCCAGGTAGGTCGCGCGTACGGGTCTGGTAAGCA
>Ga0209061_1005712_pt1 | contig 10628 bp, 10 predicted proteins | sample Coa_R1_10_FD_187157 | JGI IMG/M metagenome (GOLD analysis project Ga0209061, IMG submission 187157) | Surface soil microbial communities from Centralia Pennsylvania, which are recovering from an underground coalmine fire - Coalmine... | ecosystem: Environmental > Terrestrial > Soil >... | reverse complement strand
TATGCTCACGAGTTTGGGCAATGGCCACACAAGGAGTCGAGAGCACAAAGCTCCAAACGAAGCTGCCGAGAGTGGTGAGAGCACAGAGCCGTTGCCAGGGGGCAAAACGGGAAGGGGCCGAAAGCCCCAAACGCGCCACGAGCCGGTTGACTGCCAAAGCCTTCATGGTTGCGACCTCCTTAACGAGCAGAGAAGTAGCAGGAAAGGTTTGTAGGGTTGTGTAGTTATATTATAACAAAGTTGGGACGTGTTGTCAAGGGTTTGGCAAAAAATTTTTTGCCCAGAGGCAATGAGCGATGATACTGAAGCAGGGCACGTTGCAACAGGTGGCGCATTGGACTGCCCATGCAGGGATCGGAGCTGGAAGTGGGAGATGCTTCTTTCCGATGTTAAATTCGGGTATATCATTGACCAACATAACGAAACCTAAGGTCTTCGTTCCACGTCCCTACCATAGATTTCATCTGCAAAGCAAAGTAGGATATAAATCTACTAAAGGATGGACAGCGCTATGAAACCACGTACCCTCTACACCATGTTCCAACAGACGGTACAAACCTACCCCAACGCCAACGCCGTAGGGTTTCGCTCCTCACGTAACCAGGACTACACCTTCTGGACTTACCGGCAGTTCGATGAACAAGTCCGCGCCTTCCGCCGAGGCCTCGATGCTCTCGGGCTGCGCAAAGGCGATCGGCTCGCGCTCATGTCCCATGAAAATCGTGTGGAATGGGCCATCGCCGACCTGGCCGCGCAATCTCTCGGCATCGTTACGGTGCCCATCTACGGCACGCTTACCGCAAGCCAAGTGGCCTACTACCTGCGCGATTCGGGGGCGCGCATGGCCATCGTGGCCGACCAGAAACAGCGCCAGAAAATTCAAGCCCATCGCGCCGAGTTGCCCTCGCTGGAATACCTGGTCAGCATGACCGGCACCCAAGCCGAACTGGAAGCGGAGGGGGCCTTGGCCTTTGATGAGGTAAAGGCCATCGGCGCTAGGCATGGGAAGTCGGAGGCCGAACTCGATGCATTGAGCGCTCAGGTGCAATCCGATGATCTGGCGACTCTGATCTATACCTCCGGCACCACCGGAGAGCCGAAAGGTGCCATGCTCACCCATGCCAACCTCCTCCACACCCCCGATGCCGTGGTGGAAGAGCCGATCGCCCAGCTCGGCCCCGGCGATGTCTTCCTCTCTTTCCTACCGCTCAGCCACATTACCGAACGGGTCGGTGGCTACTACCTTCCGCTCCGCGTCGGCGCCTGTATCGTCTACTCCCTAGGGCTCATGACCTTTGTAGATGAGCTTCAAAGGTTGGTACGCCCTACCGCCCTTCTCTGCGTGCCCCGTCTTTGGGAAGCCATCTACGAAAAGGTGGAAGATACCCTAAAGCAAGCCCCACCGAAACAGCGGCGCATTGCCGAATGGGCGCTCTCGGTGGCCCGAAAGGTCGCACGCAAACGCTTCGGCCCTGAAGGCCCTCAGCACCTCGACCCTTTACTGGCCACCCAATATGCTCTTGCGGAGCGTTTGGTGCTGCGTAAAATTCGAGAGCGCGTTACCGGCGGCCGACTCCGCTACTGCGTCTCCGGAGGTGCTCCCCTTGCTCCCCATCTGGCGGAGATATTTCTGGGGTTGGGTGTGCCCATTATGGAGGGCTACGGGCTTTCTGAAGCCGGTGTCATCGCTATCAACCGCCCCGGCAAACAGCGCATCGGAACGGTGGGCACACTGCTGCCTCACGTCGAACTCAAACTCTCTCAAGATGGCGAAATCCTGGTGCGCAGTCCGGGTTGTATGAAGGGCTACTACAACAAGCCGCAAGCCACCCAAGAGGCCATTGATGAGGAGGGATGGTTCCATACCGGCGACATCGGAGAGCTTTCTGCAGACGGCTATCTCAAAATTACCGACCGTAAAAAGGACATCCTCGTACTCAGCAACGGCAAAAAGGTGGCTCCCCAGAGCGTAGAAGCCTTGCTAAAGCAAAGCCGTTTTATCGCAGAGGCAGTGCTCTTTGGCGATCAGCAGCCGCTTGTTTCTGCGCTTATCGTGCCGGACTTCGAAAGGCTGGAAGCATGGGCACAAGAACAGGGCATCCCTACCGATAACCGCGAAAACCTGCTCAAGAACCCGGAAGTCCAAAAACTCTACCGCAACGAAATAGACGCCCACACCACCGACTTGGCCGACTTCGAGAAAGTGCGCAGCTTTCAACTCGTGCCCAACGCTTTTTCCATCGAAGGAGGAGAGCTAACGCCCACGCTCAAAGTCAAGCGCCGGTTCGTGGCGGAAAAATACGCTGCCCTCCTCACGGCAATGGAAAAACGCTAGCGGCACACCTTGCACCTATCTTCCAGAAGCGCTCCTGCAACCGCGTGGACTTTTACTGCACGCGCCATGGGTTCTCGCCGGTTCCTTCACGATAAAGCACGGGAAAATAGGGGCCGGCAAAATAGTCGCCATCCTTCCCGCTCAGCAGGCGCACATTCATGTGTCCATCGCCGGGTGTACCGGCCCGATAGCGCGTGCCCTCCGGCATAAGGTGAACCACCAGCGAACGGCGTGGCCGAGAGCTGCGGTTTGGCCCGCTGCCGTGAATAGTTAGACAGTGATGAAAACTGAGCGCTCCGGCCGGCAAAATGCACGAGGCCGTACGAAAGCTTCGCCCGCTCACGGCCTCAATGCGTGCTCGTAGCGCGTCGAGGTCTTTGGTAAAGAAGTCGCCCTCCGGCAATAAGCCCCACTTATGGCTTCCCGGCACCACCTGCATACACCCGTTCTCCTCGGTCACATCATCAAGGGCTACCCAAGCCGTCAACAGCTCCGGCGGGTCGGTGCACTGCCAATAGTGATAGTCTTGATGCCATCCCACGTTGCCCTTCTCCCCGCTGTCCGGCGGCTTTAACAAAAGCTGGTCATGCCAAAGCCTTATGGCACCGGCTCCCGTCAATCGGCAGGCCATCGCGCCTATCAACGGATGCAGCGCCAGCTTGGCCATAGTGGCGTCGGCCCAATGGCTGTTGTCTATCTTCACGATGCGGTCAATGGGCTGCCCCGGTGGCGGATCGTGAGACCAAGGGGCGCGAGTCGTTTCATAACACCCCGCCACCACACGCGCATGGTGCTCGCGCAAGGCCTCAAGTTCCGCATCCGAGAGAATACGCGGAGCTAACCAGTAGCCGTTCTCACGATAGAAAGCCACATCCTCGGCGGACGGCAAAAGCGCTTGCCATTCTCGATCCATTCTTAGCCTCCTTGGCCTGGTTCTGCCGATTTATTCGGGAGCGACGAGAGGTTCTCCTTCTCACCATGTTGCCTGGGAAATGGCTCATACTGCGGCACGCTCCCGTCGTTCGGCAGAACATGAAGGAGTGTTTTCAGCTCTTCTATGCGCCTGCCGACAGGCTGCAACAAGAACCTAGGCGAATCGTAGGGTGAGGACCCAGCCCGTAAAAGCAAGGAACGAGGCTCTAAACATAAAATAGCCCGCCGTATCGAGGGGATAAACCCTATCCCACGCACGTCCTCAAGCTCGCGCAACAGAGGCAGAGCACGTCCATCCCCTATCTTAGCCAGCGCTTCCGTAAAAACCTCTCCTCGCTCCCGCCAGCCCGGCTGCTGCATCTCCACTGTCACTTTAAGCGCATGAACAAGGTAGGGCACCGCACTGCTGTCGCCTGCATCGGCCAAACGCGTTGCGGCATCCATAGCCGCGCCGCTATCCTCCGAAAGCAAGAGCGGCGCCAGCTCGCGCACAAGGGAACTGCAGGGCTGTCGCCAACATCGGCGCCGCTGGAACCAGGCGAAAAGGTCTCGCCCCACGAAGTCCACGCCTAAAAAGCCCAACATCACTGCGCTGCAGGAGAGAAAGAGGCCGCAGGCAAGCTGTAGCAAAAACTCCTCCAGCCTCAGCATGGAAGACTCCCTGCACTTTTGCCAACCGATGCGGTACCGCCAAACATGCCTAATCTCCGATCTTCAGCACACTCAAAAACGCTTCCTGTGGCAACTCGATGCTGCCAACCTGCTTCATGCGCTTCTTGCCCTCTTTCTGCTTCTCCAAAAGTTTGCGCTTTCGTGTGATGTCGCCCCCATAACACTTCGCCGTCACGTTTTTCCGCAGAGGTTTCACCGATTCTGCCGCGATGATCTTGCCCCCGATCGCTGCCTGAATGCGCACCTCAAACTGCTGGCGTGGCACCACCTCCTTCAATTTCTCTACGATCTGACGTGCCCGCTCGTAAGCCTTATCTCTATGCGTTATGAACGACAAGGCATCTACCGGATCGCCGTTCATCAATATGTCAATCTTCACCAGTTTCGACTCGCGATAACCGGATAGCTCATAGTCAAAGCTCGCATACCCGCGAGTGCGCGATTTAAGCTGGTCGAAGAAATCCATCAAAATCTCGCTAAGAGGAATATCGTATTTCAATAACACCCTATCCGGCGCCGTGTACTCCATATGCACAAACTCGCCTCGCCGCTCTCGGCACAACTCCATAATCGGGCCCACATACTCCTTCGGAGTCAAAATGGTGGCCGCCACATAAGGCTCCTCGATATGATCGATCGTCGTCGGTGGAGGCATATGGGCGGGATTGTCTACATCTACCACCGTCCCATCCGTTCGATAGACCTTATAAACCACCGAAGGGGAGGTTGCAATGAGGCTGAGGTTAAATTCACGCTCCAACCGCTCCTGCACCACATCCATGTGCAAAAGGCCTAAAAATCCACACCGAAACCCAAAACCGAGCGCTGCCGAAGTCTCAGGCTCAAAAGAGAGCGCCGCATCGTTCAATTGCAGCTTGGCCAAAGCCTCTCGCAAGTCAGGATAGTCCGCCCCATCCACGGGATAAAGCCCACAGAAAACCATCGGTTTCGCCGTGCGATACCCCGGCAAAGGCTCTTTGGCGGGGCGCTCGGCATCGGTTATGGTGTCTCCCACCCGCGCATCTCCTATGGTCTTAATGCCCGCAGCTAAATAGCCGACCTCGCCCGTCGCCAACATCTCCCCCGGCTGCCGCTCCGGTGTAAACGTACCTACCTCTAAAACCTCAAACTCCTTGCCGGTAGACATAAAGCGTATCCGCTGCCCCGGCCTTATCTGCCCGTCTACAACGCGTACATAACAGATTACACCGAGATAGGTATCGAACTTGCTATCGAAAATAAGGGCACGCAGAGGCGCTTCGGGATCGCCGGAAGGAGGCGGTATGCGATGGACTATCGCCTCCAAAATCTCCTCTATCCCCACTCCGGTCTTGGCGCTGGCCAAAATCGCTTCGGAAGCGTCTATGGCTAAAACGTTCTCGATCTCCTCCTTCACACGCTCGGGGTCGGCGGCAGGTAGGTCAATCTTGTTGATAACAGGCACGATCTCTAGATTATTCTGGTAAGCAAGGTTTACGTTCGCCAACGTCTGGGCTTCGACGCCCTGCGCGGCATCCACCACAAGCAAAGCACCTTCACAGGCCGCCAACGAACGCGAAACCTCATACGTAAAATCCACGTGTCCGGGCGTATCAATGAGATTGAACTGATAGACCTGCCCATCCTTTGCCTTGTAATGCAGGCGCACCGCCGTCATCTTGATGGTGATGCCTCGCTCCCGCTCCAAATCCATCGTGTCGAGCAACTGCTCCTGCATCTCGCGAGGGCTAACCGCACCGGTCGCCTCGAGAATGCGATCCGCTAAAGTGGATTTGCCGTGATCAACATGCGCAATGATACAAAAGTTACGAATATGACTTTGATCCATAGAGTCCTGTTTGCTACCGAGGATTCGACTGTCTACGGCCTTATTATAGCACGTCGCCACTCGAATGCTGAGGTATCATAAACGGCGAGGAGACCCGACATGCACATCTGCGACATCTTTGCCGCACACCGTACAACCTTTAGCTTTGAGTTCTTTCCACCGCGCACCCCCAAGGGTTGGGAGCAGCTTTTCAAAACCATTGAGGAGCTGATGCCCCTACGCCCCTCCTTCGTCTCCGTGACCTATGGAGCTGGCGGCTCGACGCGCGAGAAAACCCACGAACTGGTGGTGCGCATTAAAGAGCAGATCGGCTGCGAACCCATACCCCATCTTACCTGCGTCTGCCACACCCAAGAGGAGATACAGGCCATTCTCGAGCGATATGCCGCCCACGGCATCTCCAATATTATGGCGCTCTCCGGCGATATTCCCCGTGACAAGCCCAACTACGACCGCTCTAAAGATGCCTTTCGCTACGCCGCTGAACTTGTTCGTTTCATCCGACAATTCAACGAAAGTGGCCTCCATCCCGATCCAAGAGGATTCGGCATTGGCGTGGCCGGCTATCCCGAAGGACATCCGGATACCCCGAATCGTCTTAAAGAGATGGACCACCTGAAGGCAAAGGTGGATGCCGGTGCGAACTACATCGTCACCCAGCTCTTTTTTGACAACCGCGATTTTTACGACTTCCGTGAACGTTGCGAGCTGGCGGGCATCCATGTCCCTATCATCGCCGGCATCATGCCCATCACCTCCATCGCCAATATGGAGCGCATCGCAGAACTGGCCCGTGGCTCCCGCATCCCTGCCGGGCTGCTCCGCGCCGTCCGCCGCTGTGGCGAAGATGAAGAGTATGTACGCCGTGTAGGCATTCAATGGGCTACCGAGCAGTGTCGTGACCTGTTAGACAACCACGTGCGAGGCATTCACTTCTATACGCTTAATCAGTCCACCGCCACACGCGAGATATATGCCAACCTGGGCGCCCGCGACTCCAGCGCGCTCGAAAGCTGAGAGATCAGCAGGGTCGAAATCCGTATATACTTCGGTGTCTTTTCGACATAAGCCGTTACATATACCACAAATGAGGAGAGCAGCATGCCCATTGAACTCATCCTGCATAAAGCAACCGTGCCCGAAGGACAACCCTACCATGAGCTGAAAGCCTATCTCAGCGGTCTACCGAACGCCGTGCCTGAAGGGGACGATTTCGTTTTCTGCGATGAGGAACAAGGCCTCTACGTTGTCGTGCAATTAGGAAACCTCGTGCAAGAGAGCTTTCATCCCGGCCCCGATGCCGCCGATCAGTGTAACGCCATCACAATCCGTATTCCAGCCGATCCCCCTGCACATCTCGTAGAACCGCTCGCCGAGTTTGCCTTCAATATCGCGCGACGTACCGGCTGGAGCGTCTATGAACGGGCTACCAATCAACATTTCGCCGATGAACAATCACTTGCACGCCGCCTCTCCGGCACAACCGTCCCACTGCCGGTTTCCGCATCTGGCTGTATGAGCCTGCTGCTTCTCCTCATAGCCATTATTCTGTTCGATCACGGCTTCTTCGCCGTCCACTAGGAAGAGGCCTGCTTCCCCGATAAGGTATAGGGTCTGCGTGTTACCGGCGCGTAAATGCGTAGGGCCTCTTCATAAATCGTGCGTGTCCGCTCGGCAATTCGACGCCAGGAGTAGCGCTCCGCATACTCCTTCGCACCCCTCTCTAAAGTGGCCCTCCTGGCCTCATCATTCAACAGCTGAAGGAGGTGCCGTCGGAAGTCCTCCACATCGCCCGCATGAAATAGCTCTAAACAGGCAATACGCCCCGCGATCTCTCGAAAACAGGCCAGATCGGACGCCAAAACGGCCTTTCCATAAGCTAACGGAATGGTGACGGAGTAAGAACCGGTCGCCTCTGTATGCGGAGTCAATACCACCGTGCTGGCCGCCATCGCTTCGGCTACTTCCTCATCCCGAAGATAGCCCGTTATGACCACCCTATTAGCTACTCCAGACGACTCTATGACATTCCGCAATTGGGCGAAATAGGGCTCCATCGCAGCATTTCGCGGCCCGCCGGCAATGACAAGCTTAACGTCCTCCGGTAAAGAGGGGAGCAGCTCCAAAGTCAACTCATAGCCCTTATTGGGCGCAATGTAGCCAAAAATGGTAATTAAACGATAGCCCTCCAACCCGAAGCGACGCCGGAAGGCCTCCCCTCCCGTAGCCGCAGCAACAACCTCCGGCACACCTGCCGGCACCACGTGCACGAACTTCGGATCGGCTCCTCGTTCAACGAGTTGTTGCTTTGCCTCCTCCGTGTGCACGATGGTAATCGCGGTTACAAAAGGGGCTATTTGCACACTATCTACCCATGCGCGGTTGCGCAGTAGAAGCCACTTCGCCAGTTTTTTCAACGGGCGCCGCTCGGTTCGGTAACGCAGCATCTCCTCTGCGGTGTAAGTGGTATGTGCGGTGAGCACAATGGGCTTCTTAATAAGATATCGAAACTCCCAATAGGCGGAATGCCCCGGCAAAATGCCACCCCAAAAACTGTGCTCGTGCTGCACATGCACCACATCAATATCGCTCGCGTTGAGCCGCTCTGCTATCGCCAGATAGTGCTCTTTTGGCTGCCTCCCTTCCTCAATCGGCACCACTTCGACCTCTGTATCGGGAAGGGATCGCAGCGCACCGATCAAAGAGCTTGTATAGGCCGCGATGCCACATCGCTCGCCAACCGTGGTGTACATGCCAACTTTCATGTGCGGGCTTCCCTATCTACGATTCCTTTGGGAAGTATGGCATACACAGAACGATTTCGTTCCAACCTCTGCTCAACCGCGCAAATAGAGGGCCAAACAAGCAAAGACGAGCGCCATAAAACACAAAAGCATGGCCCCCCATACAAGCACATGTCTCTCGTTCAAAGGCCTAGATAGGCGTTGAGCCGTTCGCAAACGCTCGTTCTCAGCTCTCAATCGCTCATTCTCTTGCAGCAAGGCCTCTAAAGTTTCTTTTTCATCCACCTGCGAATTTGGTACGCTGTAGGGACGCCAGATTTGGAGGTTCAAACGCCGTGGTGGGATCATCGGCTTGGGCATACACTAAAACCCTCGTAGATACTTCAGGCGCGATACAAAAGCGGCAGCGGCCTCCTGTGTCTCACCCGTCGGTGCATAAAGCAGGGTTGCCGCAGGAAAGCTATGGTAAATGCAAACTCGCAAAATGAAAGGTTTGTCTGGAGCCGGCTCCATCCACAGCTCTTCAATGTTCACAATGCTTTCTAGCGGAGTGGCATGCATCCGAAAGCCGCTTGCAAAGGCGAGAAACTCAAAGAGAGTTTCCCCCTCAATGGCCAATCCCTGGAGACGTGGACGATGTACGGCCTCCCATCCATAAGCCCCATCGCTAAAATAGCTTGGGTCTACCTCATGGGAAAGATAGGAGCCACGCAGATTCGGATGCGACTGCGCAAACTCCTCTAGCAACCCTTCAATACGTCGAAATATCCCTGGGCTTAATTGAAGTTCGTATAGTCCATTCTTAAACCGATGCACAAACAACGCTGCACTGCTATTAGGCTGCTCTGAATCTGCCATCCGTGCGATTCTTTCTGCCGACATATATCTTCCGTCTCCTCAGCACGCCTCATACAAGATGTTGCGGCCTCCATGCCCTCTTGAAGCGTACCTCCTGATTATCGGCTATGACCTGCAGAGGCTTAAGACTGAGGGATCAGCTCTATCGCACGCAGATTCATCACCGCGCCATGGGGCATCGTTACGGGTATCACCTCCACCGTAACGGTGCCAGCCTCAAGATGCAGGCTTCCCTCTAGTTCCATCGAACGAAAATCGTCCCATCCGTTTGTCGCCGTAACCACTCCACTTAACCGACTTTCCGGGGCACCCTTCGACGCGGCTATCACTTGAAATGTGCTCCCCTCACTTGCCGGCTCACAGGCATAGATCAGCCGTACCTTGTAGTCTCCACCTTGCGGTACCGCAAAACGCCAACTCACCCTATCGTGTACGTCCGTCCAGTATCCGATGTTCGGTTGGCCTCCCTTGCTCTCCAGCTGGGCGTGCTCGCCATGGATGTCGGCATCTACCGCCGGCAGCCAAAAATGGCCATCCGCACCGGGCTTTTCCACAATGGGAACGTTCTCTACCTCCGGTGCTCCGGCCAACTTGAGGGCAACAACGGTCGCCGCCGGATCAAGCCTGTCCGGTTTGCCGATCACAACACCATCCGCATCTGTCGTTACCGAAAGGCGCTGTCCGTTCAACAGACACCGTGCCTCTATCACCTTGGTCTTCAGCCCGGGCAGGTGTAATTCGCCACCCTCCGGCCAATGAAAAACTTGTAGATAGAGCATATGGCCTTTTTGTGTGCAGCTTCCATCAAACGGCAACCTGCGATAAGGCCCTGCCTCCGTGCCGTAAATAGAATCTCCATTCACACGAAGCCAGTCACCGATGGCCAGAAGACGATCCACCTCCGGCTGAGGGATGAGGCCCTCGGCAGTAGGTCCAACATTTAACAGGAAATTTCCGCCCCTCCCCACGATCAAACAAAGATCGCGAATAAGCTGCGTTGCCGATTTGAAATCGGTATCGTTTTTGGAGTAGCCCCAAGTGTTATTGATCGTCATACACGTTTCCCAAAGTCTCCCATGAGGGAGGGGAGCCGAGGGGATGGTCTGTTCTGGAGTGGAGTAATCCTCCGGTAAATTCAGACGATCGTTGATGACGATGTTGGGCTGTAACGAGCGTATAAGCTGGACGATCTCGAGGGAATGCTCCTCCTGTGCCGTATGTTCCCATCCCCCATCAAACCACAAGACGCTAATGGGGC
>Ga0209061_1005702_pt1 | contig 10653 bp, 8 predicted proteins | sample Coa_R1_10_FD_187157 | JGI IMG/M metagenome (GOLD analysis project Ga0209061, IMG submission 187157) | Surface soil microbial communities from Centralia Pennsylvania, which are recovering from an underground coalmine fire - Coalmine... | ecosystem: Environmental > Terrestrial > Soil > Unclassified... | reverse complement strand
GCGCGGCACGGCCGCGTTGCACGCAGAGGATACGCCGGGGCGCCGTATCACGCCTGTGTCAGCGCGGCGGCGGCTGTATACGCCGCGTATACGTCGCGGCAGGCCGCGCCCCCCTCGGGATACTAGCGGTATGCTATAGGTAACGCGGGCGCCCGCCAGGTTGTAGCGGACTCTCAGCCCACCCAGGACTCGATGATCCGTGACCCGCAGTGGTGTCCACCGCCCTCCCGGAGGCGGGGCTCACCGTGCCCGGCGGGCCGCGGGGGCGCCCGCGCCCACGGGCGGACACATGGCTACGCTCGGCCCCACACGTGAAGCGGCTAGTGCCGACCGCCGGCTCGCCGCCCTGCGCGCGATCACGTTCCTGATCAACTCGGCCGGGCTCACCGGGGAAACGTTCCAGCGCATCGCGGCCGAGATGCGGCCGCTGCTGCCGTTCGACATGGCGGCGCTGGCCCTGCTCGACGAGGCCCGCGGCTACTTCGAGCTCTGCCACGAGGACAACCGCGGCGCGCTGCCCATCACCGAGCCGCTGCGGTTCCCGCGCCACCATTCGGCGTACGGCTGGGTGATCGACCACCGCAAGCCGCTGCTGCTACCCGATATCCGCGAGGCGCCGCACTTCGCGGAGCACCGCACGCTGCTCGCATTGGGGGTGCGCTCGCGCGTGGTGGCGCCGCTGGTCGCCGGCAGCGAGCGGCTGGGCGCGCTCGGCTTCGGCGCCCGCCAGCCCCACGCCTTCACCGAGGCGGACGCCGAGTTCGCGGCCATCGTGGCCGACGAGATCGGCATCGCCCTGCAGAACCGGCGCTTGCTGGAGCAGGCCGCCCGCCTGGACGCGCTGGAAGAGACCGATCGCATGCGGTCGCTGCTGCTGTCCACCGTGTCGCACGAGTTGCGCACGCCGCTCGGGCTGGTCAAAGGCTACCTCGCCATGCTGCTGCGCGATTGGGGCCGGCTGGCCGAGGCCGAGCAGCGCGAGTTCCTGCACATCGCCCTGGAGGAGACCGACCGCCTGGCGGAGTTGGTCGATCGGCTGCTCGACATGTCCTGCTTGCAGGCGGGCCGGCTGCACATCGAGCCCGTGCCCCTGGACCTTGGCCAGCTCGTGGCCGATACCGTGCGCCGGCTACAACCGGTGCTGGCCGGGGCCCGGCTGGAGCTGACGTTGGAGCCCGGCCTACCGCCGGTGCGCGCCGACGAGCGGCGCATCGGCCAGGTGCTGCGCAACCTCTTGGAGAATGCGGCGCGTTACTCGCCCCCCGCTGCGCCGATCACGGTGGCCGTCCGCGCCAGCGGCGCGATGGTCGAGGTGTCTGTGACCGACCGCGGCCCTGGCATTCCCCCGGAGACGCTGGCGCGGCTGTTCACGCCGTTCTATCGTGGGGAGGGACGCGAGGCGCGGGGTGATCGCGGGCGCGGCGGGCTGGGGCTGGGCCTGGCGATCGCCCGCGGGTTGGTCGAGGCCCACGGCGGACGCATCTGGGCCGAGAGTCAGGTAGGGGCGGGCAGCCGCTTCTATTTCGCGCTGCCGGCGCTCGGACGCCGGGGGCGCCGGCACGAGCGAGGCGCGTGAGATGGGGCCGGGCGAGCGTCCCCGCCGCGTGCTAGTGATCGAGGATGAGCCGCGCTACGCCCGCCTGCTCGCCCTGCTGCTGGAGCGCGAAGGCTACCAAGTCGCCACCGCCGGCTCCGCGGCCGCGGCCCACGACCGTGCGGCGCGCGAGCCGCCCGACCTGATAGTGCTGGACCTCGGCCTGCCCGACGCCGACGGCCTCCAGCTGTGCCGGCAGCTGCGCGAGCTGTACGATACGCCGATCATCGTGCTCACCGCGCGCGCCGGCCTCGACGACCGCGTGCTGGCGCTGGACCTCGGGGCCGATGACTACCTCACCAAGCCATTCGCGCCCGAGGAGCTGCTAGCCCGGGCGCGGGCCGTGCTGCGCCGGGCTGGCAGCGAGCGGGGCGCCCCCTCGCCGCCGGTGGTGCGCTGCGGCGAGCTGGAGGTGGACTTCCGGCGCGGCACCGTCACGCTCGGCGACCACGAGCTGGCCCTGTCGCCCACCGAGTACCGGCTGCTGCGCCTGTTCGTGCAGGAGAACGGCCGGCTGCTGTTGCCCGACGAGGTGCTGGAGCGCGTGTGGGGGCCCGGATACCGGGGCGAGCATCACCTAGTGCGGATGTACGTGAGCCGGCTGCGCAAGAAGCTCGGCGATGACGCGGAACACCCGCGCTACATCGAAACCCGGCCCGGGATCGGCTACCGCTTCCGCTGCCCGCCCGCCACGCCGTCGCCGCCCACCGCGGCAAGCCCCGGCTGAGGAGCCAAGGGCAATCGCGGCGCGCGCAGGGCCGCTCTGGGGGCGAGCAGCACGTAGCCGGGGCCCCATAGGGCGCACCTGGGGCGCCCGGCGCGCCATATACGCAACGTATACACCGGGGCGGTGGGCAACGGGCGATGCCGATGAAACGGAGCGGCCATAATTGGGGACAGCTTGGCCCCCGCATGGGGCCCGGGCAGCGGTGCGGCTGCCCGCGCACGTCAGCCAGCCGACGGGGGGGCAAACGATGTCGTGGCAGTTCGCGTTCTTGCGCAGCACCTTCTTGGGCGCCTGTCTGCTGCTCGCCGCCTGTGGCCCGGCGGGGAGCGCCGGCAGCGGGGCCGCGCCGAGCAAGCCGGCCGCCGGTGGCGCCAGCAGCCCGCCCGCGACCAGCGCGGCGCCGGCGCCGGCGGCCAAGCCGAGTGGTGGCGAGCTGCGCATCGGCGTCAACCTGGAGCTCTCCGGCCCGGCGTCGGTCTGGGGCCAGCCGCAGCTCAACGCCCTGCAGCTGCTCGCCGACGATCTCAACGCGCGCGGCGGGATCAACGGCCAGCCGATCCGCCTGATCGCCTACGACAACGAGTCCAATGAGTCCAAGTCGCTGGTGGTCACCAAGCGCCTGGTCGAGGAGGACGGCGTGCTGGCCGTGATCGGCGGCGGCACCACGCCGACGACCATGCCCATCGTCCCCTACGCCAATGAGCAAGAGGTGCCGGTAGTCTCCATCGGCTCGGCCAACAACATCATCGAGCCGATCAACGAACGCCGGTGGATCTTCAAGACCCCTAGCAACACGCGCGACATCGTCACGCGCATGCTGCGCTTCTTGGAGAGCCGCGGCTGGACCCGCGTGGGCTTCATGAGCGTGAACAACGCCTACGGCGACGCCGGGCGCGCCGAGTTCGAGAAGGCCGTGGCGGGACGGCCGTTCGAGGTGGTGGCCTGGGAGAAATTCGGCGCCACCGACACGGACATGAAGCCGGTGCTGACGCGCATCCGCGCCCAGAACCCGCAGGTGATCGTCGTATGGGCGATCCCGCCGGCCGCCTCGATCGTGGACAAGAACTACCAGGAGCTGGGGCTTACCATTCCCTTGATCCACGACCATGGCGCCTCGTCGTACGTCTACCACGAGCTGAGCGGCGGGGCGAACGAGGGCATGTATGTCGTGTCGGTCAAGTCGATGGTCGCCGCGCAGCTGCCCGACGCCGATCCGGTCAAGCCGGTCGCCCAGGCCTACGTCCGCGACTACGAGGCGAAGTACAACAAGCAGGCGGGCGGCGTCGATGCGATGACCTACGACGCGCTACTGCTGATCGCCCGCGCGCTGGAGCGCAGCGGGCCCGACCGCGCGAAGCTGCGCGACGCGCTGGAGAGCCTCCAGAACGTAGCGGGCACCACGGGGGTGTTCAACCTGTCGCCCACCGACCACAACGGGTTGTCGGATAAGGACCTGGTGATCGTGCAGATCCGCGACGGCAAGTGGGTGCTGCTGGAGTAGGCGCATGCAGCTGGAAACGCTGCTCCAGCTCGCGCTCAGTGGGCTGGCGATGGGGGGCATCTACGCCTTCATCGCCGTCGGCTTCGTGACGATCCACGCGGTCACGGGCTTCATCAACTTCGCTCAGGGCGAGTTCGCCATGGTGGCCGCCCTAGTGACAGCCAGCCTGGTGGGCGCGGGCGTGCCGCTGGCGCTAGCCGTGGGCGTCGCGGTCGCCTGCGCCACCCTGGTGGGCGTCGCCACCGAGCGCCTGGCAGTGCACCCCGTACGTCACGCCTCGCCGCTGGTGGTGCTGGTCATGACCGTGGCGGCCTCGACGGCGCTGCGCGGTATCGCGCTCCTCGTCTGGGGCACCACGCCGTACAGCGTGCCCGCGTTCTCCGCCGGCCCGCCGGTGGCGCTCGGGGCGGCGGTGATCGCGCGCCAAGATCTGTGGGTGCTGGGCCTCACGGCCGCGGCGATGGTGGGGCTGTACCTGTTCTTCGAGCGCACGATCCCCGGCACCGCGATGCGCGCCTGCGCCGACAACCCGATGGCCAGCCGGCTGATGGGGATCTCGCCGGGCACGATGTCGTTGCTGGCCTTCGGGATCAGCGCCTTGCTGGCGGGGCTGGCCGGGGCCGCGGTCGCGCCGATCACGCTGGCGACCTACGAGATGGGCCTGATGTTGGGCCTGAAGGGGTTCGTGGCCGCGGTCATCGGCGGGCTGCGCTCGACCCCGGGCGCCGTCCTCGGCGGGCTGTTCCTCGGCGTATTGGAGTCGGTGGGGGCTGGGCTGATCTCGTCGGGCTACAAGGACGCCCTGGCGTTCTCGGTGCTGCTGGCGGTGCTGGTGTTCCGCCCGCAGGGCCTGCTCGCCGGACTGCGACAGCGAGCGGCATGATGGGCATGTCGGGACGCTGGCAGGCGCTGGCGCTGGCCGCGGTAGTGGCCGCCGTGGTGGTCGTGCCCTGGGCCGGCACAGGCTACGTGCGCAGCCTGGTGGTGCTCAGCGGCCTAGCGGTGGTGGCGGTGGCGGGGCTGGCACTGCTGGTGGGGTTCGCCGGCCAGCTATCGTTGGCCCAAGGCGCGTTCTACGGGCTGGGCGCCTATGGGTTCGCCGTGCTAGCCGTGCGCTTCGGCTGGCCGGCGCCGTTGGCGCTGCTCGGCGCGCTGGCGGGCGTGGGGCTCGCAGGCTGGCTGGTCGGGCTGCCCATGCTGCGCCTGCGCGGCCACTTCCTGGCGCTGGGCACGCTGGCGTTCGCGGTGATCGTCACGGTGCTGCTGCTGGAGCTAGGGCCGCTCACCGGGGGCCCCTCCGGCCTAGCCGGTGTGCCGAGCTTGCGGCGGGTGACGATCGGGCCGTTGGCGCTCAGCGGGGAGATCCAGTACTGTTACGTGGCCTGGGCGCTGGCCCTGGCCAGCTTGTGGCTCTACCAGCGGTTGATCCGCTCGGAGGTCGGGTTAGCGCTGCAAGCGATGAGTAGCAGCGAGGTGGGTACCGCCGCGATGGGGATCGATGTAGGGCGGCTCAAGCTGAGCGTGTTCGTGGCGGCCGCGTTGCTCGGCGGGCTGGCCGGGGCGGTGTACGCCAGCTATCTGTCGTTCATCAGCCCGGCCGCGTTCGACATCATGTTGTCGGTACAGCTCGTGGTGATGGTGATGGTCGGCGGCACCGCGACATTCTGGGGCCCATTGCTCGGTGCGCTGGTGGTCACGGGCCTCGTGGAGGTGCTGCGCGGGGTGGTCGCGGCGGTGCTGCCCAACGTGCGCGGGCCGGTAGAGATCATCGCCCTCGGCCTGGTGCTAGGGCTGATCATGGTCTGGGAGCCAGGCGGGCTGGTGGCTCGGCTGGGCCAGTGGCGGCCCGGACCGCGACCGGCGGAGGTGCCTGGTGGCTGAGCCTCTCCTACGGCTCGACCGCCTGTCGCGCCGGTTCGGCGGCGTGCACGCCGTGCAGGATGTGTCGCTCACGCTCGACCCGGGCGAGGTACTGGGTATCATCGGGCCCAATGGGGCGGGCAAGACCACGCTGTTCAACTTGATCAGCGGGCTCGACCGGCCCGACAGCGGGCGGGTGTACTACCGCGGCCAGGACGTGACCGGCCGGCCAGCGCACTGGCTCGCGGCCCAGGGCATGGCGCGCACGTTCCAGAACCTGCACCTGTTCGACCGCCTCACGGTGCTGGAGAACGTATTGATCCCCGCCCAGCGCGGCCGGCAGCCGTCGCTGCTGCGCGCCATCATCAGTGGCCGCTCGGGGCTCGGGCCCGCGCGGGTGGCGGCCGAGCAGGCGCTAGCGGCGGTGGGGCTGGCCGCGCTAGCCGACCGGCCGGCGCGGGCGCTGTCGTTCGGGCAGGGCCGTCTGCTCGAGCTGGCGCGGGCGCTGGCCCTGGAGCCGCGGCTGATCCTGCTCGACGAGCCGGCCTCGGGGCTCAGCCCGGCCGAGCGCCAGCAGCTCAGCGCCATCGTGCGCGGGCTGCGCGACCGCGGCCTGGGCGTGCTGCTCATCGAGCACGACATCCCCACCGTGCTCGGCGTGGCCGATCGGGTGGCCGTCCTCAACTTCGGCGAGAAGATCGCCGATGGCGCGCCCGCGGCAGTGGCCACCGATCCCAAAGTGCTCGAGGCGTATCTCGGCGGCGAACTCGCCCCCGCGGCACCCGCCGGTGGGCGGCGCGAGCCACCGTGGGCGCTGGAGGTGCGCGAGCTGCATGTGCGGCGGGGAGCGGTGCCCGCGCTGCAAGGGGTGTCGCTCACCGTGGCGGCGGGCGAGTTGCTGGCTGTCGTGGGCCCCAACGGGGCCGGGAAATCGACCTTGCTCGGGGCCATCGCGGGCCTGTTCCCCGCCCACCGCGGCGAGGTGCGCCTGCAGGGAGAGGTCATTACGGGCCGGTCGCCCGAGGCGCTCGCCCGTGGGGGCCTGAGCCTGGTCCCCGAGCGCCGGCAGTTGTTCGCTGGCCTCACCGTACGCGAGAACCTGGTGCTCGGCGCCTATCCACGCTACGGGCTGAATGGTGCCTGGGGCGGGCTGCCCGCGCCCGTGGGGGAACGCTTGGAACGCGTGCTGGCGCTGTTCCCGCGGCTGCGCGAGCGGCAGGCCCAGCACGCCGGCACCCTCTCCGGTGGCGAGCAGCAGATGCTGGCCATCGGGCGCGCCCTGATGAACGCCCCGCGCGTCCTGCTGCTCGACGAGCCCAGCCTGGGCCTGGCACCGCGACTGGTCGCCGAGATCTTCCAGACCCTGCGCGCGCTGCGCACGCAGGGCATGACCATTGTGCTAGTCGAGCAGAACGTCCGCGCGGCGCTGGCCGTGGCCGACTACGTGTACTGGCTGGAGCGCGGACGCGTGCAGCGGGCTGGCCCCCCTGCCGCGGAGGCCGCGCTGGCCGAGCAGGCGGTGGGGCTTGGGGCCGCCGCGGCGGCGAGGTGGAAGGCCGACATGGCGGACACCCCGGGGCACTCTCTGCTACACTGAGGGCCAGTACCGCGTGCTAGGGGAACGTGCCCAATGGCGGCGCCGAGCGACGACTCCTCCGCCTATCTGGAGCTAGCCGACGGGCGGCGCGTGGCGCTCGATCGGCCGCAGCTGACGCTCGGCCGCAGCAGCGCAAGCGACGTCATCCTGGCCGATGAGCGGGTGTCGCGGCGCCACGCCCAGATCCGGCGCCTACCCCAGGGCTGGCTGCTGCTCGATCTCGGCAGCAGCAACGGGACGCAGGTGAACGGCTACCCGGTGACCTTGCCGCACCTGCTCCAGGATGGCGACGAGATCACGCTAGGTGCGCAACGCCTGATCTTCCGCAGCGGCGGCCCACCGCCGCCCCCGGCGGCGCGCAAGCGGCAGCAGGCCGAGACAGTGCTCGGGCGCTCGGCATTCGGGCCCGAGATGCCTCCTCCGCCGCCGCCGAGCGAAACACCCACCGGCGAGCAGCGGCTCGGCTTCTAACGAACGCCCCGCAGGCACAGCGACCAGGTAGCCCGGCAGCGGAGCGCGAGGCAGAGAAGATGGTCTGCAGCGGTTGTCGGGCGGTAAACGCGCCCACGGCGACGCACTGTTACCACTGCGGGCAGCCGCTCGGGGCGCCGGCGCGCGCGGGCGCCGCGGTACATACCGCGTGGTCCGGCGCGCTCGCGGCTCTGGCTTTCCGCAATGGCCCGTGGGCCGGGCGCCGCTGGGAGTTACAAGCCAACGGGGCCCTGACTATCGGCCGCAGCCCCGAGAACCACCTCGTGCTCGATCATCCCTCGGTGTCCCGACACCACGCGCGGCTGCAGCAGCAGGACGGCCGGTGGCGTGTCGAGGACCTGGGCAGTCGCAATGGCACGTGGGTCAACGGCGAGGCGGTGAGCGGGGGGGCGCGCGTCCTGCGCCCCGGCGATGTCGTGCGCCTGGGCGAGATCGAGGCCGTATTCCAGCTGGCGAGTAGTGGCGCGGACCACCAGCGGGCCGCGGTGGCTGCTGCGGCTCCGGCCGACGCCCTCGTGCTCGGCGACGGCCAAGTGCTGCCGCTGGCGGGCGAGCGCATCGAGATCGGGCGCTCGCCCAGTAGCGACATCGTGCTGGATGACATCACGATCTCGCGCACCCATGCGCGGCTGGAGCGCCTGCCCCAAGGCTGGCTGCTGCTCGATCTCGGCAGCAGCAACGGCACCTGGGTCAACGGCCAGCGTCTCACCGGCCCCGCGCTGCTGCGCGATGGCGACACGATCGCCTTCGGCCGCCTGCGAGTGACCTTCCGCGCGGGGCAGGGTACCACGCCGCCCGCCGGGCAGACGCTGCACGTGCGTCCACAAGCCGACCGCTATCTCGTCGAGGGGGCGCGCCGGCCGGCCGACCTGCTCGCGCTGCGCCCGCTAGGGCCGCCGCTGATCGTGCTGCAGCAGGTGTTCAAGAGCTACCGCACCAGCGCCGGCCCGCAGCAGGTGCTCCGCGGCGTCTCCCTCACGGTCCACGCGGGGGAATTCGTGGCCATCGTCGGCCCCTCGGGGTGCGGGAAGTCCACGCTGCTCAACGTGATCACGGGCATCGACCGGCCTGATCGCGGCCAGGTTACGGTCGCCGGGCACGACATCCTGCGCATGGGCACCGATGCTCTAGCTCGTTGGCGTGGACGGCACATCGGCATCGTGTTCCAGTTCTTCCAGCTGCTGCCCACGCTGACAGTGCTGGAGAACGTGATGCTCCCCATGGCGTTCTGCAATACTTACCGCGGCCAGCGCGAGGCGCGCGCGCTGGAGTGTTTGCGATTGGTGGGCATGGAGGCCGTGGCGCGGCGGCTACCCAGCGCGCTATCGGGCGGCCAGCAGCAGCGCGTGGCCATCGCCCGCGCCCTGGCCAACGACCCGCCCATCCTGGTGGGCGATGAGCCGACTGGCAACTTAGACAGCCGGACGAGTCAAGAAATGTTCGAGTTGTTCACCCAACTGGTGGCCGCGGGCAAGACCATGGTGATGGTCACTCACGATCCCGAGATCGCCCACAGCATCCCCCGCCGCGTCGAGATGCTGGATGGCCAGATCGTGGCGGCCAGCTGAGGGGGCCACCGCGGGCGGCCCCGGTAATTGCCCACGCCGCAAAACGCGGGCTACAATCGGGGCGCACGCGGCGCAGATCTGCTGCTTGTCACGGGAGGGCGAGCTATGCAGAGGGGGTACTGGCGGCTGGCGGTGGCGGCCCTCTGGGGGATCGCGGCCGGCCTGGGCTCGCTGCTCCTGCCGGCCCCCGCCCGAGCCAGCGCCACGATCACGGCGCCCGCGGCCGCGGCGGCGCACCCGGCCTTCCAAGTTGACCCCGACATCATCGTGGAGATCACCAGTCCACGGCCCGGGGAGCGCCTGCGCGGCCGCGTGGAGATCACGGGCTACGCGCTCGACCGTCGCAGCCAGGACAGTTCGGGCCTCAACGAGCGCGACATCCAGATCTACCTCAACGACTACCGCGACCCGTGGAACCTGTTCGACTACGCGCTAGCCAACCGCGACAGCCCGGAGGCGGCTCAGCAGTACGGCCCGCAGTTCGCCAAGGCGGGCTTCTGGGACGCCTGGGAGACCTGCTCGTTCCCCGAGGCATCGTATCGCCTCACCGTGTGGGTCTCCAGTCTGACAGTGCCCGGGGCGCGCGGCATGGCCAGCGTGGATGTGTACGTGGAGCGCTGCCCAGAGGGCCAGCCGATCCTGCGCGGCGACCGCGCGTCGTTGCGGCCCGATCTCACGACGCTCCAGCTCGGCTCATCGGGCATCGAGGCGGTGCCGCTGGACCCGATCCTGGCCGACTTCGCGGCGGGGATCGACGCGCGCTGCGTGCAGTTCACCTCCTCCTGCATGTATGGGCTGCAGTTCCGCGAGCTGCCCGGCCCGGGGGGGGTCCGCACGAACACCTACTATCGGTACTACGTGGACCCGAGCGACAACACCTTCGCCCTGGCCTACTCGCCCCCGGGAGATGACCCGCTGGAGTTCTTGATCCCGTGGACGCCCTCGCCGTTGATCCAGAGCGGGCGCGCCACCAATCGCATCGCGGTGATCGCCCAGGGCAACTGGATTCGCCTGTTCATCAACGGCCAGCAGGTAGGTGAGTACCGCGACCCCCGCGAGCGCCGGCCTTGGGGCCAGGTCGGCTGGATGGCGGAGACCATGCAGCGGGGCAGCGAGGTGGTCGTGGAGTTCGACAACTTCTTGGTGACCACCCCTGGGCCGGCCGAGCAGTTGGAGACGCTGTTCCCCACCGGCGGCCCGCCCGCCACCGGCGCCGGGCCGGCGCCCGGGCCCGGTGGAGCCCGGGTATTATTCCGCGACGACTTCACCGATCCCAATAGCGGCTGGCCGCGCCAGGCCAGTGATCCGACCACC
>Ga0209061_1005701_pt1 | contig 10653 bp, 7 predicted proteins | sample Coa_R1_10_FD_187157 | JGI IMG/M metagenome (GOLD analysis project Ga0209061, IMG submission 187157) | Surface soil microbial communities from Centralia Pennsylvania, which are recovering from an underground coalmine fire - Coalmine... | ecosystem: Environmental > Terrestrial > Soil > Unclassified... | reverse complement strand
CCGCCCCCACCGAGGCCGCCACCGCCGCCGAAGCCTCCGCCGCCGGTAAAGCCGCCCCCACCGAAGCCGCCCCCACCGAAACCGCTCGGGCGGGTGAACCCACCGCTGCCGGAGTTCGAGCCGGTGATCGCTCGGCGGTTGAACGTGACGACCTTCTCGAGGACCTTGTCCCCGGCGGACAGGCCCTTGGTGATCTGCGTCTCGCCGTCGGAGACGATGCCGGTGGTGACGTCGGTGGTCACGTGCCGGCTGCCTTCGACCCGGGTGACGGTCGACCGGCCGTTGCGGTAGGAGAGGGCGGCGGTGGGGACCTGCACCGCGTCGCCGATCTGCTTGGTGATGATCGAGACGCTGGCCGTGGACCCGGCGAACAGGCCGCTCGGCGTGCCGGTGACGGCGATGTCGACGGGGAACTCGGCCACCCCGGAGCTGTCCGAGGCGATCAGGCCGACCGAGGACACCGTCCCGTAGACGGTGCTGGTCGAGCCGCTCGGGGTGATGACCGCCTGGTCGCCGGTCTTTATCTGGCCGATCTCGGTGTCGTCGACGGTGGTGCTGACCAGGTAGCTGTTGGTGGCCACGACCACGATGTCGGCGCTCGACGAGGACGACGAGGAGGACGACGACGAGGACGACGAGGTGCTCGAGCCGGTGGAGCCGGACGAGGAGCCGCCGACCGAGCTGCCGCCGGTCGAGGCGCCGCTCGACGACGAGCCCGACGAGCCCGAGGACCCCGAGGAGCCCGACGAGCCCGACGAGCCCGAAGACGACGAGGAGCCGGAGCCGGTGACCTCCTGGCCGACGGTAAGGTTGACCGCGGCCACCTTGCCGGTGATGCTCGAGCGGAGGGTGGCGTCGGCCAGGTCGGTCTCGGCCGTGGTCAGGGCGGACTGGGCCGACGTGACCGCCGACTGGTCCGAGTCGATCTGGCTGGTGGAGGCGGAGTCCGACTTGTCGCTCGACAGCTTGGCCTGGTCGGCCGACAGGGTGGCCTTGGCCGCGTCGACGTCGTCGCGCAGGGCCGAGTTGCCGACGGTGGCGAGGGACTGGCCGGCCTTGACCTTTTGGCCCACGCTCACGTGGACGGCGGTCACCTGGCCCGATACGGCGAAGTCGAGGTCGGCCTGGTGGCCCGGCTCGATGGTGCCCGACGCCGACACTGTCTGCTTCATGGTGCCGGTGGTGGCCGACACCACCTCGGTGGTGGTCGTGATGGGGGCGGCCGAAGAGGTCGACGGCCCCTTGGTGCCCAGCCACACCCCGACGCCGGCGCCGGCCAGGACGACCACGATCCCGCCGGCCAGGGCGGCGAAGCGTAGGCGCCGGCGCCGGCGCCGGCGGCCCCGGCCCCGGCGCCAGTCCGCCGGCTCGGCGGCCGGCACCTCGCCGGTCGGGTCGTCCGCCGGGGCGGACGTGCGAAGCGTCCCTGGACTTGCCATGGCGGTCAGTCAACAAGTCCAACCTGGCGGTTTCCTGGAGATCGGCTCGAGGACACGGGGCTCTGCAGAATTGCCCAGCCAATTCTCAGCCGGCGTTCAGCCGGCGCCGAAAATCAACGGGATTTGTCCAGGTTTCCTTGAGGAAACCCACAGGTTCGGTTGCGATGCTGTTCCCATGCCGCCGGCCCGCATCCTGGTTGTCGAGGACGAGGACAACGTCGCCTTCGTGGTGGGAGAGGCGCTGCGCCTGGCCGGATTTGCCGTCCTCACGGCCCGGTGGGGTCGCGAGGGGCTCCAATTGGCCCTGGACGCCGACGTGGCCCTGATGGTGCTCGACGTGTCGTTGGGGGACACCGACGGATTCGAGCTGTGCCGCCGGTTGCGGGCCGCCGGCTCAGAACTGCCGGTCGTGTTCCTGACCGCCCGCGACGCCACCCAGGACCGGATACGGGGGCTCACTATCGGCGGAGACGACTACCTGACCAAGCCGTTCAGCGTCGAGGAGCTGGTGGCCCGGGTCCGGGTCGTGCTGCGCCGGGCCGGCAAGCTGCCGGGCGGGCAGGTGCTGCGCTGCGGCGACGTGGCCCTCGACGACCTGGCCCACCGGGTGACGTCGGGCGGAGCGCAGGTCGACCTTTCTCCCACGGAATACAAGCTGCTGCGGTTCCTGCTGCAAAACAAGGGCCGGGTCCTGACCAGGGGTCAGATCCTCGACCACGTCTGGGATTACGACTTCGAGGGGGAGCCGACGGTGGTCGAGACCTTTGTGTCGACCCTCCGCAAAAAGGTCGACTCCCGCGAGCGCCGGCTCATCCAGACGGTGCGCGGGATCGGCTACCGCCTGGCCGAGCGGTAGCCGGGGCGGCCGTCGTGACCCTCAGGAGCCGCCTGGGCCTGGCTGCCGTGCTGCTCGTCGCCGTGCTGGCGGCGGCCGGGATCTTCCTGGTCGGCACCGTCACCTCGTCGGCCGTGGCCCAGACCAACCAGGAATTGCGGAGCACGGCGCGCGTCGCCGTCGGCGTCGCCGACCGCCAGACCGGCGGCAGCCAACCGTTCCCGGGACGGCCGTCGTCGCCTCTTTCGTCGCACCGCCCGCCGGGCCCCCGGCAAAATCCGCTTTCCGACGTGTACGTGGCCGTCATCGACGGCTCCAGCCGGCGGCCTATCGCCCGTCCCGCCGACGGCGGCGGGCGGGAGCCGCAGCTGCCCCGGGTGTCCTCCTCCCTCCTGTCCCGGCTGCGGATCGAGACCGTCCCCTCGGTCTCGGGAGGCGGACGCTGGCAGGCCACGCTGGTCGCCGTTCCCTCCGGCCAGGAGGTGCTGGTGGCCGTCTCCATGAGCCGGGTCGACCACACCGCGGCGACCCTGCGGCTGGCGGTGCTGGCCGCCGCCGGGCTGGTCGCCCTCGTCCTGCTGGCCTGCGGGTTTTGGGTGGAACGGCTCGGGCTGCGGCCTATCGCCCAGGTGCGGACGGTGGCCCGGGCCGTGCTCGAAGGGGACCGGTCCCGGCGGGTGCCGGCGACCGGCCGGCGGACCGAGGCCGATCAGCTGGCCGCCGCCCTCAACCTGATGCTGGACAACCAGCAGGAGATCGAGGCCCGGCTGCGGCAGTTCATCGCCGACGCCTCCCACGAGCTGCGGACCCCGACGTCGGTCATCTCCGGGTTGGCCCAGCTGTGGCGGCAGGGCAACCTGCGGGACGCGCCCGCCCTCGAGGATGCCATGCGCCGGATCGGCCAGGAGAGCGCCCGGATCGGCGGGCTGGTCGAGGAGCTGCTGCTCCTGGCCCGCCTCGACGAGGGCAGCCCGCTCCAGCAGGCCCCGCTCGACGCCGCCGCGGTGATCCGCGAGTCGCTGGCCGACGGGCAGGCCACCCACCCGTCCCGGTCGGTCACGGCCACCGTCGAGGGGCCTCTCCCGGTCGTGGGCGACGCCTCCGCCTTGCGCCGGGCGGTCAGCAACCTGCTCACCAACGCCCTGGTCCACACCCCGCCGGCCTCGCCGGTGGCGGTCAGGGCCGGGCGCTCCGGCGACCGAGTGGTGGTGGAGGTGGCCGACGGCGGCCCGGGCATGACCGCCGACGAGGCGGCCCACGCCTTCGACCGGTTTTGGCGGGGACGGTCCAGCCGGTCCCGGCCCGGGTCCGGCCTCGGGCTTTCCATCGTCCGGGCCATCGTCGCCGCCCACGGCGGGGAGGTCCAGCTGGAGACGGGTCCCGACCGGGGCACGACGGTCCGGCTGTTGCTGCCCGCCGCGCCCGCCGCGCCCCCGGCTGCCCCTCAGGGGTTCGGCCGTTCGGCCGCGCTATCCGGCCCCGTTTCCACCCCCGGCGTCCCGTCGTGAATGCGCTCGGCCGCCGCCCGCCTGGCCTCGGCCCGGGCCGACAGCCCGGCGAAGTCGTACTGCCGCTTGGGGAGCGGCCTGACCGTGCTGATCGGATCCTCGAAATCCCCGACGTACCCGATGGCGATCCCGCCCAGCTGGTAGCCCATTAGGCGGAGCAGGTCGTCGTCGAGAGTTTTGGCCACCTCGAGGGGCGTGCTCAGATACTGGTTTTCTTCCTGGCGCAGCCAACCGACGCTGTAGGTCAAATTGATGCCCTGGCGCACCCGGTCAGTCCGGTTGGCGCCGGCGCCGTGAAAGACTTTCCCGGTGTAAAACAGGACCGACCCTCGCCGCATGACCGCCCGATCCTCGCTGCGGCCGGCGGCCGCCTCCGGGGCGGTAATCGTCTGGGGCAGCCGGTGGGTGCCGGTCAGCACCCGGGTGGCCCCGTTTTGCTCGGTGAAATCGGTGAGGGCCCAGATCGTGTTGCACTGCACGTCGTAATCGGTCGGAAAAGGGAAGAAGTCCCACGCCAGCTCGTCGCGGTGCAGCGGCTGCTCGGTCTCGCCCGGGAGCACCGAGATGACCTGGGTGAGGTGGAGCTGGTAGACGGAGGCCCGGTCGAGCAGCGAGCCGGCCGTGGCCAGGGCCAGCGGATGGGTGATCAGCTCCCGGCTGGCCGGCGACCGGGCGACCAGCGAGCCGGTGCGCCGGGTCTTGCGCCCGATGAAGTCGTCGTCGCCCTCGGGGCTCAGGTCGACGTAGGGCGCCACCTCGGCCGCCACCCGGTCCATCAGCCCCGCCGGCGCCAGGTCGTCGACCACGCAGGCCCCGTCGGCCCGCAGGGCGGCCACCACGGCGGCCGCCTCGGAGGTAGGGGGGAGGTGCTCGAGGGCCATGCCGCCGATGGTGTCGGCCGCTCCGGCCACGGTCAAGGTCAGGCGGCGGTCAAGGCCGGCCACCGCCCGGCGTCCCGGCCGACCGGCCGAGCGCGACCACGTCGCCCACGCCGGCCCCGTCCGAGCCGGACGGCCCGGTGACCACGACCCGGACCGCGGTGGCCGGCCGCCCCCCGAGCCCGGTGGCCAGCAGGTAGGGGGCGTCGCCGGCGCCGTCACCGACGGGGCGGCGGGAGCCGGCCAGCCCCCGCCAGGCCCCCGACGGCGAACGCGCCTCGAGGGACACCGAGCGGCCGGCGGCCCGGCCCACCGACACCTGCTCGAGCGGGCGGGCCCGGGCCCAGCTCCACTCCAGCGTGGTCCGGTCGCCCCGGCGCCGCACCGTCTCGGTGGCGCCGCGGGTGAGATCGGTGAGCGACGGGTGGCCGGTGCCGGGACCGATCAGCTCCCACACGGTGGCGTCGTCGCGGCGGGTGTGCAGCAGCTCGACGGCCCAGCCGGCGTGGCGGGTGGCGGCGAGCAGGCAGCGGCTGTCGATCCGGCCCGGGACCTTGACGTCGCCGAGCAGCAAGTAGGAGGCGTGGTCCCTGGCGATCCCGGCCGGGTCGCAGCGCCGGCCGCCGGCGTGCCCGAACGCGCTCCACGCGGTGCGGTGCCCGGTGAAGAGGGCGGTCGAGTTGCGGTAGTCGGTCTCGACCACGTCGGCCGGCCGCCCGAGGCGGCTCAGCAGGCGCACGTAGCGTGACCCGCCGAAATGGGACGTGTCCTGGCCGACGGCGACCATGTAGTCGCCGGGCAGGCGGGGCAGGACCACGGCGGCGAGCAGCACGGCCACGCCGGCGGCGGCCCCGAGGGCCCGGTGGTAGGCCCGGGCCGTCCCGTGGTCCCGGACCAGGCGGACGATCACCGCCGCCCCGAGCACGTACCAGGTGACCAGCACGGGCAGGACGAGGATGCCTCGGCGCTCGTTGACGTCCGGCCACACCGCCGCCACCAGCAAATAGACGAGCACGACCGGCACCGTGGCGTCCCGGTGGCGCCGCCACCACCACAGGGCGCCGACGCCGATGACCACGCTCATCTGGACGGCGAAGACCTCCCACACCCCGTTGCGCAGCCAGGCCGCATCGGGGAGGGGCGAGCCGTAGGGAGCGACCGTGCCGGGGATGGCGTAGCCGGCCAGCTGCAGCACCGAGCCGGGCAGCTCCCCCAGGGCCGAGCCGACGAAGTGGACCAGGCCGTGGCCGTAGTCGCCGGTCAGCTCGCTGGCGTAGCGGGACCCGGCCAGGGCGGTGCCGCTGGCCAGCCGGGCCACCGCGATGGGCACCAGGCTGGCTGCCACGCCGGCCGCCACCAGCCCGGCCCGGCGGATCCGGCCCCGCCCGTCGGGCCGCAGCAGCAGGTACCCGACCAGCCCGGCCACCACGCCGAGCCCCGCCAGCTTGAGCCACACCAACCCGGCCGCGGCGGCCACCACGCCGACACCGACAGCGGTGACGACCCGGCCCTGCCCGTCCCACCGGTCGACCAGCAGCAGAAGCACGATGAGCAGCACCAGGAACGGCGCCTCGGCCATGACCATGGTGCCGTAGGTGGCGAGCACCGGGTTGACGGCGAGGACGAGGAGGATGGTCGCCCTCAGCGCCCGGCTCACTCCTCTGCGCCCGAGGTACAGCCAAAGCAGGGGAAAGAGGCTCGAGAGGCAGAGAGCCGACAGGATCCTCATGGGCCCGAAGGCGTGGGGCCACAGCCACACCAGCGGGACGAGCAGCGCGCTGTAGCCGGGCGGGTACAGGCCGACCACAGAGGCGCCGCTGGCCACGTGGCCGGTGAGCCCCGCACCGGCGGCGAGGGCCCGGGCCACCATCACGTAGCTGGCGTCGTCGTCGAAGGAGCCGACGAAGTAGTGGGGCCAGACCAGGGCGACGTGGACCGCCAGGACGGCGAGGGGCCCGACCCAGCCCGCCCAACCGGCGGCCGCGCCGACCCGTCCCCTCCGGCCGGCGGGGACGGGCCCGGCCGGAGGTGGGGTCTGCGCTTGGTGCCGCTCGAGGGTGCTCAGGCCCTCAGCTTGCCGCGGAGCCGGGCCAGGCCCGCACCGTCTGGCGCTGCCGGCCCAGGCCGTTGATCTCCAGCTCCATGACGTCGCCGTCCTTCAAGTACGGGAAGCGGCCGGACAGGGCGACGCCCTGCGGGGTGCCGGTGTTGATGACGTAGCCGGGCTCGAGGGTCAGGTACTGGCTCAGGTCCCAGATCAGGTGCCGGACCGAGAAGATCATGTCCTTGGTGGTCGAGGACTGGCGGACCTCGCCGTTGACCGTGGTGGACAGGTTGAGGCCCTGCGGGTCGGCCACGTCGTCGCGCAGCACCAGGGCCGGGCCCATGGGGTTGAACGTCGGGCAGCACTTGCCCTTGGACCACTGGCCGCCGGAGACCTCGAGCTGGAAGGCCCGCTCGGACACGTCGTTGCTGATGGTGTAGCCGGCGATGCAGGCGTCGGCGTCGTCGGGCGAATCGAGGTAGCTGGCCCGCTTGCCGATGACGACGGCCAGCTCCACCTCCCAGTCGGTCTTCTCCGAGCCCTTGGGGATGATGACGTCGTCCTCGGGGCCGATCACCGTGTTGGGGGTCTTGAAGAAGATGATCGGCACCTCGGGCGGCTTGCCGCCCGACTCGGCCGCGTGGGCGGCGTAGTTCATGCCGATGCAGACCAGGGCGCCCGGGGTGAGGACCGGAGCGCCGACCCGCTGGCCGGTGATGTCCACCCGCGGCAGCTGCCCGGCCTGGGCCGCCTCGACGGCGCGGGCCGGGCCGTCGGCGGCCAGCCACGTCCCGTCGATGGCGTCGGTCAGCGGCGTCAGGTCGAACGCATCGCCACCGGGTTCACCGATAACGGGACGTTCGTGCCCGGCCGGTCCGATGTTCATGAGCTGCAGGGGCATCAAACCTCCAAGAGGTAGCGCTGGGCGTCGGTCAGCCGCCGGAGCGTAGCGGGCCGCAGGTGGTCCACCTGGACCGTCTGCTGCTTGTTGTGACGGCGGGTGAAGGCGCCGTGCAGCGCCCTCCGGGGCCGGTCGGTCCGGTTGGTCGTCCCGCCGTGCCACAGGTGGGAATTGAAGATCACGCAGGTGCCGGCCTGCCCCAGCAGCAGCACCTCGTCGGGGTGGCGATCGCGAGGGTCGGCCATGACGTCGCCCGGCCGCTGGCCCGACCGGTGGCTGCCGGGGACGACGCGGGTGGCGCCGTTGTCCTCGGTGAAATCGTCGAGGAGCCAGATCGAGTTGCAGATCTGGTATTCGCCGGGCTGGACGGGCCGGCCGTAGTCCTGGTGCAGGGCCTGGTGGCCTTCGCCCGGGAGGGCGGCCCGCCCGTTGAGGGAAAACAACTTCAACTCGTTCCAGTCGAGGACGTGGGCCACGGCGGCCAGCTGGACCGGATTGTTCCAGACCAGGTCAAACAGCGGGTCCTTGTCGACCAGATTGGCAAGGCGGTCGGCGCCGTCCTCTTGGTGGGCTTCCAGGCCGGCCTGGTCGCCCTCGGCCGCCAGCAGCTGCCCGAACCGCCGCCGCAAGGCCTCCACCTGTTCGGAGGAGAGAATCCCCGGCAGGGGCAGGTAGCCGTCCCGGTCGAGCCGGGTGCGCTGGGTCTCGTCGAGCGTTGACGTGGTGGCTCCGAATGTCGCCAGAATTTGCTCGGTGGAACTCGTCATTGCCTAATCCCCCTGCGTTTTCAGCTAGGAGTATAGGGATGGCATCCGGAGAGGCGACAGCCGAGGTGACCCCCCAACAGCACGAGATCCTCCGGGCGGTGGCCGACCGGATGATTCCCGCCGACGACTGGCCGTCGGCCGGCCAGGCGGGCGTCGTCGAGTACCTCGAGCGCCACGCCGGCGCCGAGCTCGCCGCCGTCTGGTCGGCGACGATCGCCCCGGGGCTGGCCGCCCTCGACGAGGAGGCCCGGCGCCGGACCGGGCGGGGGTACGCCGAGCTCGACCCGGCCGAGCAGGACGGGCTCCTGGCCCAGGCACCCGCCGGTCTGGTCAGCGCCCTGGCCGAGCTGGTCGCCGAGGGCTACTACACCAGCCCAGAGGACCCCTCGGCGCCGCCCCCTCCCGCGTGGGCCATGATCGGCTTCGTGCCCCGCCACCCCGGGCACCAGGGCCCCCCGCTCGACGAGCAGGATCCGCCCGCCATCGGTCTGGCCGAGGCGGCCGACCGCTACGACGCGGTGGTGGTGGGCGGCGGGGCCGGGGGAGGGGCAGCCGCCGCCTCCCTGGCCGGGGCCGGGTTGCGGGTGCTGCTGGTGGAGCGGGGCCGGTGGCTGCCGTGGCCGGAGGTCGGCCGGGACCACCTCCGCAACCACCGGCTCAGCGTCTACGGGCACAACACCGGGCCGGACGATCCCGGCGCGCCCCGGACCGTGCTCGACGCCGGCGGGCGGGAGCGGACCACCCGGCCGTGGGAGGGCGACTACCACAACAACGCCATGACCTACGGCGGCGGGACCCGGGTCTTCGGCGCCCAGGCGTGGCGGTTCATGCCCGACGACTTCGCCATGGCCAGCCGGTACGGCATCCCCGACGGCAGCTCGCTGGCCGACTGGCCCTTCGGCTACGAGGAGCTGGCCCCCTACTACGAGCAAGCCGAGTGGGCCGTCGGCGTGTCCGGCGACGGCCAGGCCCACCGGGCCGCCGGCCGGCGCCACCGGGGCTACCCGATGCCGCCCGTCCCGGCCAACCGGCAGGTCGAGGTGCTGGGCCCGGCCGCCGCCGCCCTCGGCTGGGACACGGGACCGGTCCCGCTGCTGGTCAACAGCGTCCCGTGGGGCGGGCGCTCCGCCTGCGAGCGGTGCGGCCAGTGCGTCGGCTTCGCCTGCCCGGCCAACGCCAAGAACGGCCCGTACAACACCGTGCTCCCGGCCGCCCTGGCCTCGGGCTGCTGCGACCTGGTCCTCGGGGCGCAGGCCCTACGGGTGGTCGCCGACGGCGCCGGTCGGGTGACCGGCGTCGAGCTGGCCGCCGCCGGCGACGGGAGCGGGCCGGCCGTCACCAGGCGCATCACCGCCGGCCACGTGGTCCTGGCCGCCGGCGCCATCGAGAGCGCCCGGCTCCTGCTCAACAGCCCCACCGACCGGGAGCCCGCCGGGATGGGCAACGCCACCGACCAGGTCGGCCGCCACCTGCAGGGCCACACCTACTGCGGGGCCTTCGGATTGTGGGACGACGTCGTGTGCGACGGGCTCGGGCCCGGGGTGAGCATCGCCACCCTCGACCTGACCCACGGCCACCCCGACCACATCGGCGGGGCCATGTTGGCCAACGAGTTCGTCCGCCTGCCGTCGGCCTTTTGGCGCCAGGCCCTCCCGCCCGACACGCCCCGGTGGGGCCCGGAGGCCAAGGCGGCCATGCGGGACGGCTACCGGCGCACCATCCAGGTGCAGGGACCGACCCAGGAGGTGCCGAGCCCCGACGCCAGGGTCCGGGTGTCGCCCCGGGTCAAAGACCGGTTCGGGATGCCGGTCGCCATGCTCTCCGGCTCCCGGCACCCCGAGACCCTCCGCACCTCGGCGCTGATGAGCGGCCTGGCCGCGGCCTGGCTGCAGGAGGCCGGCGCCCGGCGGGTCTGGCGCCACGATCCCTCCGGCGGGTTGAGCGCCGGCCAGCACCAGGCCGGCACCCTGCGCATGGGCGCCGACCCGGCCACCTCGGTGACCGACCCCACCGGGCGGGTCCACGGCCACGACAACCTCTGGGTCGCCGACGGCTCCCTGCACGTGACCAACGGGTGCGTCAACCCGGTGCTCACCATCCTCGCCCTGGCCCACCGCACCGCCGACCATCTGGCCCGGGCGTGAACTGATCGGCGGCCGGCCGCTGGGTACCGTCCCCGGCGGTGCCCTCCCGCCCGCGTCGCCGCCGGCTGCGTTGCGCAGGCGCCGCCGCGCTGGTGGGCCTCGCCCTCCTCGCCGGCGGCTGCGGTCCCCGCGCCACC
>Ga0209061_1005699_pt1 | contig 10653 bp, 10 predicted proteins | sample Coa_R1_10_FD_187157 | JGI IMG/M metagenome (GOLD analysis project Ga0209061, IMG submission 187157) | Surface soil microbial communities from Centralia Pennsylvania, which are recovering from an underground coalmine fire - Coalmine... | ecosystem: Environmental > Terrestrial > Soil >... | reverse complement strand
TCGCCCCAACTCTCTCCCGCTCATCCCCGTTCTCCTCAATCTGACCTCCTTTCGGAGGTCTCATTAGGGGACATTTTTAACGAGGAGAAAAGGAGACACTATCATCGAGGTACAACAGCGCAAAGTTAAGTGCGTCGGGCTCAGCCGGGAAGCTGCTGAACAAGTGCGACGCGAGATCGAGCGCCAGCTCAGCCTGGGCCAATTCCCCGGCAGCGTCGAAAAGGAATGTCCCACGTTTTCACAGTACGCGACTCGCTGGTTAGCAACGCACGTCCGCCCTAATCTCAAACCTTCGACCGTAGAGAGCTACGAAGGAATTCTCAGATTTCACCTACTTCCGGCATTCGGAAGCGCACGTCTGGATGGGATCACCCGGACCAAAGTCAAATCTTATTTGGCCGAACTGATCGAGCCAAGAACACTGCCCGGAATGTCCTAGCCGTGCTCCGCGCGCTGCTGAATCATGCTGTAGAGGATGGCATCCTCGAGCAGAATCCAGCTAATCGCATTGGCAGGTTTAATTTAGCTAAAGGACGCGGACGCAAAGTCGAATTCCTAACCCGCGAGGAGGCACAACGTTTTCTGGAGACGGCAAAGGAGATCCGCCCTAAGCGTTATCCCATGTTTCTGACTGCACTGCGCGCGGGCCTCCGACTCGGAGAGCTAATCGCTCTTGAATGGGATGATATCCAATTCGGCGCAAGCGAGGAGGACACCGATCGCTATATTATGGTCCGCCACAACCTGTGCGGGGCCGCCTCACGTCACCCAAAGGCCGTAAGCCGCGGCGCGTTGATTTAAGCCGGGAGCTGCGAACAACCCTGCTCGAGCTGCGAGATGGGCGAGTTTTAGACGCTGTCAAAAGGGCAGATTTGACACTGAAGGCCAACCGTTTATCTCTTTATCTCTAAGTTGGTTTTTCCTTCTCGAACCAGCGGGCATCTCAGCGGGCGCAATGTTTACCATAGCGATTTCGTGCCATGCTTGCAGGCCGCAGGCCTGCGGCGAGTCACGTTCCACGCGCTGCGCCACACATTCTCTTCGCTCCTCATTCAGCAAGGGGCAAGCCTGGCTTACGTCAAAAACCAGATGGGACACAGCTCTATTCAGGTGACGGTGGACACTTACGGGCACCTGATCCCAGGCGGCAACATCGCCTGGGTTGACGCCCTGGATGCAAAACCAAGTCAGCAAAAAAACGCAACACCCGCGCAACAAAGGAAGGAGAGGCAAGTGATCGATATGCCGCACCTCATTGAAAATAATGGTAGGCCTGGGGAGATTCGAACTCCCGACCCATGGTTTAGGAAACCGTTCTGGAGTTGCTTTCCTGCGTCGGATCAACAAGTTACGGTTGCTCTGAGTTGGGCTGATCCCCGGTGTTACATGACTTTTGCTCCCCTTTTTGCTCCCCCGCGACGAGTCGTGCTGTCCGATATTGAAAGGAACGTTGGAGATCGAGAATTGAAAGCGTAACCGAAGACATTTTTGTTCTCCGAATTTAGGCAACAAGCGACGGCTCCTGCCAACTGCGAGAAGGCCCGGCAACCTCCTGAGCGGTCACGGGAATCCGGCCGCAGTGGTTGTAGCCGAAAACGGCTGCCAACAAGGCTGCGAGGGTTGGGATTGGCGGGTGACAGCCTCAACGACGGGGCCGGACGCTCTGCCGAGGTGCATTTGAGTCATCGCTACATTCCGGTCGCAAAACGACCAGGCGACCAGCGCGACACCTCCAGCCAAACGCGCCGAGTTATTGATTGCCGGGATGCTGGAATTCAGCGCAGGTCAGACACAGATCCTTCAGTCCGCCTGAGACTCGCCAACGATTTGCGTGACGGCGCTTGAATGATCTTGAGTCTCAGTATATAGTCACCTTACTATGAGTGGCCGAAGGAGGCGGTTACTCTTAGTTTCGGGAGGCCTTGGCGGGGCTCTCCTCCTCTGTCTGACCGCCTTCGTCTTTTACCTTTTGGGTTACGTCCACTGGAATCCTCCACAGCTTGCATTACTTACCTCGCGCGATCCGCACAAACTCTTGGCTGAAGCCGATTATTTGGCGCACCTCGGCAACTCGGAAAGGGCGCGTCCGTATTTCGCCAAGGCTGAACGGCTCTTTGCCGAGTGCGGCGACCGGCTAAACGCACTCTACTGCAAAATCAGTTGTGTGGAGTCTGATGTCGAAAAGGGCTCATACACGGAAGCGGCGCGTTACCTCAGCGCCGAATTAAAAGATCCGCTGGTCCAGAATGATGCGCGGCTGAAGTTGAGGTGTCTCACAGTCAAAGGGATCGTCGATCTCAACACAAACACCATCGATGCCGAGCGGGACTGGACTGAAGCCTTGGCCGTTGCGAACTCGCTGCATGACGTGACCTGGCAGACCCGCGCCACGGGGTGGCTCGGGATTCTTGACTTTGTGAACGGCAATAGCGCCGGCGCCGGGGCAAAGGTAATCGGCGCGATCACGAAGTCGATGTTACACCACGACATCGGCGCGCAGATCATCTTCCTGACATATTTGGCCGATGGCCTTACTGAAGACGGCATGCCGGCGAGAGGCCTCGAGGCCGCGAACAGGGCTCTGGCGCTCGTCCGGACAAATCCTGATGCGCCGTATCCGTATCGCACGTACATCTCGAAGATTTCTGCGCTCACCGCGCTACGGAGATACCCCGAAGCAAGATCACTAATCGCAAGCACGCTCGACCACGCTCGACGCGCCGGGATTCTTGGGGCGGAGGCTGATCTCCTGCGCGAGACAGGGGAACTCGAAAGGCAAGCCGACAACGAAGTTTTGGCGAGACAATATTTTCAACAAACAGCCAGTGTGGCTTCAGCGGCGCATCTTCCACGGATTGGCGGAGAGGCCATGTTCCAGTTGAGCGACCTCTACAGAAAGGCTGGCAATGTGCAGCAGGCACAAGAATGCATTGAAAGGGGAATCCAAGAGGTCGACCAGGTGGAGGCCCCGTACGAACTGCCGCACTACCTTGCGGTCGAGGCTGAACTCAAAGCCGCGAACGGCGAATACAAGCAGGCCGATCAGCTTTTCTCTCAAGCCACGGACCTGGTAAGCGGGATGTTAATCAGTTCTCCCACTCCGATGGTTGAAAGTGCTCTGGTAGGGACGATGAGCGAAATTTATGTCGAGCATTTTCAACTGGCGGTCAACGCGCTGAGGGATACAACCAAGGCTTTCCAGATCGTCGAGAGCGCCAGGGGCCGCGCCATGGCGGATGCGCTTCACGATCACCGTCAGTTGAAGGCGGAAGCGATTAGTGAAACGAATCCGGCCGTGGTAGAAATTACCGAGCTTCAACGTCAGCTACGGCAGCAGCAGACGAGCGAGGAGCGCGCCCGGTTGCTCGATGCTCTGGATGAGGCGGAAGGCAGGCTCGCTGGCGCCCAATACGAACGGCGCCAGATCCGAAACCTGGTTCCCGCAAGGCCTGTTGCGCTGAAGGAAGTACAGCGCACTTTGAGACCCGATGAGATGATGCTGGAATATGTGCTTGCGGACCCGCACTCGTTTTGCCTGGTGGTCACGCAGGGCACAGCAACTGTTCAGACGCTCCCCAGCAGGCTTCAGATTGCGAGCACAGTTGATCAGTATGTGAAAGCTATCGTCGCGAAGAGGCCGACGCACGCGCTATCGGAGCAACTCTACTTGTGGCTATTGAGCCGCTGTCTGGCAGGGCAGAGTCAAAGGCGGTTGATTATCATCCCGGATGGCAAATTAAACGAAGTTCCATTTGCAGCGTTGACGAACCCGGCCGGCCAATATCTCGCGCAAACACACATAATCAGCGTGACTCCATCGGCAACTGTTCTTTACATGCTACGCCATGAAGTGCGACCGCAGCCCCGTTACGCGTTCCTCGGGGTGGGCTACCTCACCGAGTCATCTACTCCCATACCAAGGAAGAGCCTCGCGGGCAAGCTCGCTGCGGCAGTCAGGGGAGTCTTCGACCTGAGCAATCCCAATATTGACCCCCTGCCTTACGCTGATGAGGAGGTGAAAGCTGCTGCGGACTCTTTTGGACGACCCGCCACAATCCTTCTGGACCGACAGGCTACTGAAGAAAGACTGAAGTCGGAGCCGCTCGGCGACTTTGAGGTCCTCCATTTCGCCGTCCATGGCGTGCTTAACGCGCGGGACCCGGAACGCTCCGCTCTGCTCTTCGCGGATGGACCCCATTCCAAAGAAGATGGACTCTGGCAGGCGAGGGAAATCCGCACGCTCTCTCTCAAGGCAAAGCTCGTCACACTCTCTGCTTGCGACACGGGGATCGGGAAGATCGACGGAGAGGAAGGTGTCGACAGTCTGGTGGGCGCGTTTCTGATGGCGGGAGCGAAGGACGTGGTGGCCAGTCTGTGGCCTGCCGATGACCGCTTTACGGCTACTCTCATGGAAAAATTCTACCATCATCTTGCCCAAGGCTTGGATGACGCGGCGGCCTTGAATCGTGCTGAGCGCGACATCCTTCAACAATACGGCCGCCAGACGGCTCCGTATTACTGGGCCGGGTTCGAAATTATTGGCCAAGGGGGAAGCAAGCTTACGCTTCAAAATGGTGCGCATTATGCAGCTTTCAGGAACTGATCGAGAAAAGATATTCCACAAGACATGCGCGGTAGTCGAAAAGCAGTATTTCGATCCGAAATTCAACGGGAAGGACTGGCCGGCAATGGTCAGCGCCAGCAGGCAGGTGATCCTGGAGGCAAGGGAGCCGTCAGAGTTTGAACGGAGAATGCACGACCTGGTTCGTGGCCTCGGGACGAGCCACACCGGTTTCTTCCACCAATCCGTGAATCGCGTACCCGGCCGACTGGCCGTTTGCGCCACCTTTCGGAAGACGGAAACGCCGGATGGATTGCGGTGGATGTTTCAGGACGTGCACGAGGGCGGACCGGCGCAGCGGGCTGGGATCGCACCGCTGGATATCCTTGTTTCCATGAATGGCCGGCTCGTCGCTCCGCCCGAGCAACCGATGTTTCCGATGGGCACAACGGCGGCGGTTACCGTAATGAAGCCCAACCAAAGCGAGAAGACGGTCAGCGTCACCATCCCGAATCCGCGCACACGCAAGCAGCCTTATGCCGAGCCGCGCGCTGTCTTGTTCCGCAAACTCGATAGCAACATCGGCTATTTGAAGGCGACGATTTTCCCCGGCCTGTTGGGGATCGACGTGGCCCGCGAGCTCGACGCCGCTTTCGGAGCATTATATGACTGTGACCGGCTCATTGTGGACTTGCGCGGCAATCTCGGCGGGGGGCTCGGGCTGCTTCGGCTGATGAGCCACCTCACGCCCCATAAGATTCCCATTGGTTACAGCGTCACGCGCAAGCGGGCGGAGCGCGGTTTCGATAAGGCATTATTGCGGCGGTTCGATTGGATTCCATCGACCAAACTCGCCATCCCGCTTGTGGCATTGCGTCACGCGGGGCGGGACGGATCTGTGGTTCTCATGACGGAAGGTCTCGGGCCAAAGAGATGTCACGGACGGATGGTTCTACTGGTCAACGAGCATACGGTGAGCGCCGGCGAAATGATCACCGCCTTCGCCGCCGAAAACAAGCTTGCGACGATTGTGGGAAGCGAAACTGCCGGTCGTTTACTCGGCGGCACGGGATTCAAAGTGGGTCACGGCTATCTGGTGATTCTCCCCAAGGCGGCGTTCTATACGTGGCAGGGGAAATCGTATGAAGGTCGCGGAGTCACGCCCGATGTGCTGGTGGCCTGGTCCCCGGATGCCGCGCGGGAGGGGAGGGACAATCAGCTTGAGAAGGCGGTCGAGATGGCGAAAACACTCTGATTCCTTCACAGTCATTCCCCATCCGCTTGACCTTCTGGCCCAGCAGCGGGGGTGTGCGTGAGATCACGGGCCAGGCAAAATCCACCAACGCATGATAACTTCCGAATGGCGATACACCCGGAATTGAGCGGAATCGCGATCTATTGCCAACCGCACCGAAACGGGTGATCGTCGTCGACTTCATCAGGGCTGGCGTCGTCACCGTTCGACGACTATGCGGAAACCGAAGTAGGAATAACGGCTGTAGGGTTCCGCGTGCCGCTCGCGAGCTTGTCCGCGACACATTGCGGGACTATCGTTGTACGAGCAGCCACATGGTTTAGGAACACCAGCAACCGAGCACCATTCGAACACGTTGCCGAGCATATCGTAGAGTCCCCAGGGATTAGGCTTGAACTTGCCGACCGGAGACGTGAACGGGTATCCATCGTCGAATGGGAACCCTCCATCGGCATATCTAGGATCTCTAAGAGTTCGTAGCAACGATCGATCCGCAACATTGGCATAACCCTCAAGAGTTGCTGGCGAGTTCCCGGTGCAATAGGCGGTAGTCGTACCCGCCCGTGCTGCCCTGTCAAACTCGGTGCCGGTCGGCAACCGCACGCGCATTCCCGTTTTAGCGCTGAGCCACGCACAAAAGGCAGAGGCGTCGTTCCAGGAAACGTTGGAGACGGGATACTCGTCCGTAAGGGGCCAGCCGGTATAGCGCCAAGTGTATTGCGGCCACCAACCAGCGAACCTATGATGTTGCGCGTCCCAACCTTCTCCACCAACATGCCCTGGTCCGTTTCCCTTCGGATTCTCAGCATCTGTTCTGTAGCCGGTGGCTTCAACGAAAGCCCGGAACTGCTGCATGGTGACGGGTGTGCGACCCATCTAAAGCGTGGGTAAACTCGGAAGAGCAACCAGAGCGAGAGTGGCCTTGTCGCTTAGGTGAAGCGTCAAGCGGCATGCCGCAGAGCTGGCGTAAGTCAGCAATTCACACGAACAAATTAAGGGCAGGGCACTGAATCCGAATCGTACGGCGGGCATCGCTCCTCCCCATGTTCGCGAATTACAATATCATAATTGAGGCTACTGGACAATAGCGCTCAAAACCAAAGGCCCCCAAAACTCCTGTCGGTTGACAGGGTACTCGTAAGTTTGTTCGGTAACGGCACCAATTCTGCGCTTCGAAGCCCCGGTGAGCACCGCGGTTCAGGCGCCCGTGGTGGCGGTGATTGAATACAACTACGAGCAGGACGGAGAGATTATTCTTCCCGCCGGCACGCAAGTGATTGGGAAGCTCGCCGGCGCGACGCCGCAAGGGTACGTCTCGCTGAAATTCGACGAGTTAGAGTTTCAGGACGGGACCACGCAGAAGATTGATGCGAGCGCGATGGGGCTCGATTACAAGCCGCTGAAAGGGCGCGTGACTGGCCGGAACCGCGGGTTGCGATTTCTGGTACAATCCCTCACGGGAGTGGGTGAGGTCCTAGCCTACATGGTGGGCGGCAATCCCGGAAGCACCAGCGTGTTCTCGGAAGATGCATTACTACGAGAGCAGCTTGCCGCGAATATGGCGATGGCCGGCCAGGAACAGTTCAATGAGCTGGCGATGACGCAGCACATTGTGGTGACGGTGCCCGGAAACACGCGCTTTTACTTGGTTCTTGAGCAGGGAACGACGCCGGAAAGCGCGCCCGCAAACCTCCGGCCGGTCTCGATGCCCTCTCAGTTGCCGAGCGAACAGGAGTTGATGGAGCTAATGGAGCTGAAGCGGGAACTTGGGCAGCAGCTTCCCAGCAGGCTGGCAGCGTAGCAGCGTAGCCGCAAACCCGGTTTCGGTCTCCCAGCAGTAGTCCTCTCAAGCTGTTGTTCGATATGGTAATACGGCCTGGAATGGGCTAAATTAGGCTCGAATGAGCGAGTTTAACCGTCCTGGCTACCGCCCCCACTTCAGTCTGGTCGACTGGGCTTCCTGGCACGCGGGTCGCCGTGCGCGCGAGCTTTTCGACGAGTTTCGCGAATCGTGGCGCGCAGGCTGGAAGGCGCGCCAGGAACAGTCCAACCGAAAGCCCGATCCTCAACCGACAAGAGATCACCCTCGCGAGATCCCGAAAGATCGTCCTCTTTTGAAGGTTCTCTTTGTCTGCCTGCCGATCATTGCGGCGGTGATTTTATTTCCGCATGACTGGTTTCTGAATCCTGTAGCGATCGGCCTCCTGCAGGTGCTTTTCTGGTGGGTTCTCCTCGTCCCAGCACGCCATGCACCGTCGTTTGTGAGAAAGATTTTGAAGATTGTGGTGATGACCGGTGTGGTGTTCGATTTTGAAGTGTTAATTATATGGTTCAACGACTATGCGCCGCAGCCATTGAGACTAGATCCAAATGTCGGCGTTACACTCGCCCTCATTTTTCTAGCGGCTTGGTGGGCCGCTTTCTTCTGGATTCTCTTTTCGCGTCCCAGGGGTAAGCGGCACCCCGTTCAGATTAGCACTCAGCCGGTGCAGTCCGTAGCTGTCGAGGCTGAACCTGTACCCGAGCTGCGCATTCCCAGGATTCGCTTTGCTGATGTGGGCGTGATGGAAGAAGCCAAGGAACAAATCCGGGAGGTCGTCGAAAGCCGCCTCAACCCCGATAAATACGCCGCTTATGGCGTCGTGAGAAACGGAATTCTCCTTTACGGGCCCAGGGGCAGCGGCAAAACTTTTCTGGCTGAGGCGACAGCCGGTGAATTCAAGCTGAATTTCCATTACGTTTCCCCGACCAAGCTGATGAGCATGTGGATGTCCGAGTCGGAACGGAACCTTCGCGGCGCTTTTTCGCGAGCACTCAGGAACCGCCCGGCGCTCCTGTTCATTGACGAAATTGACGCCATGGGCGCGACGCGCCAAAACCTGGGCAACGCGGGAGATCCCGGTGGGGCAAGGGCGGGCGTACAACAACATGACGATCGAACTCATGCAATCGATCGATGAGGCGCGCACGGAACGTGGCTTTGTGGTGATGGCAGCAACCAACGTCATTGACGGGCTGGACGACGCGTTGGTGCGCGACGGGCGGTTTGACGTCAAGATCCACGTCGATCTGCCGGACGAAGCCACGAGGGAGAAGATTTTCGCGGCGCAGCTTTGGACGAAGCCTTGGGAGCGGTTTGATTTGAAAGACTTCGCGCGGCGCACGCCGGGGGCGAGCGCGGCAAAGATTCGGTCCCAGGTTGACCAGGCGGCCGTGTATGCGGCGCGCGATGGGCGGAAGATCCAGGCGCAAGACGTCGAAAGAGCCATGGAGGCTTCAGGCGGCAAGGATCGGCCATTGTTCCAGCCCGTCGAGTGGCAGGACTTTATTGTCGACGGGCGGGTTGAGCGGGAGCTACGGACGCTCGTTCGGCTCGTGGATAACCCCTTTGCAGCCCAGAAGATGGGTCTTGCCCCGCCGATGGGAGTGCTGCTTTTAGGACCTCCTGGGACAGGAAAAACGATGATTGCGCGGCTGATTGCCACGCAATCGCGGCGAAGTTTTCTGCCGATCACTTCCGCAGAGATTACGGAGCCGAGGGCCGTCTCGCGCTTGTTTGCCCGGGCTCGTGAGTCGAGTCCCTCGCTGATTTTTCTTGACGAGATGGATAGCCTTGTGCCTGCCAATCCCGGCTATCTCAACCAGTACTACGTGCAGATTGTCGAGCAGTTTCTGATCGACATCAGCAACTTGCAGCCGGAGCACAACGTGTTTCTGGTGGGAACGACAAACCATCCTGAAAACATCGACCCGCGGGTGCTGCGTGGAGGTCGGTTTTCGGAGAAGATCGAGATTGGCGTTCCAGGGCCGCGAGAGACGCGCCGGCTTCTTGCTAAGTATATGACAGGCATTGAGTTAGATCCACATGTGAGCCTCGACTATCTCACCCGGTGGCTTACCGAAATTACGCCTGCGAACCTGGAGGCTTGGTCGCGACTGCCAAGCGCTACGCCTTTGAGCGGAGCGGAGACGACCGGCTCGTGCCGCTCAACCTTGAGGATTTCGAGCGGGCCGCAGGGCGGGTCATGGGCCAAGCGCCGCCGCTTCCTTCCCTTGCTTACTGAACAGACCTAACCGATTGAAATACAATCGCATGTCCGGGCGATCGCGGAAGTTTCGTTCCTCTCACAAATCACATCCCCCCTCAAAATCCAATTGACAGGCGGGCGGCCATCTGTAGGCCGCTGGTTGCCTTGAGCTGGGGCTACCCCAAAACAGGGTTCTTTTGCCGCCCCCAAGTAGCCTTCAATTTGACTTTTGATGCGCAGAATTTTGACGGATTTTGAAACTCGTCTTATGGTCATCCCAATCGGGCTGCCAAAAAATCGATCTCGGCAAGGCAGCTCGATGAGAAAGGAGATGACTCGATGCATATCACACTGAGCCGAAGCTCGAAAAGAGCTTTGGCGCTCCTCGGGGTGACGTTTCTGTGCACCGCCACCTGGGGCGTGGGCTGGGCCTTCGGGCAGAACCTGGGCACAGCTCCACAAACCGGCGTCGCGGTGCAAGGCGAAACCGCGGCCCGACCCGAGGGGGCGTTCTTAAACATGATCAACTGGGTGGCAAACGTGATTGCGCCGATCGGCGCGGGTGGGGCCGTGGTGGGAGCTGTCGTCGCCTAGCTGACGGGCCGGGGATTCGGGCGGTGGATTTTCGCTGCTGCAGCGCTGCTTGGCGTCTCGGGGATCACGCGCCTCCTCGAATACTGGATCGCCCAGGGGACAGGAGGTTGTTGTACCTCGATGATAATGTCCCCTTTTCTCCTCGTTAAAAATGTCCCCTAATGTGACCTCCGAAAGGAGGTCAGATTGAGGAGAACGGGGATGAGCGGGAGAGA
>Ga0209061_1005697_pt1 | contig 10663 bp, 8 predicted proteins | sample Coa_R1_10_FD_187157 | JGI IMG/M metagenome (GOLD analysis project Ga0209061, IMG submission 187157) | Surface soil microbial communities from Centralia Pennsylvania, which are recovering from an underground coalmine fire - Coalmine... | ecosystem: Environmental > Terrestrial > Soil > Unclassified... | reverse complement strand
CTATTATGGATATTTATTCGGATTGTTGGTCCTGTTGCCTTGGTTCTGGACAGCCGTCTCGCCGAAATGGGAGTTCTTCCAAGAAAAGCAAGTGTGGTATTGGACCTATTTGAGCAACTGGCTGTGCGCAATCAAAGGTGATTTTAAATTCGTGCCGGCTGGTTATATGTGGTCTTTAGCAGTGGAGGAACAGTTTTATCTGATCTGGCCATTCGTTATCTATTTCCTTTCGCGTCGAGCGCTGCTGTTTACCTGTGCGTCCTTGCTCCTGTTGAGCGTGACGGCTCGTTTCGTCCTGGTGGTTTTCGGTGTCCCTGCCACCTCTTTGTATGTCATGACTTGCACACATTTAGATCCCCTTCTGGTAGGGGCCTTGTTAGCTTTGGCGTTCCGCATGCCGGGGGGAATAGGGAAATATGTGCGTCTTTTCCCGGCGGTTGCTCTGTTCAGTGTTGCCGGACTCATAGTGCTGTTTGTCATCCAAGGGAAATTTAAGTTTTGGGAAGTAAAGACTGCTGCGGTTGGGCTCTTGCTTTTAGCGCTTTTATGCGGTTACGTTCTGAATGCAGCCCTTGTCAGCCGAAAGTCCTCCATGCTCTATAAAGTGCTGACAACCATTCCACTTCGATCATTTGGACGCTATAGTTATGCGATTTACATTTTCCATCCGCCGATTGGGGATGCACTCGTGAGTCATTTCGATCTTCCTGGGTTCAAAGGAACGCCGTATTCGATCCTTGTGCCGTTCTTTTGCTTTATAGTTGTCGCAATCTCTATTTCCTGGACAGTAGGATTCATCAGTTGGCACTTGTATGAAAAACATTTCCTCAAACTCAAGAAATATTGTTCGGCCTCAGAAGACTAGCCGCTTCTGCTTTTCTTCTACCCCTGGAAGACTTTACTCCGCTTATCAGAATAGCTTTCATACCCAGGTAATACGCAAGCATTTTTGCCTGCCTATGAAGTAGCGTTTCCAGCTCCTGTTTGTCGATGCATCATCGCCGCAGCGGCAAGAGCGGCTACAATAAGGACGGGAGATTCGCCCGGAGAGGATACACAACATGGCAGGCAGCTACGACGCCATTATCATCGGTGCTGGTCACAATGGCCTGGTGACAGCGTGTTACCTGGCGCGGGCCGGGTGGAAAGTGCTGGTGCTGGAGCGCCGCCACGTCGTCGGCGGTGCTTGTGTTACCGAGGAAACCTTCCCTGGCTTCAAAGTCTCGACGGCCGCCTACGTCAATAGTCTTTTTCGCAAAGAGATCATCCGCGATTTGCGCCTGGCCGAACATGGCTTCGAAGTACTGGAACGCAATCCGGCTTCTTTTACCCCCTTTCCCGATGGTCGTTATCTCTTTCTCGGCGGCGACGGTGCCTTCAATCGCCGCGAGATTGCCAAGTTCAGCGTGCGCGATGCCGAGAATTATCCCAAGTACGAAGCGATGTTGGAGCGCGTCGCCAACGTCATCGAACCGACCCTGTTGATGCGTCCGCCGAACCTGTTGCGGCCCAACTGGCGCGATCTGTGGAACCTGTTTAAACTGGGCCGGGCCTTTCAGAAAATGGGCACAGGCATGAGCGAGGCTGTCGAGATCCTCACGGGGCCAGCCCGTGCCATTCTCGATCGCTGGTTCGAGTCGGAGCAATTGAAGGCGACGCTGGCCACTGATGCCATCATCGGCGCTTTCGCCGCACCGAGCATGCCGGGCACCGCTTATGTGTTGTTTCATCATGTCATGGGGGAGACCAACGGCAAACGCGGCGTGTGGGCCTACGTCCGCGGCGGCATGGGCGGTCTGACGCAAGCCCTGGCCCGTGCCGGCAAAGCGCTCGGCGTCGAGATTCGCACGGAGGTCGAAGTTGGCCGCATTCTTGTCAAGAACGGCGCTGCTTACGGCGTCGCCCTGGCCGACGGCACGGAAATCCATGCCCGCATCGTCGCTAGCAATGCTGATGCCCACGTTACCTTCAATCGCCTGCTCGACAATCGCTTGCTGCCGCCAGCCTTTACCGAGGCGATACATCGCATCAACTACGCCAGCGCCTCCATGAAAATCAACGTCGCCCTCTCGGAACTACCGGATTTCTCGGCTTACCGCGGCACGCAGCCTGGCCCGCAGCACCGCGGCACCATTCATCTCTGCCCCGATCCAGATTACATTGAACGCGCCTACGACGATGCCAAATACGGCCGACCTTCGCAATACCCCGTTCTCGAATGCACGCTCCCGTCGGCCGTTGATGACACGGTCGCACCACCGGGACAACATCTGATGTCGATGTTCGTGCAATATGCGCCCTACAAGCTGCGCGAGGGCCACTGGGATGAACTCAAGGAGAGTTTCGCAGATCGTTGCTTCGACCTCGTTAACGAGTATGCGCCGAACTTCAAGCGTTCGGTAATCGCCCGGCAAGTGCTGTCGCCCCTGGACCTGGAGCGCACCTTCGCGCTGACGGGCGGCAACATCTTTCAGGGAGCGATGACGCTAAATCAGCTATTTTTCCTGCGTCCGGTGCCTGGTTTTGCTGGCTATCGCACACCGATTCGCGGTCTGTATCTGTGCGGAGCGGCGGCGCATCCCGGCGGCGGCGTCCTCGGCGCCGCAGGCTGGAACGCGGCCCGGACGATCTTGGGAAAGGCATGAGAGAACATCAGATAGAATATCCACACATTCCTTCCCTGACCCGAATTGCCGAAAGATCCTTGCAGAAAAGTTAACCATGGTTCCACCCCTTCAAGCAGATTCCGTACCGCTGCGTGAGGATGGCCACGGGGGCTTTCGAGGCAGGCCGAACATCTACTCTGGGGGGCCTCTCGATTTGGGCGTGTAAGAGGGCTTACGTGTGAGCGGTCTTTTTCTGCCCCCCTGGCGGGGGAGAGAATGGAAAAACCTACCCGGGGGCTGACGCAACCTCGTTCGCCCAAATCGCGAGGGGCACCCGCAACTCTGTCTGGCCGCGATCCGCCCTTGCAACCAGAGCGATTCTGTCCGACAATATCCTTCGCCAGTTCGCCGCCTCGGGCTCAAGGTACGCGAACCGCGAACCGTCTCCGTGCGTATCAGCGGCAAGGGACTGGCGGCAGCGCCCGAATGAGCAACCTTCCAACCGTGCGAGTGCCGTGGATAATATTGCAAAAGTCAAAGACTTTGTCCTCACGTTTACCAGCATCTTCTATGAGGCGCTGCCGTTCATCATTCTCGGCGCCGTCATTGCCGGCATCCTCGAAGAGATGCTGCCACAGCGCCTCCTCACCCGGTTTTTGCCGCGCAGCCGCACTTTGGCCATCATCATCGGCGCGGTCCTCGGCCTGGTTTTTCCCATGTGCGAATGCGGCATTATTCCGGTGATGCGCCGCCTTATTCGCAAGGGACTGCCGCTCAGCTGTTGCGTCGCCTACCTGCTGGCCGGACCTATCATCAATGTCGTTGTCATGCTCAGCACTTTCGTCGCGTTTTCCGGCATGGAGAACGCTGTAGAGCCGGGTGGCGGATTGGCTTACCAAATGGGCGGCTGGTGGATGATGAGTTTGCGTATTGCACTGGGCTTCCTCGTCGCTGTCGGCACTGCGCACATTGTCGAGTGGCAATATCGTCTATATGGGAGCAAATTGCTCATGCCCTTGGCCATCCCGGCCAAGGTGGACATCAACGAGGACGGGGAAGAGGCGGAAGAGAAGCGTTCGGCCTGGCAACGCCTCAGCAACATCACCGATACGGCCCTGCACGACTTCATCGATATCACGGTCTTTCTTATCCTTGGGGCGCTGCTGGCCGCCTTCACGCGGCAGATCGTCACCCAGGAGATGATCGCTGATCTATCGCGCAACCATGCCGTGTTGTCCATCGTCCTGATGATGCTGCTGGCCGTGTTGTTATGCCTGTGCAGCGAAGCCGACGCCTTTGTAGCCGCCAGTTTCATCACGTTGCGGCCAGCCGCCAAGCTCGCCTTCCTCGTTCTTGGCCCCATGCTCGATCTCAAATTGTACATGATGTATACGCGCGTCTTCCGACCACGCTTGATCTATACGATTTTCTTGTCGGTGATTATTCAGGTATTCATTTATTCTTACGTAACTCATCTGTTGTGGGAGCATTACGCACCGCAATTTATGGTGGCACCTGTTCCCACACCTGGCGGAAAGTGAGGAGTGCGGAGCAAAAAGTTCTCCTCATTCCTCACTTTTTTAGAAGGAGGATGGTCTCATGACTCACGATCATTCACATGGCGATCGCAACGCCTACTACCTCAATCAGCTGTTCACCATTGCCGTGTGCGGTGCGCTGGGCGGCGTGGCCGTCATGCTGTGGTGGAGCGGTACGATCCGCCTCATGCTGCATCCGAAATTTTTCCTGTGGGTGCTGTTGGGCGGCATCGCGCTGTTGGTGTTGGTAGTCCTTCGTGCCGTCGCTGTATGGCGCTCCATCGATGAGTTGGCCGCTGTATCGGATCATGTACATGATCACGAAGATTGTGGCCACGAACACGAACCTTGTCATCATCACGCTCATGAGCACGGCCATGAGCATGGCTGGCAACCCTGGCGTTACGTGGTGTTGCTGCTGCCTGTGGTGCTGTACCTTTTGAACCTGCCCAATCAGGGTTTTTCAGCAGATGCCGGCGGCAGCGAATTGAACCGACTGTCTCTGAGCGCTCCGGAGTCTGTGCGTGCGACCGGGCAAGCGAGTGTCGGTTTTGTGGAGTTACAGCAAGCATCGCTGACGCCGGAAAGCCGCGATTATTACGAGGGCAAGACCGTCACGCTGACCGGTCAGTATTTAGCCTACAGTCCCAAGCGTTTCACCCTGCGGCGCTACAAGATCGCCTGCTGTGCCGCCGATGCTGTCAAGCTCGATGCTGTTATCATGGTCGATGACAAAGCCGCGGAAAAGGTCGATCCCGACACGTATCGCGATAAGTGGGTGGAAGTGACAGGCCGTATCCACTTCTTTCCCAAACCGGGCAGCAACGAGTTCATTACGGCCCTGATTCTGTATCCGACAAAGGATGAGCCGATCAGCCAGCTCGTCAAGATCATCCCACCACCTGCAACACCGTGGTTGAATTAAAAGTCAAACGAACCACAGAGTTACAGAGAATACAGATAAGGAGTCAATGTTTAGGGCTAGCGGACTTTCCCCTCCCCCCTCGTGGGGAGGGTTCGGGTGGGGGTAAAACGCCTGGATTTCTCTGCTCTTTTCCCCCTACCCCCGCCCTCCCCCACAAAGGGGGAGGGAGAAAAGAACAGACCGATTCAACCGTCCCCAGTATAACTCTGTGGTTCGCTTAGCGTCGAAGGATGCGGCGGATCACTTCGGCGGCACGTTCAGCCTGTGCTGTGGAAACATCAAGGTGCGTGCAGGCCCGCAAGGTTTGCGGTCCTGCCGCGTGGACCAGCACGCCCTGTTCCTTCAACGCCGCAGCCACGTCTTTGGCCGTGCCCACTTCGTGCTCGACGCGGAACCAGATCAGATTCGTTTCCACTTCCGGTGGTACTAACTGCAATCCCGGCGTGTCAGCGATGGCCTGGGCAATCACCTGAGCATTGTGATGGTCCTCGGCCAGGCGATCGATGTGATGCTCGAGCGCATACAGTGCCGCAGCCGCCAGTACGCCGGCCTGACGCATACCGCCGCCGAACAACTTGCGGATGCGTCGTGCCTGCGTCATCAACTCGCGCGGCCCCGCCAGTGCCGAGCCAACCGGCGCGCCCAGTCCTTTGCTGAAGCACACCGACACAGTATCGAATAATGCCCCCCATCGCTTCGCTGGAATGCCCGTGGCGACGATGGCGTTCCATAGCCGTGCTCCGTCAAGGTGCAGCATCAAGCCATGCTTGCGCGTCCAGGCGTGGATGGCCTGGATTTTGTCGAAGGGATAGACACGACCGCCGCCGCGATTGTGCGTGTTCTCCAGGCACACCAGCCGCGTCCGTACTTGATGATCGTCGTCGGGCCGGATCTTGTCCTCGAGCTGCGTCACGTCCAGGATGCCGCAAGCGCCATCAAGTGTGCGGCAGGTAACGCCACTGTGAATGGCCGGGCCACCGGCTTCGTAGTTATAAATGTGACAATTGACATCGCAAATAAGTTCATCACCGGGCCGTGTATGGACCCGGACGGCGATCTGATTAGACATGGTACCTGACGGCACGAACAGAGCTGCTTCCTTGCCGAGCAGCCCGGCAATGCGCTCTTCCAAACGATTAACAGTGGGATCTTCACCAAAGACATCATCGCCGACCTCGGCAGTGTGCATGGCGGCACGCATAGCAGGAGTCGGACGAGTCACGGTGTCGCTGCGTAGATCAATGAACGGTTCCGACATGAGGATCTCCTTTACGTTAATCGTAACGGTGAATAGGGGAGAACGGGCTGCCTCAGCCGGCTGGGTCAGCTCTACCAGCCGGCTGACGTGGGCCATTTGTCTCCTTCGGAAAAAAGAGAAAAAGAAATTTTATTGTTTTTTGATTGACAAACTCCTCTGGCCCGGTTCTACTCATAGATGTTCCCGTTGTTTCATCTTATTTTCGGCAAAGGAGAAGCCCATGACACGCCGACGTTCCGCTTTCACCTTGATCGAGCTGTTGGTGGTGATCGCCATCATTGCCATCCTGATCGGCCTGCTGTTGCCGGCCGTGCAAAAAGTTCGCGAAGCCGCTGCACGTACGCAATGCAGCAATAACCTCAAACAATTCGGCCTCGCCACGCACAACTGCCATGATACCTACAATGTTCTGCCGCCCGCTCTTGGCACCTTTCCAGGACCGCCTTCCGATCCGGGAAACGGAAAGGCTTTTGGCAACGGCCTGTTCTTCTTCCTGCCTTTTATGGAGCAGCAAAATCTTTATAACGCTTCCGTAGGGACGCTTATCGGCTACACAGGCGTATATTGCCCGCTCAACAACGGCATTTTCACCCAGCCGATCAAGACGTTCGCTTGCCCTTCCGATCCCAGCCAGAGCAACGGCCTGGTACAAGATCCCGGCGGCAACGGCTTTAGTTGGGGTGTGGGCAATTATTCTTTCAACGCCCTGATTTTCAGCCAGGAAAATGGCATCACCCAAACCACTCCGCCGGCCTCGGATGGCAAGGGTTACAGTCCATATGGGGCAGCGCGCATTCCCGCGTCCATTCCCGATGGCCTGTCGAACACGATACTGGCTACCGAGCGATACGGGCTTTGCACCAATAGCACCAGCCAGGCTGTCTTCGGACCTTACGGTGGCAGTTTCTGGGCCTACTGTGCTCTGTCCTCGCCGCAGCTGCCGGCGCCGATGCAGTATCCTATGCCGGTCTATCCGGGTTTCCAGATCGCTTTCTTCGCTCCCTATTCAGCAACCGCTGTTGGGCCGGCCTCCATCTTCCAGATCCAACCCACTCCCTACAAAGGTAACTGCGATCCCTTCCGCGCCTCGTCGCCGCACACCGGAGCGATCCTCGCCCTTCTGTGCGATGGTAGTGTTCGCACCATCGCCCAGGGACTTAGCCCGAACACCTGGTGGTGGGCCTGTACGCCTATGGGCGGCGAAGTGCTCGGTCCCGACTGGTGAAACGTGCGGCCTCACATTCAAGGAGTTATCATGACGAGACACTGTGCGAACGTGCTGGTGCTCTTGGGGCTGTTGCTGCCATTGTTATCCAGTTGCGGCCGCGGCTGGGGACACGTCTCCGGTACGGTACGCTATCAAGGCAAACCGCTACCCAACGGTACCATCACCTTCTACGACGAAGCCAATCAGGCAGTTTCCGGCCACATCGAAGCCGACGGCAAATACACAGTAAACAAGGTCGCCGCGGGCAAGGTCAAAGTCACCGTCACCGCCCCCATGCCCGTTTTCCTGCCAGGCGATCAAACTGCCAAAAAACAGTTCGTCAACATGCCGAACTTGCCCGCTCACTATGCTGACGCTGAAAAATCGGGACTGGAGCGCAGCGTGAAGCCAGGGAGTCAAACAATCGACTTTGACCTCAATTAACAAACGGTTGGCGGGGAGGGCGTTGACACATCCCGGCAGGACAACCTGCCAGGGCGTGTCAACGCCCTCCCCGCTGCCATATCTCCAGAGAAAGGACCATGAAGATGCGCGCATGGCTGACAGGTTTCTTGTTCGTGATGGCGTTCCTCCGCCCGTGCTTCGTCCGGGCTGACTTGGCCGAGTACCTCCGCAAGCCGGAGCCGGTCTTCGCCTGGAAGCTGGCCGAGAAGATCGAACGCGACGGCGATGTCATTTATAACATTCAATTAGTATCGCAAAAATGGCAAAATATCACCTGGAAGCACGTGCTCCAGGTCTTTCAGCCCAAAGGAGTGCGTCCGGCGCCGGTCTTGTTGCTGCGCAATCAAGGTGGCCGGCCCGTGCCGAAAAACATGGCGCTGGATCTGGAGCTGGCACGGAAAGTACAAGCGCCCTGCGCTTGCCTGTACGGCATTCCCAATCAGCCTCTCCTGGGTGGTAAGACCGAAGACGCCCTCATTGCCGAAACCTTCGTCCGCTATCTAGATAGCAAAGACGAGAACTGGCCGCTGCTCTTTCCGATGGTTAAAAGTCTGGTCAAGGCTATGGACGCCCTCCAGGCGTTCGCTCGCCAGGAGTGGAAAACTTCTCTCGACGGCTTCATCGTTACCGGTGCCTCCAAGCGCGGCTGGACGACCTGGCTGACGGGCGCCTCCGATCCGCGTGTCAAGGCCATCGCGCCGATGGTCATCGACACCCTCAACATGCGCCAACAGATGGACCATCAACTCGAAACGTTGGGCGCCTACAGCGATCAGATTCACGATTTCACCGAGCGCGGCCTGGTGCCGGTGCCGAAGACACCGGAGGGCGAGCGGCTGTGGAAGATGGTCGATCCCTATTTCTACCGCGATCGGCTGATGATGCCGAAACTGCTAATTAACGGCAATAACGATCCCTATTGGGCTACAGATGCGCTCAATCTGTACTGGGACGGCCTCAAGGGCGACAAGTGGGTGCTATACGTGCCCAACGCCGGCCACAACCTGGAGCAGAAGGGCACCGATGGCAAACCCGATCTCTCGCGAGCTATCCATGGTTTGGCAGCGTTCGCCCGGCACATTATCCGCACAAATCCCATGCCGAAATTGACCTGGAAGCACGACGACGCGGATGGCAAGGCGCGTTTGACGGTGCAATCCATGCCGCTGGCCAAAAGCGGACGCTTGTGGCTGGCCGAAGCGCCGACGCGCGATTTCCGCAAAGCCACATGGGTCTCTCGATCACTGGAGAGCAAAGACGGCAGCCTCGCCGCGGTGGTCGATCCACCAGCCAAGGGGTTCGCCGCCTTCTATGCCGAATTGGATTACGCCATCGACGATCTTCCGTATCATCTTTCGACCACCCTGCGCGTGATCGGCAAGTAAGGGGTGTTGGCTTGTTGTTTGGCACGCTGCCTGCTTACCAAACAACAAGCCAACACCCCTTATGGTGGTCGCGTTGCAGAGACGACTGTCCTCTTGCTAAAATCAGGACATGCCAGGCAACACTTTTGGAGAGCTGTTTCGCATTACCACCGGCGGCGTCAGCCACGGTCCCGGTTACGCTGTCATCATTGATGGTTGCCCGCCCGGAATGCCGTTGAGCGTGGACGATCTGCTGCCCGACCTGCGCCGTCGCCGGCCAGGCCAATCGAAAATCGTCACGCAGCGCCAGGAAGAGGACATGCCGGAGATCTGGTCCGGCGTCTTCGAGGGCCTGACGGACGGTACGCCCATTACAATCCTGTTTCGCAACACCGACCAGCGCAGTCAAGATTACAGGGACATTAAAGATAAATATCGTCCTGGACACGCTGATTTCACCTTCGATGCCAAGTATGGCCTGCGCGATTACCGCGGCGGCGGCCGCTCCAGCGCCCGCGAGACCATCTGTCGTGTCGCCGCCGGCGCTGTGGCCAAGAAATTCCTCGCCCGCAAAGGCATTCGCGTCCTCGGCTACGTCAAACAAGTCGGCGATGTGGTCGCGGACATCCCGCACCCAGCGGCGGTGACGTTGGCCCAGGTCGAGGCGACGCCGGTGCGTTGTCCTGATGCCGAAGCCGCCGCCCGCATGATCGCCTTGATCGAGGAAGTGCGCAAGGACCAAGATTCCATCGGCGGCATCAGCGAGCTGGTCGCCGTTGGTGTGCCAGCGGGGTTGGGCGAACCGGTCTTCGACAAACTCAAGGCCGATCTGGCCAAGGCGTTGTTGTCGCTGCCAGCGGTGACGGCCTTCGAGTACGGCGCCGGCTTCGCCGTGGCCACGGCTCGCGGCAGCACCAACAATGACGTTTTCATTCGCAAAGATGAACATATCGGCACATTAACAAATCGGCATGGCGGCATGCTCGGCGGTATCAGCAGCGGCGAGCCGATCGTCTGCCGCGTTGCCGTCAAGCCGACCAGCAGTCTGCCACGCCCGCAGCCAACTGTCACCCGCGACGGCGAACCAACCGAAATCGCCACACGTGGCCGGCACGATCCCTGCTTGTTGCCGCGCTTCGTACCTATGGGCGAAGCGATGATGGCGTTGGTGCTGGTCGATCACTGGCTGCGCTGGCGCGCCCAGTGCGGCGATACGGTGATTGCTTGAGGAAGGTCAAACCATGATCTGGTCCGATCCGAAGCTCTGACCGTTTCGGATACGGTCCCGATGCTGTCCATC
>Ga0209061_1005696_pt1 | contig 10665 bp, 10 predicted proteins | sample Coa_R1_10_FD_187157 | JGI IMG/M metagenome (GOLD analysis project Ga0209061, IMG submission 187157) | Surface soil microbial communities from Centralia Pennsylvania, which are recovering from an underground coalmine fire - Coalmine... | ecosystem: Environmental > Terrestrial > Soil >... | reverse complement strand
CAATGAAAACCGGATCGCTTCGCTATATGGAAGATTTGGCGCCTCTTACGGCAGCGCAGCCGGAGATTCCGAATAAGCTGTATTTTCGGATTGGGGAAGTCGCCAAGCTGGCGGGAGTGCAGCCATACGTGTTGCGGTTTTGGGAGACCGAATTTCGCTCCCTAGATCCGAAAAAGTCCGGACGGGGGCAGCGCTTATACCGCCGCAAAGATGTAGAACTGGTGTTTGAAATTAAGCGGCTGCTTTATGAGAAGCGATTCACGATCGAAGGGGCACGCAAAGTTCTCGAATCCAGACCTAAGCTTCAGGCTGTAAAGACGATGCCGAAAAAACAGGGGGAGCTGTTTTCGGCATCATCGACGCTGTACCGGGAGTTACGACAGGAGCTGACAGAGATTCTGGAAATTCTGAGCCGCCCTAAGTAAGGCCCACAAGCGGTCGTGCGCTGTGACACGCACGGAGGCGCAAACAATTTGCCGGCACTAAGCCTGAACGAGCGGCATGGCGACGAGATGCTCAGCCAGAAACCAGACATGCATCTCGTTGGTTCGAATGACGTCGCTGACTAACAGATCATTGGTCCCGTCATCGCCTTTATCTGCGGCGGTTTTGGCATATTCGCGAGCTTCTTTCAAGATCAGCTCATGAGCCTCCAGCAAACGGGAAAGCTGAACTGGTACTTCTTCGCGGTGAATAGGGGCGCGTTCGATTCTGGTGTGTTCGCTGACATCATGGGGAAGCGCGATCGCCACGCCACCGAGTGACTGGATGCGTTCGGCGATCTTATCCACGAGTTTGGCTTGTTCTTCGTAATGCTTGTCGAACAACAGATGGAGCTGATAAAAGGTGTGGCCGCTCACCTGCCAGTGATGTTTCTTATAAAGATCGCGCAGCATGATGGTGTCGGCCAGGACCTGATTGAGGTTTTGCGTACTTTCGAGTACGACATCCTCATCCAGGCCGGAGGGTAGTTTGACGATGGTTCCGAATTCTTGGACGATTTTGCCCCGCTGGCCCAAGAGAGGGGCTGCTGTCAGTTCGGGGTGATGGGTTTCCGTTTTTGTACGTGCCATAGGTCTCGTAGTTTAGATGCAAATCCAGATAAAAACCAGACCGCAAAAGTTAGGGGGCGGCTGCGCTGGGTCGCTGCACGCCGAGGAGGGGAATCAAGAGGTTTGCTCGGTCTTGTCCGTATTTTGCTCCTCGAGCATTTTCGACAGGAGCTCGGCGGCACGCTGACCCGCGGCTTTTTTGGAGGGGCCAGTGGCGCGGACGCTGAGCCGGTCGTTGACGCGGGCCTCGACGGTGAAGGTTTTGGCGTGTTCCGGGCCGCTGGCATCGATCATGATATAGCGGGGGGCGGGCAGGCCGAGCGCCTGGGCACGCTCCTGGAGCACGCTTTTGTGGTTCAAGCCTCCGAGGGCTTCGATGGCATCTGAGCTTTCCAGCGCTTTGAGCACATGGTTATTGACGAAGGCGCGGGCAGCCTCAAGACCGCCGTCCAAGTGAATTGCGGCGATGATCGCCTCGAGAGCATTGGCGAGGACGGTTTTACGCTCGCGCCCGCCGCTCCGTTCTTCGCCTTTTCCGAGAAAGAGATAGTCGCCCAGACGAAGCGCGAGTGCGCATTGATAGAGATGAGCGGCACTGACTAAATGGGATTTCCATTTGGAGAGCTGGCCTTCACGCGCTGACGGATATTTGCGAACGAGTGCTTCGCTGGCGAGAAATCCCAGAATCGAGTCGCCCAAGAATTCAAGCTGCTCATTGTCGCCGTCTGGGGAAGCAGTGATGGCGCTCTCGGAATGCCAGGACCGGTGCGTGAGAGCGCGGATCAGGAGGCTGCGGTCAGAAAATCGATAGCCGAGCTGTTCCTCGAGCGCTTCGAGCGAGTTTCTCACCAGCTAGATCTAAGGCCTCCTTATTTAGCCGGAGGCGGAGTGTTGGGAGCGGCGGCGCCTTTTGCTTTGGTTGCAAGATCCTTCTGCGCCTGAGCAAACTGCTTGACCTGAGGCGGAGCGTCGTTCATGGCAAGCACCTGGTTTGCCTCTGCGATAGCGTCATCGTATTGTTTATTGTCGACATAGGCTTTCGCGAGCCGGGCCATCGTTACGGGGCTTGGATAGATGCTGAGACTGGTTTTATATTGATTGATCTCTTCGGTGTAGTTTTTCTGAAGGCCCGCGGTTTGGCCGAGCGCATCATAGGCTTGTCCGGTGAGCTGTTTGCGGAGTTCGGGCCACTGCGCGGCGGGCAAGCCGGGCGGGGGCGGCGCGTTGGGGTCTTTCAAGATAGCGAGCGCCTTATTGGCGTAATCATTGACCTTTTTGATGCTTTGGTCTTTATCGAAATCGGTATCGTGCGTGTGCTGCGCGATATCTTCTGCCAGCAAGACGAGCACGCTGGAGTTCTGCGGGTCTGCCTCGGCTGCACGCTCACCATAGGTGATGGTTGCGGCGTAATCACCCTTGTTGGCTGCAGCTTCGGCTGCCATATCCAGGAGTTGAGCCTTGAACTCGGTGTTGGGGAAATTTTCGAGCACTTCATTGATGGCTTGAATGGCGCCATCCCAGTTCTGTGCTCCATATGCCTGCTGCACTTTTTGTAAGGCAGCAACTTCAGCCTGAGATTTGGGCCTGGGCTGCTGCGTTTGCGCGGGAGCGTTCTGGTTGGATTGGGACTGCCACGCGAGAGCCGGTAAGGCGGCGAGCAATATTGCGGCAGGAGCAAGTATGCGAATTCTCATGGTTTTTGATCTCCTGAAGAAGATGAAGTCGCTTGCAATGCTTCTTCGGCTGCTTGACGGGCCCGCGCTGAGGCGCCTTCTGTCGCCAGCGTCATTTTGAATTCCGCTTGCGCCTGAGCTGCGTTTCCGGCCTTCAAATCAAGCTGCCCGAGATAGTAATGCGACCATGCGCCAATGGCGGATTTCGGAGTCGCCTGGAGCGCTCGTTGAAAGAGACTCAGCGCATCGTCCCAACGTTTCTCTTCGAGCGCGATCAATCCTAATCCGTAGTAGGCGCGGCCCAACAGATCAGCATTGGTGGTCTGCTGCAGTACTTTTTTGAATCCTTTCTCTGCATTTACGATATCGTGCTGCTGAAAAGAACCTTCGGCAGCTACCAGAACCTCTTCGGCTGGATCGAGCTGCAGTTTGGCAGGCGGGGCGATGATGCGAGCGGGCGCGGATTGAGCAAACTCCACATTTTTCAGACGCTTTTCTTCCTTCTTTACGTCGATTTTAGCGATCAGGTCCGGATAGAAGACACGGAAGGCATCCTGGCTCTTCTCATATTCGGGGAGCAGTTCGGCAACGGCTGCGGTGAGAATAAAGCCCTGGCGCATGGCATTGTCGATAAAGGCCTGTTTCTGAGCTGCGCTGCCATGCATCAAGCGGCTGTCGATGGCCTTGACGATGCACTTGTTAACCAGCAGAGAGAAATCGTCCTTATAAGCAAGATCCAGCGCGGGCGCATCCTGAGCGATTCTTTGCAGAGCTTTCTTCTGATTAATGGCGTTGGCGTAGCGGAAGGACAGCGGATCGAGCACGTAAGAGAGATAGGCATCGCGGATTTCGTCAATAGCCGGGGAACTGGTGGGGGTGATGACCACGAAATAATCATTGCGATAGCTGCGAACCTGCACCTGGTCGGGCGCACCGAGCAGATCGATATAGATCTGGAAGCTGCGGCCGAGTGATCCGGAGGTATTGCGCAGATAGCCGTCGGCTTCGAAAATGGCATTGATGACGGGATCCTGATACTCGGCGATGGCGGCCAGATAGGCTGGCTGGGCACGCTTCCACAGTTCTTCGAGATTGGCTTCCTTATAGAAACGTGCGAGCAGATCACTGAAGCCAGCCAGAGACTGCACGTCAGGAGGCATGTCAGCGGTATTTACGGCAAAATTGGGAGGGCCTCCGGCGAGCAGGCCAAAGGAGATGTACTGGCTGAGATCGGCAGTATCCGTGGCTTTCCGATGCTCTTTATAAAAGGCCTTCAGCTCAGGCAAGCAGGGGATATTCCGCTGGGCGAGAGCCTCACGAATTTGGCTGCGGACTTTGTAACGTTCATTGAGGGGCGAGTCCATACCGGCGTCGTACCCGGCTGCGTTGATCGCCGCGAGCGTGGAGAATAGCGTAATGCTGGTACTAAATTGAGCTTCCCCCGTGCTGGTTTGGGCGCGCAGACCCAAAGAGGCCACGGCCAGCAGCAGGGCAATAGCGAAACAACGGACGAATTGCACGTAACCTAATCTCTCACGATTCTGCCACAGAGGCGGGGACAGGGCCTTCTTAACGAGGCCCTGGGGAACAGATTTCCGGCTCTTATCCCGATTGCTGGAGGCAAAGTGATGTTACGCTCCGAGCAACTGCAAGACCACATGGCGCTTGCGCGGGCCTCTGCGGTGCTCGAAGAGGTACAGCCCTTGCCAGGTACCGAGAGCGAGCTGTCCCGAGATGACCGGGATGCTCAGGCAGGTATGCGTAAGAGCCGAGCGGATGTGGGAGGTCATGTCATCGGGGCCTTCTAATTTGTGGCGATAGTTCTCTTCTGATTCGGGGACCAGGCGCTCAAAGAAATCCCGCATATCATACTGGACGTCAGCGTCTGCGTTTTCTTGAATCACAAGGGAACAAGAGGTGTGCTGGACAAAGAGTGTCAGGAGGCCATTTTTCACAGCCTGGCGCGAGACCCAGTCCTCCACCATGTTGGTGAAGACATAGAGTCCCTTTCCGTGCGTTGGCACGACTAACGTGGTGTTCGTAATGTTCACGTTTTATTCTACGGTTACGCTTTTTGCGAGGTTGCGTGGTTGATCCACATCGCAGCCGCGGCGGACGGCGATGTGGTAGGCCAGCAACTGTAACGGGACGATTTCGAGCAGAGGTAAGAGCAATTCACGCGTGACGGGAACACGGAGGACGTGGTCGGCCAACTGGGCAGCCTCTTCGTCGCCCTCGCACGTCACTACGACCACACGGCCTGCACGAGCTTTCACTTCTTGGATATTGGAGAGCGTTTTTTCGTAATGGATCTTACTTTCTGGAGATTCTGGGTCACGCGTAGCGAGTACAACGACGGGTAAGTTTTCATCGATGAGGGCGTTGGGACCGTGTTTCATCTCGCCGGCGGGATAACCCTCGGCGTGAATATAGGAGATTTCTTTCAACTTCAGCGCGCCTTCAAGCGCAATGGGGAAGTGGATGCCGCGGCCTAAATAGAGAAAATCCTGGGCGCGGAAGAGATGCGGCACAAGTTCGGCATAGACGGCGTCAGCGGAAAGGACGTGCTCCAGCTTGCCGGGGATGGTGGCGAGTTCGGTAACGAGTGAACGCAGGGCAGGAGGAGGGAGCGTTCCGCGCAGTTGGCCCAAATGCATGCCAAGAATTAAGAGTGCGGTGAGCTGAGAGGTGAAAGCCTTCGTGGAAGCAACACCGATCTCCGGGCCGGCGTGTGTGAGCAGGGTTCCGGCGGCTTCGCGCGTGATCATGGAACCAACGACATTGCAGATGGCGAGCGTTTTGGAGCCCTTCTGCTTGGCTTCGCGTTGCGCAGCAAGCGTATCGGCGGTTTCGCCCGATTGCGAGATGACGATGGTGAGAGTGTTGGGAGGAATGATGGGATCCCGATAGCGGAACTCGCTGCCGTAGTCGACTTCCACGGGGATGCGGGCCAAGCGTTCGAGGATAAATTTGCCGGCGAGGCCGGCGTGCCAGCTCGTACCGCAAGCGACGATCTTGATGTGCTCAAAGCTTCGGAACTCTTGGTCGGAGATGGTGACTTCGTCCAGGAACACGCGGCCGCTTTCAAAGCCGATGCGGCCGAGCAAGGTATCGCGGACAGCGCGCGGCTGCTCAAAGATCTCTTTGAGCATAAAGTGCTTATAGCCACCCTTTTCGGCCATAATTGGGTCCCAGAGAATACGCGAGACCTGGCGGTGTGCGATGCGGCCGCTGAAATCCGTAATGCGGACACCTTCACGGGTAAGGATGGCAATATCGCCGTCATTTAGAAAAATCATGTCGCGCGTGTGGTTGAGGATGGCGGGAACATCAGAGGCGAGAAAGAACTCATCGTGGCCGAGACCGATTACGATCGGCGGGCCCGAGCGTGCTGCGACGATTTTGTCGGGATCGCGACTTGAGATGACGCCGATGGCGAAAACACCGGAGATCTCTTTTACGGCGGAACGAACAGCGTCTTCTAAATTCCCGCGGAAGTGTTTTTCGACCAGATGAGCAATGACCTCTGTATCGGTCTCTGTGTTGAAGGTGTGGCCTTCGGCGGTAAGTTGTCTGCGGAGCGGGAGATAGTTTTCGACGATACCGTTATGGACAACTACGATCTGATCGTGGCAGTCCCGGTGCGGATGAGCATTTTCTTCGGTGGGGCGACCGTGTGTAGCCCAGCGTGTGTGGCCGATGCCATAGAGACCGGCAAGCGGCTTTTGACGAATGACCTCTTCGAGATTGCGCAACTTACCGGAAGCCCTGCGCACTTCGATGCCCGTACCGTTTGCCACTGCAAGGCCGGCCGAGTCGTAACCTCTGTATTCTAATCGCCTCAGACCTCCGACGATCACGGGAACGGCCTCCTGGTTGCCGATGTAACCTACAATTCCACACATACGCGCTGCCCCATGTAGCTTAGAATACTGAGAGTTTCGTCATCAGAATCGCTGATTTAACGGTATTGCCATCCAGAGGATTGGGTTTTTATTCCACGATTTCGACTTTATAGTCTTCAATTACCGGATTTGAGAGCACGTCACGTGCCACTTCATCCAGATTCTTGGCGGCAGTGTCGCGCGGCGTACCTTCGGCGAGCTCGATTTCAAAATATTTCCCTTGGCGCACGGAAGCGATCTCATGATGCCCCAAGCTGCGGAGGGCAGAACAGATGGTCTGGCCTTGTGGATCGAGGATAGTGGGCTTCATGGAGACATAAACGCGCGCTTTCATGATTTGATTGTAGAAATCTTGAGAAAAAACAATTAAGCTGAAATCTGTTTGATGGAAGTGGATGGAAGGCGGTAAGAGCGGCCGATAAGGGCCAGGGAGGGCGGCGATCGTCAAAATTTGCATTCTGGCAAGCAGCAGCAGCGGAAATGCGGCTTTTGTGGGGACGGCGCGGACCCGGCTGCTGATCGATGCGGGTTTGAGCCGCCGCGAAATCGCGAAACGGCTGGCGGCAATTGGAGAGGACATAGCTGGATTGACGGCGGTGCTGATTACGCATGAGCACAGCGACCATACCAGTGGACTGGCGGGGCTGGCGAAGGCCACACGAAACAGGCTGCCGTTTTACGCAAGCTACGGCACGGCAGAGAGTATCGAATGGGGCGAATGTCCTCCCCCGGTTGAGACGTTCCAGGCGGGGCGGTCTTTTTCTATCGGAAATATCGACATCTCGACGTTCACAGTTCCTCATGACGCAGCGGATCCGGTTGGCTTCGTCATTGCCGCGGAAGGAGTAAAAGCGGCGATTGCTACCGATCTCGGCTATATCCCGGACTCGTTACGGGTGCACCTGCGGGGTGTAGATCTTTTAGTGCTGGAATCGAATCACGATATCGAGATGCTACGAGTGGGCCCCTATCCCTGGCCGGTGAAGCAGCGGGTGATGAGCCGGCGCGGGCATTTATCGAACGAGATGGCGGCCCATTTTCTCGAAAACGATCTGGACACGAGCGTATCCACGGTCGTTTTGGGGCATATCAGTGAGCACAATAACCATCCTGAACTGGTGCGTTGTGCAGGATTAAAAGCGCTAAAGAGGCGAACACTTTTCACGAAACTCGTGGTGGCGGAACCCGGCGTGCAGTCGCAAGTTTTCTGCTATTAGCGCTTGTCTTCGGGAGAGGCAGACACGCAAGGTGGTGTCGGTTTCCCGCGGACCGAGCTCACTAAAACTCGGATGGTCCCAAGTATTTCTTCAGGTCCGGAAAGAGCTGTGCATGGACATCCGGCTCATCCATGTTGGTCAGGTCCACGATGCGGGGCGGGAGGAAAATGTGTTTGTGAGTGGGCTGCCCGCGGATTGCTTTTGCGGCTTCCAGAACTGCGGTTTCGCCTACTTTGAACGGATCTTGTATTACCAGTGAATCGATCCAATGCTGTTTCAGCAGTTCGATCAAGATGGGGCTAGAATCGAAGCCGACGAGTTTGATGTTACGCAGTCCGCGATCCCTTAGGGCCTGCGCAGCACCTTCCGAACCGGGTTCATTGGAGGCGAAGATGCCGTCGATGTCGGGATGCGCGCTGAGCATGTTTTCGGTTACGGTGAGCGATTGGGCGATGGTGGACATACCGAAGCGCTCATCGACAATCTGGATTTGGGGAAATTTTTGGCGCAGCTCGTAGTGGAATCCGTCCTCGCGGGCGACCGTGGAGGCGCTTCCGGGCACGGTATCCACCATGACAATCTTTCCTTTACCGTGCAAGATAGCGCCGAGGCGGTCAGCTCCCATTTTGCCGCCTAAATAGTTATCGGTGGCCACAAAGGTCACGTATCGGTCGGTGGCGACACCGGAGTCAAAGATGACCACCGGGATACCAGCATCAGCCGCGCGATTCACTGTAATTTTGAAGGCCGTCTGATCCGATGGTGCGACCACGATGGCATCCACATGGCGGTCAATCATAGTTTCCATGATCTGCATTTCACCGGCGATGTCGGTTTCACTTGCTGGCCCTTCCCAGATGATGTCGACATCGCTTTCCCAAGCTCCTTTTACGGCGCCTGCATGCACGCTTTGCCAGAAGAGGTTCGCGGTGGCCTTGGGTATGACGGCGATCTGCTTCTTAGTGCTTTTCTGGCAGGCAAGTGACAGGCAGCAAAGGAGTACTACTCCCTTCATTGTTGAAACGCGCCACGCATGACGGAATCTCATAATGGGCAACTTTAACAATACCTGGAGGAAAAGATGCAAATTGGGCTAGTTGGCCTTGGCCGAATGGGCGCGAATATGGTGCGCCGGCTGCAGCGAGGAGGTCATCACTGCACGGTCTTTGATGTGAATCCGGAGAACGTGAAAAAGCTCGTGGATGAAGGGGCAACTGGCGCGTCTTCGCTCGAAGATCTCGTAAAGAGGCTACCCAAACCGCGCGCCGTATGGGTCATGGTGCCGGCAGGGAAGCCCACCGAGGACACGGTGCAGGGGCTGGCGGCGGTTATGGAGCCGGACGACGTGATTATCGACGGGGGAAACAGCTTCTATAAAGACGACATCCGGCGTGCGGCAGAGCTTTCCAAACGGGGCATCCATTATGTGGATGCGGGAACGAGCGGTGGCGTGTGGGGACTAGAGCGCGGCTACTGCCTGATGATTGGCGCCAGTGAAGAGATTTTCAAGCGTCTCGAACCGATTTTCCAGACTTTGGCGCCCGGGATGGGCAACATTCCGCGCACACCCGGGCGCGAGAAAATCGGAGGCACAGCCGAGCACGGTTATCTGCACACCGGGCCGCCTGGATCGGGGCATTTCGTAAAGATGGTCCATAACGGGATTGAGTACGGCGTAATGCAGTCCTATGCGGAGGGATTCGATCTGCTGGCGAATAAAAATTCCGAGGCGCTGCCTGAGAACGAACGGTTCAAACTTAACGTGGCAGATATTGCCGAAGTGTGGAGGAGAGGCAGCGTGATTGGCTCATGGTTACTGGATCTGACAGCGATGGCGCTCGTCGAGGATCCGAGCCTTTCGAAGTTCACGGGTTTTGTAGAAGACTCTGGCGAAGGGCGCTGGACGGTAAATGCCGCAATCGAACAGGCAACGCCGGTCGAGGTACTCGCGTCGGCTTTGTTTACGCGTTTTCGTTCCCGCAGGGAGCACACCTTTGCCGAAAAGGTGCTTTCGGCCATGCGGAATAAATTTGGCGGCCACGTGGAACAGCCGACAGGAGGGTAGGACCGGTTATTGATCCTAGCGAGTCTGAGAGCTGGCACTCGTCCGGCTCGCAGGCTCGCTCAATGAAGATTGGGGTAACTTCGAGGCCGCAAGCTGATCGAGGAACCAGACTGTTCGTTCCGGATCGCGCGCCTCAATCTGGCAGGGATACTGCAAGGGGTCTTCCGGACCGTAGAGCACGTTGTAGACTGGCTCTGCCTTGTCTTGGCCTTCCGCTTGAATGACGGTGCAGCGGGCAGCCCAGAGCACCCCGGGCAGAAGCGTCACGCGGTGACTCTTGAGCTTGTCGACCCAAACGGCGGCAGCGATGCCGGCGCGATCGTGAATTAAAGGTTCACCGGGGAAGAGGCTGGCTGTGTGGGCATCGGCGCCGATCCCACGATGGATCAAATCGAAAACAGGCAGCTCATGGGGACCGAGGTGAAAGAAGTTGCGAATTTCCTCAACGTAGGCAGCCGCGGCTTCCTCGGGTGGCATTTCCCCGCGGATGCGGTGGATATTCGCGTTCGGCACACGGGCGGGATGCAGCAACGTTTGTTGTGCAAGCTTGTAGTTACTTTCATCGCTATCTGGAGGAACACAGCGTTCATCGACCCAGAAGAAATGGACATGGGACCAATCGAAGCCGGAGGCGGCGAGCTTGGAGAACAATAGCTTTGGGGTATGGCCACCAGAGAGAGCGATCGTGGCGATGTTACGTTGGGCGATCGCATGGCGCAATCGATCCAGGATAAATGCGGCGCACTGGCGCGC
>Ga0209061_1005695_pt1 | contig 10665 bp, 10 predicted proteins | sample Coa_R1_10_FD_187157 | JGI IMG/M metagenome (GOLD analysis project Ga0209061, IMG submission 187157) | Surface soil microbial communities from Centralia Pennsylvania, which are recovering from an underground coalmine fire - Coalmine... | ecosystem: Environmental > Terrestrial > Soil >... | reverse complement strand
ATTCGCGACGGCGTCAAAGCGATCCCGAAGGCGCTCGAAGTGAGCGGCAAGTTGGGCGGCGAAGCCTTCAACGGCGTGCTCAATCTGGCCGACGAGGGCGCGACGCGCGCGATGCGGATGTGGGACAGAATCCGCAGCGACCAGCTCAAGCCGCCGGCCCCGCCGACCGAGCAGGATCTGAATCCCAAGCGGACCACGCAGCTGGGCGCAGGCAGCGGACCGACCCGGCCCTTCAACCGGCCGGTGCAATTCGGCCAGCCGGCGCCGGCCACCAGCCGCCTCAACCACAACGGCAAGGGCACGAAGAAACTCTGAGGCGGGACCATGGCGCTTAGCTCGATGTTCAATCCCAATCCGGAGCATCCGTACCTGGCTGCGTCGGCGGCGCTGCGCTCCGAATACGAGCGGCTGGCCGAGAGCAACCGGACCCTGCGCCTGAGCCTCATCGCCGCAGCTGGAGCGTTGGTCGTCACCTCGACGCTTAGTCTCTACCTCGCGCGCAAACCGCACGTGATTCCCTACGTGGTCGAAGTCGACAAGGCGGGCGAGATCGTGGGCGTCGGTCAGCGCTTCGCCGCCGGCCAGAGGGTAAGCGAAGCGGTGATCCGCTTCGAGCTGGCGCGCTTCATCGCCGACGCGCGCTCGGTGCTGGCCGACGGCGCGGCCGAGAAGGCGGCGCTGCATCGGGTTTACGACATGGCGCGCGGCGCGGCGGCGACGACCTTGCCGGCTTGGTACCGCCGGCATCCCCCGTTCGAGATCGCCGCCAAAGAGACCATCCAGGCCGAAGTGAGTTCGGTCTTGCGCGAGCCCAACGGGGCCTACGAGGTGCGCTGGAGCGAGACCACGCGCAATCTCAACGGCGACGTGCTGGCGACGGCGCACTGGCGCGCGCTGCTCGCCATCCAGCTCGCGCCGCCCGACCCGGAGCGGATGCTGAGCAATCCGATCGGCCTTTACGTGACCGAGATCGACTGGAGCGAGGAGCAGGACTCATGAAACGCGAGCAGAAGTTTCTGGCGATACTCACCGTTGGATTGGTTGTGGTCGTTGGAGGATGCGCGGCGCAGCCGCCCGCGCCGCCGGTCGAGTTGGTTCCGGCGAAGCTGCTCGAAGCTCCAGCGCCGCCACCGCCGCCCGAGAGCGTGCTCGACAATCAGCCCGCCGAGGTCAAGGCGGCGATCGAAGGCTACCAGAAGAGCGGCGCGGCGCCTGTTCTCCACGACGGAATTACGACGCGCTTTCCGTACGATTCCGACGCCGAGCCGACGGTGTTCTGCAAGCCGCTGCGCATCAGCGAGATTCTGCTCGCGCCGGGCGAGCGCGTGGAGCAGGCCGCCGCCGGCGACACCGAGCGCTGGCTGGTCCAGCCGGTCGCCGGCCGCGTGCTGGTCAAGCCCAAGGCCGCGGGCATCGAGACCAACCTGATTATTCTCACCGCCCGCCACGCCTATCACCTGACGCTCAAGGCGGGCGCGAGGTACATGCCGCGCGTCGCCTTCTACTACCCGAAGGAAGTCCTCGCCGCCGAGGCCAGGCGCCAACGCGCGCTTGAGCGGCGAGCAACGCAAACCTCCACTCCACCGCCGCTGGCCAAACTCAACTTCGGCTACGCCGTCTCCGGCCCCGAGGTTTCGTGGAAGCCGGTGCAGGCCTTCGACGACGGCGAACGGGTCTACATCGAGCTGCCCGAGAAGCTGCTGGCCGCCGACGCTCCGACGTTGATGGTCGACGCCGCCGGCGCCGCTTCGCTGGTCAACTACCAGGTCGAGGGGCGCTACTACGTGGTCGACAGGCTGTTCCAGCGGGCGGTGCTGGTCTCGGGCGCGGGCAAAGAGCGCCAGGAGATCACGATCGCGCGTATTGGAGCGTGAGCGATGGATCAGCAACAGCAGCAGAATCCAAAGCAGCCGGCCAGGGCCGAGGAGCTGGTGCGCAAGCTCAAGCCGTGGTGGGGCGCGGCGATCGCGGGCCTGCTGTCGGCGGGCGTGATCGGCGGCGTGGTCGCCATCCACTATGCGGGCGGCGTTGCGCCGGCGAAGAAAGCGGTCAGCTACCAGAAGGCCGACGACAGCTGGATCGACCACGAACCCGACCGCGTGGCGCATCCCGCGGCATCCGCTGCGGTTGTTACCTCACCCACGCCGACGCCTACGCCGGAGGCGGCGGCGACGATGGTTCCGCAGTATCAGCCGCCAGCGCAGAGCTACGTTGCGCCGACGATCGCCAATCCGGCCGCCGAGCAGCGCCGCCAGGAGTACGAGAAGGCGCTTGCCTCCGACCTGCTGGTGGCGCCGCGCGGCGCGGGGCAGACGCTGAAGACGCCGCGCCTGCTGTCGGCGGGCGGACAGCCGCTCGACGGACAGAATGTCACCGAGAATAGCGGTCCCATCCTCGCCGATCCCCATCCCGCCTCGCCCTACACGATCACGACCGGCACGGTCATTTACGGCACGCTCGAGACCGGCATCAACTCCGACCTCCCCGGCGACGTGCTGGGCCGCGTCGCCCAGGACGTGAAGGACAGCGTGAGTGAGCGCTACGTGCTGATTCCCCAGGGCAGCAAGCTCATCGGCGCCTACTCGAACCAGCTCATCCCCTCCCAGGAGCGGCTGCTGGTCAAGTGGCGGAAGATCGTCTTTCCCAACGGCGGGGAGCTTAATCTGCCCGATCTCACCGGAAGCGACGCCGCCGGCTACGCCGGCTTTCAGGACCAGGTCAACCATCACTACGCCAAGGTGTGGGCCCCCGCACTGCTCATGTCGGCGATCTCCGCCGGAATGATGATGTCCGACTACCCGATGATGGCGGGCGGAGCGTACGGGTACGGCGGCTACTACATGAGCCCCGGCCAGATGGCGGCGATGGGCGCCGGGCAGCAGCTCGGCCAGCAGGCGCTGGGCCACATGGCGACGGTGCAAGTCGCGCCCACGATTCAGATCCGGCCCGGCTACCACTTCCGCGTGCTGGTCACCCGCGACCTGGTCTTCTCCGGACCCTACGGCGGCGACGAGGAGGCGCAGCAATGAACCGGCGCTGGATACTCCGCGCCGTAGTCGGCGTCATCGGCGTCGCAGCAGCCATGGCCGTATGCGCTCTGGGCGATTGGCTCCCGCTGGAACTCGGCTACTGCCTCAATATCACGCCGAGCGAGCCGGTCGGCGTCTATGAACTGGTTCCCGGCGGAATCGCACGCGGCGCGCTGGTGCTGCTGAAGCAGCCGCACGATTCAGCGGCTTCAATCCTGCGCCGCTATGCGCCGGCCCGCCTGCCGCTGATCAAACGCGTCGCCGCGCTGCCGGGCGACGTGGTGCGCGTGACAGCGGACGGCGTTTACGTCAACGGCGTGCGCTGGCCTAAGAGCGCTCCGCTCGCCCACGACGAGGAGGGCAGGACGCTCCGGCCATATCCCTTCGGCGCCTATCGGGTGGCGGCGGGAGAGCTCTGGATGATGTCGAACCATCCGCGCGGCCTCGACAGCCGTTACTTCGGCCCCGTGCCTGAGGCGAGCGTCATCTCGCGGCTTAAGCCGCTGCTTACCTGGTCGAGCGCGCCGCTCGCCCAGTGGCTGGGACTCGCCTATGCGCTCGGCCTCGTGGCGATCGCGACGCTAATCGCCGCGACAACCACCAACGCGCTCTGCTCACGGGTCATCAGCCCGTGCGCACATAAGGAGGAATGAGGAGTTCGTCATGAAGCTCGGCAAAGTCGAAAAGCAGCTGCCGTCGGCGCAGGTCAACGTCACTCTGCCCGGCCGGCTCAAGCTCGAACTGGACGGCTACGCCGCCTACTACCAGCAGATCCATGGCGAAGCCATCGGCGTGCGCAGACTCATCGTCGAGATCGTGCGCAACTTCGTCGCGTCCGACCGCGAATTCCAGGCCTGGCTCAAGCGCCATTCCAACCACGTCGCAGGCACGAACGGCGGCCCCGCCCATCCGGCGGTGCGATGAGGTGGCGCATGTCCAAGCGCAACAGGTTCAGCGTGGCGTCCGTTGACGCGCTTTGCGCGTTTCAGGCTGTGACACGTCACTCATCCCCCGATGAAGGAGTTTTCGCGGAAAAGGCAGGAAAGCACAGTGATTTCAGCGAAATCGGCAGAGCAGCAGGAGGAGAGGAAAATGGCTGAAAACAGTGCGAAATCAGACGATTTCAGGCGCGGCGCGGAAGCGCCCCGGCCGATCACCGTGCGATTCGCGCCGGAAATCGCCGCGCGGCTGGAAGCGGAGGCGCGCGAACGCGACGCCAGTCCGACCGAGATCGTGCGCGCGATCGTCTGCGCGCACTACGGCGCCGCGGACGAGCAAACAGCCTTGATGCGGGAGCTGCGCGAGCTGGTCGAGGACCGCTTCCGCCACATCGTTTACGAAATCTCGCGCACGCGGAGCTCGCTCTACCACATGATGGAGCAGAGCGAGAGCATCGACCTCGACCGCGAGCGCCTGACGGTGATCGAGCAGTGGTCGCGCGAGGACGCGCAGGGTTATCTGCACGAGCTCGACGCCGAAATCCGCCGCCGGCTGAGCCCTCCGCAGGCGAGCGGCGGGGAGCGCGAGGAGTAACCGAACCATGTGGTCGGGCGGACGGCGGGCGGCGAGCTGGCAGGCCTACGCGACCGGGGCGCGGATGAACGCGCGCTTCGTGCTGCTGTGGCTGAAACTCTCCATCTTCTCATGGCTGGCAGCGACGCTCGGGCTGGTTTGGTACTGGACCGGACGCTACTTCCCGGACTTCGGCCATCGGCTCTTCGTCCCGTGGTTCGCGGCGTGGGTGCTTGCCAAACTCAACCTGCCGCTGGTTCGTCCGACCCTGCCGTACTACGGCCGGCGCTATCCCTACCAGGTTCTTTATCCGTTCCTTAACGGCAAGCGCTTTTACCAGCACTCGTTCGGCGAATGGGTCATCCATTACTGCCGCTGGGGACTGGTCGGGCCGGCGTTGGCGACGCTGGCGGCGGTCCTGCTGCTGCGGCGCAAAGCTTCAGACGCCCGTCATATCCGCGGCCTGCAGCTAGTCGAGAGCCGCGACCTCGCCGGCGCGATCGAGAGTTCGAGCGCCCACGGACTCTCCCGCGTTCCGGTAGTGCGCGGACTTGTAAAGCGTAACAGCAGTGCGCTCCGCATCGGCGGCGTCGCGATACCTCCGGAACTGGAGCCGCAGCACTTTCTGGTCACCGGCAAGACCGGCTCCGGCAAGTCCAACTTCATCCGCCGGCTGCTCCGTCAGGTCGAGGCGCGCGGCGGGAAAGCGGTCGTGCTCGATCCCGACGCCGAGTACGTCGCGGAGTTTTACCGGCCTGAGCGCGGCGACGTGATTCTGAATCCGCTCGATGAGCGTTGCCCGGCATGGTCGCCCTGGGCGGAGCTTCGGCCGGAGAGCTTCCGCATGGACGCCGAGGCGCTGGCGCAGTCGCTGATTCCCGACGCCCCCAACAGCTTCGCCCAGAGCGGCGCGGACAGGTTCTTCCGCCGTTCCGGCCGCACCACGCTGGTCAGCATCTTCGAGACCGCCAAGCCGCAGACGGCGGAGACCATCGCCGAGCTGCTGACGCTGCCGCGCGACCGTTTGAAACGGGCGCTGGCCGGCACGGCGGCCGAGCCGCTGATCGATCCGGGCGCGCACGACCAGGGCGCGGGGATCGTCGCGATGGTTGTCAACGCCACCAATCCGTTGCGCTATCTGCCGCCGGAGGACGGCGGCCGCCCGGCGTGGAGCGCGGTCGACTGGGCCAAAGAGCGCCAGGGCTGGCTCTTCCTGACTTCGACCGAGGATTCGCGGGCGGCGGCGTTGCCGCTGCAGAACGTCTGGCTCGATTGCCTGGTTCGCCAGCTGCTGACCGCCGAGCTTGGCGCCGCGAACGAGCAGGTCTGGATCGTGATCGACGAGCTGGGCGCGCTCGACTATCAGGGCCAGCTCGAAAACCTGGTGGTGCGCGGGCGCAAGCGCGGCCTCTGCGTCGCGCTCGGCTTTCAGGCGGTCTCGCAGCTCCACTCGATCTACGGGCGCGAACGCACGGTGACCCTGCTCTCGGCGCCGGCGACCAAGCTGATCCTGCGCTCGGACGAGGCCGAGACCGCCGAATGGGCGAGCCGCACGCTCGGGCAGCGCGAGGTGGTGCGGCTGCAGATGACCACGCTCACCGGGCCGTCGCTCTACCGCGACGGCTTCAACCTGCAGCCGCATCAAACATTGGAGCGGGTGGTGTTGCATGCCGAGATTCAGAAGCTGCCGCCGCTGGAGGGCTATCTCTGCATCGCCGGCTACGACCGCGCGCGCGTGAAGCTGCAGTGGGCTGAGTCCCGGCGCAACGCGCCGGCTTTTGTACTTCGGCGCACGGTAGAGGAACCCGCGCCGGCGCAGGCGTCCGAATCGAGCGGGCCGCGCGTACGGCCGGCGCCTGTCGGCAATGGGCGGCGCCCGCCGGTCGTGCCCCGAGACGCGATGGCGCGGAAAGGGTGGAGGTAGGTCGCGATGCTGGCGATGTCGAAAGGGGCGCTCACGGCTGGACAGGCCGAGACTTACTACGAAGAGAAGTACAGCCGCGACGACTACTACACGGAAAAGCACCGCGTGGTCGGCCGCTGGTTCGGCAAGGGCGCGGCGGAACTTGGCCTTGCAGGTGATGTCGATACCGCCGACTTCCGCGCAGTCCTGAACGGCCTCGATCCAAGGAGCGGCGACGTTCTCGTGCACGCCGCCCAGCGCGAGGGCGAGCAGAAGCGCGCCGGCTGGGACGCCACCTTCAACGCGCCCAAGTCGGTCAGCGTGCAGGCGCTCGTGGGCGACGATTCAAGATTGATAAACGCGCATCGGCGCGCCGTCGAACGGGCGCTGGAAGAGTTGGAGCGCTTCGCCCAGGCGCGGATCCGGCGCGGCCAGGAGTGGGTGACCACCGCCAACGTGGTCGCCGCCCGCTTCGACCACATCGCCGCGCGCCCGACCGACGCCGCCGCCAGCGACGGCTACGGTCCCGACCCGCACCTGCATACCCACGTGGTCGTGATGAACATGACGCGGCGGCCCGACGGCGCCTGGCGCGGCCTCGACCCGGTCGAGATCTACCGCTCGCAGGCCTTCGCCACAGCGGTCTATCGCACCGAACTGGCGCGCGAGGTGCGGAAGCTCGGCTACGCCATCGCTATCGCCGGCAGCGACGGCCGGTGGGAGCTGGAGGGCTACGGGCGCGAACAGGTGTTGGCCTTCTCGCTGCGCCGCCAGGAGATCGAGCGCGAGCTCGAAAAGCTCGGGATTAACGGCGCGGGCGCCGCGCAGATCGCGGCCCATCGCTCGCGCCTCGCCAAAGACCATCGCGGCGAGGAGGCGCTCAAGGCGGAATGGCGCGAGCGCGCCGCGGCCTACGGAATCCCGGTTCAAGAGATCGGGCGCTTGGCGCTGAATCGCGCCGCGACTCCGCCGGAAATCGGCGACGACAAATTGCGCGAGGCGGTGCGCCACGCTGTGGCGCACGCGACCGAGCGCAACGCCGCGCCCGACCGGCGCGAGCTCGAGACGTTCGCCCTTCAACATGCGATGGGCCGGACCGTCATCGATCGCGTCCGCGGCGCCATCGACGCTTGCCGAGGCGAGGGCGAATTGCTCGATCTGGCGCAGAACCATCGCCATCCGCTCGGCGCCTTCACCACCCCCGCGCTGGCGGCGCTGGAGCGCGACAACCTCGCCCTGATGCGCGGCGGGCGCGGCAAGGCCGAGCCGATCGCGCCCGCTGAAGAGATCAAGCGTTGGGCGGCCCGGCGCGGCCTCGCCGCCGATCAAACCCGCGCCGCCGAGATAACTCTCGCGACGCGCGACTGGCTGAGCGCGATCGAGGGGCGCGCCGGCGCCGCCAAGACCACCACCGTAGGAGCGATCCGCGAGCTCGCCCGGGAGCGCGGCTGGTTCGTGCGCGGCTTCGGACCCACCAGCGGCAGCGTCAAGGCGCTGGCCGAGGCGGGCGTGCTCGCGCGCACCGTCGCGAGCCTGCTCGAAAATCCGCCCGCCGAAAAACACGGCCGCGAACTCTGGATCGTGGACGAGTCGAGCCTGCTCGCCAGTCGCCAGGTCAACCGCCTGCTCCATCTCGCCCAGGAGGCCGGCGTCGAACGCGTCGTCTTCGTCGGCGACGAGCGGCAGCACCACGCGATCGAAGCGGGCCGCCCGCTCTTTCAGATGCGGCAGGCCGGCATGACCACCGCCTCGCTCACCGTGATTCGCCGCCAGCGCGACCCGGAGCTCAAGCGCGCGGTCGAGCTCGCTGCGGCTGGCAAGCTCGCCGAAACCATTGCCGCGCTCTCCGACCAACAGCGCATCACGCAGATTGCAGCGCCCGCCGACCGCTATCGCGCGATCGCCGAGGACTATCTGCGCTCGCATCAGGCCGGCCAGACCACGCTGGTCGTGAGCCCCGCCATCGAGGAGCGCGCCGAGCTCAACCGGGTCATCCGCGAGCTGCTGGTCGAGCGCGGCCTGGTCGCGCGCGAAAGCGTTGAATTAATGACGCTGACCAATCTCGACCTGACGCGCGCGCAGCGGGCGCACGCGCGCCATTACGCAGCCGGCGACGTGATTCGCTTTCGGCGCGCCAGCGCCAAGCTTGGCGTCGCGGCGGGCGGTTACGCCACGGTCGAGGCGTCGGACATACGGCGCAACCGGCTGCGCATCAGAACCGCGAACGGCGCGTTCGCCGAGTACCAGCCGGGGCGTTTCCGGGGCGTCGAAGCATTCCGGGCGGAACATCGCACGCTCGCCGCCGGCGACCGCATCCAGTTCCGCGCCCCCGACCGATTGCTGGGCGTCGCCAACGGCGAATTCGCCACCGTCGTCGCGATTGACGGCAGTCAGACCCGGCTGCGCACGGACAAGGGCCGAGAAATCGCAGTCGCGAACGCGCGGCTGCGGCACATCGACTACGGCTACGCCTCGACCTCCCACGCGAGCCAGGGCGCGACCGTGGACCGCGTCATCGTCAACGTCGATGCCGAGCGCAGCGCGCGCCTTGTGAATCGCCGGCAATTCTACGTCTCGCTCAGCCGCGCGCGCCACGACGCGCGCATCTATGCCGACAACGCCGAGGCGCTGGCCCGGGCCGTCGCCCGCGAGCAGCTCAAGCCGACCGCGCTCGAAAATCTCTCGCCCGCCCAGCGCCGGGCGCTGCCGAAGTTCCAGCCGATCGAGATTGAAGAGCCGTTCGCGCGGCGGATCAGGCAAAGCGTCCGTCAGGAGCAAAAGCTCAAGCGTAGCCAGGGAATCCGATGGTGAGAGTGAGGAGGCAAGACGATGAAGTTCTGTACACGGTGCGGTTTGAGAATGATCGATCAATCAAACTGCCGCGTCTGCGGAAAGCCCGGTTATAGAGCCACGCTTGAGGCGCCCGCCGCGGAGTATGCGCCCGCGGGCGATCTGCCGCCGTTTAAGTACGTTTATCGCGTTCCGCTGCTGGGCCCGCTCGAACGCGAGCGGCGCGTTGTCATTCCGTTCAGCTACATCAACGGAACTCTGATTGAGACCAGCAGCCACGAGGACGCGGCGCATCCGGTCTGCTTCAGAGTCTGGTCGCAGCGGGACGATCCGCGCTTCGGCCCGCGCGATCCCATCGTGGGCAGAGAATCGCAGCCCTCCATCAGAACCATTGTACGGCTCCGGCTCGGCAGCGGCGCCGAGCGCTCATTCGTTCTTAGCCAGGCGAAACTGCGGACCAGGTCGGAAAGCCGAATCACGCTGATCTTTCCGGTTGCGGTCGAGCGGGCGCTCAATCCGCTATACGACTACGCCGCGATCGCGGCCGTCGATCACGCCGCGCACGACTTTGCCTGGAGCACCGCGCATCCGGAGATTGATGCGCTCCGCTCGCGGCTGCCCGAAGATCAGATTGAGCCGTTCGGCGATGCGCTGGCCAACCACCTCAACGGACTCTGCCCGCGCTGCCTGCGGCTGTTCGCTCAATACCGCAAACCGGAGCGGCGATACGATCTCGCCGCCGCGGACCAGGAGCTAAGCCGATGAATCCCGCCCAACTCCGCCTTGCGCCGGCTTCGCGCAATTCCGCCGCGCCCGCCCCGCGGGAGCGCTGCGCTCGGTCACGCCGGAATTGCACCGCTCCGCCGGCGCTCATTGGCGGCGGCGCCATGCGCCGCATCAGGTCCCTTTCCGCCGCCGCCCTTCCAGAGGTTTGCGAGAAGGGCGGCCGGGGAAAGCTGGCGCTGGGTTTTCAAGCCCAAGCCATATGCGCCCTGGCCTGCGGCAAGCGGGCGCGAAAGGAGCAATGCGATGCGTCGTTACAAATGCGATCCGCGCTGGATCAACGCCAGGTTCAAAGGCGAGTGCGCGCGCTGCAGGCGTGCGATTCGCACCGGCGAGCGCGCCTTTTACTACCCGGAGGATCGTTCGCTCTACTGCGCGGCCGAGGAGTGCGGCGGGGCGGCGAGCCGGGAGTTCTCGGCGCGGGCGTTCGACGAAGACAACAACGTTTCGATGTAGGGAGCGAAGGACGATGCTGTATCAGGGCGACTGCGCCCGCTGCGGGCGGAAAGTAAGGACCGACGAAAACTATCTCAAGGCCCACCTGTGGGCGAGCACCGCCGTGTTCCACTGGTCATGTTTTACAACGCTGATGAAGGAACACGGCGAACAGGCGGCCGAAGACGCTGCGTGGAAGGCGAGCAGGGTTAC
>Ga0209061_1005694_pt1 | contig 10666 bp, 6 predicted proteins | sample Coa_R1_10_FD_187157 | JGI IMG/M metagenome (GOLD analysis project Ga0209061, IMG submission 187157) | Surface soil microbial communities from Centralia Pennsylvania, which are recovering from an underground coalmine fire - Coalmine... | ecosystem: Environmental > Terrestrial > Soil > Unclassified... | reverse complement strand
CGCCGCCGACGCCGTGCCGGCCGCCGCCGCGCCGACGCCGGCCGTCATCCGCGTGCACCCGCACCAGCCGGAGCTGGCCGAGGCGGACGTGCTGGTCCGCGCGGTGGAGTCGCCGGCCGGCGCGGGCGGCGCGTCCCTGGCCACCGCCCGGGTGGTGGTCGGCGGCGGCCGCGGCGTCGGCGGCCCGGACGGCTTCGCGCCGCTGGAGGAACTGGCCGGGCTGCTCGGCGGCGTGGTCGGCGTGTCCCGGGTGGTCACCGCCGAGGGCTGGCGCCCGCACCGGCAGCAGGTCGGCCAGACCGGCACCAAGATCGCCCCGCAGGTCTACCTGGCCTGCGGCATCAGCGGCGCCATCCAGCACGTGGCCGGCTGCGCCGGCGCCAGGCACATCATCGCCATCAACACCGACCCCGGCGCCCCGATCATGGCCCGCGCCGACTACGCCGTCATCGGCGACCTGCACCAGGTGGTCCCGGCCCTGGTGGAAGCCCTGCGCGCCCGCTGACCCGGCCCGGTGTGGCCGCGCCCGGGATGGGAAGGTGGTACCGCAGCGGTTTCCGGGTCGAGGGACGGGGAGCTTCGTGGCAGGTGTAGCCGTGTGGCCGGGCGACAGCTATCCGCTCGGGTCGACCTATGACGGCGCGGGGACGAACTTCGCGCTGTTCTCCGAGGTCGCCGAGCGGGTGGAGCTGTGCCTGTTCGACCAGGGCGGCACCGAGACCAGGGTCGAGCTGCGCGAGGTCGACGGGTTCGTCTGGCACGGCTACCTGCCCGGCGTCAACCCGGGCCAGCGCTACGGCTACCGGGTGCACGGCCGCTACGACCCGGCCGCGGGCCACCGCTGCAACCCGGCCAAGCTGCTGCTCGACCCGTACGCGAAGGCGATCGAGGGCGGCGTGCGGTGGAACCAGGCGGTGTTCTCCTACCCGTTCGGGCAGCCGGACCAGCGCAACGACGACGACTCCGCGCCGTACGTCCCGCGCTGCGTGGTGATCAACCCGTACTTCGACTGGGACCTGGACCGTCCGCCGCGCACGCCGTACCACGAGACCGTCATCTACGAGGCGCACGTCCGCGGCCTGACCAAGCTGCACCCCGACGTCCCGCCCGAGCAGCGCGGCACCTTCCTCGGCCTGGCGCACCCCGCGGTGCTCTCCCACCTGCGCGAGCTGGGGGTCACCGCGGTCGAGCTGATGCCGGCGCACCAGTTCGTCACCGACAGCTACCTGGCCGAGCGCGGGCTGGCCAACTACTGGGGCTACAACACGATCGGCTTCTTCGCGCCGCACAACGCCTACTGCGCGGCGGGCGGCGCCGGCGCGCAGGTGCAGGAGTTCAAGTCGATGGTCCGCACCCTGCACCAGGCCGGGATCGAGGTGATCCTGGACGTGGTGTACAACCACACCGCGGAGGGCAACCACCTGGGTCCCACGCTGTCGTTCCGGGGCATCGACAACACCGCCTACTACCGGCTGGTCGACGAGGACAAGCGGTACTACATGGACACCACGGGCACCGGGAACACCCTGCTGATGCGGCACCCGCACGTGCTGCAGATGATCATGGACTCGCTGCGGTACTGGGTGGCCGAGATGCACGTGGACGGCTTCCGGTTCGACCTGGCCGCGACCCTGGCCCGCCAGTTCTACGAGGTCGACCGGCTGTCGGCGTTCTTCGACCTGGTGCAGCAGGACCCGGTGGTCTCCCAGGTCAAGCTGATCGCCGAGCCGTGGGACGTCGGCGAGGGCGGCTACCAGGTCGGCAACTTCCCGCCGCTGTGGACGGAGTGGAACGGCAAGTACCGGGACACGATCCGCGACTTCTGGCGCGGCCGGCCGGCGACGCTGCCCGAGTTCTCCTACCGGCTCACCGGGTCCAGCGACCTGTACCTGCCCGACAGCAGGCGGCCGGTTGCGTCGGTCAACTTCGTCACCTGCCACGACGGGTTCACCCTGCACGACCTGGTCAGCTACGACGCCAAGCACAACGAGGCCAACGGCGAGGACAACAGGGACGGCAGCGACGACAACAGGTCATGGAACTGCGGCGCGGAGGGCCCGACCGCCGACCCGGCGGTGCTGGCGCTGCGGGCCCGGCAGCAGCGGAACTTCCTCACCACCTTGTTCCTGTCCCAGGGCGTGCCGATGCTGCTGGCCGGCGACGAGATGGGGCGCACCCAGCGCGGCAACAACAACGCCTACTGCCAGGACAACGAGGTCTCCTGGGTCGACTGGGCCGGCCGCGGCGAGGATGACCTCGCGCTGCTGGACTTCGCCCGCGCGCTGATCCGGCTGCGCGCCGAGCACCCGGTGTTCCGCCGCCGCAGGTTCTTCAGCGGCCGGCCGGTGCGCGGCGGGCGGCGGCAGCTCGGCGACATCGCCTGGCTGACCCTGGCCGGCGAGGAGATGACCGACGAGAACTGGGAGGCGGGATTCGCCAAGTCGCTGACCGTGTTCCTGAACGGCCAGGCGATCAGCGAGCCGGACCGGCGCGGCGAGCCGGTCAGGGACGACTCGTTCCTGCTGCTGTTTAACGCCAGCGAGGCCGACCTGGAGTTCGTCATCCCGCCGCGCGGCTACGGCACGCGGTGGGCCAGGCTGCTGGACACGGCGGTCCCGTCGCCGGCGCCGCATGCCGGCGACGCCGTCAAGCCGGGAGACGTGGTGCCCGTGATCAGCCGCTCCGTGCAGGTGCTGCGCCGTGACTGAGCCGGCCGCCGGGACCGGCGCGCCCGGCGCGCCGGTGTCGACCTACCGGCTGCAGCTGCGGGCGGGCTTCGGCTTCGCCGAGGCGGCCGGGCTGGCCGGCTACCTGGCCGGCCTCGGCGTCACCCACGTCTACCTGTCGCCGATCCTGCAGGCGGCCCCAGGCTCCGCGCACGGGTACGACGTGGTGGACCACTCCCGGGTCTCGGCCGACCTGGGCGGCGAGCAGGCGTTCCGCGCCATGGTGGCCCGGTTGCGCCGGCACGGGCTGTCGGTGGTGGTCGACGTGGTACCGAACCACATGGCCAGGCCGGCGCCGGAGTGGCTCAACGCCCAGCTGTGGTCGGTGCTGCACCGGGGCAGGGAATCGCCGTTCGCGTCCTGGTTCGACATCGACTGGGACGCCGCGGACGGCAGGCTGCTGCTGCCCATCCTGGCCGGCCCCGCAGGCAAGTGCCTCGGCGACCTCAGCGTCGAGGCCATCCCGGACCGCGGGCCCGTGCTGCGCTACTTCGACCACGCGCTGCCGCTGCGGGACGGGACCGCGGGCCTGCCGCTGCCCGCGCTGCTGGACCGGCAGCACTACCGGCTCACCGACTGGCACGACGCGGCCGCCCGGCTCAACTACCGGCGGTTCTTCGACATCGACTCGCTGATGGCGATCCGCGTCGAGGATCCCGCCGTCTTCGCCGCCAGCCACCGGGTGCTGCTGCGGCTGTACGCCGAGGGGCTGATCGACGGCCTGCGCATCGACCACCCGGACGGGCTGGCCGATCCCGGCGGCTACCTGCGGCGGCTGGCCGCCGCCACCGGCGGCGCCTGGGTCGTGGCGGAGAAGATCCTGGCCCGCGACGAGCGGCTGCCCGCCTGGCGCTGCGCCGGCACCACCGGCTACGACAGCCTCGCCCTGGTGGGCGGGCTGTTCACCGACACCGCCGCGGAGGCGGCGCTCACCCGGGAGTACGTGCGCTTCACCGGCGGGCCGCCGCGCTTCGCCGCGGTGGAGCGGGAGGCCAAGCGGCAGGCCGCCGGCGGCGCGTTCACCGCCGAGGTGTCCCGGCTGGTCCGGGTGCTCGGCCGGGCCTGCTGCCCGGCCCTGGACGGCTACGGCGCGGCGGACCTGCACGAGGTGCTGGTCGCGCTGCTGGCCGGGTTCGGCGTGTACCGGGCGTACGTGACGCCTGGCCAGCCGCCGCCGCAGGCGGCGGTGGACGCGGTGACCGCGGCGGCCCGGTCCGCCCGCGGCGAGCTGGACCCGCGGCTGCATCCCGCCGTCGACGCGGTGGCCGCCGCAGTCCTCGGCCTGGACGGCATGCCCGCCGCCGGGGCTGCTCCCGGCGGGACGTCCCCGCCGGCCCCCGCCACGGGGGCTGCTCCCGGCGGGTCCCCCCCGCCGTCCCCCGCCGCCCGGGCCGCGCGAGACGAGCTGATCGTGCGGTTCGGCCAGACGACCGGCCCGGTGCTTGCCAAGGGAGTGGAGGACACCGCGTTCTACCGCTGGTCGCGGCTGGTGTCGCGGAACGAGGTGGGCGGCAGCCCGGACCTGCTCGGCATCGAGCCGGCCCGGTTCCACGCCGAGGCCCGCCGCCTGGCCGCCGCCTGGCCCGCCACGATGACGACGCTGTCCACGCACGACACCAAGCGGCAGGAGGACGTGCGGGCCCGGCTGGCGGTGCTCGCCGAGCGGCCGGGGCAGTGGGCGGAGGCGGTGGCGCGCTGGCACGGCATGGCCATGGCGTTGCCCGAGGGAACGGCCGCCGCGGCGATCCGGGCGCCGGACGCCGACATCGAGTACCTGATGTGGCAGACCCTGGTGGGCGCCTGGCCGATCGAGGGCCGGCGGCTCGCCGGGTACCTCACCAAGGCGATGCGCGAGGCGAAGACCCGGACGTCGTGGACCGAGCCGGACGAGGAGTACGAGTCCGCGGTGCTCGGGCTGGCCGCGGCGGTGCTCGCCGACCGTGACCTGACGGCCGCCCTCGGCGGCTTCGTGGCGGCGATCGCGCCCGAGGCGCGAGCGAACTCGCTGGGCGCCAAGCTGGTCCAGCTCACCATGCCCGGGGTCCCCGACGTGTACCAGGGCTGTGAGCTTGCCGGCTTCTCGCTGGTGGATCCGGACAACCGCCGGCCGGTCGACTACCGGCGCCGCCGCGCCCTGCTGGCGGCGCTGGACGCGGGCGAGCCGGCGGCCGGGCTGGACGCCGAGAAGCTGCTGGTGACCTCGCGCGCGCTACGGCTGCGCCGCGCGCATCCCGGCTGGTTCGCCGGAAGCTACGACGTGCTGGCCGCCGAGGGCGAGGCGGCCCGGCACGTGGTGGCCTTCGCCCGCGGCTGGCACGCCGTCACCGTCGCCACCCGGCTGCCCGCAGCGCTGCGGCGGCGCGGCGGCTGGGCGGACACCGCGCTGCCGCTTCCCGGCGCGGGCTGGCGGGACCTGCTCACCGGCGGCAGGCATCCCGGCCGGCGGCCGCTGCTTGCCGAGCTGACCGCGCGGCTGCCGGTCGCGCTGCTGGTCCCGGACCGGCTGCCGTGACGACGTTCGGCGTCTGGGCCCCGGCGGCCGCGGCGATCGAGGTGGAGGTCGCCGGCCGGCGGTACCCGATGGCCAGGGCCGCCGCGGCGCCGCCGCGCGGCTGGTCCGGCTGGTGGCGCGCCGAGGTGCCCGGCGCCGCCGGCGCCGACTACGGGTTCCGGCTCGACGGCGGCGACCCGCTGCCCGACCCGCGGTCGCTGTGGCAGCCCGACGGCGTGACGGGCCTGAGCCGCAGCTACGATCACTCCGCGTTCGGCTGGACGGACCGCAGGTGGCGCGGCGGCCCGCTGCACGGGTCGGTGCTGTACGAACTGCACATCGGCACGTTCACCGCCGAGGGCACGTTCGACGCGGCCATCGGCCGGCTGGACCACCTGCGCGATCTCGGCGTGCACACCGTCGAGCTGATGCCGGTCGCGGCGTTCCCCGGCCGGCACGGCTGGGGCTACGACGGGATCAACCTGTGGGCGGTGCACGAGCCCTACGGCGGCCCGGACGGGCTGAAGCGGTTCGTCGACGCCTGCCACGCCCGCGGCCTGGCCGTGCTGCTCGACGTGGTGTACAACCACGTCGGCATCGGCAACCGGCTGGCCGATTTCGGGCCGTACTTCACCGAGGCGCACGTGACGCCGTGGGGCCCCGCGGTCAACCTGGACCAGCCCGGCTCGGACGAGGTGCGCGCGTTCCTGATCGGCAACGCGCTGATGTGGCTGCGCGACTACCACCTGGACGGGCTGCGGCTGGATGCCGTGCACGCGCTGGAGGACCGCAGGGCGCTGCACTTCCTCGAGGAGCTCGCGGCCGAGGTCCAGGCGCTGGCCGCCAGGCTGAACCGCGAGCTGGTGCTGGTCGCCGAGTCCGACCTGAACGACCCCAGGCTGGTCAGCTCCCGCGAGGCCGGCGGGTACGGGCTGACCGCCCAGTGGAGCGACGACTTCCACCACGCGGTGCAGGCGGCCGTCACCGGGGAACGGCAGGGCTACTACGTCGACTTCGGGTCCCTCGCGGCGCTGGCCAAGACCTACACCAGGGTGTTCTTCCACGACGGCATCTTCTCCACGTTCCGCGGCCGCACCCACGGGCGGCAGGTGGACGTGTTCCGCATCCCGGCGCACCGCTTCCTCGGCTACCTGCAGGACCACGACCAGGTCGGCAACCGGGCCGCCGGCGACCGGATCTCGGCCTCGCTGCCGCCGGACCTGGTCAAGGTCGCCGCAGGCCTGGTGCTCACCTCGCCGTTCACCCCGATGCTGTTCATGGGCGAGGAGTGGGGCGCGGACACGCCGTGGCAGTACTTCACCGACCACATCGACCCCGGGCTGGCCGAGGCGGTCGCCGCGGGGCGCCGGGCCGAGTTCGCCCGGTTCGGCTGGGGGGCCGCCGACGTGCCCGACCCGCAGGACGAGGCGACGTTCCTGCGCTCCAAGCTCGACTGGACACAGCCCGGCCGCGAGCCGTACCGGGGCATCCTCGCCTGGTACCGGGAGCTGATCGCGCTGCGCCGGGCCAGGCCCGAGCTCACCGACCCGCGCCTTGGCCGGGTGCGCGCCGACTATGACGAGGATGCGCGCTGGCTGCTGGTGCACCGCGGGCGGCTGCGCATCGCGGCGAACCTGGGCGCCGCCCCCGCCCGGCTCCCGCTCGGCCGGCCCGCCGCCGCCGTGCTCGCCGCGTCCGCCCCCGGCGTGGCCATCGACGGCGACACCGCCATCGTCCCCGCCGCCGCCTTCGCCGTCATCGAGACCGCCGCGCCGCACCCCGTGCCCTGACCGGCGGGCACACCCGGTCGCTGCGCCCAGCCCAGCCCTGGGCGGCTTGGGGCGCGGCTGTTCCGGAGGACCCCTGCCCTGGGGTCTGTACGGTGATCTGGTGAGTGGTGGCCTGGTCTTCGACCGTCGCGTGCGGGGGCGCAGGGGCCTGCGGGCGGGCTGGCTGACCGAGGAACTGAGGCGCCAGGGGCGGCTGCCCGGGCCGAGGCGGACCAGCTGCGCTCGGCCTGGAGATCGTGGGATGCCGGCCCGCGGCGACGCGGATCCCGGCGCCGATGATGTCGCCTTGTGCCGCCGGGCCCGCGGCCACCGCCAGATCGAGCGGTGGCCGATGCGCCGCGGTCAGGCGCAGCTTTGCCGGGCGGCGGCGCTGAGGGAGGAGAAGACCCACGGGTTCTGCGGCCCGTTGCTGCCCTGCAGCGCCTTCGGCAGGCCGTGCGGGAACGCGAACGAGGCACGGGACCAGAACCACCGCGTGCCCGACGGCAGGCAGGCCCGGACCGGCTGGCTGAGCGTGACCACGGCGGCCACCGGGTAGACGGTGCCAGCGGCGCAGTTCGGGTTGCAGTCGTCGAGCCGGTAGGTGCCGGCGCCCACCGCCGCGGCGGCGGACCAGGTTCGCCACGTCATCCGGTACAGGAACGCGGTGGCGTCGCCGGATAGCGCGCAGCCCGCGGCGCACGCGGGCTCATGCAGCGGCGCGGCGCGGATGTCCTGGCCCGGCGCGAGGAAGGTGCTGGCGGCCGACTGCGGCGGCGCGGCCGCCGTGGCGCTCGCCGGCGCGGCCGCCGTGGCGGTGATGGCAGCCGGGGCCGAGCCCGCGATGCCGGTCGGCGAGGACGCGGCGGCGGAGGTGGCGGCCGCCGAGCCGCTCGCGGTGGCCGTGCTGCCCGGTGACCCGCACGCCGCCAGCACCGCGGCGCAGCCGAGCGCCCCGCACCCCAGCAGGTGCCTGACCGCCGCCGGCATTGCGTTTCCCATGGTTCCCCCCTTGCCTTCCGGCGCCGGCCCGTGCCGGACCGATAGGTACGACGTCCGCGGTGCGGTGACGGTTGGCAGCTGCCACCGGCCGTTCGGCATCATTATCGCGGCGGCCGCCGGCTACGGCGGTCAGCGGACAGCGCGGACCCTCGTCGCGGCCGGAGCTCTTCGCCGCCGCCCGGGTCGGCCTGGGCGCGCTGGGCGTGGTCACCACGGTGACGCTGCGCTGCGTCCCGTCGTTCCTGCTCGCCGCCGACCAGCGCCCGCTGCCGCTGGCCGAGGTCCTGGAGCAGTTCGACTCGCTCGCCGCCGCCAACGACCACTTCGAGTTCTACTGGTTCCCCTACGGCCGCAACGCCCTGGTCAAGCGGAACAACCGGCTCGCGCCGCCGGGCGAGGCGCCCGTGCCGGGCGGGCTGCCCGCCGCCGCGGCCCGCCCCGCGCCCGCGGAGCGGGCGCTGCCCCGGTGGCGCAGGTTCTGGGAGTTCGAGGTGATGGAGAACGCCGCCTTCGGGGCGCTGTGCCAGGTTGGCCGCGCCGTGCCGCGGCTGATACCGGCGCTGAACGGGTTCGCGTCGGCGGCCTTGTCCGCCAGGCGCTACACCGACGTCTCGCACCGGGTGTTCGTCACCCCGCGGCGGGTCCGGTTCGTCGAGTCCGAGTACGCCGTTCCACGTGAATCCGTGCTCGACGTGCTCGCCGAGCTGCGCCGCGCCGTGCCCCGCCTGGCCGACCCGGTCATGTTCCCCGTCGAGGTGCGGGTGGCCGCCGCCGACGACATCTGGCTGTCCACAGGTCACGGCCGCGACACCGCCTACATCGCCGTCCACCAGTACGCCGGTCTGCCTTACCGCGCCTACTTCGATGCGTTCGAGTCGATCGTGGCGAGCGTGGCGGGCCGGCCGCACTGGGGCAAGCTGCATTCGCTGGACGCCGGCCGACTCCGCCCGCTGTATCCCCGCTTCGACGACTTCCGCCGCGTCCGCGCGGAATACGACCCGGAATCCAGGTTCGGCAATGACCACCTGGACCGGGTCCTCGGCTCGCCGTAGCGCCGCCTGCGCCCGCGCAGGGCGGCCCGCCGGCTCCTTACCGGGTGCTTACGGTCGGGTCGTTTCCGAACCGCCCGGGCAGGCGGCCCGTAATCCGGGTTGTGGCCGGTGCTCGCGGCCGCCACGAAAGGTCACCGCCGCGGTCATGCACGCCGACGATCGCGGGCACGTGATCACCGCCTTCTTTCGTGCTGGCGGCCACGGCACCGGTCCGCCGCAGCTGGCTGCCGCCCGACGGGAGATGACCGACGATGAGCCACTGCCCACCGGCAGCGCCCGGAGGCCGGGAACCAGGCCGAGCCCCGAGCCCCGGTCCGCGGTCATGAGCTCGCGGCAGAACCCGCGACGACCCGAGGCCGTGCCCGCCTGGCCGGCCCCCGGCCGCCGCGCTGACCCCGGCCACCGGGCCGTCCCCGGCCCCGGGCAGCGCGCTGACCCCGGCCACCGGGCCGACCCCCGGCAGGGCGCCGGCCCGGCCGCTGCGGCGGCGCGGCTGCGACCAGACCGTGCCCGGTACGCCTGGCTGTACGAGGACGACGACATCTGGGGCGCGGACACGGCCGGCAGCACGCCCCCGCGCAGCCACGGTGACGACTGGCACGCCCCGCGGCTGTGAGCGGTGAGCACGGCGATACTGGTGGCCGTGGTGGTGGCCGCGGTGATCGCCTTCACCGCGCTGCAGGTCACGGCGCGGTCGCGGCAGCGGCGTTCGGCCCCGCACGTCGGCGGCAGCCCGCACCAGGCGGGCGGCTGGCCGGGGCCGCCCGCCCCGCGCGGCGGGCTGCTGTCCGGAGCAGCCAGGCCCCTGGGCCGCCGCGGCGTGCTCGGGCGCAGCCTGGCGGCGCTCCGGGCGTCGAGGCGCCACCGGGCCCGGAATCCGGGGCGGCTGCGCGCCGGCGGGCGGCGCCTGCCTGGCTCGGCGGCGCGTCTGTGAGGCGCTCCCATCGGTGTCCGCGGGCAGCACGCCGGCGTGCGCAGCGAAGCCGGCGACCGGATGACGGCCGATTCCCCGGATGAGGACGATGCCGCGCGCGCGATATGTCATGGACCTTCACTGATGCTGTTTACCAGCAGGAACGAGGCGAAAATCCAGGCCCCGAGTTGGTCGAGATCAGCGAGGGCGAAGCCGAGGTCCTTATCGAGCGCTTCCGGGAGAAGTGGTCCCGGGGATCGTGAACGCTACCCGGGGACCGCTGCCCTCGCAGAGGCTGCGGTGAGCGGGTAGCGAGGGCGGCATCGCCTCATCGGTCAGGACTGCCCCTCCGGGAACACCGGCACCAGGCATGCCGGGGCCGGGCGCGGGACGGGCGCGGGACCCTGGCGGGCGTGCCGCAATACCGGGCATTATCGAAATGCGAGCCTGGTGAGGCAGCCGAGGAACTCCGCGCGGCGGCCGAATCCGAGGCGCGTGTGCTTCCCGAGGGTCACGAGAAAGGCGGGAAGGAGCTTCCCGATGTTAACGTGGCAGAACCTGGCCGGGCTTGACGCGTACCGGGTCGCGGAGATCCCGCGGCCGGAACCAGAGGGCGAGCAGCCGCGGGAGCGGCCGGATGACCCCGGCCGGCCGCTGCGGGCCGCGGCCCTCGTTGCGGCGTATCACGCCAGCGCCGGGCCGGCGGGCGACGG
>Ga0209061_1005692_pt1 | contig 10670 bp, 6 predicted proteins | sample Coa_R1_10_FD_187157 | JGI IMG/M metagenome (GOLD analysis project Ga0209061, IMG submission 187157) | Surface soil microbial communities from Centralia Pennsylvania, which are recovering from an underground coalmine fire - Coalmine... | ecosystem: Environmental > Terrestrial > Soil > Unclassified... | reverse complement strand
CTGCGGGGCGGCAGGCCCCACCGGCCCTACGCCAATCAGGCGCTCTTCCACCGGTGATGTGCGGCGGTTCATCGAGCGTTGCAAGCCGGAGAAGATCAAGATGACGCTGAGGGCAACCAGCACACCAGCGCCATAGAATGCGAGCGTCTGCGGCGAGATTGCCAGGAAATCGGCGCCCACGGTGAACGCCTGTGCGCCATCTATCGCCACCGTCATCATACTATGTCTTCTCCGCTTGCTACTTTCGCTGCTTTGAGCCAATCCGATAAATAGGTTACGCCGTTAGCCAACCCAGGCGTGATCGGCGCCTTCGCTAAAGATGCGTGTCGAAAGGTGAATATTGGCTTCCTCGAACCGATCCATAAAGGTGGGAGCAAGTCCCGTTGGGCGAAGCGCGCCAAGCACCCGACCCTTTTCGTAGCCCAGGTGGCGGAAGCCAAAAAGTTCCTGAATGAGGATGTTGTTATCGCTGTAGCGAATGACCTCGGTGATGCTGGTGATGCGGCGCACGCCATCGCGCATGCGTTCCTGATGAACGATCAATTGGATGGCGCGGGCGATCTGTTCGCGCACGGCTTGCAACGGCAGACCATCCTGCGCGGTCATGACCATAGATTCCAAACGCGAGAGGGTGTCGCGCGGGCTATTGGAGTGAATGGTGGTGAGGCTTCCATCATGGCCGGTGTTCATCGCCTGGAGCATATCGTATGCTTCCACGCTACGGCACTCGCCAACGATGATACGGTCGGGGCGCATGCGAAGCGCATTCACCACAAGCTGGCGGATCGTTACCTCGCCCTCGCCTTCAATGTTGGGCGGGCGGCTTTCTAGCCGGACGACGTGCTGCTGCAAGAGACGCAGTTCGGCGGCGTCTTCAATGGTGATGATACGCTGGTTGTCCGGGATGAACCGGGAGAGCGCATTGAGCAGGGTCGTCTTGCCGCTGCCAGTGCCGCCAGAGATGATCATGTTCAGGCGCGCCTTCACGCACGCTTCGAGGAACTCCAGCATGGGCTGTGAGAGCGTTGTCAGCCGCACGAGATCGGCAGGTTCGAGCGCGCGCTTGGAAAACTTACGGATGGTGAGGGTCGGGCCATTGAGGGCAAGCGGGCGGATGATCGCGTTCACGCGCGAACCATCGGGCAGGCGCGCGTCAACATAGGGGCGTTTCTCGTCGCAGTGGCGGCCAATCGGACTGATGATGCGATTGATCACCCACTTGATGTGCTCTTCGTCGCGGAAGCTGACGTTGGTCGCCTCGATAGAGCCGCCCCGCTCAACAAAGACAGACCTGGGGCTGTTGACCATGATCTCATCGATGGAATCGTCACGCAGCAATGGCTCAATCGGCCCGAAACCAACTATCTCGTCGGTGATGGCGTCGAGCAGCGCGAGCCGTTCCTGGCGATTGAGCGAGTAACCCCGCTGTTCGAGAATATGCGTGAGCAACTCTTCGATGGCCTGGCGTACCTTCTGGTTGTCGGAGCGATCCAGTTTGGCTTCTTGCTCATCGATTAGCGCCTTCTGGACAAGCGTCATGATCTCATAGAACATATCCTCGCGGGCGCGTGGCGTTGGGCCGTTCAGTGGCCCACGTGGCGCCTGTAGCCCACCTGGGCCGGTTCCCCCGCCCATGCGCCCGGCCAGGCCACCTGCGGCTGCGGGCGAAGCGCCGCCACCCATACGCCCGGCCAGGCCGCCACCGCGTAGCGAGCCTGGATCGCTCTGACCATACTGATTCGGCGCGCCATATGGGTTATACTGCTGTCCACCGTTCTGGTTGCCGTACCCCATTGTCCGCTGGCTATCATTTTCCGGTCGGTCTGCGCGAAATCTCTCCATTGACGTGCCCCCTCTTGGCCCCACCCACTCAGGGCGTTCTACCCCATCCCACACCCAATGTTAAGGGTACTATAGGGAGTTGTGCGGGCGCACGTCAATAGGAATAGGCCAGGAGTCCCCTACCATTACGTCAATGGCGCCAATGGATCAATGGCGCTCCGTGCGATCCAGCAGCGCATGGCTATGCTTCTCGCCGTTGTAGCTCAGACGCACCGGACGCCCCTCGAAGACCGTCTCGATATGCACTGGCCGTCCCCAGATGTGGTAGACGTATTCCAGCGTCTTCTCGGCGTAGGGTAGGTCAAGCGGCTGGCCCTCATAGTGGTGGCGCAGCAGCAGTTCGGTGTTGCCGTTGAAGTCGGCGTCCTCAATGGTGATATAGGGCGCGCCGAAGTTGGTCATGCTGGCGATGATGCCGTCGCGTACCTTCTCCCAGTTCTTCTCAACGATCACCCATTCGTCGCCATCTTTCTGATAGAGATAGAGATCAAGGTCTTCGACAAGCTCTTTGGTGAGGTAGTTGCGCAGCAGCGAGATGTCGCTCTCGGTCTCGCGTACCTCCATCAGCTTGGCGCGCCCCTGGCCTGGCTGGCGTCCAAACTTGGCGATCTCCTCTTCGGTGGGGTTGTCCCAGCGCCGCTCGATGTCCTCCAGGATGCTGTAGCCCAGATGATAGGGGTTGATACGCATACGCTGTGGCGCCAGCACGCCGGCGTGCATCTGGGCGAAGGCGGTGAACTCGGCGTCGGTCAGGTTCATCTCGCGGATGATACGCGAGTGCCAATAGCTAGCGTGTCCCTCGTTAATTACCTTCGTTCTAGCCTGTGGCAAGAAATACAGCATCTCCTCGCGCACGATCAGCAGGATGTCGCGCTGCCAGGGTTCGAGCGCGGGCGCATGCTCGGCCATGAAGAGCAACAGGTCTTTCTCCGGCTCCGGTGGGAAGCGCCGCCGTGGACGTGGCCGCTCGTCTTCTTCCTGCTGGCCGCGCTTCTCCAATCCCCACAGATCGTCGTACTCTGAGGAGCGTTGCTGCGGCTGTTCACCCGCACGCAGGCGTTCTTCGCGTTCGGCGTCGGTTTCGCGCTTGATGAACGTGTTGGGGTCAACGTGCTCTTCGATGGCCAGCACGGCGTCGAGGAATCGCTCAACCTCATCGGTACCATGATCGTACTCATACTTGCGAATGCGGTCGGCGTTGACGCTCACCTTGTCAATCATGTTGCCAGGCGTGCTGCGGAAGTAGACGTTGTGCTTGAAGAAGTCGCAGTGGCCCAGCACATGCGCCACCACAACCTCGTTTTGCAGCAGATCGTTCTGCTCCATCAGGAAGGCGTAGGAAGGGTTTGTGTTGACCACCAGCTCATAAATCTTGCTTAGGCCGTAGTCATACTCGGTTTTCATGCGGTAGTACGCCTTGCCGCGCGACCAATGGCTAAAGCGCCCAGGCAGGCCATAGGCGCCAAACTCATACATAATGGTGGACGGCACCAGCTCGAAATGTACCGGATAGGGATCGATGCCCATACGCTGAGCGATGTCCCATATCTCTTCGATGGCGCTTTCCAGCTTGGCGACGTAGCGATCATCGGGTTGGGGAGCCGACATTGGAATGGCCTCCTTACGTGTAGCTGTATGTGCAACGCGAACCTAGGGCGCCGAGACGGGAATGCCTGCCGCGTCGCGCGTGGCGAAGAAGCGCCGCAGGGCAGGATAGACCTCGGATTTGTCAGAGATGGTGACGGCGATGAACTTGGGGTCTTGAATCTTGCCATACGCAGACATCAGCGTGCTTGACGACCGGTAATGCCCCTCGCGAATCTCGCCATAGCCGAAGATGTTGCACAGTTCCATCAGCTTCTCCACCAGCGCGACGCACCGCTCGTTGTCCCAGGGCAGGTTGTCGCCATCGGAGAAGTGGAAGGGATAGATGTTCCAGTCGTCGGGATTGAACCGCTCCTGAATGATCTGCAAGGCCAGTTCATACGCCGAGGAGACCTGTGTGCCGCCGCTCTCTCCGTGGGTGAAGAACTCCTCTTCGGTGACTTCTTTGGCCTCGGTGTGGTGGCTGATGAAGACGATCTTGACGTTGTTGTACTTCGTCCGCAGGAAGCGCACCATCCAGAAGTAGAAGCTCCGGGCGATGTACTTCTCGAAGTCGCCCATCGATCCCGACGTGTCCATCATGGCCAGGATAACGGCGTTGCTCTGGTAGCGGATCGTCGGCTCCCATGTCTTGAAGCGCAGGTCTTCGTTGCGGATGTCATGGAAGGTAGGATCGCCATGCGCGGCGTTGCGCTTCATGTTTTCCATGATAGTGCGCTTCTTGTCGAGGTTAGCCATCGGCCCCACCTTGCGAATATCGGTGAAGCGCACCGTCTCGGTCTCCATCTCGGCTTGCTTTTTCTCTTCAAGGAAGGGCAGGCCCAAATCCTCGAAGATCATCGCCGCCAGTTCGTCGAGCGTCACCTCTGCCTCGTAGTAGTCAACGCCGGGCTGATCGCCTGCCTCGCCTTGCCCTTTGCCCTGGCCAGGACGCGGTTCGGTGGCTACCACGTCGCCCACCTTGCTCTTGCCATTGCCCTGGCCGCTGTGCTGCTGGCGTCCGGGGTCGTAGCGGAAGCGATACTCTTCGAGTGAGCGAATCGGCACCTTGATGACCTTCTTGCCATCGGAAAGGATGATGCTCTCCTCGCTCACAATATCGGCGAGGTTCTTCTTGATTGCCTCGCGTATCTTCTTCTTATGGCGTTCCTGGTCAATCGCGCCTTTGCGATGCAACGACCAGTCGTGCTGCGAGATCGTCGAACGATTAGATGGATTCATGATCACGCCTCTTTCACCACTCGCCCCCTTCCTATCAATGGGAAGGGAGGTGGGGGTTAGGTCAACTTGCTACCGATTAAGCAGCGAGCCAACATATTTCAGCAACTCGTTGGCGCAGACGGGGCAATAGCCGTGATCGCTGATCAAGCGGCTGATCACCTCATTTGACTTTTTCAGTTGCTCTGGGTCGGGCGTGCGGGCGGAAGTGGTGATCTTCACCACGTCGCGCAGGTCGGCGAAGAGCTTCCTTTCGATGGCTTCCTTGAGCCGCTCGTGACTGGTATACTCAAAGGTCTGGCCGCGCCGCGCCAGCGCCGAGATGCGAATCAGTATCTCTTCGCGGAAGGTCTTCTTCGCGTTGTCGGTGATGCCAATCTGTTCCTCGATGGAGCGCATCAACTGCTCATCGGGATCCATGTCTTCTTCGGTGATGGGGTCGCGCACTTTGGTCTTGTTGCAGTACGCCTCGACGTTATCGAGGTAGTTGTTCAGCAACGTGCGGGCCGATTCCTCGAAGGAGTAGACAAAAGCGCGCTGTACCTCATTGCGAGCCATGTCATCGTACTCTTTGCGCGCCTCACTGATGAAGTTGAGGTAGCGTTCGCGCTCTTCGCGGGTGATGCTGGTGTGCTGATCCAGTCCGTCGCGCAACGCCCGTAGCGCGTCAATTGGGTTGATGCACGTGACGCCGTTGCGCACGAGCGCGCTGGAGAGGCGGTTGATCACATAGCGCGGCGAGATGCCATCCATTCCCTCGCGCTGCGCCTCCTCTTGCAGTTCGCGCACGTCTTTCTGCTTGAAGTCTTCCATATCTTCGCCGTCGTACAGGCGCAGCTTCTTCATCAGGCTCATGCCTGCCTTCTTGGAAGGCTCCAGTCGTGTCAGCACAGCGAACATGCTGGCGATACGCAGGGTGTGCGGCGCGATATGCACATCGCGTAGTGAGCTTTGCCCCAGCAGCTTCTCGTAGATGCGTACCTCGTCGCTGACGCGCAGGTTGTACGGCACCTTGACGAGAATGATGCGGTCTTGCAGCGCCTCGGACTTCTTGTTGCCGACGAACGCCTGATACTCATGCTCGTTGGTGTGGCTGACAATCACCTCGTCGGCGTAGATCATCGAGAAGCGCCCGGTCTTGATATTCTGCTCTTGCGAGAGGGTCAGCAGCACGTACAGGAACTTCTCATCGCAGTTGTGGCTGATGACGCCGTTGGCGATGTAGGTGTTTGAGCCGGGCACGTTGAAGTCCCAGCAGTCGGCCTCGCCATCCTCAATGGAGACGACCTCATCGTAGAACTGCGAGGGGTTGAGCAGCGCGCTCAACCCAACCGGCGGCTCGACATACCCTTCCAGCTTGCCAAGCAGCTTGGTCGTCATCGCGCGGGTGCAGACGTTCGTCCCCGTGCGCAACTCATGAAGGTTGATATAATCCGGGCCGAGAATCTGCCGTGCCCCTTCGTGCTCCCGATAGCCGACGCCAGCAACGCTTGCGCGCGCAATCACAGTCTGCTGTAGCTCATCGGAGATCGCCTGCCAGTAGCCCACAGTGTTGGGAATGAGATCGGCGCGCCCCATCCGCTTGCCGCTGACCGAATGCTCGACGATATACTTCTCGTACATCAGCCGTTTGCGCATTGGCAGGATACGCATCTGATCTGCCAGCTTGTCGGCGTCTTCTCCACTGACGGTAATGTTCCAATACGGGCTTTTCTCGCTTGTCTTGGAGGCACGCTGAAGCGTGATGACACGTCGGCTGACAATTCCTAGATTGAGCAAGACAATCTGCAACTGCTCGGAGAGTCGCTCTGATGCAGTTACCCATGACAGACGGCCACGCAGATTGACCGTACCAGCACCCGCGAAGTAGCCTGCTAAGAACTCTAGCACGCATTCGCGCGAGGATTGCAGCACCGACCAGGGGATCTCTTTGTTGTATGCGCCAGACTTGTAGCCTAGATAGTGGAGGAGATCAACGAGCGCCCGGCGATGGATCAGCACCCTCTTCTCAGTGAGGCGTGGCTGTACACCGAAGAGCTCCTGACTCAACCGACAGTAGTCACATCGTATCTCTTCCTCCGCATTAGCGAAATCAATCGTGCCACGTCTATCGCTGCCCTCTGCTATCAGATAGCCTAGCCAGCGTGCAAGCGCAGGAGTCATCCGTTCAGGTATTGTGATCGCAGGCGCCTGTCCGTGTGGCGCTTCCCACTCGATGGCGACATCCTGCCCCCAGAGGTTCTGCCCCTTCTGCAGGGCCAGCCAGTCGCCTATCTTCAACTCGTCATGCCGCCGCCAGACCAGCACACCCGCGTCGTCTACTACCAGGATGCGATGCTCCGGCGTACCCTCGGAGAAGTAGCCGCGTCGTGTGGTGATGCGCTTCGTCTTGCTGACACCTGCATGGTAGAGGTGCGCGGTCGTCTCGACGCCGCTCTCAGTCGCAAGCTGCACCGCGAGCGGACGCGACTCGCCAACAGGATGATCAGGCGCAGCAAACGAGCCTAACCGCTTCATGCCATTATTGGTGAATAGAATCGAGTCACTAGATTCACATTTCAGCATTTCCACGAATTCCATAAGCCCACGGTTGGAGATGTTTAATTCTCCATCGAAGCGGTAGGCTCGTGGATCACTTTCAACGCCGACCTCGCCGATGGTAGACAGATCAATACCGCCTACTAGCTCGGAGACGTCCTGGGACTTTGGGTCTGAGGGTGTAAATGTTCCGATGCCATAGCGATTTTTTTCGCTGAAGGCGATGCGGCGCACAGGCACATCTTCGATGCGTCCACTGTATTTGTTTTCGAGCAGCCAGCGGCACTTCGGACAGAGGTCGCCCTCGATGTAGAGGCCGTGTTCGCGTTCTATCTCGGCGCGCAGCTCCTGGGGAATCAGGTGGAGCGGCTCCTCGTGCATCGGGCATTCTTTGATGGCATAGAGTGCGCCCTCTTCCGTGCGGGTGTAGGCCTCGAGGCCACGTTTGAGCAGCGCCACAATGGACGATTTCCCGCCGCCGACCGGCCCCATCAGCAAGAGGATACGTTTGCGCACTTCGAGCCGCTGCGCCGCCGAATGGAAGTATTCGACGATCTGCTGCAAGGGTTTCTCGATGCCAAAGATTTCTTCCGTGAAAAAGTTGTAGCGCAGATCGCCCTGCCGGGTCGTCTCAGTTCCGGCGGCCATGATCATGTCATAGACACGCGCATGCGACAACTGTGTGACCGAAGGGCGCTTGATAGCGATCTCAAAATAGTCAGCGAACGTGCCCTCCCAGGCAAGCGCGCGCTCTCGATCACGATACTCTTCGAGCCGTTTCACCAGATCCATACCCTGACCTCCTGTGGGGGCGGGCGTACACATGAGTAGTGAAAAGCGAGAGGGCCGAGTTGCGGCTGCGTCATGTGTCATCGTGCGCGGGGCTGTACTGGCGGTACTGGCGAATGCTAACCACTCTGTGGCGAAGTGGCAACGAACCATCTGACAAGCGATGGACAGGCGATGACCAAAGCAATGAGATCGAGGCGAACAAGCCAGGCGATCCGACGACAACACTACAACACAGGCGACTCCACTCAACTTTTAGGCACGCATGCTACCGCGACATGCTATTGACTACTCGTGCCCGACAACCCCTATTGGTTGCGCTCATTGCGCAGCTTCTGCTAGCGCCATTCCACACCGATTGACGCACAACGGTAACACATCGAGCGCGTCGTGTGACGCACTGCATCATTGTGGCCGATCAGGCGTGCGCCACCTGAGGGGAGGTGGGCCGCTCATACGCGTGTGGCCAAAACTCAGTATGCTTTGTTCGCAAAAGCAAAAGACAGTATGCACTGTCTTCCCAGGGAAACTGGCGTCTCCCCACTTGTTCCTGCGTCCCAGGTATACCCTTATACGACTACGTAGATGGGGCTACCTGCTCTCTAATACACCGATGGCTACCAGCAGTGGGCGCCATCGCAAGACACGACGCTGATGTAGACGCTGATGTAGACGCTGATGTATAGATATGACGAAATGTGAGCCAATCGTTCACACCTGAGCGTCTTATCGAGCCAGGAAGCTGACGCATGCGCGTTCCGCGCTTCCATCAGCGACTTCGGTAAACCTGCGCCTCAGCGCGCCAGTGTCATCACTACCGAACCGCTGCTCCATGCTCTGTGCGAATCACTGTACCACAATCGTCCATTACTGCGCAAGGGGGCGACAGGACATTCTCTGCCCCGGTTGCCCCCTTGCGCTCAGATCGCTGACGAGAGGCGCCCTACGCCGACCTGCGTTGTCGCCTTCCGTCCTACAGGGTACGCGCAGACACCGCTCCGCTGACTGCTGGTTACGCATACCCATCTACTACCTACTCAGGAAGAAAGCAAGAAGCGTGCCTCTTTGAGGAATACTATGTACCCTGTCGCCAAATGCTCACAAAGCTCCCTGATTCACCAGGCGCCGCTTGAAAATTTGGCCGACGCCGAGTATAACTATCTCAGAGAGGCGTGTCTACATCTCTTGTCCACCCACATCCACCAATCAGATCAATTGGTCAGTCTGGTCAATCGCCGTTCGCCAACCAATGTCGCAAGGGGAGCGTCTGATGTCTACATCCTATCCACCCACACCCAAGGCTCCCAGCCGCCTCACCGCATGGTTTCAGCGTTTCTTCGCCTCACTCAAGCGCCTGTTCGGTGGAGCGCCCGTCCAATCGGACGGCTCCATTGCCGATGCGCCGCCGCAGATGTGGCAGACACCACCCGCCGAACGCGCAACGCTGGACGCTGCCAACAGCCTCGCGTACTCCTCATGGGAACACCCCAATCCCCAGGCGCGCCTGACGCCGGAGTGTTCAAACGAACGATCAAATACTGGTTCGTTTGGCCCCTCCGAGAAAACGCCGCCGTATACGCCGCGTTCACTGGCTGCGCATGTCTCGCGTCCACTCGACGCCGCGCAGGGGTATGCCGGTCTGCCTGCCCGCCAAGACCTTCCATCCTCCTCTATGCCACCTGCGCCGCCAACCCTCCCAGACTATCCGCGACCACTCCATGCGCAGGATGAGGATACCCTCCCACCGCGCGAGTTCCGATCCACCTATCCGCCAAGCGATCCCGATGCGCCGACGCTGCCCAGGCTCGATCTCTCGCAGAACAACCTGCCTGCGCCCGGCGAGTTTGCCGACGGGCAGGCTCCCACGCCGCTCACCCCGCCTGAGGAACGCTCGCTCAATCCCATTGATGTCTCTACATCAACTGGATCGTCTGGCGGGCTGGACACAGGCGCAGCCAGCTACGCCGATGGCGCCGATGATGAGCAGGAAGACGCCGCACAGCGTGATGAGCGTGCGTTGGCCGAGGCGACCGCCGGTTCGCCGATTGCGCGGCGACGGTTGCTCTTCCTGCGCTATCTGGTACGCCGCAACGTCTATAACGAAGGGTTTAGCGCCGGGCAGGCTCCACAGCAATACCACCGTAGCCTGGGCATGGATGACGATACCCTGCCGGGCGAGTAGTCGCTTACACTGGTGAGCCTACACAGGTGGCTCGAATGAAACAGCGCCCGGCCTGCCAGTGGTAAGCGCCGCAAGAGTCGGCGCGCTTAGCGCCCTAGGTGACTGATGCTCGGAAGCAGCAAGTAGCCAGCGATGAGAATCGTATACAGCACTATCCCATACCCCAGGGCGCGTCCCAGGCGGCCCATAAATAGCGTAGCTGGAGAGAGGGGAGTAGTACGATTGACGCGCTCCACCTGGTGTCCGCCGACGATCGCAAAAAACAAAAGGGCTGCCAGCGCCAGCGCGACAAAGCCAGCCAGACTATAGTCCTGCAGATGCGCACGCGAAAACGGCGCTGTTACCACGAGCAACGCAAAGAACGGAAACTCAGGATAGAGGAATGCGCCACCGGTGAGAAATACGCCACTTGCCCCAGCCCAAAAACCAAGCTGGTATTCCTTGCTCTCTCCCCGCATATCCGTCGGCAGAGTGGACTCCCAGAGCAGCGACAGCA
>Ga0209061_1005691_pt1 | contig 10670 bp, 7 predicted proteins | sample Coa_R1_10_FD_187157 | JGI IMG/M metagenome (GOLD analysis project Ga0209061, IMG submission 187157) | Surface soil microbial communities from Centralia Pennsylvania, which are recovering from an underground coalmine fire - Coalmine... | ecosystem: Environmental > Terrestrial > Soil > Unclassified... | reverse complement strand
GCCTGGATCTGCAGGCTGGCCGCGGTACCGGCCGTGCCGGTCTGGCTGCCGGGGTTGGTCACCGTCACCGTGTTCCCGGTCGTGGTCCCCGAAGCCCCGACAACGTAGGTGACGAGCGAGCGGGCGGGGACCGTCGCGCTGAACGAACCGCCGCTGACGGTGGTGGACGGCTGCGCGGCCACGTCGTTGGACGAGTTCGTCAGGTAGGGCGTCACCGTGGCCCCGTCCGGGGTACCCGTGCCCGACAGCGAGTACGTGACGGCATCAGAACTGCTCCCGGTGTTGAGCGCCACGATGGCGATGCTGCCGTCGGTGTTCTTGAACGCGGTCAGGTCGAGGTTGCCGTCCGAGGTGGCCGCGCCGATGCGGACCGCGCCCGGCCGCACGTACCTGCTGTAGTTCGCGAATGCCCACAGCCGGCCTGAGGTCTCGACGGTGGAGCCATTGATCTCGACCAGGCCCTCGTTGTCCCCGTTTTCCGATGGCGTGGTGGAGCCCCACCAGTAGAGGAAGGCGCTCAGGTCAGCCCCGGTCAGGCCCTGGTAGATGTGCTGCGCCCAGGTCAGGCCGGAGGCGTCGCTGCCGTCGTCCCAGGCCGGGTCCCAGGTGTCGAAGGTGGACCACTCAGTTTCCCAGGCCGGCTTGGACCAGCCGGGCAGCGGTGAGGTGGGCGCTGCGGTGTAGCCGTGGCTGGTGAAGAGCGGCGTGTACGAGTTCGCGGTCGGGTCGCTTTCGATGGCGCTGGCGTACTGTGCCGCGTAGTCCCACCCTTCGGTGGCGCAGCACTCGACCTTGGTGGACAGGCCGGACGACGCCATGGCCGGCCCGAGGATGCCGAGGAGATTCGCCGTCTGGGACGGGGACATCACCATGCCGGCGTAGCTCGGCGAGAGGTTGGCCTCGTTCTCCGGGCCGACATAGCTGAGCGGCACCCCGGCGGCCGCGTAGTCCTTGGCGTACTGCACCAGGTAGTTGGCGTACGCCTGCCGCCAGTCGCCGCTGCTGCACGTCGCGCCGGGCACCCCGCAGAGCGTCCCGCCGTTATCGACCGAGTCGTTGGTCTTCATGAACGCCGGGGCGCTCCAGGCGTCGGCGAAGACGTTGGTGACGCCGTAGTCGGCCTTGATCTGCTGGGCGAACCACAACTGGCCGCTGTCGTCGTTGAGCGATGACAGCGGCACGTAGTCCGGGGTGGCCGATGGGCTGCTCGGCGCGTTCGGCTCGATGGTGTTGCCCGAACTCGCCCGGATCTCGTTGCGCAGGATCGTCAGTCCCGCTCCCGTCGCCGGGCTGTACAGGTCGCTGAGTACCTGCTGCTGAACCGACGACGGCGCGTTCATGACGGTCTGCGCCTGGCCGAACGCCTCCGAGGCGCCGAAACCGGCGATCGTCTGGTAGGTGGTGCCGCCGTTGATGACCGCCGTGGATGCGGCGAGCGCCGGGGGCGCCTGCGCGGCAACGGACAGCGCCCCGGCCGTGAGGACAACGCCTGCAGCCAGCGACATGGTTCTCCATCGCTTCGCCATACCGGGCATGGCATCGCTCCCTTCCTTTACCTGCGTTCTGGAATGCCGTACCGCCAGTGCCGCGCCGGAGTTCGGAGCCGCCTGCGGATGGTCAGATTTCTATGCAGATGACCCGAAACAATCAAGGCAGGAACTTTCGGAATCCGGCATCACGCGCCCCGCAGCATGCCGAAATATTTCGAATTCGAATGGCGGCTTATGGCCCGCGCGGGACGGCACCAGCAGGACCGTTCTCACCTGGGCATTTTCCTGTACGCGGGACCTGCGGCGCGGCGCCCGGCGTTCCGGGGCCACGCGGGAGCGACGTGGCCGGGCCGGCCGCGGATGCGGCCGCCGTGAAACATTCAGGGCAGCGCAATAGCCCCAGATGCCAGCCAGCGACGGGAAAGATGGCGGGAATACCGGCTGGCCTGCGCCGATACCGGTCCCGCCGCGCTGGCCGGGCTGCCGCCGCCGGCCTGCGGTGGACAATCCGCCGCTCCGGGCCTACCTGTATACCGAAGCGCTTCGGCTCCCCTGCCACGCGAAGCGCATGACCCAGCCGGACTCGATAATAAGGAGGCGAGGCATGCCCGGGGGAAAACTGGCGACGCTGCTATTCAGGATATGCGGACGGCAGCAGCGCAGGCCGGAGCGCCCTGGCCGCTTCGCGCCAGGGCGCTCCGCAGCGCTGGGCGGCTCGGTGCTGCTGGCCGCCGCCATGGCGGCGGGAACAGCAGCCGTCCCCGCCGCCGCGCAGGACCAGGCGGCCAGCGTCACGGTGGACGCAACCGCCGGTCTCGGCACCATCCCGGCGAACGCGATCGGCCTCAACACGGCCGTCTACGACGGCGACATGACCGACTCCGCGATCCCCGCCCTGCTCAAGGCTGCCGGTATCAACGCGCTCCGATATCCGGGCGGGTCGTACTCCGACATCTACAACTGGGAGACGAACACCGCGCAAGGCGGCTATGACGCGCCGGGCACCGCGTTCGACGCCAACTTCATCCCGCTGGCGCAGTCCTCGGGGGCAAAGCCGGTCATCACGCTGAACTACGGCACCGGCACACCCGCGCTTGCCGCCGCATGGGTGAAGGACGCCGACGTCACCCACGACGACGGGATCACCTACTGGGAGGTCGGCAACGAGGTCTACGGCAACGGCACGTACGGCGCCAACTGGGAGGCGGACGCGCACTGCGACACCTCGCCGGGCGGCAGCCCGGTGACGATCGGCAGCGAGCCCTCGCAGACCTACGACTGCGGCCCCAGCGTCTATGCGTCGAACGTGCTGCAGTACATCTCCGCGGTCCACGCCGTGGACCCGGACGTCAAGGTGTGTGCGGTGCTGACCACGCCGGGTTTCTGGCCAGACGGCGTGACGAACTCCCAGTACCCGGATCCGTGGAACCAGACGGTGCTGTCCGCCCTCGGCTCACAGACGCAGTGCGTCGTCGTGCACTACTACCCGGGCGGCAGTTCCACGGCGAGCATGCTCACCGATCCGGGCGACATCTCCGGGATCGTCTCCACCCTGCACAGCGAGATCAGCCAGTATGCCGGGATCAGCACCCCGTCCAGCGTCCCGATCCTGGTGACCGAGACCAATTCCTCGATCGACATGGACACCCAGCCGGCCGCGCTGTTCGCCGCGGACATGTACATGACGTGGCTGGAGAACGGCGCCGTCACCATCGACTGGTGGGACGAGCACAACGGCATCGGCACCGTCTCAACGGTCGACGGCGAGACCGACTACGGCGACCAGGGCATCTTTTCCAACGGGACCAGCGGCAGCGGGTACACCGAGCCGGCCGTCGACACACCGTTCGCGCCCTACTACGGGATCGAGATGCTGACCAAGCTGGGCACCCCCGGCGACGAGATGGTCATGTCCAGCTCCAGCCAGACCCTGATCAAGGTACATGCCGTCCGGGACACCAGCGGCGGCCTCAACGTGCTGATCGGCAACGAGGATCCCGGCAGCTCCTACACGGTCAGCCTGGCCTACAACGGCTTCACCCCGGCGGGCACGGCGACCGTCTACACGCTGGCGAACAACGCGACCTCGATCACCAGCTCGTCCGGGCCGCCCTCCTCGGTGACGGTGGGGCCGTACTCGCTGACCGTCGTGCACATCCCGGGCAGCGGCGGGACCGGGGTCACCGCCCCGGGCGCACCAGGCCAGCCGACCGTGTCCAGCCTGTCCTCCAGCACCTCGGGCAGCGCGTCGGGCACAGCGACGCTGTCCTGGCCCGCGTCCGCACCGGGCAGCTACCCGGTCGCCACGTACGAGGTCTACCAGGAGGGGAACAGCGGCACGAGCACGCTGGCCGACACGACGGCATCCACCTCGATTACCCTGACAGGGCTGACCGTCGGCGCGTCCTACACCTACAACGTGGTGGCGGTCGACACCCAGGGCAACACGTCCCTCCCGTCACCTCCCGTCACGTTCACGGTGCCGCCGCCGGCGAACGCGAGCTGCGCCGTGCACTATGCCGTGACCAATAGCTGGCCCGGCGGGTTCGGCGCGTCCGTCACCATCACGAACAACACCGGTACCGCGGTCAACGGCTGGACGCTCACCTGGACCTGGCCGGCGCCCGGCGAGGCCGTCGCCGACGGCTGGGACGGCACATTCAGCCAGAGCGGCGAGACCGTGACCGTGACCAACGCGAGCTGGAACGGGACGATCGCCGCCAGCGGCGGAACCGTCTCACTCGGGTTCAACGGCAGCGACACCGGCCAGGACCCAGCCCCGGCCGCGTTCTACCTCAACGGCAGCGTCTGCAGCAACGACTGATCTCCCCGAACCCTCCGCTGAGCTGCGGGGAGGGGTTTCCGCCAGCGCCCGTCCGGCTGGCCCTCACCGATCTTTGCGGGCCGGGCGGGCGCCGCGGCGGGTCTCGCCGGGCCGGGGCATCCAGCGGGGCTCGCCACGCCGGAGCCGCTGGCGCGCGGGCCGCCGCGGCCAGCCGGACAGGCGGTCGTCGGCTTCGCCGATCCAGCGGAGGAGGCCGTGGCGATCCTGCTCGAAGTGATACACCTTGGCCACGTCGGTCTCCAGGTGCCGCAGCGGGTGCAGCAGCGCGACCCCGGCGACCGCCCCGAGAACCGGCCCGGCCCAGTAGACCCACCAGCCGTGCCACACGCCGGCGACGACCGCCGGACCCAGGCTCCTGGCGGGGTTCGTGCTCGTACCGGAGACCGGCGCCTCGAGATAGACCATGACCGCGTACAGCGGCGGGAAGAGCAGCGGCGTCCATCTCCGTAGCCGCCGGGAGCCCACGAAGACGAACAGCAGGACGATGAGCGCCGCGCTGGTGACCGCTTCGCCGCCCATGGCGAGGATGGGCCCGTAGGCCCGGCCGGGCACGGTGGCGCCCAGCCGGGCCTGGGCGCCCATCCGTCCCCAGCCGAGCAGCGCGGCTGCGCCCGCGACCGCGCCGGCGAGCTGGGCCGCCACGTACCCGGCGGCGAGCCAGGGACGCAGCCGCCTGCGCAGCGTGAACGCCAGCGTCACGATCGGGTTGATGTGCGCCCCGCTCACCTTGCCGACCGGTGAGACCGCGATGAGGGCGCCCACCGTGCCGAACAGGAACCCGGTCAGGGCCAGCCTCCCTCCTTGCCCCATCAGGGGCGCGACCGGTCCGCCCGGTGAGGTGTCGAGGATGACGATGGACAGGCCGACGCTGACCAGCAGGCCCGTGCCGGCGAACTCGGCGAGCCAGAGCCGCCACGCCTGTTCGGGGTGCGGGCGCGGCGCGGCGCGGGGCGGCGCCTGGCCTGCTTCACGTGATGCCACGCCGGTCACGATAGGGCCACCACGGCCAGCCCGCGCCGCCGCCACGGGGAAACCATGACCCGGACGGCCCGCTCGTGCCGGACGGGACGCTCCCGGCCGTGGGGCGGCGGCCCGGCCTCGGGTGACACCACGCACCCGTCCGGCGCCAGCGCCGGCATTCGGTGACATGGCCGGCCCCGCCCGGGCCTGCCGGGAGCCTCCACCGATCCCGGGCCAGCCCCGCGTACGTCATCGTCCCGTTGACACACTCATCAGGGGAGACTATCTTTTGATAGCTACTATCAAATAACTATAAATATCTAATGAGAGTTTCAATCATGACTACGTCCTCGTCCTCCCCGCGCCGGTGGTGGGCGCTCATCGCGATCTCGGTGAGCGTGCTCGTCGTCGGCCTCGACATGACCGTGCTCAGCCTCGCACTGCCCGACCTTTCCAGGTCCCTGCACGCGTCCACCAGCGACCTGCAGTGGTTCACCGACGCCTACACGCTCGTGCTGGCCGCGGCGCTGCTGCCCGCGGGCCTGCTGAGCGACCGGCTCGGCCGCAAGAAGGTCCTGCTCGGCTCGCTCGCCCTGTTCGGCTGCGGTTCGGCCGCCTGCGCCTACGCGGCGTCGGCCGGTGAGCTGATCGCGGCCCGCGCCGTGCTCGGGCTCGGCGCGGCGGCGATCATGCCGCTGTCCATGGCGATCCTGCCGATCCTCTTCACCGAGGAGGAGCGGCCGAAGGCGATCGCGCTGATGGCCGGCGCCAGCTTCATCGGCTACCCGGTCGGGCCCCTGCTCGGCGGATGGCTGCTCGACAACTTCTGGTGGGGCTCGGTGTTCCTGATCAACGTGCCGGTGGTCATGCTCGCCCTGGTTGCCGTGGCCGTCCTGATGCCGGAGTCGCGCAGCGGGCAGCGTCCCGGGATCGACGTCACCGGGGTTGCCGTCTCCAGCCTCGGGCTCATCGGGCTGACGTACGGCTTCATCAAGGCGGGCGAGAGCGGCTGGGGCGACGTCACCGCGCTGGCCGCAGTGGGCGCCGGAGCCGCCGTGCTCGCCGCCTTCGTGGCCTGGGAACGCCGGATGTCCCGCCGTGCCGCCCGCGCGGCTGCCGCGGGAGGCGGTCCCGCCGCGCCCGCACCGGGCCGGGCCCTGGCAGGTGGGCGGCACAGGCCGCTCGCCGGGCCCGCAGCGCGCCAGCCGCTCGTCGACCTCACGCTGTTCCGTTCGGCGGGTTTCACCTGGGGCACGATCCTGATCACGCTCGCCTCGTTCGCGATGCTCGGCCTCTTCTTCGCGATGCCCCAGTACTTCCAGGAGGTCCGCGGCGCTGACGCGTTCCGCAGCGGCCTGCTGCTGCTGCCGATGGCCGGCGGGATGATGGCGGGCATGGTCGCGGGCACGAGGCTGCAGAGCACGCCAAAGGGCCGGCCGGGCGGCGTGCCGCTGGCGAACGCCAAGGCGCTCACAGGCACCGGGTTCGCGGTGATGGCCGCCGCGCTGGCCGCGGGCGCCTTCACCCAGGTGCGCAGCGGCACGGGGTTCACGGTGGCCTGGTTCGCGGTGTGCGGCGTGGGACTCGGTATCGCGCTGCCCGCCGCGATGAACGCCGCCATCGGCGCCCTGTCCGCCGACCGCAGCGGCGCGGGCTCGGCCTTGATCCGCGCGATGCAGCAGGTGGGGGCGACGATCGGCGTGGCGATCCTCGGCACGGTGCTCAGTTCCGGCTACCGGAGCCACCTGGACCTGGCCGGGCTGCCCGCGGCCGCCGCCGGCGCCGCGCGCAGCAGCGTCACCGCGGGCGTGGCCGTGGCACAGGGCCTCCGTTCGGCTCCCCTTCTCGACGCCGTACGGACCGCGTTCACCCACGGCCTCGACACCACGCTGTGGGTCTGCTGCGGCATCGCGGCCGCCAGCGCCCTGGTCGCGCTCGCCTTCCTGCCCCGGCGGGCCGGTGCTGCCACGGCACCCCTGGCCGCCAGGGACGGGACGGCAGCCCCCGAACGGGCAGCGACGGGACAGCGGCTCCAGAGCGGGCAGAATTAAGGCATGGCAGCCACGCGGAGCACTGACGGCCCGAAACCCGGCCTGCGGGAACGCAAGAAGGCCAGGACGCGCGCGGCTATCAGGGAGCACGCGCTGAAGCTGTTCCGCGAGCAGGGTTACGCGGCAACGACGGTGGAGCAGATCGCCGAGGCGGCGGAGGTCTCGCCGAGCACGTTCTTCCGCTACTTCCCCACCAAGGAAGACCTGGTCCTCCAGGATGACTTCGACGCGCTCATGTTCGAGGCGTTCGAGAGGCAGCCGGCTGGGCTCAGCATGATCGCCGCGCTGCGCCGTGCGACGGCGGAGACACTTGCGTCGATCAGCGCCGGGGAACGGGCCCGGCTCAACGAGACCGCGGCGCTCACTCTGTCCGTCCCCGAGATACGCGCGCGGGCCATCGACGAGTTCGCGCGCACCATCCAGGCGATGACCGAGGCGGTGGCCAAGCGCGCCGGGCGTGCCCCCGATGACCTCGCTGCGCGTACTATCGCCGGCGCGGTGATCGGCGTCATCATGTCGGCCACGCTGCCGTGGACCGACTGGACCGATGCCCCGGCCACCAAGGACATGTTCCAGCGAATCGACGACGCCCTCGCCCTCCTGGAAGCCGGCCTGCCTCTGTAGGACGCTTCCTTACGTTCTCTGTAAGACGCTTCCTTACGTTTGATACTTCTCGATGGTAGTATATTTTTTATGGTGAAAGAGAAGGCGACGATCACGCTTGACCGCGCGAAGGCGGCCAAGGCCCGGGCCATGGTCGGCGCCGCATCCACATCGGAAGTCATCGACCTGGCCTTGGACCGGCTGATCCGGGCCGAACGGCTTCGTGCCGACATCGCGGCCTATCGCCGGCAGCCGGAAACCGAGGACGAAGTCGCTTTGGCATCGTTCGCCGACACGAGCAGCCTCGCCGATGGCACCGACTGGGAGACGCTGTACGCCAGCGAGCCCACGTGACCGCGGCCCCGGGCCGCGGTGAGGTCTGGCTCGCTGAGCTCGACAAGACGCGCCCTGTCATCGTGCTCACGCGCGATCCCATGGGCCGGCTGCTCAACGCGGTGATCGTTGCCCCCGTCACCTCCACCGTGCGGGGTGTGTCGACCGAAGTACCCGTGGGTATCGATGACGGCGTCCGGCATCCGTCGGTCGCCAACCTCGACAACGTCCAGCTCGTGTCCCGCGACCGGTTCCGCAGACGGGTGGGAAGAGCCCGTCCCGAGGTCATGGCGGCACTGTGTGCCGCACTGGCGATAGCCGTGGACTGCGGCGCCGCCGCAACCAGGTAGCCGAGCTCAGGAGGCGGCGCGGACGGCTTCGGCGTCTTCGCGGGCGAAGTCCTCCTCGAGCTGTTCCGGTGACGTGTCGACGTCGATCCGCTCGACAGGGACGCCGCGCGCGGACTCGATGGCGCCCAGCCTGCGGGCCAGCCGGTTCGTGGCGTACTCGGCGGACTCGCGTGGCAGGATCCCGAACGGCGCTTCCTCCGCGTCCTCGCGCCGGTACTGCACCAGCGCGAGGACGTGCGGGGTCAGCTCCGCGATACGGTCCTGGACCACCTGCCAGTTCGTGTCGTCGGCGGCCACGTGCCGCCGGCAGGTGAACGTCCCCCAGGCCATGTGCCGGCGCTCGTCGTCGCCGATGTGCTTGATGAGCTGCTGCATCCCGGGGAAGATGCCGTACCCGGTGCAGATGCGGTTCCAGCTGTGGTAGCCGGTGAGCGCCAGCGAGCCCTCGACCACGTGGTTGTAGGTCACCGACGCCCGCACCTGGCTGGCGGGGCTCGGGTCGTCCTGCAGCGCGTACATCGCCGCGGGCAGTTCCTCGTAGAAGATCGCGCGGTACCCGGGGTTCTCCCTGAGGTCGGGGTTGAGGTCGCCGGTGGCGCCCACGGCGTCCATCCACAACCGGAATCCCTGGGTGTGCTTGGCCTCCTCGAAGCAGAACTGGGTCAGGTACAGCTCGTCGCCGAGCCGTCCCTCCGCCTCCATCGCGCTCATGAACGGGCGGATGTCGTGGGTGACCGCCTCCTCGCCGGCCAGGAAGCTGGCGCACAGGCCGAGCGCGGCCGCCCGCTGCTCGTCGGTCAGGCCCTGCCAGTCCCTGGCGTCCTGGCTGAAGTCGATGCCGGCCGGGTCCCAGAACTTCTTGTTGCCCTTCCGCCACAGCCGCAAGGGGAACGACTCCCAGTTCAGGGCGCCGCCCGCCAGCGATGCGAACGATTCGTGCCTGCGCTGGCCGGGCTGGGGCCCGTGCTGGCCGCGAGGGCGGCTGTCGCGCTGGTCCGGCAGAGCGGTCATCGTGGCCTCCAGGTCGGGCATGCGGGCTCGGCTGCCTCTGACCAGAATCCTACCGCTCGGTAACCGCGCATGACAGCCGGAATCCGGCCGGGAAATATTGAACCTTCAACTACCGTTGATATGGCCAGCGGACACCAGAAACCGGGTACACCGGGTACGGAAGGCACCTGCCGCGGCCCGGGGTAAGGAGCAGCCATGCCAGCAGTCACCGTCGATGACGTCCTCGTCCTGCCGCGCGTCACCGAACCCGACCCTGCCAGCTTTGCCGAGCGTCCCGTCATCTCCGTGACAACCGCGCCGTCGGGGTACGAGGGCGAGGGGTTCCCCGTCCGGCGCGCGTTCGCCGGCGTGGACCTGCGAAGGCTCGACCCGTTCATCCACATGGACCAGATGGGCGAGGTCGACTACGCGCCCGGCGAGCCCAAGGGCACGCCATGGCACCCGCACCGCGGGTTCGAGACCGTCACGTACATGATCGACGGCATCTTCCGCCACCAGGACTCGGGTGGCGGCGGCGGGCTCATCACCAACGGCGACACGCAGTGGATGACCGCTGGCGGGGGGATCTTGCACATCGAGGAGCCGCCGGAGGAGGTCGTCATGAAGGGCGGCCTGTTCCACGGCTTCCAGCTCTGGGTGAACCTGCCTGCCCGGCTGAAGATGACCAGCCCCCGCTACCAGGACATCCGGGCCGGCCAGGTGAAGCTGCTCAGCTCGCCGGACGGCGGGGCACTGCTGCGGGTCATCGCGGGCGAGGTCGGCGGGTACCACGGCCCCGGCATCACGCACACGCCGATCACGCTGCTACACGCGACGGTCTCGCCAGGCGCGCAGGTCCGGCTGCCGTGGCGGCGCGACTTCAACGCCCTCGGCTACGTGCTGGCCGGCGCCGGCTCGGCCGGCCCCCGGCTGGCCGACGGGGGGCGCCGGCCTGTGCGGACCGGGCAGCTCGCGGTGTTCGGCGCGGGCGACGTGGTGACCGTCGCGGCGGATGCCCGGCAGAACGGGCCGTCCCCGCAGCTCGACA
>Ga0209061_1005690_pt1 | contig 10677 bp, 11 predicted proteins | sample Coa_R1_10_FD_187157 | JGI IMG/M metagenome (GOLD analysis project Ga0209061, IMG submission 187157) | Surface soil microbial communities from Centralia Pennsylvania, which are recovering from an underground coalmine fire - Coalmine... | ecosystem: Environmental > Terrestrial > Soil >... | reverse complement strand
CATCCGAAGAGCGCCCGCTTCAGCGTGGTAATGAACCCGGAGCATTACGCGGGACTGTTGCGGCTTGGGCGCCAGGCGACGCTCGCGGTGCCGCCGCGCTTCGACCCCAACTTCAGCCGGCTCGGCGAGGTCATGGTCCGTGATCTCGCGCTGTACGAGGCGGTCAGCCGAAGCGAAGGAGGTGAAGCGCAATGAGCACCCCGCAACTCGAACGCCTGCGCGAGCACTGCCATCGGCTGCGGCTGTACCAGATCGAGAACGAGCTAACCATGCGCCTGGAGCAGGCGGCGAAAAAGGAAGTTTCCTACGCCGACTTCCTCGACGAACTGCTGGCACTGGAAGCGGGCTCCAAGACTCAGAAGCACCATCAGATGCGGATCGCGATGGCGCGCTTCCCGTTCCAGAAGACCCTGGAGAGCTTCGATTTCAAGTTCCAGCCCTCGATCGATCCCAAGCAGATCCGGGAACTGGCCACCGGTCGATATATGCAGAGCGGCGATAACGTGCTGTTCCTCGGGCCGCCCGGAGTCGGCAAAAGTCATCTTGCGGTCGCGCTCGGAATGAAGGCTTGCGAGCAGGGTGTGAGGACCCTGATCGTCACCGCCACCGCGTTGATCGCGACGCTGGGCAAGGCACTGAATGAGGGACGGCTCGAAGAGCGCCTCAAGATCCTAAGCCAGCCCCAGCTTCTCATCATCGACGAGATTGGATACCTGCCGATCGACCGCCAGGGTGCGAACCTGTTCTTCCAGCTGGTCTCGCGCCGCTACGAGCGCGGTTCGATCATAATCACCAGCAACCAGAGCCTGGGCGCCTGGGGCGAGGTCTTCGGCGATACCGTGATCGCCAGCGCGATCCTCGACCGCCTGCTCCATCATTCGATCACGATCAACATCAAAGGCGAAAGCTTCAGACTGAAGGAGAAGCTCAAGGCCGGCCTGCTCAAACAGAAACTGGAAGCTCAGCCGGCTGCATGAATCGCGGAGTTACCAAGACCGGCGAGGGGGAATCCTCCCCCTCGCGCTCCCCCAACAGCAACTAAACCAGAGGCGGGAATTTCAGATGATGATTCGGGGGTGATTTTCGGATGATGTTTGACAGACGGTAAGCTTGCCACGTGCTGCACGGGCGCGGGGCCCGAAGAAGCCGCGCTCAAGGCCGCGGATATCGGCACGCCGCTTCCGTGAAGTAATCGTGGCCATGCCCTGCTCGGGCTGCCCTCGTGGGGCTTGCGACCCAGGCGCGGCGACAGGGCTTGATGCCGATTATGCTATGCTAGCATGGGTTGCAAGAGTCGCGATTGTGCTCGGAGAGTTCGTGTTGGATTTGAGCGCGGCGACCTATGCGGGCGTCGCGCTGTTGCTTCTTGCCTCGGCGCTCAGCGCGATCCGCGGTCGCGAGGCGAGCGCGTCTGCTCTGAATGCGTATCGAATCCAGACGCAGAATCGACCGGCCGCGCCGCGTCAGGCCGGTAATGCGTGGGCGACAACTGCTTTCAAGGCCTAGGAGCAGCGGTGGCCGAGCGGAAGGCTCGGCCGCCGCGCGCGTTTACTCGGCGGGAGTCCGATTCAGGATGTAATCGGCCGCTTTTTGCGCCTGGGCCGCTGCCTGAACGATCAATCTGCGATCGTCGCGAAGGCGCGCGAGCCAGCCGGCAATGTAAGCTGCCTGATTGCGAATTACAGCGTTTGAGATTCCGGCTTCCGCACAGAGAAACGCGGCTGAAAGCTCCGCCACCAACTCCTCGCGGCTATAGACGGCGCTGCCGAACGGCGCCACTTCGGTTATCCCTTCGCGCCCAAGCCGCTTTTCGTGACCGGTCGAATGACTCAATTCGTGCAGCGTGGTCGCCGCGTCCTCGGCGGCCGATTCAAACAGTTCTCGCGGCGGCAGCGTGATACGATCGGTGATGGGCGAGTAGTACGCCTTCGAGCCGGTGCGCACGATCTCGGGCGGGTTCGGCATTCCGGCGATAATCTTCTCGACCGCTTCAATCGGATCGTGCTGATGAGTCTCAATCTTCGGCAACTTATCGAGCACGGCTTGCGGCAGGTTGCATTGTTCGAGATTCCAAACCCGATAGAACCTGAACACGAACCGCCGGCGGTTCCTTTCATCCTTCGGTTCGGCGTCGAGGTCTTCCGTCTCGTTCTGCTTCGCGTCGTCGACCTTCCAGAAAGTCACGATCGTGCTCTCCTCGCCCTTGCGGATCGATCCGCCAAGCTCGTTCGCCTGGCGCATCGTGAGCCACAAGGGCGAGACGAACTTCGACGCGGATAGCAGAAAGTGGTTGATTCCTCTATACGGCTTTTTGGTGATCAGATTGCGGGGCAATCCGGTCGAGGTCCACGGCCTGCGCCACGGCACGACGCCGCTTTCGAGCAGGTTGACGATCTTCTCGGTCACAATCGCGTAAACGTCCATGGTCCGATGCCTCCTCGCTCAGTAGCCGTCTTCGTCGATGCGATGGGCGACGAAGTCGCGGGCCGCTTCTTCGCCATGACCGCATCCGACGCCGTAAAGGGCGCGGTCTTCGGGGTAGTAGAAGGCGCGTTCGCCCGGAGTTATCGGCGCGTCGCAGCCGGGCTTGGCGCATTTGGCCGCATACCTGGCGGTGATCCACTTGGGATCGCACTTGAACCTGCGTCGCATCGTTGGTCCTCCTTTGCCTTCGCCCGCTTCCGCGTAAGCGGCAGGACGGTTTGGTTCGTAAAAACCCGAACCTTTCTTTCCCCCTCCGCCCTTCACCCCCGTTTGAGGGCGAGGGAGGAAAGAGACCCGATGCGGAGCGCAGCGGAGCTACCAATGAGCGCGGCGGAGCAATTCAAGGCCGCCGTGCCAGAGCGGAGCGATCCCGAAAGGACTGGCGCGGCGGTCTTGAGCGCAGCCGCGCAAGGCGGGGTGCGTGACGGCGGAGAATCCGCGCGGCCATGAATGGCGGGAAAAAATAAAAGCCTACAAGCGGGTTTTGCGCTTGAATACGAGGACGGTCAGCCGTAGGGTGAGAGAGTAAGGAAAGTGTTTCTGGGTAAGGAAGTGCCGGTTTCCACGATTACGAGCAAAGGGCAGACGACGATACCGGGCGAGATTCGGCGGCATCTCAAGCTCAAGGCGGGCGATCGCGTCGAGTTCATCGTCGAAGCGGACGGCAAAGTCGTCCTGGTGCCTGCGACGGTTGACGTGCGGGAATTGAAGGACCTGCTCGCTCCGGCTCCGCGGCGAGTATCGCTTGAAGAAATGGAGACGGCGATTCGCCGGCGCGCGGCACGGCGATGACCGGAATCGATACGAAGGTCCTCGTGCGTTACCTTGTGCAGGACGATCCCGAGCAGGCAAGAAAGGCCACCCGGTTCATCACCAACGAGTGCGCGTCGGAGGATCCGGGATTCATCAACCGAATCGTGCTCTCCGAGTTAGTCTGGGTGTTGGAGACGGCCTACGGCTACGCGCGAGAACAGGTATCCCTGGCGCTGGGAAAGATTCTGCGCACGGCCCACTTCGAGATCGAAGGCCATCAGGAAGCGTGATCGTCGTTGCGCGAACATCAGAATGGCGCCGACTTCGCTGATTCTCATGTCGCCGCAGTTAACTGCCGTCACGGATGCGAACGAACCGTGACGTTCGACCGAAAGGCCGGGCGCCGTTCCGGTTTGTTTCATTGTGAGCCTGCCTGAGGCCAGCCCCGCGAAAAATCTCTGCTTTTTCGAATGTAGGTACGCCGCCAAGCAGGTCAGTACGGAAGGGCACCTGCGAGAGCGAAAAGACGTTACGGGTAGAGGATGATGGGTACGGAAGAAGCCGTTCGTTCTTCGACCGAAATAACGAATTCTTTGATGTCCGGCACCGCTCGAATGACTGCGACTTCGGCTATAGCATTGGCTTCGCCGCGCGCCCTCTTTCGTTCCTGATAAGGATAGTCGCCAAGCGGAAGGAACGTGTCTCGGCCTCGGGGATGAGGAAATGGCTTCGTTGCTCCGCTGTTGATCGGAGACAAGAGGACCTTCGAGAGATGAGCCCGAAGTAAGCGGAGAGTGTCGATCACGATGATGGTGTGCGGTTTGCCGCGATAGGCTCTCGCGTTTCGCATCGTTTCGAGACGTTCGATGGTTGGCCAGAAGAACACGTTGCGATTAAGAATGCGGTACCACTCGTCAGGCGTCAGGCTATCGCCCAGCGCGCGCTTAAGGCCGATATCGTCCATGGGTTTTTGGTCCCTGATCTCGGCCGTGCCGTGGATGGGATGAGAGATCCTGACCGACTCGGGCCGGTGCTGCCGTTCCAATCTGTCGCGCTCTTGTCCTCGAATCGCGAAGAGATCAAGAAGCGCGCTTGTCGAGAGCAGTCCGTGGCGCAAAATCGAAGTCCAGCTTCCTTGAGCCGCCATGTGGTAAAGATGAGGATACTGGCGGGCGAGTTCCTCCGGTGTGACCCCTCTTACCATGAACGCCGATCGATGATGCTGCGGAAATGGAATCGGGTTGAAATCAGTGACACCGGCGCCTCAGTAACGCGTTCGATTTCCTCGATGAACCGAATTGTGTCTGGAGTGAGTTGCTCGAAGCGCCGCGCGGCCCGGTTTGTTATGGAAATGTAGTCGACAAACGTCAGAGCGATATCAGTGGGGCCGTTCAAGGAGGCTGATCGCCGCAGGAGTACCCAATCGAATTCTCCGACCCGTCTCCGACGGTGGGTTCGAGAGCCTTTCTCCTTTTCAAGAAGCTCGCGCAGCGGTACTCCTGAGCGCTCGGCGATGTCTCGCCACTTCAGCTCGCGGCTCATGTATCCCGAGGTGCCGCCTTTAGGGTTTCTGACCCTTATGGGATATGTACGGCATGTCATCACTACTCGGCGGACGCGAGAAGGAGGAATTCCGGCCTCGGAGAGACAGCCGCTTACGGTCGTGTCCCGAGACGTGACATACGGATAGTAGCCGTGATGAAGGCTGAGTGCAGTGCCCTGGGTCCCCTCCAGCAGCACCCGTTCTCCGCGAGAAAATGCAACGTCAAGCAGTGCTTGAGTGTCGCGGAGAAAAGGCTTTAACTCCTTGATCTCTGCCGCTAGCCTGACCAGTGGTTTCGCAGCAAGGCGAAGAACCTTGCGCGCCGTAGCCGCTCCCACTCCTTGGCCGGTCGAACCGATCAACTTCTGAAGGCTCTCCTCGAATTTTCTATCCGCAGGCTCGATAATCATGGCACGTGGGTCAATCGAGAGACGGTCCGCAGTCACGTGGCAGTCGGCAATCTCTTTCATTAAGTCCGGCACCCAGAGTACGGCGCCGGGGCCGAGGATAAGTTTTGCTTCGGAACGCGTGGTACCTGAGGGCAAGTGGCAGAAAGTGTATGGCTCAGGATTGTGATAGACTTTGTGGCCGGCGTTCGGACCGCCGACCCGTACTAGAAGGTCGTATTCTGAAGCCAGATACGAAGCGACCTGCCCCTTACCCTCGCTTCCATACTGGCCGCCGATGATCACGTCCACCAGGCGGGCGAGCTCCTTGCCGAAAAACCCAAGGCGACTCGCCACGCGAACAGCCACGTCGTTAGCGGTACTTCGTTCCGTGTCGATTACGATATCCGCATGATTGCCCAGATCCTCGACGTGCCGCTCGGTGCGGTTTCTCCTGACCTGCTCGTATGAAGAGAGTTCTCGGACGGCACCGCTCCGGCGGGCGTATCGTTCGCTGAGTCGGGTAAGTGAAGCAGTAAGGTGGACATGAACAACTCTGGCTCCAAACGCATCGCGTATTGCGTCGATCTGCTCTTTGATTCGCGCTGAGTCGATCACCAAGACCGCGGTTTCAGGCAGAAGAGAAGAACTCCGCGCGACCGCCTCAGCTACCCAACAACCGTCGGTCTCGCGATCGAGTCTGTCGCCCGCCCTTTGGAGAGAACCCCGCTCTGGCCGAGTTCCGAGAGCCGTAGCAATAAGATCGCGGGTCTTAAAAAGGTGACAATTGAAGCGACCGTTCAATATCTTCGCGAGCGTAGTCTTGCCGGATGCCACCGGCCCTGACAGAACGATTACGCGACTGGGCATGGAGGCGTCATTCGAATTAGGTAGGTTTCAGTAGCAACGCTTGCTGTACGGGGTGAGGCGCAGTTGCGCCCGGAAGGTCGTAAACGGTGGCTTGAACGCCGGTGGCGCATAGGCTACTAGAAACGAGATCCTCAATGATCTCCCATGAACCGCCAGCTTGCCCGGCACCGATGCGGGGCATGTGTGCGCTCATTCCATGTTCGCGCGCGTAGCTCGAAACCTGCTCAAGGCAGCGACGCAGGGCCGAGTACCGGATGCGCGGTTTTTGAGAAGTCCCATAACCTTTCTGGGCGACCATACTGGCCACGGACACCTCGTCGTTAATGGGCGCGATGCGGACGGTGCCAAGTGTGAGCTTTCCTTGTGTGGTCGCCCAGGTTCGAAAGTCCTCTTGGATTTTAGGATGTACACGCCGAAGCTGAGTGGCAAACCCGCTTCCCCCCCAGTTAGGGGTCGCGTCATTTACGACATGCACAAGCAACTTGCGACCGCGGCCTCGCGGCGTTAGGGCATCGCCACGAACATAAGTGATCTCAGGAAAACTCGGTCTGACCGCTTTGGTGGGAGTTGCGATGCCCACTACGCGTGGCGTTGGATAGCCTGGATAAGGAGGTACCCCGACGCATTCGATGTGAAGTGATTCGCGTCCCCAGCGCTCATCCCCCTTCGCGGTATACCCGATCGCCGTGCACTGGCTCGCGAGTGATGGGGCTGGAAGGGTTTTCCCACCAGGAACTGAGTGCGACCAGTTGCGCGATCCTATAAGGTAATCAGTGCGGTATCTCGCTTGCCCGGAAATGGTGACGGGCGAAGCGCAAAAGGCACTTGCGGCTTGCTCGGTGACCTGAATGAGTCTTATCACCGCAGCCTCAGTCGACACGAGATAACGCTCGCGGACCTCAAGTGCGGCGTCAATCGTTAACCGATTGGCAATAGAATGCGGCAGACTCCCCAGTGGGATTAGGAACTCGGCCGCGGCGATATTGCAAAGTGCCTCTAGCTGCCATTCATCCCCTTGCGGTTCGAGGTGAATAGCGCGATTTCGAATTTGTTGAGCACAGTCGGGAAAAAGTGTGTGAGCGATTTCGTGAGCAACAGAATAACGTAGTCTCGCGTGCGCACGGTTGGGGTTAAATTCAATCCTAAGTTGCGAGCGGCTCATTGGTACTGTGCGCGCGTCCTGTATGTCCGCGCGCGGCACGGTCTCCAGGTGAAGCAGATCAGCCAGCACGAAAGGATCAAATGGGGGCCCTGTCCACCCTTGGTCGATGGCTTCAACCACGATCTCTCTCGCGCGCGAGGTTACGGCCTCGACCGGGTCCAAGGCGCCAGCGAAGCGTTTCACCGATTCATTTGTCCAATTTATTTCACGCATCAAGGTGCTGACTTTCTCGGCAGTTCAGTATGGTGGTGCGCCTTATCGTTGGCGATCGACGTCACAGCGCAGCAGCTTCTCGAGGCCAGGTACGCTCGGAGCAGGGCACGAAAGACGCGGCCGTGGTTTGGTATCTTGAGGTGGAGCAGCTCGTGGACGACAACCTCAGCGCGGAACTGGGCGGGCTGACGCAGCAGTTCGCGGTTGAAGCTGACCCTGCCGGCGGACGAACAGCTTGCCCATTTGCGCATCATCGGAACAATCCGCAACGTCCGCGGCTCGACCTTGAGCCGCCGCGCCCAAGCGTGGACCTCCGCTTTGAACAGGTCCGCGGGCACAGCCTCCTCAAGGGGTTGCCAGTTACTTGTCATGATTCCCGCCGCCTCAGCATCGCGAGCACGCGCTCGACGAATCCCGTCACGTCTTCCACCTTCGCTTTGATCAGCGCCTTGTAAAGCGACGTCCGAACCTCGCGCTCCTGTTCCGGAGCTGTGCGCCAGTGCGGATAGCGCCCGAAGGCTGCAGCACCCGCTCGCGCCACTTCTTCTGCCTCGGCCACACCATCGCGCTTGAGCAGCCAGAAAATTGTGAAGGCTTCGCTCGGGAGATCGCTTCGCTCGCGCGTCTGTTCCGCCTCGGCGCATTCTTTTACGAGCTTGGTAAGCGCGTCCAGCGCCTCCTGGGTTGTTGTCTGCCGTTCCTCAAAATTGAGGGCGACCTGTGCCGCGCGCTCGCCGATCGGAATCAGATGCGGCGCTTTGGCGCCCTCCTGCTCGACCAGGTCGTGGATAGCTTTCACGAGATTGAAGATCTTGACGGTTTCGGGCCGATCGTCGCCGGCAATTTTTTCGAGCGCTTCCACGTTCAGCTCGACGGTTTTATCCAAAGATTCGATACCGCCGCCCTTCGTATGCTCCTGGACCAGCGCAGCCGTCTTGCGAAGGAAACTTCGATCCACCGGCACGCCCGGTTCGTAGGCGTTTCGAAGTATTCGGTAGATGTCAGTGAGTCGTTCGTAATCCGCGAGGAAGTCTCGAAGAAACGGGTCTGGCGACAGGATTTCGTATAGTTCCTGCAACTCCCGATAGTACCCGTAAAAGGCATGGCGTATCTCGCGATCGCGGAAATGTTCCAGCAACGCCTCGACTGCCTTGTCGCCGGTATCGCCGGCGGCGATTGGCAGGTAGTCGCGCCTGGCCTCCGCCATCAACTCCTCGAAACGGCGCTTGAGTACATCCAGACCTTCGACTACGCCGGCAACATCTTCGGAGTCGAAGGCAAGCGCCTTTTCAAGTTTGTCGAAGATGCCGACGAAGTCGAGGACGAACCCCGCCGTCTTGCGCCGTCCCTGATTGTCTTCATACGGGCGGTTGACGCGCGCGATCGCCTGCAAGAGCACATGGTCGCGCATCGGTTTGTCGAGATACATGCAATACAGGATCGGCGCATCGAAGCCTGTCAGCAGCTTTTCAGTGACGATCAGGATTTTCGGCACGCCATCGGGCTTGTTAAATGCTTCGCGTACACGCTTCTCCTCGTCTTCTGACAGGTCGAACTGCTTCAGCTCCTTGCGATCATGAGCGCCCACGCTGATGACGACCTGAGAGTAGTCGGCCGGCAGATGCTTATCGAGCGCGGCCTTGTACATCGCGCATCCTTCCCGATCCGGCGCAACGACCAGGGCCTTATAACCCATCGGTTCCACGGTTTCGCGAAAATGGCGTGCGATGAATCCCGCGACCTCTTCGACGCGCTCGCGGTTCTTGAGCATGTTCTTGAGGGTTACCGCCCGGTCCAGAACCCGGTTCAGTTCTTCCACGTCGCTGACGCCCTCAAGCTCGCTCAGGTTAAGGAACTCCCGCTCCAAAGTTTCGCGATCCGGTAGCAGCTCGTTCGGCGCGAGCTGGTAGTGCAGCGGCACCGTCGTACCGTCCTGGATCGATTCGCGGATCGAGTATTTGTCGAGGTAACCCTTAGGGTCGTCCGCGCCGAACACCTTGAAGGTGCCTTTTCCGTGCGCCGTCCGATCGATAGGCGTGCCGGTGAAGCCGATATAGGTGGCATTGGGCAGCGCGCCCATTAGGTAGTTCCCGAGGTCTCCGCCGGTCGTTCGATGGGCCTCATCGACCAGCACGAAAATATTCGCGCGCTCATTGATGCGCGCAGGAACATCGTCGAACTTGTGGATCGTCGAAACTATCAGTCCGCGCCGGTCGGACCGAAGCAGTTCAGCCAGATGCCGCTTCGTCTGTGTCACCTCGACGTTGCTGAAGCCGACCTCGCGGAGGTTGGCGAAAAGCTGCGCTTCAAGCTCGTTGCGATCGACCAGCATCAAGACGGTCGGGTTCTCGAAGGCCGGATCTTCGATCAGGCGGCGCGCGACCGTTATCATCGTGTAGGTCTTGCCCGAGCCCTGTGTGTGCCAGATGAGACCGCGCCTGCGCTCCGGGTCGAGCGCGCGCCGGATCACCCGCTCTTCGGCCCGCATCTGATGCGGCCGAAGCACTACTTTCGAAAGCTGGTCGTCCTTGCGCGTGAACAGGATGAACTCGGTCAGCACCCGCAAAATTCGACGCGGGGCGATGAAGGCCTTTACCAGAGTCTCGAAATCGCCGGACGCTTCGTCACGCCAGTCGTAAAGGTCCTTGCGAGAGAGCCGCCAGGTCGCGCCGTAAGAAAATCCCACGATATGCGTGAGGCCGAACAGTTGCTCAACGGCCATTAACTCGGGCGCTTCCCGATGGTACCGCGCAACCTGATCGTGCGCCTTCTGGATACCCTCCTTTTCCTTCGCAGCCTTGGTTTCGATATCGAGCACCGGCACGCCGTTGACGAAGAAGACGATGTCGCCGCGAATCTCATAGGTCCCGTTGGTGAAAGTCAGCTCGTCGGTAACGTGGAACTCGTTTTCCTCGACGTTGACGGGATCGAGGAGGCGGACGTTGCGCTCGCGTTTTTCTTCTTCGACAAAAACCGTCTTGAGGCCCTTTAGATACTCCCAAGCCTGGAGATTGCCCTGCACATTGGGCGGCACTCGCACAAGCGCTTTCGCGATCTGTTCCGCGCGGGTCATGTCCACGAACGCGGGGTTAAGCCGTTGAAGCTGGCGAATCAGAACATCGTGCAGGACGACCCCCGTTTCGCCGCGGCGCATCCGGACCGCATCGTCCGGCGAGAGGTACTTCCAGCCCGCTTCGACTGCGTAGCGGATGAGCGGGTTTTGGACCGCGCTTCTTTCAGCCCCGGGCGCCATCGCGTTTCAAGCG
>Ga0209061_1005688_pt1 | contig 10682 bp, 7 predicted proteins | sample Coa_R1_10_FD_187157 | JGI IMG/M metagenome (GOLD analysis project Ga0209061, IMG submission 187157) | Surface soil microbial communities from Centralia Pennsylvania, which are recovering from an underground coalmine fire - Coalmine... | ecosystem: Environmental > Terrestrial > Soil > Unclassified... | reverse complement strand
CAGCTGAACTCATACGTATAGCTTCAGGCATCTCTAAGGGTAACCCAGCGCTCTACGTGGCGGGAATAGTAGCATACACATTCATACTAATCTACTTCGCCGGGAAAAGAATGAGGTGGAGGGAAGCCTGAACAACCTCATAAGCCATATAAGAGAACACAAAATACGGCTGATACTTGTAAGCAAACCGGGATACACACGCCAATTAAAAGCTAAAAAATTTTCCGTTTAATTAAAGCGGGGTTTAAGCCATCAGTAGATTCATCTTTCTTGCTAGTTCTTGTAGTCGCCTTATCCTCTTCTCTGTGCTTGGGTGGGTTGAGAACAGGTCTCCTAGGCCTCCTCTGAATGGGTTGGCTATCCACATTGATGAGGTGGTGGGGGAAACGTTGAGGGGTGCGCCCCGCCTAATGTATTCATCGATTTTTCTTAGGGCGGATATGAGCCAGTCGGGTCGACCCGTGAGCTTCGCACCCTCCTCATCCGCGTAGAACTCCCTGCTTCTCGATATTGCTAGCTGAACCATGGAGGCAGCTATGGGTGCGAGGAGCACCGTGAATAAGCCGAGTCCACCGCCACCATCCCTCCTACCCCCACCAAACATGAGCGAGAAGAAGAGGATATCAACCATGTAGGTTATCGCGGTTGCAACGGTCGCGGCGGCCGTGGATAGAGCCATGTCTTGGTGGACGATGTGCCCCACCTCGTGGCCGAGCACGGCCCTCAACTCATCCCTATCCATTATCCTAAGCAACCCGCTTGTGACCACAACATACGAGTTTTTCTTACCCCTACCCGTGGCGAATGCGTTGGGTTGTGGCTGGTTGACTATGCCAAGTCTGGGTGTGGGTATACCAGCCTGCTGTGACACCTCTTCTAGAAGCGAGTATAAGGCGGGGTACTCCGATGGTTCAACGAGTTTAACGTGTGATATTCTAAGAAGCATCTGGGGACCCCAATAATAGGACACGAAATTCATGACGAGAGATATCCCAAGCATGAAGAATAGGATACCGATGGGTGGTACACCCAGCGCATAGCTCACAACGTAACCAACCGCGAGTAGGAATAGTGTCAGCACTGTGAACAGCAACACGTAGCGGATCTGAGACGAGAAACCCATAATTAGATTCCCACCCAACACAGATTTAAACGTTAGATAACGCCTACACCGAAAAAGTGTATGGGTAGAAATCTGCCGCCTGGGAAGCTAACCCTGAACAGGGTGAAGAAGATGGCGTTAAGAATAAGGTAAACCACAGCTGCGAGTATGGCTATCCCGAAGGCGCCAAGCCAACCAGTGTTGAAAACAGCCTTATACACACCTATCCAGGCTAGGAACGCCAGGATGAATGCGACGGCCAAAGCCAAGGCGTGCACCCCGATGGCTCCAAGTATGAACGAGACCACGGCATAAACCAAGAAGTAGACGATTGGGCCCACAAGTGTCGCTATCATCGCCCCACCCATCGTCGACTTGCCCGCCTTAACCACCTTTGAGGCGAAGTAAACCGGTAGGGAGACAACAATCCAGAGTATGATTGCACCCAACAGGAACACTATCAGCCCAAGCGTCCCACTCACAGCTAATTGCCCAAACATAACGCATAAACCCCACCAAACAAAATTAACCTTTCGGAAAATGGGTGTACCCAAGGCATTAGGGCTAATTAGTGAATATGAATAGTGGTTTTTACCTGTGGGGGTATAGAGAAGTGGGGGCTTCATCCGTGGGTAATTGGGGCAGGTTCACCGAGATAATCCCACACCCTTTGGATCCAGACCCAGACGTGGATATCTACTAGCAACATTCCCGCCAAGCACACCCAAAAGTCGTACACCCGAAGGACTTCTGATCCGTTATCATTAACGCTGCCAAAAGGTACACGCCATCTAGATTTTAGAGTCGTGGAGGCTCGCCGCCTCGCTCTATATACTTGGCTAGAACCGTAATAAGGGATTTTGGATTTTTTAAAAAGATCCCCACAGCCGTGCAGGGTGGTTAAAAACTCGTATTCTGCACACCTACACCCCTAATAGCGGATTTCGACATCAGTGGAAGGGTAAGCCTGTAGTCTGCTCTATCACCACCTATAGTGGGTTTTAAGTTGGCTGGTTCGGGTTCGCCCCGGTCACTGCTCGTTCAACCTGGGGGGTCCCGCTGACACGTAGTGCTAGGTACAATTCGAAAACGTACACTCCGAGCCACGCTATTGACCCACCAGAGGCCACGAGGCCCACCGTTGGGATGATTAGCAGTGGGAGGAGGCGTGGCCTAGGCCACGCAGCCATTAAGAGGCCACCCAACACGAAGCACACTGAGGACACAATCCACGCGATACGGAGAAAGACGGGCGACCCAGCGTGGAACACAGTGAACGCGCCTAGGCCAACTGAGACCGCCAAAGATAGCACAACAGCCACGAATCCCAGTGCGCAGCTACCAGTCCACCGGGGAGGCCCACTCATGAGCTGGGTCGCCTCCCCAATGAGTGGGCTGCGCCTACCTTCATCCCAACGCGTAAGCACGCCGAGCAGTGCTAGGATGAATGGTAGCTCACCCCAGGGGAAGACGTCTAGCACTGAAAGGCCTAGCGCGGCCACAAGCATGGCAACACCCAAGCTCAGCCTAAACCTATTCATCCACACAACCATAGCACCCAAACCCAAAAACAACGCTGCAGCAACCGCCATGAGCGCGAAAACGAGCGCCACGCGGGTCGGACCTCCCTGTTGGAGCTCCTCGGAAATCATACCAGGCCAAAAAGCCCCCATCAAACCCAGCGTGGCGAAAATCGTGGCCAAACCCAGCTTCCCAGAAGTATTCATAGCTCCCCCACCACCCCAAGAATCTACCCCATATTAATAGTTACACAAAGGTGATATATATCGGAAAGGGTTTTTGTTGATGGAGATTCAAGGAAGATTCTATTACCATGATTATTATGCTTAAAGGGGTATCAAGGTTTATTACCCTAACTGATCCGCTCATATTGAAGATGCGCATCTATCTAGTCTTTAGGCTTTCTTCTGACTTCCTCCCCGCCCTAGAGGTCGAGGCTTTCTTGTAGAGGCGAATCGAGGCATACATGAACCGAAGTTTCCTTGATTGTTGAAGAATCGCGGCGGCACCTTTGAGCAATATCCGCCTCCCTTCTTCAAAGACCTAGTATACGACTAATTCGTAACTCACCTGTCGTATTCTAGTGGTTTTGCACTCATTTTCGAGTGTATACTACTCATACGTAACTTGTCTCGAATGCAAATATTTTTCCTTGCTAGCAAAATGCTCTATATGAGTTCTCTATTTAGAATCACCTTTTATGCTTTTAACTAGCTATGCTGATGTCTTCAACTCTTATGAAAAGATTCCTTCAGCCCCCCTTCTAGTGGGTATCTTATGAAGATCATGAAAAGAAGCGAAGGGTAACCAGAAGAGTGGCTACAAAACCCTCATGAGACTTTTCTACAATCCTTCTTTTGAAGGAGAATTATTGAGTGTAGTAGTGAATAACCTTAGTGGGTCTCACCAACAGCCGAGAAAATCAAAAGGGTGGGTTGGGTTGTGGTCTCGACGCTCCGCGCTTTACCTGCGGTTCTGATGGTGTTGGGGGTCTCCTTGTTTGCACATGGTTTTCGTGGTGTGTGGAATGTGTGAGGTGGCTAGGCACCACGTTCCCCTAAAATGGTTTCCGAGGCTGGTTGTATCGAGGCTTTTGTTAATACTCACTTAAATTCTAGTGTCATTGCGGGGTGTTTATCTGACTGAGTCTCTCTGTGATTCTTAGGAGTTCAGCTGTGCTCCACACTTGGGCTACGCAGCCTCTTGGGGTGTGGGGTGGTTCCCCGTCGAAAACCTCGTTTATAATGTAGTTTTTGGTGTTGGCGAGTGTGAGGAGTGGTGAAATCACGTAGCGTACGGATTCGACGCCTGGTTTGTCATAGTTTAGGCAGCCATCGATGTAGGCGCCGAGGAGCCAAGGCCAAACGGTGCCGTTGTGGTATGCCGCATCCCTTGAGGCACGGTCACCCTCATACCTCGACCTGTAGGATGGGTGGCCAGGGTTGAGCGTCCTCAGGCCGTAGGGTGTTAGAAGCTCTCTACGTGTTAATTCGAGTACACGTCTGGCTGTTTCCCCGTCCACCAAGTCGTCGTGCAGTGATAGTGCGAACAGCATATTGGGCCTAATTTCACGGGGATCTGAGGGTTGGAAGTCGGCTTTTAGGGTGTCGTATAAGCCGAATTCTGAGGGGAAACGCTTGTTAAAGGATGATTTGAACTCTGAGACCTCCTTTTCTAGTTGCTCAAGCTCTGAGGGGGTAGTGGCTGTTGACTTGAGGAGTTTGAGTAGGAGAAGCCAGAGCGCGTTCACCTCCACCGCGAAGCCGTTGCGGGGGGTATAGTGCACACCCTCGTAGTAGGCGTCCATCCATGTTGCCCCCTTGGCTTCATGGTAGACTAAGCCATCAACCACCTTGACCCCAAACATCGAGCCGTTTTTGTAGCCTTCGAACACCTCCTCGAGCTTTCCACGGTACTTTAAAGCAAAGCGGTTTGACGAGGTTTGCCCGCATATGGCATACACAGCGTACGCTGCCCACAGCGATGTGTCAACCGAGTTGTAGAATGGTTTACCCGCCTCATCGAAGCCTGTTGGTAGGAACCCCTCCCTTATCGAGTTGAAGTACCTCTCAAAGATCGCATCGACAAGTTGAATGTCACCCGTAGACCTGTAGAGTGTTGGAAGCACTATCATTGTGTCACGGCACCAATCCCAAAACCAGTAGTAGCCCGCCACGATAAGTGGATGGGGGTTAAACGCCAAGTATGTTGAAAGTGGTGTCTCCCCCAGTTTGTATTCGACCCTCCGCGCAGGCTCCACCCACGATTCAAACACCACATGTCTGCCTTTACCAGTAAAGACACCTGGGCTGTAGAGGTCCTCAACGGGGTTACCTCCCCTCGCCGCCTCCTCTTCATATAGGAAACCGTAATACCAGTAGGGCTCATGTTTGTAATCTCCCCCATCCAGCCTCATCACTAGGCTAAGAGGCCAAGGCTCACACTTGATAACCACACGCTCAAGCCCCATAGGGTTCACACTATAGGAAGTGGTGTTGGCTTTGATCACATCGTGGTGGTTGCGGAAGCTAATAAGCGGCCTTATCTCAAGGCTGAACTCGCCCTCCGAGGAGTACTCTATTCTGAAGGATTCCTCCAACCTGTTAAAATAGAAGCGTTTGATTAGGATGTTTGAGCCTAGTTTATACGCCCACCACACACCCCTCTTATCGCCTCCGAAACTCAGCATATGGGTTAAGCCGTCTGGGTGGTAGACATCCCTGTATCTATGGGTTGACAGATAGTAGGATTCATCTGCTTGAAATGAAACCCTCTCTTCGAGTGTGTTAACAAGCTGAACCCTCACACCCCCGGTGCTCGAAGCGGAGGTAAGTAGGGAGTGGTAAGAGCGCGTGTTTATACACCCCATTGTGGAAGACGCGTAGCCACCAAACGCGTTGGTGAGCAACCACTCGTCACCCACCCCATTAATCGATTTAATCATAGGCGTACACCATACAATTGTGGATTACGGCTTGACTTTTGTCTCCACTATTAGTAGGGCGATGAGTTCCACTGTGGAGGCGATGCACAGGTAGGCCACACGTGTCAGGGGTGGCGCCCCGAGTAGTGCGCCCGCGTAGTAGAATCCCACGGGGATGCCCAGCACTATTATGTTGAGGATTGTGAAGAGGATGCTCGTGAGTGTGCCCGCAACACCCATGCTCATTTTGTTTATCGAGTAGTTAAAGTACACCGTGGTCAAAAGCACTGATGCGGCGAGCGGCAACCCCAGTGAGTACACGGCTGCGAAGACGGAGACGCTGTGGAGTGGTAGGTAGGCGGCGTAGGCCATTACGGAGCCGAGACCGAAGAACACTATTAGCGTTGTGAGCATCTTGCTTAGCACATTCATAGAGTTCTTCACTGGGAGTATCTTGAAGTACGAGTAACCCCTGAGCTCACTCAAGTAGAGCACGTAGGGCATATAGGATATGGCGAACACGAAGGGCACGATGTCTTGGAGGTATACGAAGTCAAACCCAATCCTACTCACCGCACCACCAAAGTAGAGGTCGTACACCAGTATTGTGACGAACACGAGTGGGGTTACGAAGAATCCTATGAGTCTGGGGGACCTTACAACCTGTCTTAGGTCGGTGACAACTATGGATGCGAGCTGTGAGCGAACCTTTATCTTGAATCTACCAACCCTCTGAGGCGTGGACACGAGTGGTGAGAGTAGAAGTGTTGATGCGGATAGAAACGACTTGTAACCCACCACCCCAATTATTAATGTGTATATGAGTGCTAAGTAGAGGGCGCTCGGGTTACCGGCTGAGACCCCTACTAGGTTGAGGATGGGTGTATAAATCATGGTGGGGCTTGTGGCCACCACTTTAAGGTTGGCCACATAACCTGTGAGCACCCAGACGAATATGGCTGGGACAACCACAACCATTCTCAGCACGGAGCCAAACCTGCTTGTCGTGTTAAACCTTCTGAATGTTCGCATGAGTAGAAGTATGGCGAGCATTGCGATGCTTAGGGAGGAGACGCCTCCCAGCACTGATGAGAGAGTAAATAGGGGGCCGACCAAGATTCCTCCTAGGATGAGCACCGAGAAGGCAACGGCGAGTGGTGCGTCTATGGTTTTGAGTATGGCCCGCGCCGAGAGCCTCTCGATCTGGACCTTAGTCATCGGTAGAGTGTCCAGCATCTCCCTTATCTGCCCACCCGCCGATGCTCCATAGGAGAGCTGTAGGGTGGGTAGGAACACGAGTAGGAACACCCATATGAAGGCCTCGATGGGGAAGATGAGTCTACCATCCGCACTCATCGTGAGGGTGGCGAACATTATTAGCACGAATATGAAGCCATAGACACCCGTCACAACATATTTTGAACGCAGACCGTTGCGTATGAGCCTGTTCACCTGCGCCGTTGGAAGCCCGGTAAGGCGTGAGGCAACATAGCTCTGGAAAACAATTTCTTTATATAGGCTGTCCACAAGCGCTCTGCGCCTCACTGGTTTAACCAAACGCACCACTCCTACTCTATCTAAAGCGAACCACGCCAATTAGGTATCAGTGCACGCCTCAATTAAGGATTTTGACAAGCACAATCTAATCTAATTTTAGCCTAGGCCTTTTAATGCCTCAGCAACATCCTTCTCGAGCTGGGTGGCCTTCAAGAGGATTTCCTCGAGGTTGGAACCATGGATCCGCTGCTTCAACTCATCCACAGTGCCCTCATCGATCATTCTACCCTGGTGTATTATACCCACACGTGTACATATCTTCTCCGCGACCTCCATTATATGTGTCGAGAACAGCACAGCCCCACCCTTCTCAACGTGTTTGAGGAGTATGTCTTTGAAGATCGCTACAGCCCTAACATCCAAGCCGTTGAACGGCTCATCGAGTATGAGGAGCCCCGGGCTATGGAGGAGAGCCGCCACCACCGCGACCTTCTGCTTGTTACCCAGCGAGAGGGCCGCGATGGGTGTCTCCATATAGGTTTGGAGGTCGAACGCCTCAATCAACGCCCTTATCCGATCCACATCCCTGACACCCCTCACTGAGGCCACGAACTCAAAGAACTCGTTCGGCGTCAGCGAGTCGAAGAGCACGGGGTTCTCGAGCACCGCCCCAATCCTTGACTTAACATAGACTGGGTCATCCTTGGCCCGCCTACCATACACCAAAGCCGAGCCGGAGCTCGGCTCAACCAAACCCAGTATCGCCTTAATAGTCGAGGTCTTGCCAGCACCGTTGGGGCCGAGTAGACCGTAGACCTCACCCGGATGGAGACGGAAGGATAGGCCGTCAACCGCAACCTTAGCCCCATATTTAACAACTAGGGCATCGACAACTAATGGGTCATCCACTGTAAACGACCTATATGTGGTACCACAAACCCATAAATTAGCTTATACAACACTACAAAAAAGAGATGGTTGTCGGTGTACGCTACTCTAGCACCTTTTCTGGTTTGATTTTAAGGATAACCCGCTTCTCCTTGGGATTATGCCAGGGGTACTTGTCTTGACCCAAGTACTTTTTGGCGAGTTTATCTATGTGTTCATCTGCACCTTTCTCCGAGACCTCGACAACCCGGCCCTTGACAACAACCTTGTCGTAGGGATTCGACCAGTCGACCACGGCAACCGAGACCTTAGGGTTGGTTTTAACATTTCTAGTCTTGGCTCTAATATCCGTTGTGTTCACAAGGAGGTGTTCACCGTCGTGGTCAATCCAAACCGGTGTGACGGTGGGGTATCCATCCCTGCTCACGGTGGCGATGAAGGCGAAGTTTTTAGCCTCAACGAGTTTGGATAATTTCTGATTCAACATCAAAACCAACTCTCCAGCCCACAATATAACGCTTACGTCCAACCAAAGGATGGGGTCCGGATTATGGGGTGGAGGGGTGAAGTAGCCAAGTGTGTAGCTGCGTTACCCAGACACAATAATGCATCTAGCCCTTTTGTAAACGGAGCTCTCCCCCCAATCGGTCGACTACACCTACCCAATCAGAGCGCTGTACGCACACCAGCCACTAGCCAGACTTTAGAATTGCATCATTCTGCAACACTTAGCAAAAACAATTCCACACTCTACCCATAAGAGTAATCGTGCTCAGAAACCCATTAGTGCTCATTGCACATTGCTTGGGCTTGCTTATCCTACACACGCTGGGCGGTTACCCAAGTATAGTTGAACCGTGCGCACAAGTTCAGCGTGGCTCCACGTGAGAGGTGCGACCGATGTGGGTTTACCGCTCGCTAAGTCGAACTGCTCGGGTAGTACGCCCGTGCTGAGAGCATGTTCGGAGCACCACTCTATTAGGCGCATGGCCTCCAACCTATCCTGCGCTGAGCCGCACAGGATCTTGTACTGTGCGACCCAGAGTGTGGTTATCACCCAGGGGTTACCGGGGCCAGTCTTCGTTGTGCGCATGTACCAGTCATCCTCATATCTAGCGAACCCACCCATCCCAGTTGCGAGCTTTGAGATCACGGCCTCAGCTGATTTCTTCGCCACCGGGGAGTAGACGTCAACCATACCAAGTAGTATTGGGGCGAGCATGGCTGAGTCCACGGTTAAGTCGGGTTTGAGCTGCCCATCATCCAGGTATAGCCTCCTCACGAATCTCCCATCGTACACCATTCTTTCTAAGGCTGCTTTGGAGAGTGCTACAGCCGCATCTGAGCACTCTTGGGCGTACTCCGCGTCGCCCACCTCCTGTGCGAGCCTTGAGGTCAGTTTTAGCGCTGCGTTCACGGCGGCGACCGTGTGTATGTGCACGCCGAACCTCTCCTCCCACAAATCATAGGAGGGCCTGGGGAGGCCCCTATCCATGAAGCGCATAAGGAAGCCAGAAGCGGGTTTGACCATGTGGTGGTAGTGGCGAGCTATCCTTTCTATATCACCATATGTGAAGTAGTGTTCACATAGACACCACACCATCAGAGCCGTCTCATCCTCCTGGATGGGTAGGTATCCTTCATACTTGGAGACCCAGGGATGCCAGCTACTAGCAAGGGTCCCATTCGAGTTATACTTCTGCAGGAAGTAACCATCCTGCTCCATAACCTTTGAGGCGAACTCGAACAAGCGCAGCGAGTATTCAGGGTAGCCAGCCATATCCATCGCGTTCGCGATGAAGGCGGCATCCCTAGGCCAAACATAGTTGTAGGTGTCGTGTGACACCCGCTCAATGCTGTAGTCCGTGCTCGCAACTATCGAACCATTCCTACCACACTGTGAGGAGATAACCGTCAGACTCCTCCTGTAGAGGCGCAGCACACTCGGCGGAAGATTCGGTGAGCCAACCCTCGAGAGCCACTTTGACCAGTATGACCTTATAAACGAGAGATCAGATTCAGCCTTACTGGGCACAAGCTCCCTAGCCTTGGATGTAACCCGCTCCACAGATTTACCAGCGAGGAGCCAGTAGTAGAGTTTCGCCGTAGAGTTGGGCTCAACATCCAAGCCAATAGATATTACAGAGTCAACGAACCCCTGCTCAATCGGGTTACCCGAAAGGGAACAATCCTCAGCGTCGAGGTAGGTGCCCCGAATGATATTCCCCTCCACGTCTGAGGTTTTTTTACCCACGGCGTACTGGTCGAACCCCCTCCCCGACTCGTCCACAAGCTTCGCGAGCACACACCTCAGACCCTTATAGTGCACGATCGCGTGGTGTTGGGGGTCAAACACACCCGTATCACCCACATCGTTATCAAAGAGTGAAAAGTTGTGGTGCATGAAAACCCTAATATCCTGTTTCGCATTCGAGTAATTCTTGAGCGAAAGTATCCGTGTTAATAGGGGTTCGTGGTCGTCCACGAAGTCCGTGAAGGTTATCTCAAAGGGTTCGAGGATGAGTTTCGTCTGACCTATCATTAGGTCATCCAGGTAGCCCATATCACACTCGCATGAGTCCACCCATGTGAATTTCCCAGCGTGGCAAAAACCGATCCTATTAGTGTTACCCGAGGTCTGATTCTCTTGGCCCACGTATGGGTAGTAGAAGCAAACTATCTGCCCATGTGAGTCGAAGTTGACCTCGAGCTCACCGTTCCCAAGGCTAAGCCAACGCATAGAGTATACAG
>Ga0209061_1005687_pt1 | contig 10683 bp, 14 predicted proteins | sample Coa_R1_10_FD_187157 | JGI IMG/M metagenome (GOLD analysis project Ga0209061, IMG submission 187157) | Surface soil microbial communities from Centralia Pennsylvania, which are recovering from an underground coalmine fire - Coalmine... | ecosystem: Environmental > Terrestrial > Soil >... | reverse complement strand
CCTGGCCGACGTGCCGTCGAACTCGCTGCTGCTGTCCGCCAGCCGCGGCGAGACCTGGGAGGACGCGGTGGCCCGCCGCGCCGGGGTGACCGGCGGCCTCGACGACTCCGCGGCGGCGCGGCGGCTGGCCGACGCCGGCGTGACCGTCATCCGCGGCACCGGGCGGGTGGCGGCGCCCGGCGTGGTCGAGGTGATGCCGGCGGCCGGGGCGGAGGCGCCGGAGCCGCTGCGCTACGCGGACCTGGTGATCGCCACCGGCTGCGAGCCGGTTGCGCCGCCGATCGAGGGCCTGGCCGACGTGCCGGCCTGGACCACCGCCGAGGGCTTGTGCTCGCCGGACCTGCCGCGCCGCCTGATCGTGCTCGGCGGCGGGCCCGCCGGATGTGAGCTGGCCCAGATCTACGCGGCGTTCGGCTCGCAGGTGACGCTGGTGGAGGCCGAGCCCGGCCTGCTGCCCGGCGAGCCGGCCTTCGCCGGCGAGATCCTCGCCGCGGCGCTGCGCCGGGCCGGCGCCGAGATCTGCCTCGGCTCCCCCGCCGCCAAGGCCGAACGCGCCACCGCGGGCCTCACGCTCGCGCTGGAGGACGGCACCCGGATCGACGCCGACCGGCTGCTGCTGGCCTCGGGCCGCAGGCCCCGGCTGTCCGGCCTCGGCCTCGACGCGATCGGCATCACGGTCACGCCGGGCACGGCGCTGCCCGTGACCGCCGCCTGCCGGGTCACCGGCACCGTCCCGGCGGCCGGGCGGGTGTGGGCCGCCGGCGACGTCACCGGCGTCACCCACAGCCACGCCGGCCGCTACCAGGCCGAGGTGGTCGCCGCCAACATCCTCGGCGCGCGGCGCGAGGCCGACTACAGCGCGATCCCGCGCTGCGTGTTCACCACCCCGTCGGTCTTCGCCGTCGGGGCGGTGCCGCGGGCCGGGCTCGCGGTGGCCGGGACAGACCTGGCCGGCACGGCGCGGGGGCGGCTGGGCGGCGGCGAGCCCGGGCGGGTGGAGCTGTACGCTGACCGCGAGTCCGGCGTGCTGGCCGGGGCGGTCGCGGTGGGGCCGGACGCGGCGGACTGGATGGCCGAGGTTACCCTCGCGATCAGGGCCAAGGTCGCGCTGTCCGACCTGGCCGAGGTCGTGCATGCGTTTCCCAGCTACGGGGAAGCACTGGAAGCAGCGTTCCGCGAACTGGCCGCGGCCGCGGCCGCGGGCGGCGGGGACGGCAGGGCCGCCGCAGCCGACGCGGGCACCGGGGCCGGCATGGCCGATCAGGAGGTCGGGCTGTTGAGCGAGTTGGACATGGAGACGCCCGAGGGCGATGCCTTCGAGCAGAGCCAGGAAGTCGTCGAGGACGGGGACGAGGACGGCGCCGCCCAGCCGCGCTCCATCCCGTTCGACGCGGACGAGGCGGACGCGGCCGAGCAGGAGCGCGACGTCGGCTTCGACGATGACGACTACCGCTGAGGGTGGCCGTAGGATGGGGCGAGCGCGGACGCGCCCGCGCGCGAGCACCCGGGGAGCCGGCAGTGACAGCACCGTCTGACACGCGGCCGCGCAGCACGCGGCTGCCGCGGCACGAGCGGCGGCGGAAGTTGCTGGACGCGGCGCTGGAGGTGTTCGTGTCCCGCGGGTACCACGCCGCCGCCATGGACGAGATCGCCGAGCGCGCCGGGGTGAGCAAGCCGGTGCTCTACCAGCACTTCCCCGGCAAGCTCGAGCTGTACCTCGCGCTGCTGGACGAGAGCGTGGACACGCTGATCGACACGGTGCGCACCGCGCTGCGCTCGACCACCGACAACAAGCAGCGGGTGGCCGCCACCTTCGGCGCGTACTTCGAGTTCGTCGGGGGCGAGGGCCAGGCGTACCGGCTGGTGTTCGAGTCGGACCTGGGCAACGAGGCCGCCGTCCGCGCCCGGCTCGACCGGGTGCAGCGCGAGTGCGCGGAGATGGTCAGCCAGGTCGTCCGGTCCGACGCGGGCCTCGACGACGACGAGGCGCACCTGCTCAGCGTCGGCATGGTCGGCATGGCCCAGGTCACCGCGAGATACTGGCTGAACGCGCGTGATCACATCCCGCGGGAGGCGGCCGAGCAGGTCGTGGCCAGGCTGGCCTGGCGCGGAATCAGCGGCTGGCCCCGCAGCGAGCACTGAGGAAGCGCCGTGGAAGTCAAGATCGGAATCCAGTCCGTGCCGCGCGAACTGGTGGTGGACACCGACACCGCCCCCGACGAGCTCGAGCGCGCCCTGACCGCCGCGCTGGCCGGGGAGCGGAACTCGGTGTTCGCGGTCTCGGTCGCCAAGGGCGGCAGGATCCTGGTGCCCGCCGACAAGATCGCGTACCTGGAATTCGGCGCGCCGGAGTCGCGCCGGGTGGGGTTCGGCAACATCGTCTGACCGGGCGCCGGGCCCCCGGCTGCCGCGGCGGCGCGCGGGACCGCGGGACATGCCGGCGGTCCCGCGCGGGACCGCCGGCATGTCCTGGTAACCTTCGTTACTGATGATCATTCGGAATCACGTAAGCCCAGGTCGTGTTCACCCCTATGGGTCCGCCGCGGGCGCGAGCCGAGGGCAAGCCCCGCCTGCGGGATGAGATCGGGCGGGCCACGACGAAGGACGGACGACACTGACAACTCACACGTTCAACGAGGACATGGAGCATGCCCCGTGGCCGGCGCCGGCGAGCGCCGGGGGCCAGGCCGAGGCGGTCAAGTTCCGTGACCTCGGCATCAGCGATGCGATCTGCTCCGGCCTGGAGGCGGCCGGCATCGTCACCACCTTCCCCATCCAGGCGCTCAGCCTGCCGCTGGCCCTGCGCGGCCAGGACATCATAGGCCAGGCCCGGACCGGGACCGGCAAGACGCTGGCGTTCGGCATCCCGCTGCTGGAGCGCGCGCAGGCGGCAGAGCCGGCGCGGGCGCCGCGGGCGCTGGTGGTGGTGCCCACCAGGGAACTGGCGATCCAGGTCGCCGACGACCTGCGCGCCGCGGCGGTCAACCTCGCGGTCCGGGTGGTCACCGTCTACGGCGGCCGCGCCTACGAGCCGCAGATCGACGCGCTGGCGGCCGGGGCGGGCATCGTGGTCGGCACCCCGGGCCGGCTGCTCGACCTCGTGCACCGCCGCAACCTCGACCTGAGCGGGGTGCAGGCCCTGGTGCTCGACGAGGCGGACAAGATGCTCGACCTGGGCTTCCTGCCCGACGTGGAGCGGATCATCCGGCTCACCCCCGGGGACCGGCAGACGATGCTGTTCTCTGCCACCATGCCCGCCGACGTGGTCACGCTGGCGCGCCGGCACATGCGGCACCCGACCCACGTGCGGGCCGAGGGCCACGGCGAGCCGGCGCCGGCTCCCGGCACCCGCCAGCACGTGTTCCGGACCCACCAGCTGGACAAGATCGAGGTGCTCGCCCGGGTGCTGCAGGCCAGGGACCGCGGGCTGACGATGGTGTTCTGCCAGACCAAGCGGGCCGCCGACCGGGTGGCGGGCGCGCTGGCCGGCCGCGGCTTCGCGGTGGCCACCGTGCACGGCGACCTGGGCCAGGGGCAGCGCGAGCGGGCGCTGCGGGCGTTCCGCAGCGGCAAGGTGGACGTGCTCACCGCCACCGAGGTCGCCGCGCGGGGACTCGATGTGGACGACGTCACGCACGTGGTCAACTACGAGTGCCCCGACGACGAGAAGATCTACGTGCACCGCATCGGCAGGACGGGCCGCGCCGGGCGGGCCGGGGTCGCGGTCACGTTCGTCGACTGGGCGGACATGCACCGCTGGAAGCTCATCGACGCCGCGCTCGGGCTCGGCATGCCCGAGCCGGCGGAGACGTACTCCACCTCCGAGCACCTGTACGCCGAGCTGGACATCCCGCGCGAGGCGACCGGGACGCTGCCGCGCGCGCTGCGGGCCCGGGCGGGCCTGGAGGCCGAGGCCGTCGAGGACATCGGCGAGACCGGCCGGTTCAAGGCGGCGCGCGGCGGGCGGCGGCGCGGCGGCGCGGCGGGCGGCACGGAGCCCGGCCGCTCCGGCTCCGGCTCCGGTTCCGGGTCCGGGCGGGTCCGCGCCCGCTCCGGCTCCGGGCTTGCCCGCGCCGGCTCCGGGTCCGGGCTGGCCCGCGTCGGCGAGGCCGGGCACGGGAGCCAGCCCGGCGCGGCGGCGGCCGGCCAGGCGGCGCGGACCCGGCGCCGCCGCCGGACCAGGGGCGGCCGCGAGCTGCCGCCGGAGGAGTTGCAGCGCAAGGCCTCCTGAGCCGGCCCCGGCCGCCGTCACCGGCCTGGCGGGGCCGCCGTCACCGGCCGCGGCCGGGGCTGCGTGCGCGGCGGCGGCGGGGCCAGCTCGTAGTGCTCGTCTTCCGGGAACGCGAACAGGTGATCCTCCAGCAGCGCCACGCTGTCGGCGGCGAAGCCGCACGCGCAGCGCCAGGTGGCCTGCGGCCGGGTCGGCTCGCCGTGCTCACCCACCGGCGGGCGCCCCGTCCGCGCGGGCGCGGTCGTCCTGCTCGGCTGTGACCTCGTCCAGCCTGCGCCGCAGGTCGCCCCGTGCCGGGGCGCCGGGCGGCAGGCGGCCTATGGCGTCCTCGAGCCGGCGGCGGTAGTCGCGAAGCTCGTAGGTGGTGAGCTGGGGCAGGGGATGCGGCGGCCGTCTCGGCGGCAGCGGGTCGCTGGCCATCGCGGTGTCCTTCCGTGTCCGGGGAAATCGACATAGCGAGCATGCCCGGGGCCGCCTATGCTGGGAACGCGAACCGGCGTCACCCCGCGAGACAGCGGCGGCGCCCCCTCGGACAGGCTTGGACACGCGATGGCGAATCAGGAGGCGGGCGAGAACCCGCTGACGGTGTTCGGCGCGATGCTGGCGTACTTCCGGCGGCGGGCCGGGATGACGCCGGAGCAGCTGGGCGCGCGGGTGTACCTGTCGGGCTCGCAGATCCGCAAGGTCGAGGCGGGCACCAGGACGCCCACCGAGGACCTGGTCAAGGCGTGCGAGGCCATCGGCGAGCTCGGCTGCAACGGTGTGCTGGCCGAGCTGTTCGAGGTGCTCAGCGACCGCCTCAAGCGCCGCGCCTACCCGGGGTGGTTCGCCGGCTGGCCGGACAAGGAGGCCCAGGCGCGGCGGCTGCGGTCGTTCGAGCTGGTGGTGGTGCCCGGGCTGCTGCAGACCGAGGCGTACGCCCGGGCGATCCTGTCGACCCGGGTCGGCGCCACGAGGGACGAGATCGACGAGGGGGTGGCCGCGCGGATGCGGCGGCAGCGGGTGCTCGACCGCGAGCATCCGCCGGAGCTGTGGTCGATCCTGGACGAGGGCGTGCTGCGCCGCCCGGTCGGCGGCCCGGAGGTGATGCGGGAGCAGCTGGGCCATCTCGCGGGCATGGCGCGCCGCCCGCACGTCGTGGTGCAGGTGATACCGGTTGCCGTAGGCTCGCATCTGGGCCTCAGCGGCGGGGCGTTCGCGATCGCGGACTTCGACGACGCCGCCCCCGTCGCCTACCAGGACACCGCGGTGTCCGGCCAGATCATCGAGGACGCGGCCGAGGCCGCCGCGCTCGCGCACACCTGGGACACGCTGCGGCTGGACGCGCTGCCGCGGGCGGCGTCGCTCGGCCTGATCGAGGAGGCAGCAAGGCAATGGACATGAGGATGCGGTGGCGCAAGTCCAGCTACAGCTCCCCGAACGGGGGTAACTGCGTCGAGGTCGCGGCCGCCGGGCAGGCCGTCGCGGTCCGCGACTCCAGGGACCCGGACGGGCCGCGGCTGGTGATCGGGCGCGCGGCGTGGCAGGCGTTCGCGGCCGCGGTGAAGGGCCGGCCTCGCTGACGGCTGGTCCCGTGCCGGGACCGGCAGGCCGTCCGGCGCGCCGGGGCTCGGTTGTGGCGGTTCCGGTTACCCGGGGACCGTCCGGCGCCGGCTCGTTCACCATGACGAGGTAGGGTTCGCCCCTGTGAGCACACCGGCCTCCATCGACCTGCCCGGCGGGGTGCGGCGCATCACGATCCGCACCGGGCGCGGGCGTTTCGCGGCGCTGGAGGCGCTGCCGGCCTCCGGGGTGTGCGAGCGGGAGGCCGCCTTGCTCGTGCCCGGGTACACCGGCAGCAAGGAGGACTTCCTGGCCATCCTCGACCTGCTCGCCGGCGGCGGCCGCCGCGTGGTCGCGATTGACATGCGCGGCCAGTTCGAGACGCCCGGTCCCGGCGGGCCGGACGGCTACTCCGCCGCGGCGCTGGCCGCCGACATCGCCGCGGTCGTCCGCGCGGCCGGCGCGACGCACCTGCTCGGCCACTCCTACGGCGGGCTGGTCACCCGGCAGGCCGTGCTCGCCGGGCAGGCCGCGGTCGGGTCGTTCACGCTGATGAGCTCCGGCCCGGCCGCGCTGACCGGGCCGCGCGCGGCGGAACTGCGCGGCATGCTCGCCGAGCTCGGCGTCCGGGACGGCACCGTGCCGGACCGGGCGCAGCTGCGGGCCGGGATCGCCCGGCTGTGGCAGTCCCGGCTGGCGCCGCAGGCGGTCGCCGCCGGGGTGCCGGGCCGGATCGTGACGTTCCTGGAACGGCGGATGCTGGGCAGCGACCCGGCCGGCCTGGTGTTCATGGCCCGCCACCTGCTCACCGCCGCCGACCTGACCGCGGACCTGGCGCGGCTGGACCGGCTGCCGGTGCTGGTGCTGTACGGCCAGGACGACGACGCGTGGCCGCCGCGGGCGCAGGAGGACATGGCCATCCGGCTGGGCGCGGACCGGGTCTGCATCCCCGGCGCCGCGCACTCCCCCGCCGTCGAGGCGCCCGCCACCACCGCGAGCGCGCTGACCCGGTTCTGGGATGCCGCCGAGGCGGCGCGCGCTGCCGCCGGCCGGCCCGGTCACGGGGCGGCCGGCGCGGCGCCGTAGCCGCCGAGGCCCTGTTCGAGCAGGTCCAGCGCCTGCCGTCCCCTGGCCTCGACCTCGCGGGCCAGCCCGCGGTGGTCGGCGGGCCCCTCGGCCAGGCGGCGCCGGACGTAGCCGATGAGGCCCTGGTGGACTCCCATCAGCGCGTGCGCGGCGGCCCACGGCCGCAGGTCGCCGGGCTCGGCGCCGGTCTCGGCGGCGATGAGGCCGGCCAGTGAGGCCGTGTAGCGCGCGAAGATCTCCCGCTCCCGGGTGCGCAGGGCCGGGCTGGCGGCGATCATCCGGGTGACCTCGGCGAGGTAGCGGGCCGACTGCTCGTCCTCGGCGGCCAGCAGGCCGCGGCGCCTGAGGACGAACCGGCCGAACGCGGCGGCATACGACTGCCCGGCCGGCCGGCCGCGCACCGCGGCGAGCAGTTCGCTCTCGAAGGCCTCCATGCCCTGGTAGACGAGGTCTTCCTTGGTCGGGAAGTAGTTGAACACCGTGGCTTCGGACACGTCCGCCGCCCGGGCCACAGCGGCCACGGGCACGGCGTCGAAGCCCTGCTCGACGAACATCCGCCGCGCCGTCTCCGCGATCAGCTGGCGGGTGCGCGCCTTCTTGCGCTCCCGCAGCCCCGGTCCGGCAGCCACGAGCCTGATGATACCACAAATCTCTTGACACCATAAGTATAGTGTTGCTATAAATTTTTTGTTGCACCATGAAGCTGCCTGGCCGCGCGGCGCGGCCGCCGCGGAAGGAGGCACGCGATGACGGTTCAGCCAGATCACGGGGCCGTTCCCGGCCCGCCGCGGCCGCGGTCAACTTCCTGCTGATGGCCGGCCTGTTCGGCTCGCTGATCCTGATCCCGCTCTACTACCAGGTGGTCCGGCACGCGGGCCCGCTGCAGACCGGGATGCTGCTGGCCCCGCAGGGCATCGGCTCGGCGCTGGCGCTGCCGCTGGCCGGCTGGCTGACCGACAAGGCCGGCGCCCGCGGCGTCACCTCGGCCGGCATCGCGGTCGCCGCCCTCGGCACGCTCGCCTACACCCAGATCGGCCCGCGCACCTCCTATGCCGACCTGGCCGGGGTGCTGGGCGTGACCGGGCTCGGGCTCGGCGCCACGGTGGCGCCCTCGATGGCCGCGGCGTTCCGGGCGCTGTCGCGCGCGGAGACGCCGCGGGGGACCGCGGCCCTCAACGCCATCCAGCGCATCGCCGGAGCCATCGGCACCGCGACGTTCGCGATCATCTTGCAGCACGCGATCACCGCCAGCCTGCCCCGTCACCCCTCGGCGCGGCGATCGCCGCCATCTCCCGGCAGGCACGGGCGGGCACGGCGCCCGCCCTGGCCGGGGCGTTCGGCACGACCTTCTGGGCGGCGGTCGCGCTCATCGCGGCCGCGCTTGTCCCCGCGCTGCTGCCCCGGCCGGCGGCGGGCACCCGCGTCCGCACGGCCGGCTAGCGGAGGAGAGCTGACATGGCTGAGCGCATCGACTCGTCCCGCGATCCAGGCACCTCGGTAGTGGGAGGCCCGGCATGACCTCGGCACCGGAATCGGGCGCGGCCCGGCCGCGGCCGGACGCGCTGCGCGGCAACTGCATGGGCGCGGCGGTCCTGCTCATCATCCAGTTCGGGCTCGGCATGGGCGTGAACCTCTTCGTCAGCCTGCCCAGCGGCAAGTCCTTCTTCGCCACGGTGTTCGGCTCGGCGACGCTTGCCGCGCACGCCATCGTGGCTGTGGTGCTGCTGGGCGCGGCGATCGGCGCCCTGGCCCGGGCGATCCGCTCCCGGCGGGCGATCCTGCTGACCTCGGCCGGGCTCGCCGCGGTCCTTGCCGCCGGGATCGCCGGGGCATCGTTCGCCGGCGGCCAGAGCAACGGCGCCTCGCTGGCCATGGCGCTGGCCACCGCCGTCGCCATGTTCTGCTACCTCGCCGCGGTGTTCAGCCTGCGGTGACCGCTCCCGGATCCCGCGGGTGGCAGGCGCTCATGACTGTCATTTGCCAGGACCATGGGACCAGGGCGTTGCCACGACCTAGGGACCACCTTTGCGGCTGCTGTGTCATCTTGGGGTGTGCGGCGGGATCCGTCAAGCCGGGTGGCGGCTGGGGCGCTGGCGCTTGCGGTAGGAGTCGCCTTCGATGACGAGCTCGTGGCAGGTGGAGGTGAGCCGGTCGACGGCGGACTGGGCGAGCAGCTGGTCGTGCATGAGGCCGAGCCATTCATCCGGCGTCCTGTTTGAGGTGACCACGGTGGCGCCGGTGCGGTGCCGGGCGACGGTCAGCTCGTAGAAGTCGCTGGTGGCGGTCTCGTCCAGCGGGGTGAGCGCGAAATCATCGATGATCAGTAGGTTCACTGCGGCGAGGCGGCGGTGCTCGGCTTCGGTGCTGTTGTCCAGCCGGGCGGCTTTCAGCCGCTTGAACAGGTGGCCGGCGCGGGCCATGTGCACGGTGAGGCGGCGGCGGACGGCGATGTGGCCCAGCGCGGTGGCCAGGTGGGTCTTGCCGACCCCGACGGGCCCGAGTATCAAAGCCCCGTGGGCGGCTTCGGCGAACCGGAGGCTGACCAGTTCGTTCCATAGCTGCTGGTCGTAGCGGACGGCGGCGGTGGGGTCCCAGGTGCCGGTGCGCATGTCGGGGCCGGGCCCGGCGGCGCGGGCGCGGCGGGCCGCCGACCCGTTCTCGCGGCGGGTGACCTCATCGGATAGCAGGAGCTCCAGGAAGTCGGCGTGCGGGAGTTTGTTCTGCCGGGCGAGGGCGAGCCGGCCGGGGAGGGTGGCCAGGAGCTGGCCGAGCTTGAGGGTGCGCAGGTGCCGTTTGAGGTCGGGGCTGACCGGGTCGGCCAGGACCCGGCTGCCAGCGAGCCAGCAGGATGGCCTGCCGCCATCCGGAGCCGGCAGCGCGGCGAGCGTCATGTCTTGCGCGGCGCGGATCCGCGCCGCCTGCGCCGAGCTAGCGGTCACGGCTTCTCCCCGGGGGCTTTGCGCGGATGGCCCGTGCGGCCGGGGAACGCCGCTTCCCACGCCTGCCACTCGGCGTCCCGGCCGGGCAGCCAGAGCGGGGCCAGCTCGCCGTCGCCGAGGATTTCCCAGGCGTCCGGCTCGGGCAGCCCGGCCGGATGGCGCCGCATCCGGTGAGCCAGCAGGTTGGGAGTGATGCCGCGGCTCCTGGCGACCGCCGGCCGGCCCTGGTAGCAGGGCCGGCCGGCGGGGTCAGTGCCCGGCATCTCAGAGGTATCCCTCGAACCGGACCAGCGGGACGTACCCCTTGGGCTTGCTGCCGTCTTCCAGGACGGCGCTGTCGAAGATGTCCCACTGTTCTGCCTGCGAGGGGGGATGGTACAGGAGGACGCTGAGCGGATTTCCCGCTCCGTCTGTGACGGTCCATGCCTTGCGTCCCGCGCTGTGACCAGTCCTGGTCTCTGCCATTTTCTTGCCGCCCTACTATAAGTCGTCCTTACTAAGGACAACTTATCCGGGCGCCCAGAAGTTGTCAAGAGGCGGGACAACTTTTTCGGGAATGTCAGTAGTGCCGGCGACACTGGCGTCGTTCCCTGAGCGGGGGACCGGCACGGAAGGTGCCCCTATGTCCCCACGCCAACACGCCGCTGACTCGCCCATGTCACCGGGTCGCGTCCCCAGCCGCCGCCGACCCATCCCGTCGGCGTGTCATGCGCCGCGGTGGTCTCGAGCGCGTAGAGGTCGCCCTGGCGGAGCACGGCCTTTCCGGCCGCCGCGGCGTGGCGTGCCGCGGCGGGCGTGATCGCATCCAGGGCACCGGTTACGGTGGTGATGGTGCCTGGCACCCGTACGGCCCATGGCCCGCCCTCGTCGCCGGTGCCGCAGAGG
>Ga0209061_1005685_pt1 | contig 10688 bp, 11 predicted proteins | sample Coa_R1_10_FD_187157 | JGI IMG/M metagenome (GOLD analysis project Ga0209061, IMG submission 187157) | Surface soil microbial communities from Centralia Pennsylvania, which are recovering from an underground coalmine fire - Coalmine... | ecosystem: Environmental > Terrestrial > Soil >... | reverse complement strand
GCCCGGCGCGGTAGGCAATGCCCAGGTGCGAAGCCAGGCTGCTCGCGACGAGGTCATGGTCGCCGGTCAGTAGTTCGATCTGCTTGACGCCAAGCGTACGCGCTCTGGAAAGAGCACTCTTCACTTCTGGACGAAGGGTGTCGGCTGCTGCCAGCGCGCCAATCAATTGATCATCTTTCGTGACGAATAGCAGCGTTTTGCCTTGCAAGTGCAGCGCGCTCATCTGTGTGTGGGCATATCTCTGCGGGACCATGTAGCTGTTGCCCACAGCAACGGCAGCGCCATCGATGCGTGCGCGTACTCCTTGACCAGGAACCGCCTCAAAGTCCTGCGGTTCAGAGAGCGCCAGACCGTGGGCAACCGCTTCTCGTCGCACTGCTTCGGCCAGAGGATGCTCTGAATACCGCTCACAGCTTGCCGCAAGGCGCAAGAGGCCATCAGGCGTGTGGTCATCCAGCGGGAGGATATCGGTGATCTGTGGTTGCCCAAGCGTCACGGTCCCCGTCTTGTCAATCAGCAAGACATCAGCGCGCGCTAACAATTCCAGGTACTTGCCTCCCTTGATGAGCAAGCCGCGCCGGGCTCCCATCCCTATGGAGGCAAGCATGGCAATCGGGGTCGCCAGGGCCAGCGAGCAGGAGCAGGCAACGACCAGGACCGAGGCCGTTGACAGCGGGTTGCGACTGATGGCGAACGTGAGGAGCGCAATAACGGCTACCACGGGCAAAAAGTAGGCTGAGAATCGATCCGCCAGGCGCTGTACCTCGGCCCGGTGTGCTTCGCCTTCCTCCACCAGCTTGATGACTCTGCCAAAGGTGGTTTCTGCGCCAACATGGATCGCACGCAGACGCACGCTCCCTAAGCGGGCGATCGTGGCGGCAAAGACGTGAGCGCCTGGACGCACCTCAACCGGCATTGATTCGCCTGTGATGGCGGCCTGATCGATAGTTGCCTGCCCGCTCACGATGGTGCCATCCACGGGAATGGCCTCACCTGGCCGCACCACCACCGTCTCACCTATCCGAACCTCTGCCACGGGTACCTCTACTTCGTCGCCATTCCTCACAACGCGGGCTGTTTTAGGGATGAGCGTGGTCAGGTGTTTGAGCGCTCGACGCGACCGCCCGGTAGTAAAGGACTCGACAAAGTTGCCCGTATGCATGAAGAAGACGACGACCGCTGCCGTCGGCCATTGCCCGACAGCAAGAGCCGCAATGACACCAAGACTCATCAGGGTATGGGAGAGGATCTGTCGGCGCAACGCCGCCCGCAGCACATTCCAGAAAATGGGTGTACCAGCAAGGAGCACCAACGCCCAGCCGACCTGCCACGGCACCACATCGGTCACGCGTTCAAAAAGCCCAAGCCACTCACCGGCCACGACGATGAGCAACACTGCCCCAACGAGCAGGCCAAAGAGCGTGAGGATGGGGCGGGTGAACCGGGAGAGCGTGCTCGATGACCCTTCTTGCGCAGCAGTTGCAGCAACGGAGTAGCCTGCCTCTTCCACCGCCTGGTACAAGGCATCGATCTTGACGAGGCCGGGATCAAGGCGGAGCACCGCTTTTTCAGACGAGAGAAAGACCTCAACGGACTCCACGCCAGGTACGGCGGAGAGCGCACGCTGGACATGCTGTGTACACCCGGTACAGTCCATGCCGCGGACAGGTAGCTCGATGACACGGCCAGCGGTGGGAGGGATAGAACTAGTCATGTGCTGCTCCTTCCTCCCGGGCGGTTTCCGCCGGTTCGTAGCGGGTACATTCGTAGACGCCACGTGCCACATCACGCAGCAGTGCCTCAGCCAGCCCGAGCAGGCTGGCGACCCGGGGATCACTGAGCCGGTACAGCGTGTAGCGGCCCTGTGAAGTAGAGAGGATCAGACCACAATCCGACAAACAACGTAAATGATTGGACACATTGGATTGGCTCAATCCTGTCTTCTCGACAATGGCTCCCACGCTGAGCGGGCCATCACGCAGGGCTTCTAAGATCGAGAGTCGCGACGTATCCGAAAAGCCGCGAAAGAGCCTGGCGGTGAGCGCAGTCCTGGGTGGGGTATGCGTATCCATAGGCCCTGCTCCTTTTACATTATCATATCATTAAATAATGATATGATAACAGAGGGGCGGAAAGCTGTCAATACAAGAGAGGCTTCTTTGAGACAACCCTCCAACGATGGGCAACCCTCTTGCCTTCTTCTGCTCTCTCTGGTATATTTATATCAATAGAAATTGATGCAAGCTATTTTGATAGATTTGAGGAAGACATGGAAAACGCTCTACTTCAGCCGCCAGAGGTCTTGAAGCTGGCGGGACATGCTGTACGCTGGAATGTGCTCACCGCACTTGCGCGCTCAGACTACCGCGTGCAGGACCTGGTTGAGCAGCTCGCTCTCCCCCAGAATCTGGTTTCGTACCACCTGCGCCAACTGCGCGAAGGACATCTGGTGACGGAACGCCGCAGCGCCGCCGACGAGCGTGCGGTCTTCTACCACCTGGATCTGGAGCGCTTGCAGGCGCTCTACCTGGCGGCAGGGGAGATGCTTCACCCGGCGGTGACGGCTGAGGTGACCGCACTGCAAGACCTGCCGAGTAACCAAGCTCCCTTGCGCGTGCTCTTTCTCTGCACCGAGAACAGCGCGCGCTCGCAAATGGCTGAGGCCCTCCTGCGCCATCTCAGCCACGGCACGGTGGAGGCTTTCAGCGCCGGAAGCCAGCCCGCTGAGGAACTGCACCCCCTGGCCCGGCGCTGCATGGAACGCCTCGGCATCGATATGAGTGGCGCGGTTCCCAAGCACTTCGAGGTCTTCCGGGGCCAGCGCTTCGACGCGATTGTCACCGTCTGCGATCGCGTGCTGGAGACGTGTCCCACGTTCCCCGATGACCCGGAGCGCATTCATTGGAGCTTCCTCGATCCGGCAACGGTGCAGGGATCGGAGGCGGAGCAGCTGCGCGCCTTTGAACAGATCTCGCTGCAGATGGCGACGCGCATCCGTTTTTTGTTGACCCTCCTGCAACGAAAGAACAGCCCCCGTGAGCCGTGAAAGCAGACTCGAACACGAGGGCAGAAGGAAGGAGTAGCGCCATGACAGAGGTGACCACATCGGGTCCTTATCGTGTCTTATTTCTCTGCACGCACAACTCGTCGCGCTCGCAGATGGCTGAGGGACTGCTACGGGCGCGTGGCGGGACGCGCTACCAGGCGTTGAGCGCCGGGACGCATCCACGCGCCGTGCATCCGCTGGCGGTGAAAGCGATGGCAGAGCTGGGCATTGACATCAGCGAGCATGTCGGCCACCGAGCAAAAGGGATCGAGGAGTTTGCCGACGAGGCGCCCATGGACCTGGTGGTGACGGTCTGTGACGAGGCAGCCGAGGAATGTCCCTACTTCCCCAACGCACGGCACCAGCAGCATTGGGGCTTCTCCGACCCGAGCCGTGCCACCGGTACGGAAGAAGAGCGTTTGGCTGTCTTCCGCCAGGTGCGCGACGCCATTGCCGCACGCATCGATGCCTTTCTGCGCGCCGACACCGAGAGGAGAAGGGCATGAGCAGCCTTCTGATCATCGGCGGCAGCGATGCCGGCACCAGTGCCGCTCTCCGAGCAAGGGAGGTGGATGCCAACGCCCAGATCACCGTCGTCCTGGCTGACCGCTTCCCGAACTACAGCGTCTGCGGTCTTCCCTTCTATGAGAGCGGAGAAGTCCCCGATTGGCACTGGCTGGCCCATCGAACGGCGGAAGAGATCAGCGGTGAGGGGATATCCCTTTTGCTTGACCACAAGGCTCAGAGCATCAATGCCAAGCGCCATGAGGTGACAGTAGTAGACACCGGTGGGCAGGCGCGCCAGCTCGGGTATGATCGACTGGTCCTCGCCACGGGCGCGCTGCCTGTTCGCCCTCACATTCCAGGTATCGACCTCCCCGGTGTCTTTCTCCTGCGGTCAATGCAGGACAGTTTCGCCGTCCATGAGTACCTGGACACCCACATCCCTCGCTCAGCCGTGATCGTTGGTGGTGGCTACATCGGCATGGAAATGGCCGATGCCTTCGTTCAGCGAGGTCTGGCTGTGACGGTAGTCGAGCATGGAGTCTCGGTGCTCAAGACCGTTGACGAAAGCCTGGGGAGACTCGTCAGCGCCGAATTGCAGCATCATGGGGTCGAGGTGATCACCGACGTCGCTATCGAGCGTCTTGTGCAAGCGGACAAGCAGTTGTACGTCATGGGGTCACAGGAGTTTTCCACCGCCGCCGATCTGGTGCTGGTGGCAGTGGGCGTCCAGCCGCAGACGGGGGTGGCACAGTCGGCTGGCATTGCACTTGGAGAACACCACGCCATTCGCGTTTCCCGTGCGATGGAAACCAATGTACCCGACATCTTTGCAGCAGGCGATTGCGTCGAGACCTGGCATCGCCTGCTGCAGGCTCCGACGTATCTGCCTCTGGGCACCACGGCCCATAAGCAGGGGCGCATTGCCGGGGAGAACGCGGTGGGCGGCCATCGGGAATTTGCCGGGGCGCTGGGGACGCAGGTGGTGAAGGTATTTGACCTGGTGGTTGGCCGCACGGGTCTGCGCGATGGCGAGGCAAGAGATGCTGGCTTCGACCCGCTCACCGTTGAGTCAACGGTCTGGGACCATAAAGTCTACTATCCCGGCGCGCATGAGATCCGCATTCGGATCACTGGAGATGGGAAAACAGGGCGTTTGCTGGGGGCGCAAATGGTGGGACACTACCACGGGGAAATCGCCAAACGCATTGATATCTTCGCCACGGCCCTCTTTCATGGCATGCGCGTCGACGACCTGAATGACTTCGACCTGAGCTATACGCCGCCGGTGAGTAGCCCGTGGGACCCGGTACAAATGAGTGCTCAGGCCTGGGTCAAACAGTGCCAATGATGCCTTTCTTCCACGCTGCCCAGAGATCAGTCTGGCGATGATATTCGTAGCAGCTTGCAGTCTGTCTTCTCACAGGTGATGAACAGCGAAGGCGTTCAGTGGCTCTGGGAGGTTACTTTTTCACAGCGGCCCTGTCTGCCCTCATCGGTGTGACAACGACCGTGTGGCAAGTGGCGTTGTTACGTATAGGAGCCTGGGTCTCGCGCGGCCTCCGTGTCCCGGCAAAGACGGTCATTGCATGGGTGCTGATTCCCCTTGAGACGGGAGAGGTCCGGCGTCATCTTCGGACCTTCTCGACCATGACGGCCAGGCTCTTAGCGCTGGCTGACTGGTTGGAAAGCCTGCAAGTCACGGTTGTCGCCATGGAATCGACCGGGATATTTTGGAGACCGGTGTTTAACCTGTTAGAAGAGGGTCGCACGATCATCCTGGTCAATGCTCAGCATATGAAAGCGGTTCCTGGGAGAAAAACGGATATCAAAGACAGCGAATGGATTGCGGATTTACTGCGTCATGGCTTGCTCCGGGCGAGCTTTCTTCCTCCTGCTCCCATTCGAGAATGGCGCGATTTAACCAGGTACCGCAAGACCTTGATCCAGGAACGCAGCCAGCAGATCAACCGCTTGCAGAAAGTGCTCGAGACGGCCAATGTGAAGCTGGCGGCGGTTGTCAGTGATGTGCCTGGCCAAAGCGGTCGCGCGATGCTTGAGGCACTGGTAAGAGGCACAACGGATGCCGAAGTCCTGGCAGATTTAGCCCTGGGGCGCTTACGCAAAAAGTTGCCAGAACTACGCGAGGCTTTGGAAGGGCGAGTCCAGAGCCACCACCGCCTCTTACTCAAGCGTATCCTCGCCCATATTCATTTCCTTGAAGAAACGCTGGAGCAATTGCAGGCCGAGATTGAAGAGCGGCTGGCGCCATTGAAAGAGGCCAAAGAGTTGCTCATGAGCATTCCCGCACACATGAAGGATCATTATCGTTCGGCACGTTATCATCGCCTGGCGCGTCGACTCGGGAAAAACAAGGCCGCCATGGTTCTTTCCCCTCCACCGCCACACACGGCTCCTACCTCTGGCTATGCTCCGCCGGAGGTGGGCTCCGGATGGAAAGCGGGTCGCTTCTCGGGTCGCGATTTCACGCTCCAATCTGACGGAACGCTTCGCTGTCCAGCGAACCAGGAGCCTGGTGCTCACGAGCAGAGTCGAGAAGCTGATGGAAGCTTGCGTGTCGTCTATGGAGCCAGCATTCACAGTTGCCGCTCCTGTTCGCTGCGCGAGCAGTGCCAATGGAATGGCGGGGCCACCAGGAAGCCGCGCCAGGTCAGCGTGCTCCTGCATTCGCTCGCTAGTGGTTCAGCTCCACTTCTCTGGTGCTACTCCCGCCGTAGAGAGCACCAACGAGCCTGTATGCAACTCGTGCGACACCAACGCATCGAGGTGGGCCTCCGCCTCCTGCCACCGTGCAGCCTCGCACTGCACACGTGATCCTGTCCCGCGCGCAGCGAGCGCATGCTCGTCTCTCCTGGCAAAAGCGGCTAGCTCGCAATGCTCGCGTTTCAACAACAGGGCAAGTGACGATCAGACTGTTTGGGGTCCCAGACAGCTTTGCTCCCTCGCTCGGTTTGGCCGAGGCTCGAGCTTCCTGTTGACGGTCGTTGGCTTCTCTCCTGGGACAACAAGCTGTTCCCCCGTGGGCGCGATGAGAGGAAGCTCGCGAGCGCAAAGAAGCCATGACATGAGCGAATATGAGCACGACTCTTCCTGACCTCGGGACGCTTTACTCGTTCCCTCGCCCTTGCCCTTTGGCGCGTTGGCCCGCAGATCAGAACCCTGGATCGGTTTCGGAGATGTGCTCTCCGCGCATGAACCCGATCAGGTAGGAAGGAGTGGGATGACGTGAGTGCTCGATGGCTTTGATGACCACTTCGCGGTCGTAATCCACCCGCCGCAACTGGATACGGTAGCCATGCTCGTCGGCATCAAGAAGGACAGCGGGATCTTGCAAGGCTTGCCCCGGTGGCACAGGCAGATCCTCCGTTACCACATAGCGATCCGTATTCCCACTGGTGAAGCTGGCATGAGGGAGGGCCGTCAGTTTCTCAAGTGGAGACACCGGATCGTAGCCAATCGCAGCGAAATCCCCCAGCACCCAGTACCTGTCCGCCCCACCCTGGCTAGTGACCAGGCGGCGAATGAGGAAGATTTGGCTGATCCCTGCCCAGTCTGGCTCAAACCATGCATTCATCTGTGTACTGGTCCAGATTTCGCGCACTTCGAGTCGTCCGTGTCCTTTTTGCACCGTTTTGTGGTACTGCCATTCCTCCTGCTCAAGTGCCTTGTCCGCAAAAAAATCCAGGATGTCCTGGCGCACGGTTGTCTGGTTCTCCCTGGCCTCGAGCAGGTAGTAGCCTCCGTAGGCCTCGACTGCTGCACACCAGGCTTTTTGCGTATGCATGGCATCAGCACTACTGATACGCCCTTTGACCAAGACCGGTTGCAGCAAGGCGCTGGCCGCGCTGATCTCATTTTCTTTGCTTTTGACCGCTTGCTGGGCGATGACCAGGCCACTTTCACATTCATAGAGCGAGAGCCGATGCACCGGGGGCTGGCCTTCTTTGTCATGCCCCAGCGTTCCCCGCATCACTTTGCCATCCATGGCGCTATGAACCAACTGCTCCTGCTCGCTTGCCTCTGGCTCCACAGCTCGCGCCTTGAGGATCATCTGTGCCATCGCCTGAGCGATCTGCTGTCCGTCACAGAGGGCTAAAGCCTCACTGCAGGTGGATTTGACCGGAAATCTCTTCGGCCAATCCAGTTGTCGTTTGAGCCACTCTTGCCTCTCCTTGATCCAATCCACGACCCCATTGATGCTCGTTTCCCCTGCCAGTTTCCCCTGCAGGAACAAGGTCAACAGCAGTGGCAGAGGATAGCGCTTGCCTTTGGCCCCCCGCCCGTCCTTGACCTTCTCGAACTCCCGATACAAGGAGGCAGCGTCGATGGCTCCTCCCTCCAGTCCAGAGTGATCGACTTCCTCAAATATGGTAAGGTACATGCACGTCATTTCTCGCTTTCTCTAGGAGTTGGATGATTTCCTATTGGAGCAAGAAATGGCTGCTTTTTTTCTCTTTTCGGGACTTTCGGTTACACCAAAAAGCCCTGTCCCATGCGTCTGTCCGCTTGCTCTCCGTCGTTTTTTGGGCTAAGAATAGTAGTAGCAAGACAATCTCTGCAATCACACTCACGTTTCAGAGAGTTGAGAAGAGGGTGAGGGAGATCTGTCACCTTATCAGGAAACGCGCCCGGCGTAGATTGTCGGTTATACATAAAAGGGTAATTGATAGAAAACATGGACAAAGAATTTTACCGGCGACACGCCCAGATGTGCGGCGTGTTTGCGCACCCATTGCGTCTTGAACTCCTCCAGTTGCTGCATGAGCGTGGGGAATGCACCGTCGGCGACCTCGCGGAAGCCACAGGCGTCCGTATGGCCAATCTTTCGCAGCATCTGGCGGTCATGCGCTCCACAAACATGGTCCTTTCTCGCAAGGAAGGGCTAAGCGTCTACTACCGGCTTGCCGATCCCCGCATTATGCAGGCGTTTGACCTGATTACCGAAGTGCTGCTCAGCCATCTTGCCCGCGAGAAAGAACTGCACGAGGAATTTGCCGGTCACCTCCAGGAGCCAGCGCCAGAAGAAGCTGAGTAGGGCAGCTCTCTTCCCTCACTTGCCGCTCACCCATGAATAGCAGGACGAAAGACCGTGGGGTCCTCAACCAGTAGCGGAGCCGCGCTGCGGTAGATTTCAGCGTAGGCCACGCCAAGCATACGCCCGTAGTACTGATCCTCCGCCTCGTAGAGGGCCAGCAGGCGATCCCCCTCTGGCTGGAAAATCGACTGGTAAGCCGCCAGCGCCTGCCGTTTGCGTTCGTAGACGGCGCTCACATCGACGGCGAAGGCAAACTCGGACCACGGCGGCTCCATCTTGCAGTGCGGAAAGAAGAGACGCTCAATCGCCCACGGCTCCTGCTCAGCGAGCAGTTCACCCCCCGGTACTCGCTCCCATTGCCCCAGCCTCGCCAGAAAGACTGCCGCTCGCGTCAGACCAGCGGATGCGGCATGGTCAGGATGAACACATGCCTCTCCGGTTCCATAGACCCAGCGCGGTCGATACTCTCGAATCAGCCGGGCCACTTGCAGGCGTGTTTGTAACGTATCGCTCAGGTACCTGTCCTGCAATCCAAGCGTGAGCCGCTCCACGCCGAGAGTGCGGGCCGCTTCCCGGGCCTGTTGCGCACGTATTCCTGCTTCGGCAAACTCGGTTGGCTCGCCATCGGTCAGGTCGACCAGCAGAATGCGCTGCCCCTGATCGGAGAGTCTGGCTAACGTTCCCCCCATCTGTGTTTCCGCATCGTCAGGGTGAGCAGCAATCACCAGGGTATCATAGCTCATGATCTCCTCCTCGCTCACGAGCGAGCATGGGCGCGTACTTTTGCCCCGCTGAAAGGAGCGCCAAAGAGGGGGGCGAGGACACACACATCGAGGAGTCCTGCCGCCAGAGGCAGCAGACCGACCACCGCCAGGATAATGCCGACGGTTATGTTACTGGCTGCCGCTGCCAGGTAGACGCCCCATCCAATCAGACCAAGACCAGCCACGAGGCGCAGGATGCGTCCGGCTGCGCTCGACATAAAGAAGACAAATGCCATGAGGAACCTCCCATCGTTCAAGCTGAATCTGTTTTCATTCGAGCAGAACAGAGTTCTGCTCTCTGTCCTTTCAATGCACAGGGAACAGAAAGGTTACATTATCCTGTGGTATACTGCAACAAGAGACAGAAGGGAGGGGCAGTCATGGCTGATGATGAGGAATTGCTGGCCCGGCTGCGTCGTCATGATGCCGCAGCCTTTACCGAGTTCTTTGAAACCTACGCGAACCGGATCTACCGCTTAGCCCTCGGCTTACTCAAACAGGAGGATGACGCGGAAGAGGTCGTGCAGGCCACGTTTCTGTCGGCTTTTGAGGCCATCGACCGCTTCGAGCCGCACGCGCGGCTGAGTACATGGCTCTATCGCATTGCCTATAACCATGCGCTGATGCTGCTGCGTCGTCGCCACGACGCTCTCCCCTTGCCTGAGGAAGAGGAGAACTCTCCGGCTTTTCCAGTCCAACTGGTCGATTGGAGCCAGCTTCCCGATCAGCAGGCAGAGAGCGAGGAGGCCCGGCAGGTGCTTCGCAGCGCCATCACTGAGCTTCCTCTGGGATTGCGGGCGGCCTTCCTGCTCCGTGACGTGGAGGGCCTTTCGACAGCGGAGTGCGCTCACATCCAGGGCTTGACGGAGGCCGCCTGTAAAATGCGCCTGCATCGCGCTCGCCTGCGCCTGCGCGAGCAATTAAGCTCCTACTTTCGCGAACAGCTATGAAACAGGAGGAAGAATGATGACGTGCGAAGAACTGGTCTCCTATCTGTCCGACTATCTTGACCAGAATCTTGATGAGGAGTTAGCCGCCGCCGCGCAGCAGCATCTGGCGACCTGTCAGAACTGTCGGGTTGTGGTGCAGACCACCCGGCGCGTCATTCAACTGGGGCAAGCCCAGTATCAGATTGGTCTTCCACCGGATCGCCGCGACCGCCTCTTTACGCGCCTGCGGCAGGCATTTCTGGCGAGAGAGGGAAGTTGACTGCCTACTCCTCTCTAAATGGCTATTTGATGACGGGTGGTGTCTCCAGACATGAAGGCAGAGTTTATCTCAGCACACTTCGACTCATGCTGACTCGGCTGGCCCAACA
>Ga0209061_1005684_pt1 | contig 10688 bp, 5 predicted proteins | sample Coa_R1_10_FD_187157 | JGI IMG/M metagenome (GOLD analysis project Ga0209061, IMG submission 187157) | Surface soil microbial communities from Centralia Pennsylvania, which are recovering from an underground coalmine fire - Coalmine... | ecosystem: Environmental > Terrestrial > Soil > Unclassified... | reverse complement strand
CTTGCAGTACGTTGATGGCATCAAGAAAGTAGAATCGCAGTGCATTCAGCAGATCGCCCTCATCAAAGTATCGTTTTTCCCCGATACGGACATGGCGCAAGCGATGGCGGCGGTAGTGGCCCAGGTCAACCGCGCGGAGGCCTTTCAGCCCAAGGGTGTGCTGCCGCCGCAGATCATGCGCATGGATCCCGGCAGTGTGCCTATCGGCTACCTGGTACTGACCAGCCAGACGACCTCGTTGGGGAGGTTGGCCGATCTTGCCCAGTATCGCATCCGTCCACTCATCCAATCGGAAGTGCCAGGGACTGTTGGAACAGCACCGTTCGGCTCCAATGTCCGTTCTATCGTCGTCACGGTCGATCCCGACCGGCTGCGCTCCTATAATCTGTCGTCCGAAGATGTCTCCAAAGCGCTGATGGAAGGCAACGTCGTCATTCCGTCCGGCAACCTGTACATCAAGGACCAGATGCCCATTGTTCCCACCAACGCGATGGTGGACGACATCCAGAAAATCGGCCAAATCCCTCTGCGCGCTGGCCGCAACCTCTACATTCGCGACGTGGCCACCGTCTCCGATGCCACCGACATCAACTACGGCTACGCGATGGTGGACGGCAAACGTTCCGTCTTTATCCCCATTGTCAAGAAGAACACAGCTTCCGCCCTTACGGTGGCTAACGATGTCCGCAAAGGCATGTCGCGCTTTCAAAGTGTGCTGCCAGAGGGAGTAGACATCCGCTACGAGTTCGACCAGACGCCGATGGTGGTCGAGGCCATCCGCAGCGTAGCCACCGAAGGGGCCATCGGCGCCGGTTTGACCGGCCTGATGGTACTGATCTTCCTGCGCGATTGGCGCAGCGTGATCGTTGTGGTCTTCAACATTCCACTGGCCCTGCTCGGCTCTCTGTTTGCCCTGTGGCTAACCGGCAATAGCATCAATATCATGACGTTGGGCGGCCTGGCCTTGGCCATCGGCATCCTCGTCGATGAAGCCACCGTCGAATTGGAGAACATCCACGCCCAGATGGAACATGTCGCCACTATCCCTCGGGCCGTGCGCCTGGGCAACTCCATCACTGCGGTTCCTCGTCTCTTGGCCATGTTGTGTATCTTGTCGGTATTCATCCCCGCCTTCATCATGCCGGAGCCCGTGCATTCGCTGTTTGTGCCCCTGGCGTTGGCGGTCGGCTTCGCCATGATTACGTCTTATTTGCTGTCCAGCACGTTGGTACCAGTGCTGGCCACCTGGCTGCTGAAAGGCCCCAAAGAGCTGAAAGATTTCACGGGAGAACAAAGCGAACCTCGCCAGTCCGAAGCCCAAGCCAGGGAAACAAGCGAACACGAGGAGCGGGACGCTCTGCGTCCCGACATGCGTTCTCATGCCGAGCATGGGAATGAGGAAGAAGAGTGGATACATCCGGGATTTTTCGGCAAAATCCAGCGTGGGTTCGTCCGCATCGTCAGCGCCAGCGTGAGCTGGCGCTGGGTGGTTGTGCCGGCGTACCTGGCGGCGTGTCTGCTGGTCCTGGTGTTTGTGGGCCTGGAACTTGGCCGTGAATTGTTCCCTGCGACCGATATGGGGCAATTTGTGCTGCGCTTCCGTATGCCTCCGGGCACCAACTACGAGTTGACCCGCGAGGCGTGGATCCACTGTCTGGAAACGATTCAGGAGGAAGCCGGCGCCGGCAACGTTACAATCGCGATGGGCTTTGCCGGCCAGCAAGCGCCCAACTACGCCATGAACAACATGATCCTCTTCATGCGTGGGCCGGACGACGGACAAATGCGAGTCAAGTTGCGGGAAGACAGTGGCCTTTCCATTTTCGCGTTGCAGGAGAAGCTGCGTAAGGCACTGCCCGAGCGCCTCAAGCCGTGGCTCACCGGCGTGTTGCGCAAGGAAGGCTACTCTAACGAGGAAGCCGAGGAGCGCGTTCGCCACTTGACGTTCGGCTTTGAACCGGGCGACATCGTCAGCGAGGTTATGAGCTTCGGTTCGCCGACCCCCATCGAAGTCCTCGCCGCCAGCCACGATCTTCAGGAAGCCCGTGCTTTCCAGGAAAAGGTGCGGGCCGAAATGCAAGCCAATCCGTATTTGCGCGACGTGCAATTCCGTCAAGAGCTAGATTATCCCACGGTTCGAGTGGACATTGACCGCCAGAAAGCCAATCTAAGCGGTACCAACATCGATGAAGTTGGCCGATCTGTGCTGGAGGCCACGTCGTCCAGTCGTATGTTGTATCGGAATTACTGGACCGACAAGAAATCGGGCGTCAGCTATCAAGTGCAAGTGCAGACACCTATCTCGCGGATGACCTCGGAGTCTCAGGTGGAGACGCTGCCCCTGGTGAAGGTCAGCCCCTGGCTCAATTTGATGGTCCGCGATGTAGGCCGCGTCGGCAAAGGCAGCATGCCCGGCCAGTTCGATCGCACGCAAATGCAGCGTTACCTGAGCATCACCGCCAACATCGAGGGGGAGGACCTTGGCCGGGCTGCCAGGCAGGTCGAAGAGGCCGTGCAGCGGGCCGGCAAGCCGCCGCGCGGCGTACATATCGAGCACCGCGGCCAGGTCAAGCCCATGAACGATATGTTCGAGTCGTTGGCCATCGGCTTGGTTGCTTCCGTCTTCGTCATTCTTGTGTTGCTGACAGCGTATTTTCAGTCGCCGCGTCTGGCCCTCTCCTCCATCGGGGCAGTACCGGGCGTGCTCAGTGGCGTTGTCTTCATCCTTTTTTTTACCAAAACGACTCTCAATATCGAATCATTCATGGGTACGATCATGAGCGTCGGCGTCTCGGTGTCCAACTCGGTCATGCTGGTTACGTTCATGGCGATGGAGTGGCAAGGAGGCGCATCGATCCGTGATTCGGCCATCCGCGGCGCCGGCGAGCGGCTACGGCCGATTCTCATGACCGCCTGTGCCATGACCATCGGCATGGTGCCGATGTCCTTGGGGCTGGAGTCCGGCAGCAAGATGGAAGCGCCCCTGGGCATAGCTGTCATCGGCGGCTTGATCCTGTCTACGTTTGCCACCTTGCTGATTTTGCCAGCCATTTACACGATCCTCCTGGGCGAACGCAAATTCGTACAACCGTCTATTGATCCGGAAGATCCGATCAGCCGATATCACGACGGCGGCGAGGAAGCCAGCCGACGTATCTTTCGAGAAAGACAGCAAAACCGGGAGAGGCAATCATGAATCGCTTATCTTCTTATCGCCGCGGCGAACGGCCGGCATCAGCCGGCGGATACAGTCGCCACCAGCCAGCATCCGTCGGCCGTTCACCTGGAAAGATACTGTGGGCCGGGCCGCTACTGCTGATCTTGGCAGGGACGATCGGATGCCACAAAGCGTCCCCCGAAGGGAAACCTATTGAAGTGGAGCCGCCGGTTAGCCTGGTCAACCCCGAACGGCGCGACCTGCACCGCGAAGTCGGCCAACCCGGCTACGTATTCGCATACGAGCAAACCTCACTGTATCCGAAAGTCGCCGGCTACATTGAGGAATGGATGGTGGATATCGGCGATCCGCTTAAAAAAGGACAGCTCATGGCGCGCATCTATGTGCCGGAGCTGCACGCTCGCTTGCGCGAGAAAAAAGCCGATGTGGCTTTGGACCAGGTGCGTGTGCGGCTGGCCCAGCGGTCGGTGGACATGGCCCAAGAGCAATTGCGAGTGGCCCAGGCCGACATCGACAAGTACAGAGCTGATGTCGAACGATGGCAGTCGGAAGTGTCGCGTTTGGCCAACGCCAAAGTTGAGGGTCGGTTGGTCGTCAACGAGCAAATCCTGGCCGAGTCTCAACGACAATTGGAGCTGGCCCGGGCCTCTCTGGCCGCCGCCCAAGCCCACGAGCAGGTCCGCGCCGTGGAGGTGGCCAAAGCCAAGGTCGATGTCGAGGCCGCCCAGGCCCAGGTCACGGTCGATCAGGCCGCCGAGGAGCATTTGGCCGCTCTGGTTAGCTACACGAAGATGCACGCACCTTACGACGGCATCGTTGTTGTCCGCAACGTCAACACCGGCGATTATGTCGAACCGCGTTACGGCGACGCCTCGGCCCCACTCGGCGGCATCCGCAGCGAGACCCGAGAACTCGGCACGCCTCTTTATGTCGTGGCTCGCACGGACATCGTCCGCGTCTATGTGGACGTACCGGAGATGGAAGCCAACTACGTTGATCGCGGCACCAAAGCACGCGTCCGCATTCAATCGCTCAACGATGAGGAAATCGAGGGTACAGTAACGCGGACTTCGTGGGCCTTGAATGTGCAAAGTCGTACTCTCCGGGCTGAAATCGACTTGCCCAACAAAGACGCTCGCATGCGTCCCGGTATGTACGCTTTCGGTGAGGTCGAGATTGTGCGCCGCAACAGCCTCGCCGTGCCGCTGGAAGCTGTTATTGAGATCGGCAATCAGAACACCATTTATCTGTACGAGGACGGCAAGGCCGTCCGCACGCCGGTGCAAACAGGAATCAACGATAATAAATACATCGAAGTGTTCCGCAAAAAGGTCAAGGACCGGTGGGAACCGTTCACCGGCGACGAAGAAGTTATCCTTGGCGATCTGCCGGAACTGCGTGACGGCGAGAAAGTCCGTGTTGTTCACAAGAAAGGAACAGAGAAAAAAGCGAGCAAGCCAGCCGTCAGCGGCAAAGAGAAGCGCTAGTTAGAACTCCATTTCCCGTAAGGCCCGGACGCCGGCACGGAGCGGCAGTATCACACAGGCAATGCCCGCGAACAGTCCCAACACCACACCGGTACCCAGGAAGCCCCAGGATAGCAGGGCTGGCCCCGGGTCGATTTCGGATAGAAGCGGTATCATGGCCAGGTAAGCTCCCATATGCCACGGCGCAGCCATCAAACCCAGGATCAGTAGCAAAAACAGCAGCCCTGCCACCAGGTTCAAGGTGCCGCCGAAGCCGGCCGCAATCTTGGATGGATCGTTTTCACGGAAATTCGGCATGATGGCCCCCAGACCGACGCTCAAGCCGCTCAGTCCGGCTGCCAGCACAGCCACCGTCAATAGATGCAGCAGCACCGGCAGTATCGGCATCAGCAGCATCAAATCGCTGGCCAGCACCAATCCGCCGGCGATCAGGCAGCCGCCCGTCAGTGAAAAAGCGAACTTGCCCCACAACAGCTGTTCGCGCTGAAACGGCAAAAGACCAAGAATCCAGAAACGGCTTCCTTCCAGACTCAGCATCGGATAGACGAACCGTCCCGTATACGTACACAGCAGTAGCGCTACGGCGCATAGGTTAAGGAAACTGATACTGTTCTGATAGGGGCCGCTCACGTCCTCGACGAAACGGCGGATGTTGAGGAAATAAAGCAGCATCAGGCCGCAAAAAGCCAAAATCTGCCCCCATTGCTGCGGATCACGGCGAAAGGTGCGGAAGTCTTTGATGAGCAACAAACGCGTGCAGGGATGGGCGAAGAACAAGACACCATAGAGCAAGCGGTCCATCCAAAATTCACGGCGAACGGCCGGCATCTGTCGGCGGGTAGATCCGGCTAGCTGGCTGACGGTATCCCTAGCAGCCAGCAGGCGCCGGCCGTTCGCCCAGAAATCACTGCCCGTGGTCATGCGATTGTAGCCGCGACGATAGAGCCAGGTGGAAGCGACGGCGGCAATCAAATAAAAAAAGAGTCCATTACTCCATACCAAGGCCAGATAGTATAAAGCGACGCCGACCTCGCCACGCACCACGCGGCGCAGACCCAGCGACACCCAATGGCTTGGCGCCAGGGGATTGCGCGTGAATTGAAAATAGCTCAACAGCCGTGTAACTGCCTCGCGCATCTCATCACGCCACAATTCGGAGGGTGATGCCGTGGTCATGCGATAGATCCACACCGTCAGTGTCAGCGCCAGCGCAGCCAGGCAGATGCCCAGCACCTGTTTGCGGCGCTTGGGAAAGTAATTGACGATCAGCAAAGCCGCCAAGCCGCCCAATGACCCTGGCAGCAGTACGAAGCCAAGGAAAAACAGCGGCAACAGAACGTAGAAATACCACCCTGCTTCGCAGACCAGACCATAAGCAATGAGGATGGGCGCACCCAGGAGCAGAAAGGCCCAGCTGCTAAATGCCACCGCGCCCTGAAATTTGTAGGCGAATACCTGATCGGCTGCCACCGGACTCGACAGCAAAAACGCCGTCTCCGGTGAGGTGAACAGGCTGCTATAAAGGATTAAACCGCTCGAAAAAATCAATAATACTGCCAGTGACAGAAACAGCAAGTCCAGCAAGATGCCGACAATCTCACCTGTCAGCGGCACACCGATCTCTGTGTGTAGAAACAGAAAACCGCCCCAGCTAATGGTGAAGACGAAAACCCACACGATTAAGCTGCACAACAAAATGGTCAGTGGTCGCATTGACGATTGCCGGACCATCACATGCCACGAATTGCGCAGCAGCTGCACACGCAATCTCTGGAACAGCAGCGCTTGATTCACAGTTTCGTCACCTTGTCTTCGAGGGGCCTTGTCAGTGTCAGGAATACGTCTTCGAGAGGGCCATCCACGGCGGCCTGCTGGCGTAGTGCTTTGAGAGTGCCGCAGGCGACAAGCCGGCCATGCTCGATGATGGCGATACGATCGGCCAATTCCTCCACCACATCCAGCGAATGCGAGGACAAAAATACGGTCGTCCCCCGGTCAGCCTGACGACGCAGCAGATCTTTCAAACGGCGGACACTGTGGGGATCGAGACCAACCGTTGGCTCATCAACGATCAAAACGCGCGGCTCATGGACCAGGGCCGCAGCAAACACCGTGCGTTGCCGCATTCCATGAGAATAACGCTCCGTTAAATCGTCGATGAATTCATGCAGCTCAAACAACTCGATCATCTCGGCGACGCGTTGGGCGGATTGGGCGCGTGACAGTCCGTACATATCAGCGATGAACTGCAAGAACTCACGGCCGGTTAGTTTCTCGTAAAGGAACGGTTGATCGGGGACGTAGCTGAGCAATTGTCGGGCACGGTCGCCGTCACGGCACAGGTCATGGCCGCCGATGGAGACAGTGCCGGAAGTGGGAAAGAGCAGGCCACACATCATTTTGATGGTCGTGGTCTTGCCGGCGCCATTGGGACCGAGAAAGGCAAACAGCTCGCCGGCTGCGATGTCCAGGCTCACGTCTTGGACAGCCGTTTTGGTGCCGTATTTCTTGGTAACGTGATCCAGTTTAATCATGTCAGGAGTCCAGAAGACGATTGCGGCTTCGCCGCGGCAGTTCGCGCTTCATGATCCAGCGGCTGTCCTCGAGGATGGCTTCCTGTTGCAGCACCCGCTCGCCGTCCTGCTCCACCCAGGTGCGGCCTATCCGTTCGTTCTCCTCATTGCTGTATTCGATCACCAGGCAGCTGGTCTTCTTGCCGTCCAGATCCAGCACCTCCGGCCGCGGCAGGACACGCGCATTGAGCCAGCGCACGCTACCGGAGAAGTCCGGCAGAAAAGCCAAGGCATCGCGCAAAGGGTCTATCAGCGGTTGACGCCAGCTTTGACCAAGACGTAAACCGCGAATGTGGCTGACGGGATGCAGCGGCATCAATACGGAACCTGTGTACGATACAGGTACCGGAGGCAGGTCAAACTGAATCGGCTTGTAGGACGAATGGGCAAGCTGTTCTTCTTCTGCTGGATCCAAGGCAACGCGACAGTGAGCGATAAATTGCTGGTCGTGCACTTCGCCCTGGATTTGCAATTCAATCTGTTTTACGGAGGAGGCGCTTGGTGTGAAACCCAGTCGCTCCAGAAGATACTTGAAAAGCGGGTTCTGCTCCATGGCAGCCTGAACTCTCACCTTTGTCTCCAGGGAGCGCAGTTGACCGGAGTGATTCACCCGATAGGCACTGGTGAGAAGATTGATCAGGAAGAACTTCGCCACATAGACGGGTTGAGATTGCGGGCCTTTGCTCGCCTCAAGGCTGGCGTTGAGTGTGTATTCATCTTCTTCTTTGTGGTAATCGACCCAGGTCGAGGCACGGAAGACGAGGTAGGGCTTGGCCTGGTTCTTGTCCTGCCGCTCTACGTTCCAGAAGGTCCGCAGCCGGTTGCTGCCTTTTTGTTGCACTTCTTCTACGTCATCGATGTGGAACGGCGGCGGCTCGCCGGGCAGCCAGCGCGGCAGCAGATCGTGCCACAAGAGCCAACCCATCGTCGCCAACCAGGATCCAACGATGATCCCACACAACCAGCGCGGAGGCATGCCTTCTCCTCTTCCTCGCTTGCAGGATGTCTCGCTGCTTTTATTGTCTCACAGAAGCACTGTCCGACAAGTACAATAACTCCGAACCTGGCCGCAGGTTAGTTTGTCCTCGGAGGCATGAACCCGACGGTGGAAATGGACGCTCATACGCTTGAGCTGTTGGAATTCGACAAGATCCGCGAACTGCTGGCCGGCTACGCGGCCTCTTCGCTCGGCAAGGATCTGGCACGCCAGCTTGAACCTAGCACCGACGCCGAACACATCCGCGCCGAGCTGACGCTGGTCAGCGAGATGGTCGATGCCCTGGGGGCAGGACTGGCGCCGCCTTTCGGTGGATTGCACGATGTTCGTCTGATCGTGCGCCGCGCTGCCATCGGTGCGCAGCTCACCGTCGAGCAACTGCTGGAAGTGGCCGATACCCTTACCTGCACCGGCAACATTTATCGCTATCGCATGAAGCTGGATGATCGGCACCGGCATCTCCTCGACTTGGTAGCGCCCGTTGAAGACCTGGGGGCAGCAGCCAAAACCATCGGCGGTTGTATCGATGCACGTGGCCACGTCCTCGACATGGCTAGCCGTGAGCTAGCCCAGATTCGGCAGAAACTCGCCGATGTCGAAGAACGTGTGCAAAATCAGATTCGCCGGCTTCTCCGCGATCCCGAGCTGCGCAAGATCCTCCGCTATCCCAACGCCACCGTCAGCGGCGATCACTACGTCTTGCCCGTGGCCGTCAATCATCGCCACAAGCTGCAAGGTGTGGTCCATCGCACCAGCAGCAGCGGCGAAACACTGTTCATCGAGCCGGCCGGCATCGCCAGCCTCAGCGCCGAACGGGCCGTACTCAAGGGCGAAGAGGACCGCGAAATTCGCCGCATTTTACGGCGTCTCAGCGGCGAGGTGGCCCGTGTGGCACGTCCGCTGACGTTCGCCATTGACATCTTGGCACGCCTCGACCTCATCACTGCCAAGGCTCGCTTCAGTCGCGATTACGAGATGTATGCTCCGGAGATCAATACCGAGGGACAACTCTGGCTGCGACAGGCGCGACATCCCCTGTTGTTGCATCTGTTCCGTGAAGAACACGCATCGACGACCCCGCCCGCCGAAAGACGCCAAGTCGTTCCCGTCGATATTCGTCTCGGTTATGGCTTCAATCTGCTCATCATCACCGGCCCCAACACCGGCGGCAAAACCGTTTGCCTCAAAACGGCGGGACTGTTGGCACTGATGGCCCAGGCAGGCATGCACATCCCGGCCGGCGAAGGCAGCAATGTGCCAGTCTTTCACCACATTCTCGCCGACATTGGTGATGAACAAAGTCTGGAACAATCGCTCAGCACTTTCAGTTCGCACATCTCGCGCATTGCCTCCATTCTCCGTGAGGCCGATGAGCACAGTCTCGTTTTGCTGGACGAACTGGGAGCAGGCACCGACCCAACCGAAGGAGCAGCGCTGGGCCGCGCCATCCTCGACGAGCTGGACCGCATCGGCTGCCGGGCGATGGTCACAACGCACCTGGGCGATCTCAAAACGTATGCTTTTCACAATGAGCACGCCGAAAATGGCGCGGTCGAATTCGATGTGGAAACACTGCGGCCGACCTATCGGCTACACATTGGCCAATTCGGTATGAGCAACGCCCTGCGGATCGCGCGCCGGCTCAAGCTGCCGCGCGATCTCCTACGCCGCGCCCAGCGCTATCTGCGCCGCCGCCAACGCCGTGCTCCCGAAATGGCCCAATTACAGCGCCTGCGCGAAGAAGCCGAAAAGGCCCGCGAGGAGGCACTGCGAGCGCAGCACGAGGCCGAACGCCAACGCGAAGAGCTGCGGCAAAAAGCCGATCAACTGGAGCGCGAAAAAGAAGCCGCCGCCGCTCTCCGCGAAGCCCGGCTGAAGCTACAGCCCAACGATGTGGTGCGTGTGGCGCGTTTCGACAAGCCGGGACGCATCGTGCGTGTCGATTTCAAACGCAACATTGCCTTGGTCAGCGTCGGCCTCGGTCAGTGGGAGGTCTCGCTCGAAGAGATTTTTCCCGACATACGATGACCGAACCTTCGGTCTGGAGTAAGGAGGTGAAATAATCTGCTTGTTCACAGCCTATGCCCGAGCGATAATCAGGTCGGGATCTTTTCGAGGAGGATGAACTTATGCGCTATCTCTGGCCCTTGTTTTCCCTTTCGATACTCCTTCTCAGCCCTGTGCCAGCGAAGCCCGCCGACCTGAGCAAGATTGACCGCACCATCAAGAAGGAGCCGGCCTACAAAGGCAAGCCTAGATATTGCTTGCTCGTCTTTGGGCGAGAAGCCAAAACTAAGGTCTGGGTTGTCATCGACGGCCCTACCTTGTACGTGGACCGAAACGGTAATGGCGATCTGACGGATGCAGGAGAGCAGGTGACGTGCGCCAAAAAGGAGACGATCAAACCTTACGATAGGTCTTGGTTCTTCGTGGGTGGGACGGGACCATACACG
>Ga0209061_1005683_pt1 | contig 10690 bp, 15 predicted proteins | sample Coa_R1_10_FD_187157 | JGI IMG/M metagenome (GOLD analysis project Ga0209061, IMG submission 187157) | Surface soil microbial communities from Centralia Pennsylvania, which are recovering from an underground coalmine fire - Coalmine... | ecosystem: Environmental > Terrestrial > Soil >... | reverse complement strand
GATGGGAGTCAGGATATCATTGTGCCCAACTGCTCGAACATCCAGCCGGTAATCAATCAGATCTTTAATCTGGGAGACACGCAGAGCTGCCAGATAAATGGATCAGGGTAGCGGCGTTTTTGCCTGTGCTACAATGGTAGAGGAAACATATTGTCCTACAGGGAGGATAGGAGCACTTGATCGAAAGACAGCATGGCAATGTGTGTTACATGCAGTTTGACCAGTATCAGCAATTTCCTGAACTGGTACATGGCATCTTCACCCGCCAGGGAGGCTATAGCCAGCCTCCTTATCATAGCCTGAACGTCTCGCTCAGCTCTGGCAATGAGCGCTACGAGGACGCTGTGCGCAATCGCTTCCTCACCTTGCAAAGCCTGGATATTGCCGACTATCCCTGCGCCACCATGTGGATGATCCACAGCGCCCACGTTATCACCCTGGACGGACAGATCTGGCCGGACTGGAGCGAGGATTGGCCGCATCACGTCTATGCGCTGGACGAACTGGGCTATCCCCAGGGCACGCGCCTGCAATGGACCTTTAAGCCACGCACCAGAGCCGACGCGCTTATCACGCGTAAGCGCGGCGTGGCCCTGACCATGTCCACCGCCGATTGTGTGCCGTTGCTCTTTTATGATCCGGTCACAGAGGCGATAGGCGTGGCTCACGCGGGCTGGCGCGGCACAGCTCGTGGAATTGCCGCTGCTACCATCACTGCTATGTGCGAACAATTCGGCGCCCGACCCGCCGATATCCACGTCGGAATCGGTCCCTCGATTGGCCCCTGTTGCTACGAAGTCTCAGAAGAGGTAAGGCAGATCTTTCTGGGCCAGCAGAACTTTGAGGAAATGCCGACAGAAGCGCGCCTTCGCGAACTGGTCGCAACATCTGCGTCCTTTGAAGTGATCCACCTGCCGGGCAAGGCTAGCCTGCGCCTGGATCTGTGGGAGACCAACCGCAAACAATTACTGCTGGCCGGGGTAGCGCCTGAACATATCGAGTTGCCAGATATCTGCACTGGCTGCGCCACAGAGCGTTTTTTCTCTCACCGAGCTGAGCATGGCCGTACAGGGCGCTTCCCAGCCATTCTGGCATTACGCGCCTGAGCCTGCCTGCTATGGATCGCGTTGGTAGAGAACAGCAGTCTGTGCTATCCTTGTATATGTCACCGTTTTGAAAGATCCATCAAAGGGAAACTACCAGTTCGATAAACACATAGTATGGATGAGATGATCAACTTGAGCGCGGAACAACTCGCCGAAAATATCGCTGCCGTGCGTGCGCGTATCGCCGAAGCGGCACAGAAAGCGGGACGCGACCCGCAAGAGGTCACACTGGTTGCGGTCTCGAAGACGAAACCGATAGAACTTGTCGAGGTAGCGTATAATTTGGGTGTTACCGATTTTGGCGAGAATCGCGTCCAGGAAGCGCTGCCGAAGATTGCGCACTTCCACCCGCCTGCGCTGCGCTGGCATCTCATCGGGCACCTTCAGAGTAATAAAGCAGGGAAAGTCGTCGAGCCATTTGCTTTAGTCCATAGCGTAGACAGTTTGCATTTAGCGCAGGTACTCAATCGCCACGCACAGGAAAAAGGCAAACGCCTCCCGATCCTGTTGCAAGTAAATGTAGCAGGCGAGGCCAGCAAAGAAGGGATGGCTCCCAACGAAACGCCGGAACTGGCCAGGCAGATCGTTGCTCTGCCGGCTCTGCAAATTGAGGGGCTGATGACTATCGCCCCACTGGCCAGCGATCCAGAGGAGGTCCGGCCCATCTTTCGCGAGTTGCGCCATCTGCGGGATCGTTTACGAGCAGAGATACCCGCCAGCACCTGGGCGCATCTCTCGATGGGAATGACCGATGACTATGGCGTGGCAATCGAGGAGGGGGCGACCATCGTGCGGGTTGGCCGGGCTATTTTTGGGGCTCGGCCCACACATCATTAGTGGCCATTGGCCGGAGAACGGGAAGAAGAGATGGATGCACAGGATATTCAAGAGATGCTGCCCGGCAGGCGCGTCCGGCAGAATCACGCCCTGGAACACGCCACTATCACTATTTTGAGTCAGTACGTCCCGGATCTACGTATCAGCGCGCGCTCCAGCTCACGCGGCTTTACTATCTTCGGAGATGTTGACCTCGGCCAGCTACGCCGGGCGCTGAACGAAGCCCTGAGCAGGCTCCAGGCGGGCGAAGCCGAACTGGCTATTCATCCAAACTGCGGCACCAACCTGGTTGTCGGCGTATCATTCGTCACCCTGGGTACGATTCTGGGCCTGACTTCCAGCCGCGCCCGCACTCGCGTAGCCTCGGCTGCGCTCTCCTCTTTCGCCGGTATAGCTGCGGCCCGGCCACTTGGCCAGCTCGTCCAGAAATATATCACCACACTGCCAGACCTGCGCGGCGTGCGCGTCACCGATATCTATCGCCACAAATTGCTTAACTTTACGCTGATTGAAGTACGTACAACACAGGAGTCATAATACATGCTTTCGCTGCTTGGCATCCCGCCCGACCACGGGATCATCTACGGACTCGTTATCTACGGGATCGGCGTGCTCTCGCTGGCGCTACTCATTCGAGCCATCGCCTCGTGGGTGCGCATCGATGAGCGATATGCGTTTATCCGTTTTCTGGCCAGGATTACCGATCCCTTTATTCTGCCTTTCCGGCGCTTCGTCCCTCCAATAGGTATCCTCGATGTTTCCTGGATCATGGCCTTCTTTCTCCTGTTTATTCTCCAGATCCTGCTCGCGCAGTCGCTGCCTGTGGGTTGGTGAGCGCACAGTATGCGTATCAGTGTGCGTGTAATCCCGCGCAGCAACAAAAACGAGATCATCCGGGAGGGAAACGCCTTGAAGGTGTACTTGACCGCGCCCCCGGTCAACGGAGCAGCAAACGAGGCTTTGCTCAAATTGCTGGCCGCGCGCCTGGATATCCCCAGGCGCGCGTTACACCTTGTGCAAGGCGCGGCGGGCCGGCAGAAAATCGTCGAAATCGATGGTCTGACAGGCGAGGATATCGCCAGAAAACTTATGAGGCAATAAACGACGGCCAGCCTAAAAGCGTTCCCACCACATAAACAAGGAACGTAAAGGTATAGAACTGCGCGCCCCACAACACCCACTTATTGCGCGTCCCGATACCGTAAAACAGGACCGCCAGCACAAGACCGGTAGCGATGCGCCCGGACGAGATAAGCTCGTCATAAGATGAACGCGACATCAGCGTGATCATGAGAAGATTTGCCAGCAAAATGAGGTACATCGGGCTGAAGCGCTGCAAAAACGGCCCCTGTCCGGCAATCACCTTGCGGAATAGATCCACTGCCGCCAGCACCCAACCGGCCAGGGTGGGCAGGAACATCAGCAGCAAGAGCAGATAAAATTTCTTGGGAGCGTCGGCGTGGGCGAAAATACCAGCGAAAGGAATATGCTCAAAGGGACGGGTAAACGTCACGCCCGTTTGACCAAAAATCAGACGCAGAGCAATGAGCCAGATGATCAGCGGCGCAACCCCTAAAAGCACCATCTCGGCGAAGGCACGCCATTTTCTCTGCACAAAGAAGACGCACACATATCCCAGGGGAAACAGCACGGCAATTTCGCGCGCCAATGTAGCTAAACCCATCATGAGCGCAGCAAGCCCAACACGGTCTTTCTCCAGCAGAATCCACACGCCCAGGCAAACGAGGAAATAGGTAAATGGCTCGGCTGTATCAAAGAGTGTCGCAGCAGCCTGACCAAAGTAGAGACCAATCGCCAGACTAAACCAGGGAGAGAATTCATATTTTACCAGCACACGTGAGAGCATTTCCACGCTCAACACAACCGAAAGCACATTGACTAGCAGAAGCATGTAGGGAATCAGCGTAGTTTGCCCCAGGCTAAGCAGGCCCACCACCATTGGATAAAGAATATGTTGATAGCGAAACGGGGCATTGTCCATATAGTGATAAGCCTGGAGAGGGTTGCGAGCAAGCTGATAGTAGAATTGCCCATCATACCCCCAGGTTCCCGAAGGATCGTGAGCACCCCAAACCGTCCCCATATGAACGAAATCAAACGCGCTGTAATGTTTCGTGGCCGCCACCAGGCCAATTAACGCAATATAGAGCACACCCACGACCACCGATGGTCTAAACAGCCCACGAAGGCTCCTAGCAGAAAAAGCAGCCTTCGACTCAATTGTGGGAGCGGGGGGTGTCTTCTCCTCAGTAGGAGTAGATAGTGCCTTGTTCTTCATGGTCCTCCGCGTACACAGCCTCAAGAATGGATGAAAAAAAGCTGGTCAAAAGTTGAAACGACTGGTCATTTCCCAGGGTAACTCGCTATGAGAAAAGAGGAAAGCCCCCAAAGCAAGCGCCAGGACTCAAAAAACGGGGGATGGATCTCCATCCCCCGTCAGGTTCGCAAAGTGTCGTTAAAGATGCTGGCAACGCAGTGAAATAATGCCTGGGGCAAAATGATTAGCTTTTTGCAAGTATTCTTCCTCATTTGCCTCAATCATTAACTTATGCATAACAACTACATCGCCATCCGGCAAGGGCTCGGCAGGTTGCAAACACAGCTCTGTGATTGCGCAGCCCTTTTCATAGACCTTTACCAGCCCCCCAGAACCGGGAATGCGATACACCCGATTTTCGATATTGGGGCTGCATACCTCCAGGTATCCAAACTTGATCAACTGCTGATACTGGCTCTCGGAAAGCATCTCTCTCAGTAAAACTTTGGCTCGGCTTTCGGCCGAGAGGTGCTCGCTCATCGATTCGCGAAAACGCCCAACCCGGCCGTCGGGAGTTTGCGAGAGGTAATAAATGACCACCAGCAGAAAAAGCAGCCAGATGCCCAGAAAGAGGCTCAGTGTTTGCAACATAGCCGGCCCTCCTTAGCCACCTACCACACGAGGCACCATCACAATCTGCTCGGCAGTATGGTCAAACTGTTCAATCCGCTCTACAGGTTTGCCAGACTCAACTTTAAAGGCGGTCGCGCCCCGTGCGCGTTCCGCTTGAAAGATGCGTTCGGCCTCGCGTACTGCAGCGGCGGCCTCTGCATCACCGGCTTCTGCCTTTTGATAGTCCCACACAACCCGTTCATCACCACGCCGGGACATGACCCGTAGCATACCCATAGTCTGTCTGCCTTCCTTTTCGTACTCAAACATACCCGGTTGGAGCCAGGCTCAGACAACGATACAGCACACGACTCCAATGTACCAGTCATCTCTTACGCGTGATTTACTATACCTCGTCCTCTTGCGCCAACCGATCGACTGACACACACTGGAATAAATTGAGCATAGCACGCAAATTCCTAAAGGTCAAGGGCAACCATTTGTTCAAGCGGCGTACCAGCAAGATGGAGTGCCAGGACGAAGGTGCTGCCTTCGCCTAGCGTGCTCTCGACCCTGACGCTCCCCCCATGAAGCTCAGCAATGATTCTCACAACTGCCAGCCCCAGGCCCTGGCCGCTCACCCGATCCCCTCCGGGTTGCGGTCCCCGGAAAAAGCGCTCGAAGATACGCTCGTGATATTCCGGGGCAATGCCATAACCGGTATCCTGCACACGTATCTCTATCATTTGCGGTGTTCCACCATCCTGAGAGGGAAGCAGATGAGCGCTGATAGTCACGCGACCGCCAGCAGGGGTAAAACGCAGGGCATTACTGAGAAGGTTGCGCAGAGCGTGTTGCAAGCGCACAGCATCACCCAAAAAAGGGGGAAGATCAACCGGTAACATGGTTTCTATGGTCACGCCAGCATCACGAGTGGTCAATTCAAGATCCTCCATCGCCGCTTCCACCACCTCGTCCAGGGAAAGAGTGGTTCGCTTCAAGCGCAGTTGTCCGGTATCGGCCCGCGCCGCCAGCAGAAGGTCCTCGAGCAGCGTGTAGAGATGTTCACTGCCCGCGCGCGCCCGCTGGAGAAACTCACGCTGCTGCTCGCTCAGTTCGCCTGCCATCCCCTCCAACATCAGGTCCAGGTATCCGTTGATCGCATTGAGGGGCGAGCGTAGCTCATGAGTCACCAGCGAGAGAAACTTTGAAATAAATTGATCTTGAGAATGAGAGACAGGCTGTGCTGTCATGAACGTCCTTCTACTGTTTTTCAGATGTCTATGCGCGAAGAAACAGACCTCAAAATTTTTCGTCCCGCCAGCTTCAGATCACCGAAAAAAGTGCCGTCAACCATGACGTAGTGTAGTATAACATGAGGAAGCAAGGTCCTGGCAGATCAACCTTTCAGCTATTTTGCGTCGGTGGCTGCTTGCCAATAGGCCAGGTCGGTTCGTATTCCGGCAAGCCGCGAGAAGCCTGCGAAGCACCCGCTTGAGGGGACAACGGCTGTGAAGTACTTTGAGGCACCTTTGTCGGCGACGGCTGCGTGCTGCCGGGTGGCATAGCCTGACCACCGGGGCGCGGCTTCAATCCCAATGGCAGCGTGGACTCGCCCGCAAGCTGCTCCCAATTTGCTGAAGCCAGAGGCAGAGTAAAATTGATACGCGCACCAGCCCCCTGAGCATTCTCAGCCCAAACCCGCCCTCCATGCGCCTCGACAATCGCGCGAACAATCGCCAGACCCAGGCCGCTGCCGCCGGTGGTTGCCTGGCGCGCGGGATCAGCCCGATAAAAACGATCAAAGATACGTGGCAAAGCCGAGGTGGGAATGCCCTTGCCGCTATCTGTCACTGAGATCTGCACGAACGAACCCTGCTGCATCGCATCAACCGAGACGTAACCACCCGAAGGTGTGTAGCGCAGGGCATTGCTGCACAGGTTATCAAAAACACGTGTAAGCATGTCGGGATCGGCCCAAACGGTTGGCAGATTATAGGGCAGGTTGTTGCGCGGCTCGACATTGACCCGCTCAAACTCAGAAATCAAGGCGACGAAGACCTCATCTACCAGGGGAGCGAGGCGCACGGCACGGCGCTGAGGCTGCATCGCCCCGGCCTCGGCTTTGGCCATCATATGCAGATCTTTGACCAGCCGGCGCAGGCGCAACGTTTCCCTCACAATAACGCGCCCGGTCTCCTGAAAGTCCTCGCGGTTCTGGCTGATTCCGTCAACGAGCGCTTCACCCAGCCCGGCAATGGCCGTAAGCGGTGTAGCAAGATCGTGCGTAATATTCATAATCAGCTCGCGACGGCGCAGCTCCTGCTGGCGCAGTTCATCTACATCTTGCTCCAGGCGAGCAGCCATTTCGTTGAACGAGCTGGCCAGCTCGCCAAGTTCACCCTGAGCATCAGTCCTGGCCCGCGCGCTATAATTGCCCGCGGCCAGCACACGCGAGGCGAGCGTGAGCTTCGCCAGTGGCCGTGTAATCGTGCGCGAAAAGAGAATCGCAGCCAGCCCGGCCAGCGCAGCCACAACCAGTGCCACGAGAATGACCGCCACCTGTACAGTAGCAAGAAACGGCGGCGTCGTATTGTCAATAGCTGAACGAGGAATCACCAGCAGAATACCAACCACAGGATTACTACTCTGGGCATCGTCAAAGATAGGCTCAACCACAAACGGACGGCCAGGGCTGGCCGGCCCATGAGCGCCTATTTCGTCTGTCGTCGTAATTCCACTATGGGCCTGCCTGATAGCCAGAGCGATCTTCACAAAGTCACCACTCTGTACAGAGGGAACGGTAAGCGCCACGGCGAACTGAGTGGTCAGAGGTTTGCTTTTACCTCCACGTGGATAGATCAGTTGTGAAGGGCTATGGGTATTATAGACCAGTTGGAGATATTCCTCGCCGGTGGCCCTCTGCGTGGAAAGGCCCGGCACAGCCTCCTGAGCGGCCAGAAGTAAGTTGTTCGTATGGGCGTAGTTCCTGCCAACCTGCCCGGCAGTACTACTGGCCAGGTTTATTAACTGCTGGCGCTGGTCGCCTCCATACGAAACATTTATGATGATCAAAATAATACTGGCCAGCAGAACCGTAGCCAGCAGTGCTACCAGCATAGAGCCAAGAGCCAGGCGCCACCGAATACTCTGCCACCAGCGGGTACGCATAGGTCTTTCCTCTTGCCTCATCAGAGACTCATCAGTTGCAGCTTCACTACAGACGTACTACTACCACGCGCTGCTTACACGCGTGGAGCTACCTCGAATTTATAACCAACGCGCCAGACTGTCTTGATATAGCGATAATCGCTCGTTGCCTCGATCTTTTTCCGCAAGGCGCTGATGTGGACATCGACAATATGCCCATCGCCGTAGTAATCGTATCCCCAGATTTTATTCATCAGGACTTCGCGCGTGAAGACCCGGCCGGGTGACTGGGCCATTAACGCGAGAATATCAAATTCCGTGGGCGTCACCATCACCTCCACTCCCTTGATCTCGACGCGACGCGCAGGGACATCGACGGAAAGGCCCGGAAAGGTCAGCAGCGATTTCTCCTGCACGGGCTGATCTCGCGCTCCTCGCGGCTCACTGCTGGCTTCCTGGCCGTTCACGCGGCGCAGAATCGCGCGCACTCGACTGACCAGCTCACGTGGGCTGAATGGCTTCACCAGGTAATCATCGGCCCCCAGATCCAGGCCCGCAATGCGGTCATCCTCGTCACCACGTGCAGTAAGAATGAGAATAGGCGTTTTGGACCAGGCACGAATACGTTTACAAACCTCAAAGCCGTCCAGAGCCGGCAGCATGACATCCAGAATAACCAGGTCGGGATGCTCGCGCGCGTGCAGGGCCAGTCCGTCGGCTCCATCTCTGGCCGCTACAACGTTATACCCCGCGTCTCTCAAATAGAGATTGAGCAGGTGAATAATGCCCTCTTCATCTTCAATGACCAGGATTTTTTGGGACATCGCTGACAACTCCTCCCAGGATAGACCTTTCGCTGCTTATCGTACCATAACTGAACGAGAGAATGCCTGTTTTATACAGTTTCTTCTCGCGATCTTGAGCAAATCTTGAAGATTTTTTGACAAAACTAAAAAGGATCGCGCGGCGCGACCGTGCGATCCTTTTCTTACGCCCTGTCCTCTATGCCGTCACAGGCAACTGGCTCTTAATCCACTTATCCAGCGCCTCGCCGCTCTCGAACGAGACAATCAGAGCGTAGCGAGGTCTGGGGCCGGGATGCCAGGTTGCATGCCAGAGACGCTGTGAGTCGATTACCATCTGGCGATTGCGCGGCACTGAAATACGCGATTCGGTCGAGGGATCATCCTTATCCTCGCGCAGAATCATATAGGATTGAGGATCGTCGGTCAGTTGCAGCCAGGCGCGCACAACCCAGCCCTCGCCATCAGGATTCAAGCGGTTGTTATCATCGAGATGCAGGTTGTGGACCGCCTCCTCATATGTATTGGGATTGAGCTTGATAATGCGCACGCGGCCAAAATTTGCTCCCACTTTTTTGGTCCATTCAACCAGTGTGGGACAGATTTCGGCATTCTTCGTCCAGATGCCGTCCTTGTCGGGCTTGCCATGATCCCAGAAGCCCGCGCACTCCATCTCACCAAGCGCGGAAGCGATGGGTGCGAAGTTGGTATCACCACCGCTCTTCCAATCCATATATTCAAGGCTCTCCCACTCCGAGGGTGGAACAGCCGGCCCATCGTAGTCACGCAGAACTACGAAACCTTTTTCCGCCAGAACATCCAGTTTGACGTGTGACATGCTTACTCCTTACGTTGGTTTTCAGGGAGGGACCCGCGCCCGCTTCGGTCATCTTGCGAGCGACCGAAATATCCCAGACTACCTTACAAAGCCGGCTCCTGGCCGGCCATAGACGGATGGGCACAGGATTCTGTCTCATACCAGCCCACCCTATCCATCCCATTCTATCATACATAAGACAAGTTTCCTTCGCCGTTTCCTTGTATATTCAACGTAGGGAGACACGAATGGCCCGGTTGTAGCGGGAAATTTGGGCCAGTGGGATAGCCTGAATGGAAAGGGACACCTTCTCTATAGGCACGGAGAAAAAACTAGAAGGCATAAGCTCTCCCAAATTTGGGAGGACCTATGCCTTTCGATCATACTTCTCTAGAAATTAGATGTGGGGAAGCATATTCCTAATATGACCATGCTCGTGACAGTGCGGATGCTCACGGGGGTGCTGATGCTCGTGGCAACGAGGCTCTTTATGGATGTGATTACAGTGCTCGAAGCGATCGCGCCGATCACCGCAACCACCCACTACATTTTCCAGATCCGCATCGCTTAGTTCAATACTCGCGGGAGAAACAACCTGAGAGAACATGTTTACATTTTCTTTCCGAAGATTCATTAAAATTTGCTCCTTTACAAACAGTTACTAACATTCATAGGTATTGGGTCTCTTCATACCAGCATAACAATCGCATCTAGCAGAGAAGGGTTTTACTCGAACCTTCCTCCATTCCGATCTTCATGTCTGTCCTCGTATCAAGAAACCTATTACCAGTATACCCAGGGTTACAACAGATAAACTTCTATATAATCAGCACCTAAAGCGGCAGAAAACAACTGCTTGCTCCTTCAGCCCAACTGTAAGTGATAAACTGGAGAAGAACCGACCATACAGTCTTGAATAAGCATAAGAACGGAGAAGCCTCTTGCAAGTTAATGTCTTCTTTCTGCCATCGTCGATTCTCCACAGGCCAGACAATACGCGCGATATCTACATTGTGATCGATCTCATCCGCGCTACCACCTGCATGGCCGTGATCTTTGATCGCGGCGCGCGGCGCATTTTTGCAGC
>Ga0209061_1005682_pt1 | contig 10690 bp, 9 predicted proteins | sample Coa_R1_10_FD_187157 | JGI IMG/M metagenome (GOLD analysis project Ga0209061, IMG submission 187157) | Surface soil microbial communities from Centralia Pennsylvania, which are recovering from an underground coalmine fire - Coalmine... | ecosystem: Environmental > Terrestrial > Soil > Unclassified... | reverse complement strand
ACCCCCTCCCGAATTCGAGCCCGACGACAAAATGACGACAGAGGCTCTCCAGGGACTTGCCAAGGAGGCCTGGGCGAGTTCAGAATGCGGTTGCAGTGGCCGCCCCGCGAAGTAGGGGATTGAAACCTGATGGGGAGGCCCTCCCCACTTCAGGATGTACTTGTTGCAGTGGCCGCCCCGCGAAGTAGGGGATTGAAACCGACGCCGCGCGCCGCGGCCGGCCTCGGGAGGCGACCAGTTGCAGTGGCCGCCCCGCGAAGTAGGGGATTGAAACCCCGCCATCCCGCCAGACCGTGAGCACCTGATCACGCGTTGCAGTGGCCGCCCCGCGAAGTAGGGGATTGAAACTCGTTCCACGTGTAGGTCTGTTCCATGATCTAATTAGTTGCAGTGGCCGCCCCGCGAAGTAGGGGATTGAAACAAGGTGACGGTCCCGACGCCGGTGAGCCGGAGGGGGCTGGGTTACAGTGGCCGCCCGCTCGCGTGTCCTCTGCGGATCAGCGTCCCGATCTGGATCGTCAGGTGGCGCGTGTCGCCACTTGGGCAGCCCAGGAGGGCCTCGCCGTCGGGCGCATCGTGACCGAGATCGGCTCGGCGCCGAAGGGGAGGCATCGGAGGGGTCCCCACGAGGCCTGCCTCGTGGGTCCCCGTCGGAGGTCCTGGCCCGGCTGCGGGATCCGTCCGTGACCACCGTCGTGGTCGAGCCCTGGGATCGGTTCGCCCGGTCGGGGCCGAGTCCGTGGAGGCGGCGCTGGCGGCCCATGGCCGCCGGCTGCTGGTGCCCCTCCGAGGGTTCCCCATCGGAGCAAGCCCCCGATGGGGCGGTCCGAGGTCGACGACGACCTCCAGCCCCACGCAGGGGCTCCCCATCGGAACGGTTCCGATGGGAGACCCCGCGTGGGCAACCCCGTGAGGGATGCCGCTTGAGCGCTGGTGATCGCTCGGCGGCAACGGTGCGTCGTGCCGCCGCCCATCGTCACCCGGCTGCGTAGGCGGAGGGCCGGCGACGCAACCGGGGTGGCCGTCCCGGGGCGTGCTCGGTCCCGGGCCGAGGGGGACGTTGGACCCTTGCTCAGCCGGCCGCCCGGGAGCAGGCTCGAAGGCCGAGTGTTCGTCCGCTCCTACCTCGAGTTCGACTGGCCCTGCGAGGCGGTGGTGACCCTGCTCCTGGGCGACGACCCCGGCCGGTGGCTGGTCGCGATCGTCGAGGAGAGCGCACGCTGGGAGGGGGAGCTCGTCTCGCGGGTGGGGTTCGAAGCCGCTCATCGATGGGTGGGACGACGCGACGGGATCGCAATCGGACCGTCGGTGCCCTTCGGCGGTGGCCTGCTCCTCCCGGTCTCCTGGCGCTCGGCCGAGCTCCGGGCCCTGTTTCCCATGGTCGAGGCCGACCTCCAGGTCGCCCCCCTGGGACGTGACCTGACCCAGCTCTCCGTCAACGCGCGCTACGAGCCGTCTCCGTCCGGGCCCGGGACGGGGCTCGACCGCACGCTCCTGCACCGGGTCGCGGAGGCCGTGATCGGCGACCTGCTGAGCCGGGTGGCATCGGCGCTGAGGTCGCGCCTGGAGGACCGGGCCGGAACCTGACCGCGGTCGCCCGGCGATCGGCCGCCGTCCACGCTACGGCGGCCCGGCCTCTCCCGGCCGGACGAGGCCGGACTCGTAGGCGACGACCACCGCCTGTACCCGATCCCGAAGCTGCAGCTTGGAGAGGATGCGGGCCACGTGGGTCTTCACCGTGGCCTCGCCCAGGTGGAGCCTGGCGGCGATCTCGGCGTTGCTGAGGCCCCTGGCGATCAGCAGCAGGACCTCGCGTTCGCGATCGGTCAGCGAGGCCAGGCCGGCCGGAGGCGCCGGCGGCGTGGAGGGCCTGGCAAAGCGCTCCACCAGCCGTCGCGTGATGCTGGGAGCCAGGATGGCGTCGCCGGCGACGATCAACCGGATCGAGGCCACCAGCTGCTCGGGCGACACGTCCTTGAGCAGAAAGCCGCTCGCCCCCGCCCGCAGCGCCGCGTAGACGTATTCGTCCAGATCGAAGGTGGTGAGCAGGATCACACGGCAGACCGCGCCTCCGTCGAGGATGCGCCGGGTCGCCTCCAGACCGTCCATCCGCGGCATCCTGACGTCCATGAGCACGACGTCGGGCCGGTGCCGCCGGACGGCCGTCACCGCCTCACCGCCGTCGGCCGCCTCGGCGACCACCTCGAAGTCCTCCTCGGCATCGAGGATCATGCGGAACCCGGCTCGGACCAGGGCCTGGTCGTCGGCGATGACGGTGCGGATGGTCATCCTCGGGCCGGCTCCAGGGGGAGCCGGGCGCTGACCCTGAAGCCACCCTCGCGCCTGCCCACCTCCAGCTCCCCGCCGAGCATGGCCACCCGCTCGCGCATCCCGATCAGGCCCCGCCCGGCTCCGGCCGAGGAGGCCGGCGGCGGCCCGCCCCCGACGTCGGTGATGTCCAGGTTCAGCTCGTGTTCGAGGTAGCGGATGGTCACCCGGGCGCGAGCCCCGGGAGCGTGCCGCAGGGTGTTGGTCAACGCCTCCTGGACGATCCGGTAGGCGGCCAGGTCGATGCCGGGGCTGAGAGGCTGCGGCTCGCCTTCGACCGTCTTGGCAACCTGGAGGCCGGCACTCCGGACACGCTCGATCAGGGCGTCCAGCTCGCCCAACCCGGGCTGCGGGTCGAGCCCGGCGTCGGCTCGACCGTCGGCCAGGACCGTGAGCAGCCGGCGTAGCTCGCCCAGCGCCTCGCGGCCGGCGGTCTCCACCGCCCGCATCGCCTCGCCGGCCTGCTCCGGCCGGTGACCGAGCGCGCGCCGGGCCGCCCCCGCCTGGACCACCATCACGCTGACGCTGTGCGCGACCACGTCGTGCAGCTCACGGGCGATCCTGGCCCGCTCGTCGGCGACCGCCACCCTGGCGGCCAGCTCACGCTCTCGCTCCAGCGCCTGCGCCCGCTCCTCCAGTGCCCGGGCCCGACCCCGCCAGCTGCGCACGGCGCTGCCCGCCAGCCAGAGCCCGAAGCCGATCAAGGTCCCCTGCCAGGGACGGGGAACGGGTGGACCGGCGGTGGGGACCAGGAGCTGTAGCACCACCAGCGGCACCACCACCGCCTCGAGCGAGAGGACGCGGTGGCGGGCGTGGGCGCCGACGGAGTAGATGAGGACCACGATGCCGAGGTACTGGGCCAGGGTGGGAGGCTCAAGCGAGGCAGAGGAGAGGACCGTGGCCGCCGCCCAGGCCCAGGTCGGCCACCGCCGGCGTAGCGTCACCGGCAAAGGAGCGGCCACGGCGAAGGGCAGTCGCCAGAGGCCGGGACGTCCCTCGGCGAGGAACTCGACGCCCGAGAGCAGGGCGAGCAGGGCGGCGAAGGTCCCGTCGACCAGGAGCGGGTTCAGGCCCGCGAGTCTCCGCCAGATGGTGCGCGCGCTCTCCACGAGCCAACCGTAGGCGGCCTCGACAGCGCTCCACGTCCGCCTCGCGAGGGATCGGTGGTCCACCGCGAGGATGATCGCACGCGAGATTCCGCCCCGAGGCGGACCGCGAATGCTCCCCCGGGGTGACGGCGCCCCGGGCATCGGCCCCAGAGCATCGGGGCATGCGCAGGACAACCCTCGTCCTCACCTCCGCCGCCCTGGTCGGCGGCGCCGGCGTCATCCACCTTGCGGTGGCGCCCGCCCACTTCCAGGAGTTCTTCCTCTTCGGCCTCTTCTTCATCAGCGTCGGGGTCGCGCAGCTGGTCCTGGCCGCCGCCCTGGCGCTGCGACCCGAGCGCTGGATGCTGGCGTCCGGGCTGGCCGGGTCGCTGGCGGTGGCCTCGCTCTGGCTGGCCTCGCGAACCGTGGGCCTCCCCATCGGTCCCGATCCCGGGAGGCCGGAGGAGGTCGGCATGGCCGACCTGGTCTGTACCTCGCTGGAGGTGGCGACGGCGGCCTCGCTGGCGCTTCTCCTCTTGCGGCCACCGGTGCCCGGCCGGCGGGTCCGCCGGCCCTGGCCGGCGATGCCGCTGGTGCTGCTGACGGCGGCGCTGAGCGCGTGCGGGGCGGAGGCCGGCGCCAGCGGCATGCCCTGGGCCTTTGACGTGGCGCCCCCCGTCGCCGGCCAGGATGGCGTCTCGGTCACCTCGCTGACCGCCGTCCCCGGGCCGCAGCCGGTGCGCGCCTTCACGCTCGTCGCCGAGCCCGGCCCCCACCGGACCTGGACCTTCAACGGCACCGTGCCGGGGCCGGAGCTTCGCGTCACCCAGGGCGACCGGGTACGGGTCACCCTGGTCAACCGTCTGCCCGAGTCGACGACCATCCACTGGCACGGCGTCCGGCTGCCCAACGCCGACGACGGGGTGGCCGGTCTGACCCAGAATGCGGTCCCTCCCGGCCACCGGTTCACCTACGAGTTCGTGGCCAGGGACACCGGCACCTTCTGGTACCACAGCCACCAGCGCGCCTCGGAGCAGATCGCCAGAGGGCTCTTCGGTGCCCTGGTGGTCGAGCCACGGGGAGGCCGGGTGGCGCAGGACGTCGATCGGGCCCTGGTGCTCCACGACGGCGCCGGGCTGGTCCACATCCCCGCCTCCCCGGGCCAGACCGTCCGCCTCCGTGTCGTCAACGCCGTGGTCCCGGGCATGGACGGCGGCCCGGAGACCGTCGTCCTGGAGGGGGCCGACTATCGGGTGGCGGCGCTGGACGCGGGGAGCGTCGACGGTGCCGTGCTCGGCCCTGAACGCATCCCGCTGGGGATGGGCCAGCGGGTGGACCTGGTCTTCACCGTGCCCCCCGCAGGACGGGTCGCGCTCTACGAGGAGACCCTGCGGGGACGGGAGACCCCGGTCGAGAGGACCTTCGATGTCCTCTTCGGCGCCACCGGCGCCCGGCCTCGCCTGGTGGCCACGGTCGGCAGCGGCCCGACACCGGCTGCCTCCGGGTTCGAACGGCTGCCGCTCTTCGATCCCACCGCGTACGGGACCCGCACCCCCAACCCTTTCGACGGCACTCGTTTCGATGCCACCTTCCCGCTCGTGCTCGACGAGCACCCCGGCTTCCGCGACGGGACCGTCCAGCTGGTCCACACCATCGACGGCCGGACCATGCCTCAGAGCGTCGTCTTCGGCGTCGAGGAAGGCTGGAAGGTGCGCCTGCACATCGTCAACCGGACGGCGGAATGGCACCCGATCCATCTCCACGGGCACTTCCTGACCGTACTCACCGTAGACGGCCACGCGGCCACCGGCGCCCCAGTCGCGCTCGACACGGTGCTGGTGGCTCCCCACCAGACCATCGACGTGGCCTTCGTCGCCGACAACCCCGGCCTCTGGATGTTGCACTGCCACGTGCTCCTGCACGCGGAGATGGGGATGGGGGCGCTGGTCGCCTACCGCGGTGTCACCACGCCCTACGAGATGGGCGAGCGGTCGGGGAATATGCCCGAGTAGCGGCCGGGGAGATCCCGCCGAGCGGGCGGCGCACCCGGCCGTGGGGGCGCCGCCCCGGCCCCGTGCCACCCCTCCCGAGAGCCATTCCATGAATTGGTTAACGAGAAATTTGATAATTACGTACCCATAAAAGATGATGGGAGATACCGTGAACGGAGGCCTTGACGGGCGGTCCGGGTGGCCCCCACAACGAGCGACGGAGGTGGTCGATGGTGCTCGGGGGATCGGACGAGGGGCGGTGGTGGTGGGACGGCAGGGGCTGGGTCCCGGCAGAACCGACCCCCCTGGCCCCGGGCTGGTCCCGGGGAGGTCTCATCGCAATCGGCTCGGACCTTGGCGGACGCATCTCGCGCCGGATCGCGTCGTCCGCGGAACGACTCGGGTGCGCGCCGACGCACTCGTGGAGTCGTCCGCTCACGCGTCTGACCGTGATCGCCTCCCGCTGGGTCGCCGCCCGCCCTCGTCAGCCCGGTTGCAGTGGCCGCCCCGCGAAGTAGGGGATTGAAACTTCTGACGCCCCACCGGCCACCATCTCGACCACAGGGAACGTCATCCTTGCCGGAGTTGCTACTTGGCACTCACAAGCTTGAAACACCGATCCTGCGCTGAAGCCAGCTGCCTACTCAGCTCCCAGCCCCCGGCTACCTGGGTGTCATCTCCGGCTGGAAGAGGTCGGGCGGACCCTGGCCGGGACGGAGGGATCGAGTGGGGCGCGCGCCTTGACCCGCTTCTGAGGACGTCCTGGGGTGTGCCGCTGGGGAGGCTGTGTCCCGTTGGTCCTGCCCACGCTCTCGCCCGGCCCGGTGTCGCCTGCCGGGGCGACAGGAGCGCGCCTGCCCTGGGAAGCTGTTCACTGCCGGCAGGGACGATGGGGTGATTCGAACGCGTGGCCACAAGCCGCAGCCTGGGAGCTGACCGAGGCGCGGCAGAGCACTTGTCTTGTCCCTTCAAGTGGCCTGAGCACGCCTTCAGTAGCCGCGCGGTGAGCGCGCTCGGGATCAGCCACGGCCCGCTCCGGGAGACCGTCCAACGGCTCCGCAGCAAGGGATTGCTCCCCCGCGGTCTCAAGGCTACGTTCGCATCTCCACGTCTGACCCGCTCCGCGAGCTCTATGAGGTGCGGATCCCGTTGGAGACACATGCGGTCAAGCTCATCGCTCGCAAGCCAGATCCTCAGGGCATGCGGAGGCCGAGTCAGCTGTTGGCAGACACCGACCAAGGGCTGGCGGAGAGCAGTCCTTATCCACCACACGCTCGACTTCCACCATCGCATCGTCCTCAGTGGTGCTTGAGCGGCACCTGCGTACCTCCTTGCAGAGCGCGCTGGACCTCTCAACTCCGATACGCCCTCCCCGCCTGACGCTCCATTCCGCTCCTCATGGTCGATCGACGACGCGGCGACGGAGCGAAAGCGATGGGTGACCTCAGGCCCAGGGCCGAGCACGGCTGCCACCAGCCCTCCCGGAAGATGAGCTGGCTGGCCCCGACGGGGATGGGAACCTGACCGGCGGGGAGGCGTGGCCAGCCCCGGAGGGCGGGAGCCGATGGCTGGCGAGGTGGCCAGAGAGGGGGAGCGGTCGTGGTGGAGATGCCGGCCATCGCGGCCTCGGAGGGCTCCCGCCCCCGGACCTGGTCCTGGCCACCGGCCTGTTCGGCCAGGTGGTCAGCCAACCAGGGCCCATCACCGCCGAGTTCCTCGGCGGTCATCGTCAGCTGCACAACGAGCAGGACGCCCGTTCTGCACCGCGGGGGCCTCCAACGGCCAGCGCGGGCGGCCTGAGCCCGAATGACCTCCTCTTCGAGAGGCGCTCGCCAGGCAAGATGGGGAGGTGGTGGCGGCACAGCCGGCCGGGGTTCATCCTGACCGAGGGGCCGCTGACCGAGAGCGCAGGAGGTTGAGACGAGGGCTGGTGCCAGAGCTGCCGCTGCGAGACGTTCGGGTCGTTGATCTGACCAGGAACGTGGCCGGTCCCTACGCGGCCATGATCCTGGGGGAGCTGGGGGCGGAGGTGGTCAAGGTCGAGCGGCCGGGCCGTGGTGACGACGCCCGGGAGTGGGGGCCGCCGTTCTGGGGTGGGGAGAGCTCGATCTTCCTGGCCCTGAACCGCAACAAGCGCTCCCTTGCCCTGGACCTGGGCCGCCCGGAGGCGAAGCCGGTGCTGGAGCGGCTGGTGGCGGGCTCGGACGTGCTTTTGGAGAGCTTTCGCCCCGGGGTGGTGGAGCGGCTGGGGTACGGCTACGAGTGGGCACTGGAGCGCAACCCCCGCCTGATCTACTGCAGCGTCACCGGGTACGGGGATCAAGGGCCGCTGCGGGAGCGGTCGGGCTACGACCCGCTGCTCCAGGCCTTCGCCGGGATCATGAGCGTGACCGGGGAGGCGGGACGGCCGCCGGTCCGGGTGGGGGTCTCGCTGGTCGACATGGGGACGGGGATGTGGGCGGCGCTGGCGGTGACCGCAGCGCTGCTCCAGCGGGGCCGCGAGGGCCGGGGACAACGGATCGTGGTCTCGCTGTACGAGACGGCGCTGGCCTGGATGGCCTACCACCTGGCCGGGTACTGGGCCTCGGGGGTGACGCCGGGGCGGCAGGGGTCGGGGACGGAGATGATCGTCCCCTACCAGGCCTTCGCCACCGCCGACGGCTGGTTGGTCATCGCCGCCGGCAACGACGCCCTGTTCGAGCGGCTCTGCCGGGAGCTGGGGCACCCGGGGTGGGCCTGTGACCCGCGCTTTGCCCGCAACCCCGACCGGGTGCGGCATCGGGCCGAGCTGGTGGGGCGGATCGAGGCGGTGACCCGAGGCTGGGAGACGGAGCGACTGGCCGAGCGCCTGACCCGGGCGGGGGTGCCCTGCAGCCCGATCCGGGACACCGCCCAGGTGGCCGGGGACGCCCAGGCCGAGGCGCTGGGCATCTTCCAGGCCCTCTCCCGGGCAGGGGTGGGGGAGCTGGGCTCGGTGGGGATGCCGTTCCTGCTCGACGGGGAGCGGCCTCGGCTTCGGCGTCCACCGCCCTGGTTGGGGGAGCACAGCCGGGAGGTGCTGGCCGAGCTGGGCTTTGGGCCCGAGGAGGTGGAGGCGCTGGTGGCGACCATGGGAGGACAGGATGGAGCCGACGACCAGGGTTGAGCTGGAGGAGGTGCGGGCGGCGGTGCGGGAGCTGTGCGCCCGCTTCGGGGGGGAGTACTGGCGGGCCTGCGACGAGCAGCGGCGCTACCCGGAGGAGTTCGTGGCCGCCCTCACCGAGGCTGGATGGCTGTCGATCCTGATCCCGGAGACGTACGGGGGGGCGGGGCTGGGGATGCGGGAGGCGGGGGCGGTGCTGGAGGAGATCAACCGCTCCGGGGGCAACGCCGCCGCCTGCCACGCCCAGATGTACACCATGGGGGCGTTGCTCCGGCACGGGAGCGAGGAGCAGAAGCGGCGCTGGCTGCCGGAGATCGCGGCGGGGCGGCTGCGCCTGCAGTCGTTCGGGGTGACCGAGCCCGACGCCGGCTCCGACACCACCCAGCTGCGGACGGTGGCGGAGCGGCACGGGGACCACTACCGGATCTACGGGCGCAAGGTCTTCATCTCCCGGGTGCAGCACTCGGACCTGCTGATGCTGCTGGCCCGGACCACCCCTCTGGAGCGGGTGCGGCGACGCTCGGAGGGGCTGTCGGTGTTCATCGTCGACCTGCGCACCGCGGGCGAGCGGCTGCAGGTGAGGCCGATCCGGACCATGGTCAACCACGAGACCAACGAGCTGGTCTTCGAGGGGGTGGAGGTGCCGGTGGAGCACCGGATCGGGGAGGAGGGTCAGGGCTTCCGCTACATCCTCTCGGGGATGAACGCGGAGCGGATCCTGATCGCCTCGGAGGCGCTGGGGGACGGTTTCTTCTTCATCGACCGGGCGGTGGGCTACGCCCGCCAGCGGGTGGTGTTCGGGCGCCCGATCGGCCAGAACCAGGGGGTGCAGTTCCCTCTCGCCCGCGCCTACCTGAACCTGGAGGCGGCGCGGCTGGCCCGGGATCGGGCGGCAGAGCGGTTCGACGCCGGCCAGGAGGCGGGGACGGAGGCCAACATGGCCAAGTACCTGGCCTCCGAGGCGGCCTGGGAGGCGGCCAACGTGGCCATGACCACCTTCGGCGGCTACGGCTTCGCCGTCGAGTACGACATCGAGCGCAAGTTTCGGGAGGCGCGCCTGACCATCGTGGCCCCGGTGACCAACAACCTGATCCTGAGCTACGTGGGCGAGCATGTCTTGGGCTTGCCCCGCTCGTACTGAGGAGGCGCGGATGACGGAGACGGATGCTGAGGAGGTGGCGAGCACGGTCTTGGTCGAGGAGCGGGAGGAGGGGCGGGTGGCGCTGGTCACCCTGAACCGGCCCCAGGTGCTCAATGCCATGAACACGGCCATGGGGCTGCGGCTGGGCCAGGTCATGGCCGAGCTCTCGGAGCAGGCTCGGGTGCGGGTGATCGTGCTCACCGGGGCCGGGGAGCGGGCCTTCTGCGCCGGGGGCGACCTCAAGCAACGCCAGGGCATGACCCCCCGGGAGTGGGTCCAGCAGCACCGCATCTTCGAGGAGGCCCTGCACCGCCTCCGCTGGTGTCGCAAGCCCATCTTCGCCGCCGTCAACGGGATCGCGGTGGGCGGAGGCTGCGAGCTGGCCATGGCCACCGACTTCATCATCTGCTCGGAGCAAGCCCGCTTCGGCCAGCCCGAGGTGACCCGGGGGATCATCCCCGGGGCCGGAGGCACCCAGATGCTGCCCCGCCTGCTGCCCCGGGGCCGGGCCATGGAGCTGCTCATGACCGGGGAGCTGATCTCGGCCGAGGAGGCCTACCGGTGGGGGCTGGTGAACCGGGTGGTGCCTCTCCCCGAGCTGCTCCCAACCGCGATGGCGATTGCCCGCCGGATCGCGGCCAACTCGCCCACGGCGGTCCAGCAGGCCAAGCGGGCGGCCAAGCTGGGCCTGGAGCAGCCCTTGGGCCAGGCCATCGAGATCGAGCTGGAGTGCTATCAGCGGATGGTCGACCATCCCGACCGCTACGAGGGGGTGGCCGCCTTCAACCAGCGCCGTCCCCCGAGCTTCGAGGACTGCTACTGAGGGGGTTGCGGCATGGGGGCGCTTCCGACGTCGGTGCGCGTGGCCGAGGTTGGCCCGCGCGACGGCTTCCAGATGGAGACGCGGTTCATCCGTTGCCGCCGAGTACGCAATAGCACTCACGCGGCACCCCTCACGGGGTTGCCCTTGCGGGCTTCGCGCTTCCTTGCCGCGTGCCCG
>Ga0209061_1005681_pt1 | contig 10692 bp, 8 predicted proteins | sample Coa_R1_10_FD_187157 | JGI IMG/M metagenome (GOLD analysis project Ga0209061, IMG submission 187157) | Surface soil microbial communities from Centralia Pennsylvania, which are recovering from an underground coalmine fire - Coalmine... | ecosystem: Environmental > Terrestrial > Soil > Unclassified... | reverse complement strand
CAGCGAGGAGCCGGCGGTGATCGGCGTCGTGCAGGCGCTCGCGCTGGCGAGCGGCTTCCTGTTCGTGAGTCTGTATCATGGCCTGCTCACGGGCACGAACGCGCTGCTCTTCGGCAACGTGCTGGGCATCGCCGACACGCAGGTCCTGGTTCTGGCTGTGGTAGCGATTGGCGCGCTGGCTGCCCTGGCGGCAATCGCGCGGCCGCTGCTCTTCGTCTCGATCGATCCGCTCGTGGCGGCAGCGCACGGCGTGCGGGTGCGCCTGCTCTCCACGCTCTTTCTGCTGCTACTCGGCCTGGCCGCAGCAGAGGCCAGCCAGATCGTCGGCGCGCTGCTCGTTTTCGCCCTGCTGGTGCTGCCGGCGGCCACGGCGCAGCGACTAACGGCACGGCCGCTGACCGGGCTGGCGCTCAGCGCGGCGCTGGGGTTAGCGGCAACCTGGCTGGGCCTGCTGCTCGCGTACTACACACCTTATCCGGCCAGCTTCTACATCACGACGCTCGCCTTCGCCGCGTTTGCGGCCACGCGCTGGTCGCGCGGCGTGCCGCCGTGGCGGCGCCACGCGTCGACGTCGCAGGCGTGCGAGGAGGTAGCATGAGCGCGCTGACGTTCTGGCCTCTTGCCGCGCTGGCCGAGATGCTCGGCCACCCGTTCATGCGCCACGCGCTGCTCGCGGGCGGAGCGGCGGCGCTTGGCAGCGGTGCGATCGGCTTTATCGCCTTCTTGCGCGGGCAGATCTTCACCGCCGACGCGCTCGGCCACGCCGCCTTTACCGGTGCCCTGGCCGCCCTCGTCCTTGGCATCGATCTGCGCCTGGGGCTGTACGCCGGCACGCTCGCAGTTGCGCTTGGCCTGGGCGCGCTCGACCCGCGTGGCCACGCCGACGATGTGGTCATCGGCAGCGTCTTCGCCTGGATACTGGGGCTGGGCGTTCTCTTCCTGGCCCTGTACGCCGGCACGAACAACGCGGGCAACGGCGCGGCCGGACCCGCGATCCTGTTCGGTTCGATCTTCGGTCTTAGCGCCGGCCAGACGTGGCTTGCCGTCGCCGGTGCGCTGGCGGCGATCCTCGTCCTGCTGGCGATCGCGCGGCCGCTGCTGTTCGCCAGCCTCGATGCGACGATCGCGGCAGCGCAAGGCGTGCCGGTGCGAGCACTGGGCTTGATCTTTCTCGCCTTGATCGGTGCGATCGTCGCGGTGGAGACGCAGGTGATCGGCGCGCTGCTCGCGCTAGGGCTGCTGGCAGCGCCGCCGTTCGCGGCGCAGCGGCTGGTGGCGCGGCCCTTCGCCGCGCTGCTGCTCTCCGCGGTGCTGGCGCTGGCAGCGGTGTGGGGCGGTCTCACGATCGCCTACGCGGTGCCGCGGTTGCCGCCGAGCTTCGCGATCATCGCCCTCGCGGCAGCGATCGATCTCGCCGTGCTGCTTCCCGCGGCGTTACGTCGCTGGCGACGCGACCGCGGCACGCCAGCCATCCGTCGCGTGCTATAAGCGCGAGCGCACGCGCGGTGCTACGATCGGAAGGCGCAGGCTACGGCCAACCCGGACCGGCGCGAAGGAGCGCGCGCAGCCGGGCTGCTCAACGGCGCCGTGGCCGGGAGAATAGCAGCGATGTCTACTCGCCTGACGCGCCAGGGAGCCGTGATCACCGCCTTGCTGCGGCGCTCCAACGGTTTCCGCAGCGCGCAAGACCTCTACACGCAGCTGCGGCGGGAGGGGCACAACATCGGTCTGGCAACCGTCTACCGCCACCTGCAGGCGCTCGCCAGCGCCCACGCCATCGACACACTGCGCACGCTCGATGGCGAGACGCTCTACCGGCTCTGCGCCACCGAGAGCCACCACCATCATCTGATCTGTCAGAGCTGCGGGCGGGCGGAGGAAGTTGCCGCGCCGGTGGTCGAGGCGTGGGCCGAGCAGGTTGCGCGCGCGGCTGGCTTCCGCCAAAGCTACCACACGCTCGAGATCACCGGCATCTGCGCCGCGTGCGACGCCGGGCCGGGCGAGCGTCAATAAGCGGCCGGCGCAACCGGCCCGGAGCCCGTTGCCAGGGCGTGCAGGCGGCGTACCTGCCGCAGCGCCGCTTCGGCGGTAAGGATCTCGACCCCCATCTCGCGCAGATCGGCCAAGTTTGCCTCCTGCACGGCGGCGCTGGCCGAGGCCGTCGCGTCCGCCAGCACAACACACTCGTAATCGAGCGCGCTGGCATCACAGGCGGTGGCGCGAATGCAGTTCGGTGTCTGCACGCCGGCAAGATACACGCGCGCGATCCCCAGACGGCGCAACAACAGGTCGAGGTCGGTCCCGAAGAACGCGCTCCAGCGGCGCTTGACGATCACCGGCTCACCGGGCAGCGGCGTTAGCCCCGCCACGAGGTCGACGCCGGGGCTTTCGACGAGAAAGGGCTGCCGGGCGAAGAGGCCGCGGCGAGCGCGATCGACATCGCTGCCATCGGGACGATGGCGGCGCATCACCCAGACCACCGGCGCGCCCAGAGCGCGAAAGCCATCCACCACGGCACGTACCGTGGGCAGGATCGCGGGCGCGCCGGTCACGAAGAGCGGCGCGGAAGGCCGGCAGAAGTCATTCTGCATGTCGATCACGAGCAGCGCCACGCTCATGTCACGCTCTCCGTCGCCTGGTCGCGCACCGCGTTCCAGGCGTCAACAAACACTTGCAACGGCGGTCGCACGATCCCTGCGCCGATCATGCCGATCCCGGCCTGTCGGTGCGCGATGCCGGTGGTGATCACCGGCGTGATACCCGTGCAGGCGATCCTTTCGACGTCGAGACCGAAGGGGGAGCCGCGGCTCTCGGCAGGCGCGCAGATGAAAAACGGGCTCTGGAACGCGCTGATCGCGTAGAGCTCGCTCTGCAGGCGGCGCGCTTCTTCATCGCTACTGCCGACGATCTGCTGGCAAGCCGGGGCAGTGGCGAGCACAGCGCCACCCAGCCCCACTGTCTCGACAATGGCGCTGTCGCCGATATCGGGATTGGCATCGCGCGCGCTGTACGGCTCCCAGTAGCGACCACGCGGTACCGGCGCAGGCGCGCGAAACCAGCGATCGCCGGTGGCACTCACGCGGATACCCACCTCGACGCCGTTACGGCTGATCGCGGTGACGATCGTGCAGCCCGGAATGCCGGAGAGCGGGTCGAGCAGCGCCTTGGCTGCTGCCATCGCCAGGTTGAGGAAGAACTGGCTGGTCTCCCGCAAGTGTGTCACAGCCGGGTTGCGCGCGGGTGGGGAGGCGATCTGCGGCAGCAGCGCCATGAGCAGTAACAGCGTGCCCGCCACGTTGCGCTGATGCAGCTCGTCGCCCATCAGGATCGCCTGCGCCATGATCTCGCGCAGCGAGAGTCCCTCCGGCAGCGCGGCTGCGATCGCGGGCATGACTGTCTCGTTCAGGTAGCGCAGCCGCGATAGCACTGCCGGGCTGTACGCCCCACAGCGCAGCACCTCGCGCTGGATCCCTTCGTTGCCGATCGTCGCAACACGATTGCCGAACGTCGGATTCTCGATGATGAACGCCTGCATCGACGGGGAGATCACACCGGCCATCGGCGCAACGGCACCATGTTCGTGGTTCGAGAGCAGGCGCACCTCGCCCGCTTCCAGCCGCGCATGCGCCTCTACTGGTGTATCGGCCCAGCCTTCGTAGAGCATCGCGCCCTGCAACGCGCCCTGCATCGGGCCGCACATCGCGCGGTAAGGCAACGGCGGCCCCGCGTGAGAGAGTGCCCGGCCCTGCGCTAGCGCAGGGATCGCCTCGCGCGCGGGCACGATGGCGCGCAACAAAGCATCGCCCGCGCTCAAACGGGCTAGCGCCTCTTCGTTCGGCGGCATTGGCTTCGCACCTCTGGCGGAGAGCGCTGCCTTTACGGGCCGCGCTCTTCTTGACCTACTGTAGCGGCCAGGACGCGGCTGGCCTCGTTCGCGGTAGACAAGTCCGGCGGCGCGACGTTGTCTGCAAGCAGCGAGTCGTGCTCCGGCTCCAGCAGACGCAAGGCATGCAGAGCAACGTAGAGATCGAGCCTGTCGGCCGCGTTCTCGAGCCGCCGGCCCGTCAGCGCCTCAATGCGGGCGAGGCGATACTTCAGCGTGTTGACGTGGATGAAAAGCGTGCGGGCGGCGGGACGCAGCCGCTCGGCGCTGGCGTAGTAGGCTTCGAGCGTGCGCACGAGCTCGTGGCCGTACGCTTCCCCTTCCTGACGCAGGATCGGTCCGAGCACATCATCGACGAATTCGCGCAGCGTCTGCGCGCTCTCGATCGCGAGCAGCAGCCGGTAGATGCCGATCTGTGCGGCATGCACAGGTTGCGTGGCCCGCAGCCGCTGCGCCAGCCGCGCGGCCATCGCCGCCTGACGATAGGCAGGGCCGTACTCGCGCGGCTGCGTGCAGAGCGGCCCGATCCCTGCGGCTACCTGCAACCCGCCGAGCCGCAGCCGTACATCGAGCAGCGCCTGCGCGATACCACGCTGCACGCTGGCAGCATCGTATTTCGCATCAAGCAGCAACAGCAGGCCCTCTGGCCGCACGAAGGTCACGGTCGCGGGAGGCTCGCCGCACAGGCGTTGCACAGCCCGTTCGATGGCGCGCATGGCGAGCGCGCCGTGCTCGCGCACCAGCGCTGCCGTGTCGAACGCGAGCAAGGCGAGGATGTACGACCGCGAGAGATCGATCCCGGCCAGCCCCGCGCGCGCCGCGACCTGCTGTTCGTCTTCCCAGTCGCCGGTCAACAGCAGGTCGAGCACATCGCCACGCAAGCGCGTTTCGACATCGAAGCGCACCTTCCACTTCGAGAGCTCGAGCGCGATGACGCGCGCGATCGTCGCGATCGCGCGCTGATCGGCCGCGCCGGCCGATAGCAGCCGCCCGAGCAGCGTCTCGCCGGCGCGCAACTCGCTGGTCGCGCAGATGACATCGGGCATCGTCCCAGCGATCACCGTGCCCGCTACATCGACAACGGCAAGGCGGGCGCCGCACAACTCGCTCGCGCGCGCGACCAGCGCGTCCAAACCGCTATCATCCAGCACCAGGCGCGTCAACTCATCGAAATCGACAAGATGGCGCGCATTGTTCTCGGGCGCTACCCGCGTCGTCAATCGGTCCAGCGCGATCGCGGCCTGCATGGCGAGCGTTTCGAGGTATTCGACCTGGTAGGCGCCCGTTACGCTCTCTTCGGGCGTATCACCGGCGATCAGCAGCGCGCCCAGCGCTTCGCCCGCGACCGCCAGCGGCAGCACGAACACCCGCCCGCCTTCACCCCGTGGCGCTTGCCGCGGTGCAGCCGCGGCCATGCACTCCTGGAGCAGCGCGCGCTCCGTCCCTGCGAGATCGTCGCCGATCAGCGTGAGCGCGCCGCTCGCCTCGTGCAGCGCCACGGTACATTGCGCGCGCGGAAAGAGCAGCCGTAGCCGCGCCACCAGCCGCGCGCAGACCTCGACCGCTCCCTGGGCAGCGGCAACGATGCCATCCAGCTCCGAGAGCACGCTCGGCCCGCGCAGGCGAAGCGCAAGATCGCCGCGCAATAGATCGGCGAGCAGTGGTGCGAACGCGGCACCGATCGCGAGCAGATCTTCGACATCGCGCGGGCCGTAGCGGTATACCGCGACCGTTTGCACGTTGAGCGCGCCGACGAGCCGCGCCCCATCGAGCAGCGGGACGCAGAGCATCGAACGGTAGCGCCGCTGATCGAAGCCGGGGATGACTTTGAAAGATGGCTCTCGCGTGACATCAGGAGCGACGATCGGTTCACGGCGCAGCGCCGATAACCCGCTCAGCCCCTCGCCAAGCCGCAGCGCGACGAAGCCGACCGCCGATCGTGGCAAGCCGCGTGTTGCCGCCAGCACCAGTTCGCCCGCGCGCGCATCGAAGACGTACAGCGTGGCCACTTCGGTGCCCATCGCCCGCGCTACTGCCTCGACAACCGCCTGCAGCAGCTCGTCCGCCGGCAACGGCTGCTCTTTGAGCCGCGCGAAGAGGCTCAGGAAATTTTTCACGCGCGCGCTACGTGCCGCCATGGCCCGAGCATACGGGCGCGACGTTTCATGTCGATTTCAGCCGCGTTGCACGCGCATATTGCGTGCCCCCGTTGTTGCGCGGAGACCAAGAAGCAGCACGGAGATTGTGATCCCTCGCCCTGGGAAGAGCAGCGTTCCCGCCTGTACCGTGAGGGCATGACGAGCGCAACGCTTCCGCCTGCCGATTTGATCGCCGGCCCGGGCATTGTGATCACGCAAGACAGCCGGCGAACCATTCTGCGCGATGCCTGGATCGCGGCGACTGCAGGCACGATCACCTATGTTGGGCCAGAGAGCGGCCTGCCACCACTGGCCCCTGCCGGCGAGCATCTCGACGCCGCGGGTCAGTTCATCTTCCCTGGCTTCATCGACACGCACACCCACCTCTACCAGACACTAATGAAAGGCCTGGGCGACGATATGGGGTTGCGTGTGTGGCTGGAGCGGCTCACCTTTCGCACCATTCCGCATCTTATCCGCGCCGATACTTACCTGGGCGCGCTGGTTGGCCTCTGCGAGGCGATCCGCAGCGGCACCACCACGGTGCTCGACTTCTTCGTCAACGTGACGAACCACGAGACGTGGGAGGGGATCGCCCAGGCCTTCGCCGAGACGGGCGTACGTGGCTACCTGGCGTTCGGGCTGGCCGACGCCGCGCCATCGCGCACTACGCAGCCGCTCGAAGAGCAGCTGGCCGATATCCGCGCCTGGGCTGCGACCAACAGGCTACCCCTCCTGAAGCCGATGCTCGGCCCCGGCACATGCTGGGTTATGACTCCCGCGGGGCTGGCCCGCGTGCGCGAGGAGGCGAACCGCACCGGCCTGCCGATCACGCTGCACCTCAACGAGGCCGTCCAGGATTGCGCGCAGAGCGTTGCGCAGTACGGCGAACACAGCGTGCCACTGCTCGAGCGCGTCGGCTTCCTCGGGCCGGACGTGGTGCTGGCGCACTGCTGCTATATGACGGACGAGGACATCGCCATCCTGGCGCGCACCGGCGCCAGCGTCGCCACCAACCCGATCAGCAACATGTATCTGGGCAACGTCTTCGCGCGCATACCGGAGATGCTCGCCGCTGGCGTCAACGTGAGCCTGGGGCCAGACGGCGCCGCCAGCAACAACACGCAGGACATGCTCGAAGCGCTCAAGGCGCTGGCGCTGGTGCAGAAAGGCCGCTGGGAAGACGCCGCGAAAATGACGGCCCAGCAAGCGCTCGACATCGCCACGCTGGGCGGCGCGCGCGCTCTGGGTCGTCAGCACGACCTCGGTAGCCTGGAGCCGGGCAAGCGCGCCGATTTCTTCCTTTTCGATCCGCGCGACGTGCGCTGCGGACCGTGGCACGAGCCTGTCTCCGCTCTCGTCTACAGCGGGAGCGAGCACAACGTGACCGCAACGGTCGTCGAAGGGCGCGTGTTGATGCGCAACCGCCGCATCCTCGTCCTCGACGAACCCGCGCTCGTCGAAGAGGCGCAGGCCCAGGCGATCTCGCTACGCGAGCGCGCGGGCACCGGCTCTCTGCTCGCTGGCCGGCCGTATATGCGTGTGGAGGCGGCAACGTGATCCCCGCTTTTCCAGCGATCGATCGGCGCGCCTTCGCCGCGCTGACCACGCCCGAGGTGGCAGCGCTCGATCCAGCGCGCACGCTCATCATTCTCCCAATCGCCTCCGTCGAGCAGCACGGGCCACACCTACCCCTGCTGACCGACTCCATCCTCGCGCAAGCCTACCTCGACCGCGCGCTCGCTGCAGCGTCGGACGATCTGCCCGTCTACGTGCTGCCAGCGCTGTGTTACGGCAAAAGCAACGAGCACCGCGACTTCCCGGGCACGATCGCGCTGCGCGCCACGACGCTCATCGAGGTGTTGCGCGACATCGCTGCCAGTCTGGCACGTAGCAGCCTGCGCAAGCTGGTCTTCGTCAATGGTCATGGCGGCAATCCACAGCTTCTCGACATGATGGCGCGCGATCTGCGCGACGAGTTCGGACTAACCGTCTTCCCATTGCACCCGGGTATGCGCTTCGGCCAGCCAGAGGGGATACGCACGGCGGACGAGCGCGGCATGGGCATCCACGGCGGCGAGATCGAGACCTCGTTGATGCTGGCAGTCGCGCCGCAACTCGTACGTATGGACCTAGCAGAGCGCTCGATCCCATCGCTGCTCGACGGCGCCCGCTTCCTCACGCTGGAGGGAAACATCGCCTTCGGCTGGCTTGCCAGCGACATCAGCCCTAGCGGCGTGATGGGCGATCCAACCGCCGCAACCGCTGAGAAGGGCAGGCGCGTGCTCGAGAGCGTGAGTGCGCAGCTCGCTGCCGTGCTCGAAGAGCTCGTGGAGTTCCAGCTACCGTCGCGGGACGGCTCAGGAGTGATCGCACGATGAAGCTCGGCGTCTTTTTCTTCGGTACCGTCCGCATGCCCGATGCAGGCGAACATGGCCCGCAGCCCGTCGATCGGCGCTACGGCCCTGCCGCTATCGCCCAGGCCTACCATGACCTCGCGCACTGGGCGCAAACAGCCGACGCTGCCGGCTACGATAGCCTCTGGCTGACGGAGCATCACTTCCAGTACGAAGGCTACGAAGTGATGCCCAACTGCATCCTTGTTGGCGCGTTGCTGGCGATGCAGACGCGGCGACTACGTTTTGGCGCGATGTTCAACATCGTGCCGCAGTGGCATCCGCTCCGGCTCGCCGAGGACTTCAGCATCGCCGATATCATGACCGGCGGACGCATGATCCTCGGTGTCGGCCGCGGTACGGTGGTGCGCGAGGCGCTTTGCTTCGGCACGAACATCGGCTCGACCGATTGGGATTCTGTTGGTCTGCCCGAAGTTTCGGCGATCGCTGACGCGCGCAACCGCGAGCAGTTCGAGGAAGCGATGGACGTGATCCGGCGCGCGTTGACCGGCGAGCCCTTCAGCTTCCACGGCCGCTACTACGACTTTCCCGCCCTCTGCACGCCCGACCGCGGCCGCTTCGCCCGGCAGATCACGCTCGTGCCGAGTCCGATCCATAAGCCGGTCGAGATCTGGCAGCCGATCAACAGCGACGCGACGGTCGACTACGTCGCGCGCAACGGCATCAACGCGGTGATCTGGAACCATAACTACGAGCAGACGCGCCTGCGCTGGCGGCGCTTCGGCGAGATCGCCGCGGCGCACGGTCGCGACCTTGGTCGCGGTGGGGGGCGCATGCTGATCGTCAACGTGCACCTCGCCCCATCGCGCGAGCAAGCACTGGAACGCGTGCGCAACGGCCACGATGAGTTCCACCGCTTCCTGCTGCCCTACAGCCGCAAGCCAGGCGATCGCGGCTCGGCTGGGTTTACCGGGCAGGCCGCGACGCTCGAACAATCGATCGCGCAACGCTCCTGGTTCGTGGGCACCCCACGCGATGTCGCCGCTGATCTCGCCGATATCCGCCGCGAGCTGGGCTATGACAACCTGACGATCATGGTGCACTGGCCCGGTCTCGACCTCGAAACCGTGGACGAGCAGCTGCAAACGTTCGCGAGCGAGGTGCTACCTGTGCTGGAGAAAGCCGGCGATCCGGCGCCCGCGCTCACCTGATCGCGGGCAATCAACGCCAGGAACCATAGACACCTTCACTGGGCGGAGAGATCATGACGCGTATCGTCGTTGTCGGCGCCGGCATCATCGGCACGGCGATCGCCTATCACGCTGCGCGGGCAGGCGCGACGGTCACGCTCGTCGATCGCGGCCCCATCGCCGAGATGGGCGCGTCGCGCTGGGGCTTTGGCGGCGTGAGCTGGGCTTCGGCGTGCTCACCAGCGACGATCGCCTTCTCCGACCGCGGTTTCGCGCGCTACCTGGAGATGGACGCCGAGCTGGGCGAACCGTGCGGCTTTCGCCCGGGAGAGTTTCTCGCCTTGCTGCGCAACACCAGCGAGGTCGCGGAGGCAGAAGCAAGCGTCGCTGCCTTTCAGCAGCGTGGCCACGGTGCCCGCGTCATCGCACTGGATGAACTGCGCCACCTCGAACCGGCGCTGCGCTTCGACGGCTGGGCAGGGGCACTTGGCATCGCCCAGGGCCATCTTGACCTGCGCCGTTGCGCACGATTATGGGCGCGCCACGCCGCGGCCCACGGCGCCGCTGTGCTGGAGGGCGTCGAGGTGATCGCGATCGACGATCGCGCCACGCTCGTGCGCACATCCGCCGGCACGCTTGCCGCGGACCTCATCTTCCTGGCCGCGGGCGCATGGACACGGCCTTTGTTACGCGGTCTCGGCATCGATCTCCCGGTTTTCCACTCGCACGCCGAGTTTCTCTACACCGACCCCGCGCCGCCCGTGATCGCGCATCAGATCGCCTACGGCAATGCGCGCCGCACACAAGCTGAAGAGGCGGCGGTTGACCCCGCCTTCGCCGACGCCTGGCGCGCGGGCGAGGATCGCGAGCTGGGGCAGCATTCGCAGGAGTTCGGCCTCGTGCAGTTCGCCGATGGTCACGTGCGCATCGGCCAGACGAGCCGCATGATCCCGGCGTACCGGGAAGAGCCACGCCCGGAGACGTTTGCGCTCCTGCTCGACGCCGCGCGCGCGCTCTTCCCGCAGGTCGATACGCTGCCGAACATTCGCCTAGCCACCCGTCAGGTCGCCTTTACGCCCGACCATCTACCCATCGTTGGGCCATTGCCAGGACGCCCGGATATC
>Ga0209061_1005680_pt1 | contig 10698 bp, 9 predicted proteins | sample Coa_R1_10_FD_187157 | JGI IMG/M metagenome (GOLD analysis project Ga0209061, IMG submission 187157) | Surface soil microbial communities from Centralia Pennsylvania, which are recovering from an underground coalmine fire - Coalmine... | ecosystem: Environmental > Terrestrial > Soil > Unclassified... | reverse complement strand
CATACTCTAGGACGGAAAGTCAGACGGTCATACAGCGCCGTTTACGGGCCAGGAAAATGAATCAAGAGCATACTCAACAGCATGTACAACTCAATAATGCATCGCTTGAGAAGCGTTCCGCGGATAGGGATGAGCAAGCGTCCTTGACGCGGGGGGGAGAAACGCAGATGCATATCTGTGCAAATTGCGATATCGAGTTTTTCTGGTCTCCAACCGTCGTGCAGGGGCACGTGTATTGTTGTGCCGGTTGCGCTGCTGGTGGTCCCTGTAGCTGCGATTATTCGCTGTATCATTCGGCCTCATGGCCGGGTTTTCCCGCCGCGGGCAGAGGGCGCAAACAGTAGGTTGGGAGCGCTTTGCTTCGCCCAGGTGTGTGAAACCTGGTAGGGCAGCCGATCGACGATCTGAAGGGGTTGTATGAGCGAGAAGCGCCATTTACCAGGGAAGACCCGGGTAAGGGTTAGACTGGTTCACGAATCAAGTGTAAAGGAGTTTTCATCGTGGGAAAAATTCGTCCTGTTGGCGACCGTGTGGTCGTAAAACCATCTGCAAAAGAAGAAGTGACCAAAAGCGGTATCGTGATTCCTGATACTGCCAAAGAGAAGCCCCAGGAGGGTACAGTTATAGCTATTGGCAGCGGTCGTTTGCTGGATAACGGTGATCGCGTCGCGCCCGATGTGCGCGAGGGGGACCGCGTTCTGTTCGCCAAGTATGGTGGCACCGAGTTCAAACTGGACGGTGAAGAGTACCTCGTTCTGAAAGAGAACGACATTCTCGCCATTATTGACTAAAATTGGGAGGAAAATAGACTAGTATGGCAAAACAACTTGTATTTGATGAAGAGGCTCGCCGTTCGCTTAAAAAAGGCATTGATATCCTGGCCAGCGCGGTCAAAACGACCCTCGGCCCCAAGGGTCGCAACGTGGCTCTCGATAAGAAATTTGGCGCACCCTCTGTTACTCATGACGGCGTGACCGTGGCCAAAGAGATTCAATTGGAAAATCCCTTTGAAAATATGGGCGCACAATTGCTCAAAGAGGCCGCGACCAAGACCAACGATGTTGCCGGCGATGGCACGACGACCGCAACGGTTCTGGCGCAGGCGGTGGTAAACGAGGGTCTCAAGAATCTGGCCGCGGGCGCTAACCCTATGCAGCTCAAGTATGGGATCGACAAGGGCACCGAGGCGATTGTGAACTATATCAAAAAGATCGCCGTGCCCGTCGAGACACGCGAAGATATTGCCCATATTGCAACCAACTCAGCCGCCGACGAGACTATTGGTAATCTGATTGCTGAGGTCATGGACAAGGTCGGCAAGGACGGCGTGATCACCGTTGAGTCCTCCAAAGGCACCAGCTTCGAGACGGAGTATGTCGAAGGTATGCAGTTTGACAAGGGCTATAGCTCGGCTTACTTCGTGACGAACTCGGAGAAGATGGAAGCCACGCTTGAAAATCCGTATATCCTGATTACCGATAAGAAGATCAGCGCGATTGCTGATATTCTGCCCATTCTGGAGAAGCTGACCCAGACGGGCAAGCGCGAGATCGTGATTATTGCTGAAGATGTCGATGGTGAGGCGCAGGCCACGCTGGTTGTCAACAAGCTGCGCGGTATCCTCAACGTCCTGGCCGTGAAGGCTCCCGGCTTCGGTGATCGCCGCAAAGAGATGCTGCGCGATATCGCGATTCTGACCGGCGGCCAGGTGATCAGCGAGGAGATGGGTCGCCGCCTTGACAGCGTGACGCTGGCCGATCTTGGCCAGGCTCGTCTGGTTGTTTCCACGAAGGATGATACGACCATCATCGAGGGGCGTGGCTCCCAGGAGGACATCCAGGCTCGCGTGCGCCAGATCAAAGCCCAGATCGAAGAGACCACCAGCGACTATGACCGCGAGAAGCTCCAGGAACGCCTGGCGAAGCTCTCCGGTGGCGTGGCTCTGATCAAGGTTGGCGCTGGCTCAGAGGTTGAGCAGAAGTATCGCCAGACGCGCGTTGAGGACGCTCTGTCGGCGGCCCGCGCGGGCGTTGAAGAGGGCATGGTCCCCGGCGGTGGCGTGGCCCTGCTGAATGCTATTGAGGCCCTGGACAGCCTGAAACTGGAGGGCGATGCCGCAACCGGCGTCAACATCCTGCGCCGTGCGCTCGAAGAGCCTGTTCGCCAGCTGGCCGCCAATGGCGGGAAGGATGGCTCGGTGATCGTTGAGGGCATTCGCCGCGCTCAGAAAGAGCACAATAACGCCAACTTTGGCTACAATGTGCTCGCCGACCGCTATGAGGATATGTTTGCTGCTGGCATCACCGATCCTGCTAAGGTAACTCGCTCTGCCCTGCAGAATGCCACCAGCATCGCGGCCATGATCCTGACGACTGAGGCGCTGATCACCGATCTGCCCGAAAAAGAGAAGGCTCCTGCTCCTGCGATGCCGGAGTACTAGAGGGTTTGATAAAACGTCTAAAAAGCGCGGTAGTGCGAGCAATACTCGCACTACCGCGCTTTTTAGACGTTTTACTTATAAAACGCTATTGTTTAATAAAGCGGCAATCAAAGCGCACTGTTCCGCTTTTGCGATCCGTTACGACGTGGATCACTTCCAATGTGATTGGCTCTCCCACGGCGACGGCGAGATCCTCTTCGTCCAGCACGCGGCACTCAAATTGTCGCGTGGAATCGTTTGCATCGGCGATCACGCAGCGCACGTAGGGGTGCTCGCTTCCCTGAAAAATTCCACGCAGCCCTGGTTCTTTTTCGATCAGCGTTCCGGCTCGTGTCATGGTGAATGGGCCTCCTTGATAAATTCGCTTGGTGTGGACACACTATCTTTCACGACAATCATGCTTCTTCAGGGCACAGGGCAGCGAACAGCTTGTTGCCGTTGAGGGCGCGCAGGTGGGCGGTATCGTTCAGGCGCCTGATCCAGGGCAGTTCGCCCTCAAAAGAGAGTTCACTGATGGAGGTATTCTCCTGGCGAAAGCAGTAACGGTACTTGAGATCGAGCTTTAAGGCGTAGCAGAGCACGACCTCGATAAACGCGCCGTGTGTACACCACAGCACGATTTTTCCGGCGTACTTCTCCTGGTAGTATCTCAGCACCTTGCTTGCTCGTTCGTAGAGCTGGGCAAAGCTTTCGCCGCCCGGGGGAGGAACGTTGATGGGATCGCTGCGCACATGCACCCACTCGTCAAGGTTCCGTTCCTGGAGCTGTTCGGGAGTAAATCCTTCCCATTTGCCCATGCTAATCTCGCGTAAGTTAGGATCTTCCAGCACCGGCAGGTCGTGATAGCGCGCGATGGCCTGGGCCGTGCGCCGCGCTCGCTGGAGATCCGAGGAAATAATGATATCCAGTTGCTCGGTTGCCAGATATTTCCCGACTGCTTCTGCCTGGCGCTCTCCCAGTTCGGTCAGGGGGGCGTCTGTTTGCCCGGTATAGGTTCTATCAACATTATTCTGTGTAATTCCATGTCGTACCAATAGTAGCCGCACTGTTTTATCTTCTCCTGAGGACGTAAAAACAGAACTCCGCTAACCGGTGGAAATTGAGACACGCTTGCTTGCTGTGTATGTCATACGTCCACCGTAAGGGAGTCCTGGTGTGTGAACTGAAGGACTCTTCTTTCGGGCCTGTATACGGAGCCAGCCTGATTATATAATCCCAGCCAGATCCTGCGCCTCATTCTAGCACTTTCTGGCACTTCGTGGATACCTTACCGGTCCGCTGTGCGGAGATGTTTAAAGTTTAAGCAGCTCCAGGAGCGGTGGGAGGAAGCTGGCTTTTAAACTCCTACCCCTACTCCGTGCAGGATCATTTCCACTGCGCTGACAAGCATGACGAGCAAAAAGATCAGGCGGATCACCTGGTTGCGCATGCGGACGAGGAGGCGTGCTCCCACCAGGGCGCCAAGCAGAATGCCGAGGGCCACAGGGGCCGCAACCAGGGGCGGGATGTCTCCCCGCGAAAAGTAAATGCCTGCGGAAGCTGCGGCAGTGACCCCGATCATGAAGTTTGAAGTGGTAGTGCTGACTTTGATGGGCAGGCGCATCAGCACATCGAGTGCCAGCACTTTGAACGTTCCGCTGCCGATGCCTAATAGGCCAGAGATCAGACCAGCTATATACATCATGCCCAAGCCCCAGGGGGTGCGCGTGACCTGGTAGGAGATCTCTTTTCCTTGCTGGTGGTCGGGATAGCTCCCATCCAGATGCAGGAAAGTCGCCAGCCGATCATTATGCACGTTTTGCGGGGTATCTTCACCCATTTTCTTCAACAAAGGAATAGACGAGAGAATAAGAATGACGCCAAAGACTACTGCCAGGAGATTAGGAGCCAGCAGCCCTGCCAGAAAGGCGCCGCTGATGGCTCCCACGGTTGTAGCGATTTCTAGAAACATGCCCACGCGCATATTGGTCAGATGATCGCGCACATATGCAGCGGCGGCTCCACTTGAGGTGGCAATCACAGAGATGATACTGGCGCCAATCGCAAAACGGATCGGCAAATGAAAGATCAAGGTCAATAGTGGCACAATCAGCACACCGCCGCCCAGGCCGACAAGCGAGCCAAGTAATCCGGCGAGGATCGCTCCCAGGAAAATCAGTACGACTGTTAGCATTGAGAAGGAGGCGGATGTGGAAACGGCGGGCTGGCTAGAGCTGATAGCACCCACGAAGAAGATACTAAAGAGGAGAATGATCAGGACGAGCGAAGTAATCACGATATATTTCTTATCGTGTTCAAGGGCAAAGGTTAGAATCGAAACGGCAACCCGCATTACCGGCGTAGCAATTAGCAAAAGCAGGCCGACGGTAATGATGGCCTGCGGGAAAAAATGAGACAACTCTCCGGCTAGCTGTGACCAGGTGAACGGGAAGACCAGCAAACGTGCGGGAGAAATCCCTCCCGGGCGTGTTGGCAGCAGCAGCATACCAACCACAATGATGGCCGCGCTCAGGAGCACCCCTCCTTGCAAGACCCAACCAATGAGCGCGATGGCCCATTCAGGTGTGGATGGCCGACCCGGTAGTTCAGACATCGCGTTCTCCTGATGAGACGGAGAAGATCCTGGCTGAGCCTCTGGCAAGGGTGAAGGACGATTGGGTGATATCATGAAAGCAACCTCTTTTCATGGTGTACTGCTCTGGTTATCCCCTCTTTTCCTCGCGGGCGAGAGGATGCATAGCGCTTGCTCAGAACATGGAAATATGGCAAGCATCATTTCTGCTCTAGTATAGTCTTCGGCAAGCTATCAAAGAAATTCATGTTTTTTATGAGATTCATAATAGATTGGCATATATCATAGATGATGGTCAAGCGATGCCCCTGCTCAGGGGTTTTCTAGACCCTGTGAAAGGATGTGATATACTCAACAAGACCTGCGCTATTCCCCAGGGAATGTTTTACCCTGGTGGCGGGTGAATATTCTTGAAAGAAAGGCATGAACAAATGTCAGAGGTTGATCGTAGGGATCAGGAGCCTCTGAGGGAGGAGCGAGAGCAACGACAGAGAGCCTGCGACGAAATATTACCAGACGGGCGAGTGTTTCATTCACGCTGGAAAAACATGCGCGCTTCTATCCGGCCTGAATGGATCACCCGCGATATGGAGCTTTTGCTGGCTGCGCGTATGTTGATGAGTGCGGCGCGAGCGTTCGCGGGTATTGTGGTACCGATCTACCTTGCACTGATTGGCTATAGTGGTTTCCTGCTAGGTCTCCTGTTCACCGTTGTTGCCCTCACTTCGGCGGTCTTAGCGGGGTGCGTTGGCCTGCTCGCCGACCGCTTCGGGCGCAAGGCATTCCTTATCATTATTCCCTGGTTCGCGGCAGTCGCGGCCATTGTATTCGCGTTCTCTCAGGCGATGGCGCTCATCTTCATTTTTGCTGCGCTTGGCTCATTTGGGCGAGGAGCCGGCGCTGGCAGCGGCACTATTGGTCCATATCAGCCCGCCGAACAGGCATTACTGGCAGATGCCGTGGCAGCTCAGCATCGCAACAAGCTCTTCGGGCGCATCGCCTTCGCCTCGTCGCTTGGTTCGCTAATTGGGACAGGCGTACTTGCCGAATTGCCCGTTATCCTGAGCTGGTTCGGCCTGCCAGTGCTGCAAGGATTGATAAAATATCGCCTTATGTTCTTACTGATGGCAGGGATCGCGCTCGGCGCCGGGCTGTTGGCGCTACCTGTTTCGGAACCAAAACACACTGCTCTCTCTTCTGTGCAACATCAGCCGGTGGGCAAACAGCGCCGAGGCATACAACTCTCGCGGCAATCCTGGTTCGTCCTGCTCCGTTTATGGGTGACGAATAGCGTGAATGGGCTGGCTGTGGGCTTCTTCGGCCCATTTATCACGTACTGGTTCTACCGCCGTTATGGCGCAGGTACCGAGACGGTTGGACTGCTCTATACGGTTATTAATCTCGTCGCGATGTTCGGCAATCTAGGGGCCGCGCGCTTTGCTGAGCGCCTGGGATTGGTCCGTGCGATTACGATCAGCCGCACGCTGCAGGCCGTCCTCATTCTGCCGATGATTCTCATGCCGAATTTTTGGCTGGCTGGTGGTGTCTATCTCCTACGCATGCTTGCGCAAAGGATTGGCCTGCCTCTGCGCCAATCCTATGTGCTGGGAGTGGTGCGTTCTGAGGAGCGTGGTACGGTCGGTGCGCTCTCGAATCTTCCTTCGCAGGTCACATCGGCGGCAAGTCCCTCACTGGCCGGTTATCTTTTTGATCATGTGTCGCTCTCGCTCCCGTTTGAGATCGGCGCCATCCTTCAGGGGACCAATACGCTGATCTTCTACCTGTTTTTCCATGATCTCCAACCGCCCGAAGAAAAGAGTGAGGAGAGGCAGGCCCGTTCGCCTTCTGGTTAGGAATTGCGGCTGGCTTTGGGTCGATTGACCAGCGCCACCAGAATGCACAGCACTGTCAGGAAGACAAAGAGGACAATGTGTGTGGGTTGCGGGTCTTTAGGGGGATGCGAGCCACCGGTCAGTACGTGATAAACGCCGGGCATAGCATAGTAGATAGCCAGGATGAGTGAAACCAACGCCACAACGATCGCGCCAAAAAAGAGAGTTTTGCGATTCACTGAATTTTTCCTTTCACTTGAGATAAGTATTCTTCCCACGTGGAAGATTGTTCAAGTCATATGCCGCTGCCATTATAGCAAATGGACATGAAGTAGAGATGAAAAAGTATGGTGTCTCCTTTTTGAAGAACGAGCGCAATGCCCTTAAAGAGTGATTTACGATCTATACGTTCTTGGTATGGTATGCTTTTCTGCATCTCATGGACGGTAGCCAGGGTTTTCCAGAACTTCGGGATTAAGAATATTGGGTGGACGTTTACCGTAGAAGTGGGCTACAAGGTTATCGCTGGCCATAGCTGCCATCAATGTGCGTGTTTGCAGCGAAGCGCTGGCGATATGCGGCAGGAGCACCACATTTTCCATCGAGAGAAGTTCTGGCTCGACGGCCGGCTCGTTTTCAAAAACGTCCAGACCAGCGCCAGCGATTCTACCACTCTGGAGCGCTCTGACCAGCGCCTTTTCATCGACGATGGGACCGCGCGCGGTGTTGATCAAGATAGCGCTCGGCTTCATCAGATTGAATTCGCGTTCGCTAATCAAGTGATGAGTTGACGGCATGTAGGGCACATGAATGCTGATGAAGTCGGCCTGTTGCAAGAGTTCATCTAATGGCACGTAGTCCAGATGATATTCGGCTTCTTCCGCGAGCGAAAGGCGCCGGACACCGTAGTAAAGCACCCTCATCTCGAAGCCGCTGGCGCGTTTGGCCACGATCTTGCCAATGCGCCCAGCACCGATCAGACCCAGGGTTGAATGATGGACATCTGCGCCGCAGAAGAGCAGCGGTCCCCAACCTGTGTATTTGCCGGCGCGCAGGAAGCGTTCCGCTTCAGGGATGCGGCGGGCTGTGGCCATAAGCAGCGCGAAAGCCAGATCGGCCGTAGTATCGGAGAGCACGCCCGGCGTGTTGCTGACTGCAATGCCCAGGCGAGTCGCGGCGTTCAGATCGATGTTATTAAAGCCGACGGCCATATTGGCGATCATTTTTGTGCGTGGAAGAGCTGCCGCACAGGCTTCCAGGAAGCGTGCGTCGATATTATCGGTGAGCAAGCAATAAATATACTCGTGCCCAGGTCCCCTGCGCAGCAGTTCTTCGTATGGCCAGATAAGCCCCTCTTCCATATTGGCCTCAACTTCTCCGATTGCCTGCAACGATGGATAGGCAGGATCTGGTACCCTCTGCGTCACCAGGATTTTTGGCCGTTCTGTCATCGTTGACCTCCAGGTGAAAATAGTACGTTATTGAAGAAATGCTTGACACCTTCGGCTCTTACCAGTACAATCCTCAGGATCTGGTGACCTGACAAAGACCGATTACGATCCGTTTGAGGATACTGCAATTATTGTACCATTTTTTGCAGGTCACTCACGCGCTCCTGGTCCTCCTGTGATTGGCTAGCGGCCGTAATTACGGTCTTCGGCCCGGTATAGTTGAAGCGTTTGACAAATTTCCGGCGGAAGAGCATAGCCAGTGCTGGCCAGCCATCTTTCCAGGGCGCAAGCTTCTTCTCCTTGCGTGGCTTATATCCGATTGGCACCTCAAGAATTTTGCAGCCTGCTTGCACGACGCAGGCTGTGATCTCCGGCTCGATCTCAAACCGGCGGCCCTCCATAGGCAGCTCGCGTGCCAGTGGGCCGGGAATCAGTTTATAGCAGGTTTCCATATCATGGATGCGGCAGCCGTATAAGAGGTTGGTAAGCATGGTCAGGAAACGATTGCCCCAGCGAGTGGTAAACTTTTGTCCTGCCAGATCGCGCCGCCCGTAGACTGCTACCCACGGATTCTCGGCGGCTTCCCATTTACGCACCAGGGCTGGCAAGTCCTGTGGATCATACTCCATGTCTGCGTCCTGAATGGTCACAAGGTCGCCACTGACCAGCCCGAAGCCGGTACGCAGGCCGGCTCCTTTGCCCATGTTGCGCTCGTGTCGTATGTAACGATAGCTATCAAAGGGCTTCTGCTGGCGCAAATCCTGCAAGATCGACCATGTTCTATCTGTTGACGCGTCGTCAACCACGATGACTTCCATATCAAGCGGCACCTGGGCGAGCGCTGCCAGCACCTGAGCAACGGTGCCCTCCTCATTATAAACCGGGACAATGATTGAAATGCGCATTCATCCTACCTCACTTACTCTGAGAGGCACATAGATACTCCAGAGTTAAAGAGATCCTCTCACATGATGTAATTACCTGGTGATATCAACGTATGCAATTTGGAAAGGGCAACATTGTATGACTTTATGGTTGCCAGTTCTGGATGGTACCGTCGGTCAAGGCCACGAGCAGGCGCTTGCCGGCAAAATGCAGGGCGCAAACCTGCCAGGGATGGTAGAGCTTCTGGATAATCTGGCCCTGTGGAACCGACCACAGGTCGACCACCCCCTCGTTCACTTCGCTATCTTCGCGCGCAACGGCGATCCATTCTCCATCCGGCGAGAGCGCCAGGCGCGAACTGGCCCCCATAGAGCCACTGGCCAGTTCGCTATAGGTGCCTGCTATTGTATCATGCAAGCGGAGGGTGTTATCCGCATGGATGAAGGCCAGCGTTCGGGTATCGGCGGTGATGGCATAAGGGGGAGTGCATTCGGCACAGAGGTCGGCGGTAACTGCCAGGCTGATCTGAGGGCGAACTCTGTTGCCAAAACGGGTTTTACTGGTCAGGTCCCAGCGGCGGAGAATAATGACCTGCTCGCTCTCGTCCTGAGCATTGGCGCAAGAAAGTGTGATCAGGGTACGCAGGTCTGGGGAAAGCGCTCGCAGGCGGATGGCCCAGAACGCCCGTTTCCCGACCTCGCTCTCAACGCAGCTCAGAGCGGCTTCTAATCTTCCTGGCGGCGTGCCTAGCGTATGCGAGACAACATCCGTGCCCCTCACACCGTGAGCGCGCGGGGCCAGCGGATCTTGTAGCAGGAGCGGTAGCGCCATCCAGATCTCTGTCGCCCCCTCTGCCCGCTCTTTGAGAACCATATCCAGCGAATAATGAGCAGAAACCGCACGCTGTTCCAGAGGGTAGCTCCATTGCAGCGAGCCATCGCTGGTTTTCCAGACATGCAGGCCGAGTCTGCCCCAGCCGGCCAGCAGGGCGCCCCCAACTGAAAACCTCAGTTCGCGCAGCGATTCGAGCGAACGCCCGGCCTCCATAGCGAAGCTGACTCGCTTAGCCGCGTTGCCCGCTCGCCAGCAAATCCCTTTTCCGTCCAGCGATCCCGCCGCAATCAGCAGGCCATCGGCAGTCTCGACACTGTTGAGTGCAGAGACAACGCCAAGCCCGCTCTGCAAACGCTCTCCGGTATGCAGCGGCCCCCTGGTGCTAAAAATGCTTAGCCCGGCAAACTCGATTTCCTCCTCCGGCCTGAACTTGCGTGCAACCGTGCGGGGGCGCGTCAGTCCTCCCTTGCGCAGATCGATGCTGCCACCGATGATAGTATCGTAGTTCAAGCGCTTTTCCGGATCGCTTAGCACATCATAGGCGCGATTGATCCGTTTCATCTGAATGGTCCCGTCCGGTCCGGCCAGGTCGGGGTGATAGCGGCGTGCTAACTGCCGGTATGCTCGCTTCAAGGTATCGTTATCCGCGTCCGGTGGGACGCCTAAAATAGCATAGTAGTTGTC
>Ga0209061_1005679_pt1 | contig 10699 bp, 6 predicted proteins | sample Coa_R1_10_FD_187157 | JGI IMG/M metagenome (GOLD analysis project Ga0209061, IMG submission 187157) | Surface soil microbial communities from Centralia Pennsylvania, which are recovering from an underground coalmine fire - Coalmine... | ecosystem: Environmental > Terrestrial > Soil > Unclassified... | reverse complement strand
ACAGCAGCGACCACAGCTCCATCAGGTTGTTCTCCATCGGCGTGCCGGTGATCGCGAGCTTGAACGGGGCGGGGATCCGGCGCGCGCACTGGTACGTCTTGGACTGGTGGTTCTTCACGTACTGCGCCTCGTCGAGCACCAGGCCCGACCACCGCGCGCTGGCGTAGGAGTCGGCGTCCAGCCGCAGCAGCGTGTACGAGGTCACCACCGCGTCGGCGCCGGCGATCGCCTCCCCGAGCGACGCGCCGCGGCGGCGCAGCGTGTCCCCGATCGTGACCACCTTCAGGTCCGGGGTGAACCGGTGCGCTTCCGCCGCCCAGTTCGCCAGCACGCTGGTGGGGGCGACGATAAGGAAGGGACCATTCCGAACGGAAGCGGCCGGCTCCCCGTTCCCCGCCGTCCTCGCGTGGCGCAGCAGGGCCAGCGTTTGCAGCGTCTTGCCCAGCCCCATGTCATCGGCCAGGATGCCGCCGAGCCCGTGCTCCCACAAGAACGCGAGCCACTGGAAGCCGGCCAGCTGATACGGGCGCAGCCGCCCGCGCAGCGCAGCGGGCGGCTCGGTCCGGCCGGCCCCGGAGGCGGACAGCAGCCCCTGCACCTGGCGCTGCCATGCTCGCGCCTGGCGGGTGACCGTGCCCAGGCCGGCGAGCTCTTCCCAGAACCCGGCCTGGTACCGGCTGATGCGCAGCGGGCCGTCGGGCCGGTCTTGCAGCGCGCGGGCCTCCTCGATGAGCCGGGCCAGGGCGGCCAGTTCGGGTTTGTCGAGGGAGAAGTACGCCCCGTCGGGCAGCAGCAGGTGCGACTGGCCGCTGGCGAGCGCCACGAACAGGTCGGCGAACGGCACCTCGCGGCCCTCGACCGTGACGGCGATGCCGAGGTCGAACCAGTCCGGCTCGCCGTCCAGCTCGCTCGCGGACATGCCGATCCGCAGCGAGTCGCCCGCCTCCCGGTAGTCCGGGCGGCGCCCGGACACTTCGACGCGGACACCGTCCCGGCCGGACAGCAGCGGCAGCACCTCGGTGCTGAACACCATCGTGTCGAGCCCGTGGAGGACGGTGAGAGGAGCCACGGCCCGTTCGGGATCGTGCAGGGCCCGCGGCACCCCCGCGGCGCCGGCTGGCAGTCCCTCAAGGGAGGCGAGCAGCCGGGCCTCGGCTGCCGGGTCGCGGAACCCGGCCGTGTCGGCGCCGAGCGGTGCCCGCAGCTCCGAGTCGCCGACCCGGTAGGCCCACTCCCAGCTGACCTCGACGTCGTGACCGCCCGAGTAGGCGGCGCTGACCACCAGCTGCGGGCCGGAGATCCGCGGCGGGGTGAACGATCCGTCTGACGAGATCACCGTGGCCGCCCGGCGCAGCCGCGGGTAGTAGCGGGCGAGGAACGCCGCCTGCCCGGCGGCGGGCACCACGAGCTGCTCGCCGGTCAGGGCGAGGTGCTGGAGCTGCGGGGGGACGGGGGCGGTGAGCCGGGCGAGCCGGAACCGTGCGTGCTCCGCCGGGCGGCCCTGCGCATGGCCGGCGGTACGGTCGGCGAAGACGACGCCGTGGCCGTCGGTGCCGATGAACCTGAGCGGAACCGCGTCCGCGCCGTCGGCCGTCCTGATCACCGGGGCGATCAGCAGCGCGCTCCCCTCGCCGCCGATGCCGCCCGTGGCGTCGCCTGTGGCGTCGGTGGTGACGTCGAGGCAGAGTTCGGCGCTGACGTGCGGCGGCACCCTCCCCTGCGTGCCGGGGTACACCACCGGGATGCCGATGGCGTGCGCTTGCTCAAGGGCCGGCCAGAGCTGCCGGGACTCGCAGGCGGACAGGTCGAGGTACTTCTGGTCGCCGTAGCCGTAGCCGTAGGAGGAGGGGTACTGGGCCGCGGCGCTCGCCCGGTAGAGGGCATACAGCTCGTGCAGCAGGCGGACGTGCGCCGCTGGGTACTCGCTGCGCAGCAGCAGGTACTCCAGCCTGGACCAGGTGAGGCCGCCGGCGATCCAGCCGCCGCCGCGGCCGCGCTGCACCAGGCGGGCCTGGAGTCTCAGGCGGCGGGTGCCGTCGCCGGCGCCCGGCGCCTGGCGGGCGCGGTAGGCGGGGTAGCGCGACGGCTCCGGCGTGTCCGGCACCAGCGAGAGCTCGACGGCCAGCGGCGTGCCGTCCCCGGTGCCGTCGGCGGTGCCGGGGGTCCCCGGCGTGGCGAGCAGCGAGTCCAGCGACTGCTCCCAGGGCAGCCTGGACCGGCGGGCCGCCGCCCGGGGCACGGGCAGCGCGGTCTCGTCGGTCGCGGCGACGACGAGCGCGGCGACGTGGGCGCAGTTGACCCCGGCGGCGCAGCTGCAATGGCCGACCCGGAACCGCAGCGGGAACCCGGCGGACGCCCGGAAGGCGGCGGAGACGGTCCTGATGTCGCCGGCGGCGTCCCGCACCGTCCCGGTGAGCAGCTGCTGCGAAGCCTCCCAGGCCATCTGGACGACCGCGCCGCGGCGGACGCACTCGGCCCCTTCGGCGCGGCCGGCAGGGCTCACCGCGTCCTGGAAGGAAGCAAGGTCGACATCCCGCATCACAACGCGCTGCACCCGTCGAGGGTAACCGCTCCGGGCGCTGGCGCGCGCTGGACATGCCGGACATACACTGCTGGCATGTCCCACGGCGGGCCGGAGCACGGCGAGCACGGCGAACGCGGCGAGCACGGCGAATCCGCGTCCACCTGGCTCGGGCGAGGCGGCTTCGAGCTGGGCACCGACGGGCCGTCGGTGATCCTGGTGGGTGTCGACGACTCGGTGACCGCGACCCGGGCGGCGTGGTACGCCGCCGGGCTGGCCCGCAGGCAGCGCGCCAGGCTCGTCGCGGTCTACGTCTCGCCCGTCCCGGCCATGCTGGCCGCCTCCCCGACGGGGGCGTCCGTGATGGCGGCGGAGATGCAGGCCCAGGACGAGCTGGCCGGGCAGATGCGCGCCCGGGCCGAGCAGGTGGCGCGGGAACTGGGCATCTCGATCACGTTCATCGCCGCGCGCGGCGACGCCTACACCGAGATCAAGCGCATCGCGGCCGAGACCCGGGCCGACGCGATGGTCGTCGGTGCCTCGGCGAAGGCCGGCCACCGGCTCGTCGGGTCGCTCGCGGTGCGCCTCGTGCGCGCGGGGAAGTGGCCGGTTACCGTTGTCCCGTGAGACGGCTTCTGCTGCTCCGGCACGCCAAGTCGGACTGGCCCGACGTCGCCGACCACGAGCGCCCGCTCGCCAGGCGCGGCAGGCGGGACAGCCCGGTGGTGGGCCGCTGGCTGGGCAGGTCCGGATACGTGCCGGACGAGGTGGTGTGCTCGACGGCACGCCGCGCCCGGGAGACCTGGGAACTGGCGTCCGCCGGCCTGGCGGAAGCCGTTCCCGGCGCGGCGCCCCCGGTCCGGTACGAGCCGCGGGTGTACGAGGCCACGGTGCTCGGGCTGCTGATGCTGGTCCGTGAGCTCTCCGACGAGCTGCGCACGGTGCTGATCGTCGGGCACAACCCCGGCTTGGCCGAGCTCGCGGCCGGGCTGACCGCGCCGCCGCAGCCGCCGCGGGCGCCGCAGCCGCAGCCGCCGCGGCGGCCGCCGCGGGCGTTCCCCACCGCCGCGGTCGCGGTGCTCGGCCTGGACGCCGGCTGGGCCGCGACGGGGCCGGGGGAGGCGCGGCTGCTCGCCTTCGCGGCGCCGGCCGACATGCGGTCCTGACCCCGGCGCCGGCCGACATGCGGTCCTGACCCCGGCGCCGGCCGGCGCGGGCCGTCACCCGGCACCGCGTAACCCCAGTACCGACCGGACCTCCGCGGCGATCTGCTTGTCCTCGCGCGCGGCGATGACGAAGGCGCGCACCGGCGCCCCGTCCGCGCCGATCTCCCAGTCATCACCCGGCTTCCCGGCCGGCGCGTTGCGCGCCTCGTCGAGCCGGACGCCCAGGAAGCCGAGCCCGGCCGCGGCGCGGGACCGGATCTCGGCGGCGTTTTCCCCCACGCCGCCGGTGAACACCAGGACGTCGAGCCCCTCCATCGCCGCCGCCATGGCCGCGATGGACGCGCGCAGCCGGTGCAGGTAGACGTCACGGCCGAGCACCGCCCGCGGATCGCCGGCCGCGGCGCGTGCCAGCACTTCCCGCATGTCGTCCGTGCCGGCCAGGCCGGCCAGCCCGGACCGGTACTCCAGGGTCGCGGCCAGTTCGGCGGACGGGGTGTGCGCGTGCTCCTCGAGCCATAGCACCAGGCCCGGGTCGACCGATCCCGAGCGGGTGGCCATGACCAGCCCGTCGAGCGGCGTGAAGCCCATGGTGGTGTCCACCGAACGCCCCGAACGCACGGCCGCGAGCGACGCCCCCGCGCCCAGATGGCAGGTGACGACCCGGAGCCCGTCCAGCGTCGCCGCGCCGGTGAGCTGCGCGGCACGCCGTGAGGCGTAGGCGTGCGAAAGGCCATGGAACCCGTAGCGCCGCAGCGTCCAGCGCTTCCGCCATTCGGCGGGCAGCGCGAACGTGGCCGCGGCCTCGCCGATGGTGGCGTGGAAGGCGGTGTCGAAGCACGCCACGGCGGGGGTGCCCGGCAGCACCGCCTGGACCGCGTCCATGGCGGCCAGCGACTTGGGCTGGTGCAGCGGGGCGAGGTCGGTGAGCGACTCAAGGCGCTGCCGCACCTCGCCGGTGACCAGCACCGGCGAGGTGTACAGCGTCCCGCCGTGCACGATCCGGTGGCCGACCGCGTCCACCCGGCCGAACGATCCGACCGCCGCCCTGATCGAGGCGCTGTCCGCGGCGCCGCGCGGCGCGGCCAGGTCGGCGGCGGCCGCCACCTCGTCGTGCGCGGTGAGGACGCGCAGCTTGAGGCTGCTCGATCCGGCGTTGACGACAAGCACGCGCGCTGGCGCGGTGGCCTTCATGCCGGCACCCCCTGAGCCTGCGGGCGGAAGGCGCCGGCTAGCCGCGAGCGCCCCACGCCCAGTCCCTGACCTCCGGCGCGTCCTCGCCGTGCTCCCTGGTGTACGCCCGGCACATGATCCGCTTGTCCGCCATGAGCTGGCGCACGTGGCCGGCCGAGCCCGCGAGCCCGGGCACCCGGTCGATCACGTCCATCACCAGGTGGAACCGGTCCAGGTCGTTGAGCATCACCATGTCGAACGGGGTGGTGGTGGTCCCTTCCTCCTTGTACCCGCGCACGTGGAAGTTGGGGTGGCCGTGCCGCCGGTAGGTCAGCCGGTGGATCAGCCACGGGTACCCGTGGTAGGCGAAGATGACCGGCGCGCTCGTGGTGAACAGCGCGTCGAACTCCGCGTCGGACATCCCGTGCGGGTGCTCGGTCTCCGGCTGGAGCCGCATCAGGTCCACCACGTTCACCACCCGGACCCGGAGCGAGGGCAGGTACTCGCGCAGCAGCGACACGGCCGCCAGCGTCTCCAGGGTCGGCGTGTCGCCGCAGCAGGCCATGACCACGTCCGGCGGGGCGGCGGGGTCGTCGTCGGACGACGCCCACTCCCATATCCCGGCGCCGCGCGTGCAGTGGATGATCGCCTCGTCCATGGACAGCCACTGCGGCTGCGGCTGCTTGCCCGCCACGATCACGTTCACGTAGTGCCGCGACCGCAGGCAGTGGTCCGCCACCGACAGCAGGCAGTTCGCGTCCGGCGGCAGGTAGACCCGGATGATCTCCGCCTTCTTGTTGACCACGTGGTCGATGAACCCCGGGTCCTGGTGCGAGAACCCGTTGTGGTCCTGCCGCCACACCAGGGAGGACAGCAGGTAGTTCAGCGAGGCGATCGGCCGCCGCCAGCCGATCTCCCGGGTGACCTTCAGCCACTTGGCGTGCTGGTTGAACATCGAGTCCACGATGTGGATGAACGCCTCGTAGCAGTTGAACAGGCCGTGCCGCCCGGTCAGCAGGTAGCCCTCCAGCCAGCCCTGGCACAGGTGCTCGCTCAGCACCTCCATCACGCGCCCGTCCGGGGCCAGCCGGTTGTCCCCGGGGATGATCTCGCCGTCGAACGACCGGCCGGTCACCTCGAACACCGCGTCCAGCCGGTTCGAGGCCGTCTCGTCCGGTCCGAACAGCCGGAACGTGGCCGGGTTGCGCGCGATGGTGTCCCGCAGCCAGGCGCCGAGCACCCGGGTGTTCTCCGCCTCCGCGCCGCCGGGCGAGGGCACCGCGACCGCGTAGTCCTGGAACCGCGGCAGGTCCAGGTCGCGCAGCAGCAGTCCGCCGTTGGCGTGCGGGTTGTCGCTCATCCGCCGGTAGTCCCGCGGCGCCAGCCGGGCGAGCTCGGGCACCGGCGCGCCGTTCGCGTCGAACAGCTCCTGCGGGCGGTAGGAGCGCATCCACTCCTCGAGCTGGCGCAGGTGGCCGGGATTGGTCCGCACGGCGGGGAGCGGCACCTGGTGCGCCCGCCATGTTCCCTCCACCGGCTGGCCGTCCACGAACTTCGGCCCGGTCCAGCCCTTGGGCGTCCGGAGCACCAGCGCGGGCCAGCGCGGCCGCTCGGTGTCGCCCTCCTGGCGCGCCCGCCGCTGGATGTCGCCGATCTCGGCGACGATCGAGTCGAGGGCGGCGGCCAGCTGCTCGTGCACGAGCTTGGGGTCATCGCCCGACACCGTGTAGACGTGGTATCCGCAGCCGGTCAGCAGCGAGGTGAGCTCGGCCGGCGGGATCCTGGCCGGCACCGTCGGGTTCGCGATCTTGTACCCGTTGAGGTGCAGGATCGGCAGCACCGCCCCGTCCGTCACCGGGTTGAGGAACTTGTTGGAGTGCCAGCTCCCGGCCAGCGGCCCGGTCTCGGCCTCGCCGTCCCCGATGACGCACGCGACGAGCAGGTCCGGGTTGTCGAACGCCGCCCCGTACGCGTGCGCGAGCGAGTAGCCCAGCTCGCCGCCCTCGTGGATGGACCCAGGGGTCTCCGGGGCCGCGTGCGACGGGATGCCGCCGGGGAAGGAGAACTGCCGGAACAGCCGCCGCATCCCCGCCTCGTCCTGGGTGACCGACGGGTACCGCTCGGTGTAGGTGCCCTCGAGGTAGGCGTTCGCGACCAGGCCGGGACCGCCGTGCCCCGGGCCGGAGATGTAGATGACGTTGAGGTCCCAGTTCCTGATCACGCGGTTCAGGTGCGCGTAGATCAGGTTCTGCCCCGGGGTGGTGCCCCAGTGCCCGAGCAGCCGCGGCTTCACGTGCTCTGGCCGCAGCTCCTCGGTGAGCAGGGGGTTGTCCATCAGGTAGATCTGCCCGACGGACAGGTAGTTGGCGGCACGCCACCAGGCGTCGATGAGGTCCAGCTCGCTGGCTGTCAGCGGGCCAGTTTCCGTCGCTGTCATGCGGGTACCTCCTGCTATCCCGAACGGACGGTGGCGACTGACCGATGGGCCAGCACATCCCCTACCCCGGGGGCGGCCGTCCCCTAACCCGCCGCCAGGTGAAACGGACGTGTCGTTACCGCAGCCTGCGCAGGAACGGGTCCTGCGGTGCCTGCGGCGTGACCTTGACCCGCGCGTCGACCGCGATCACCCCGTCGGGGCGGGCGATGACCGGGTTGAGGTCGAGTTCCGTGACCTCAGGGAGGTCATCGGCCAGCCGGGACACGCGCGTCAGCACGTCGCGCAGCGCCGCCAGGTCGGCCGCCGGGGCGCCGCGGTGGCCGTGCAGCAGCGGCGCGGAACGGATCGAGTCGATCAGCGCGCCGGCGTCGGCCTCGGTCAGCGGTGCCAGCCGTGCCGCGTGGTCGGCCAGCACCTCGGTGGCGACGCCGCCGAGCCCGAACACCACGAGCGGCCCGAACATCTGGTCGTCCTGTACCCCGATGATCACCTCCGTTCCGCCGGTGATCATCGGCTGGACGAGGACGCCGGACAGCCGCACGCCGAACCGTCCGGCCAGCTGGCGGTAGCCGGCCCGCACGCCGTCCTCGTCGCGGATGTCGAGCAGCACGGCGCCGGCGTCGGTCTTGTGCACCAGGCCCGGAACGTCCGCCTTGAGCACGACCGGGTAGCCGGCGGTCGCGGCGGCCGCCGCCGCGTCGTCCTCGGACCGGGCCGCCGCCGTGGCCACCAGCGGTATCCCGTACAGGCGCAGCAGCGCCGCCGTGTCGCCGGGCGGCAGCCACCCGCCGTCCCGCGACCGGGCCAGGAAGTCGCGCACCAGCGCGCGGGCTTCGGCGACGCGGACGTCGCCGAAGCCGGGGACCAGGGTGCGCGGGGCCGACCGCCACTCCCCGTACTTGGCGGCGCGTGCCAGCGCGCCGGCCGCGGCCTCGGGGTAGCCGTAGGCCGGGATTCTGCCGTCCCGCGCGCCGAGCAGGCGGACCGTCTCGGGCTGGTTGAGGACGACGGCGGCGAGCGGGACCGCGACCTCGGCCTCGGCGATGGCCGCCACCAGGTCTCCGGTGGCGGCGGTCGGCAGCACCAGCGCGATCATCGCGTCCACGTCCTCGTCCGCGGCCAGCAGCTCGAGCACCTGCCGGAAGCCCGCCCTGGTGACGGTCGCCGTGGTGTCCACCGGGCCGCTCACCGACCCGCCGGCGGGCACCAGCGCGTGCAGCCGCCGCCTGGTCTGGCCCCGGGGGCGGTGGACGACCAGGCCGAGGTCGGTGCACGCGTCGGCGGCCAGCACCCCCGCGCCGCCCACGTTGGACACGATCGCGACGGTGCGCCCGGCGGGCGGCGGCTGGGTCGCCAGCAGCGCGGTGGCCTCGACCAGCTCGCCGAAGCCGGGCGTGGCGATGATCCCGGCCTGCTCGAACAGCGCCTCGCGGCTGACCAGCGGCGTGGCGATCGCGGCCGTGTGCGACGCGGCGGCCTGCTGGCCGGCTTCGCTGCGCCCCGCGTGCACGGTGAGCACCGGCATCCGGGCGCCGACGCGGCGCGCGGTGCGGGCGAACTTGCGCGGGTTGCCGAACGACTCGATGTACAGCACCGCGAGCTTGGTCACCTCGTCCTGCTCCCACCACATCAGCATGTCGTTGCTCGACACGTCGAGCTTGTTGCCGACCGAGGCGAACGAGGAGATCCCGATGCCGAGCCTGGACAGGTGGTCCACCATCGCGAAGCCGAGGCCGCCGGACTGCATGACCAGGCCGGCCGCTCCCTGGCCCGGGTGCGCGGCCGCGAACGTCGCGTCCAGGCCGATGCCGGGGACGGCGATGCCGAAGCAGTTCGGGCCGATGAGCCGCATCCCGTGCCTGCGGCAGATGGCGAGCAGGTCAGCGCTGGCCGCCGTGTCCATCCCCGCGGTGAACACCACGAGGCCGCGCACGCCGCGCGCGCCGCAGGCTTCGGCGGTGTCGGGTACCGCCGGCGGCGGTACCGCGACCAGCGCGAGGTCAGGCGTTTCCGGCAGGCTGGCCACGTCGGGGAAGCACGGGACACCGCCGACCTGCCTGGCGTTCGGGTTGACCGCGTAGAGAGCACCCTGGTAGCCGCCGGTCCTGATGTTGTCCAGGACCGAGCGGCCGACCGTGCCCTGCCGGCGGCTCGCCCCGATCACGGCGACGGATCGCGGGGCGAACACCGGCCGGAGGCTGGCGACGTTGGCCGAGCGCTCCCGGGCCGCCACCGTGTCGAGGTACTCCTCCAGTTGCTTGCCGGTGTCGTCGGGCGGCAGCGGGATGGTAATGGTGACCACGCCGTCTTCCCGGGTGCTGTGGGTGGGCAGCCCGGCATCGGAGAAGACGCGGAGCATGCTGGCGTTCTCGCTCAGCGTCTCCGCGGTGAACGACTCGATCTGCCGGGCGCGGGCCAGCGAGACGAGGTGCTCCAGCAGCAAGGTCGCGATGCCCCGGTGGTGCATGGTGTCCGCGACGGCGAACGCGACCTCGGCCGTCTTGCCGCCGCCGCCCTGGGCGACCTCATAGCTGGCCACGCCGACGACCTCGGCGCCGTACAGCGCGAGCAGGGCGGCGTGGTCGGGTCCCGGGTCCCGGGTGATCCGCCGTGCCTCCTGCTCGGCGGCCGTCCTGCTCAGGCTGAAGAATCGCAGGTAGGCGTTGCTCGGTGCCATGGCCTCATGCATCGCCTTGACCGCTTCGAAGTCCGCCGGGGTCGCCGGCCTGATCTGGACCGTGCTGCCGTCGGCCAGCAGGGCGTACACGCCGGCGGTTTCCTGCACCGGGTGGCTCATCTTCGTTTCCCCTCGCTCTGCTTGCCCCGCTCGCCGCCGGGCGCATTTCGGCTCGCGGGGAGGAGGGCCGTGGGCTTGTGCGGCTGCCGGGCGGCTAGGTAGACCAAGGCGAGCCATACTGCTAGTGTGCCCGCGGCGACGAGGGCGATAGCCAGCAGCGACCACGCGGGCAGCGCCGAGTTGGGGTAAGCGGACGCCAGGCGCATGGCGGCGGCCTCAGAACAGCGGGCCGGGAGCGGGAACCGGGCGCTCGTCGGGGTAGCTGAGCCTGTCGCGCACCGCGACGACACCCTCGACGTGCCGGATCTCCTCGATCAGGTCGTGGCCGACGCTGGCGGTCTCAGGCATGCCCTCGATGGTCACGATGCCGTCCTTGACCGTGACGGTGAACCTGGCCGGGTCGCACAGCAGCATCCCGAGGATGACGCCCTGGGTGATGTCGTGCCGGATGTCCTCGTCTGGCCGGCTGTACACGCTCAGCACGTCGGCCCTGGAGACGATTCCGATCAGCTTCCCGTCGTCATCCACCACGGGAAGCCGCTTCACCTTGCGCGCGTACATCAGCCGGGCCGCGTGCGAGACCAGGTCGTTCGGGCCGATGGTCACCG
>Ga0209061_1005678_pt1 | contig 10700 bp, 5 predicted proteins | sample Coa_R1_10_FD_187157 | JGI IMG/M metagenome (GOLD analysis project Ga0209061, IMG submission 187157) | Surface soil microbial communities from Centralia Pennsylvania, which are recovering from an underground coalmine fire - Coalmine... | ecosystem: Environmental > Terrestrial > Soil > Unclassified... | reverse complement strand
GGGGTCTCGCGCACCGAATAGCTGAACGTCCTGCCGTCCACGGCCGCCTGGTAGTGCCCGCAGCCCGGCGGCAGGCTGGCGTCGAGCGCGGTGGCCGCAAGCTGCGGCGACGCCGAGACCAGCACCTCGGACACGCCGTCGCGCCCGACGCGGAAGGTCACCACCGAGGCGGCAGCATGGGTGAACGCCGCCGAGTTGAAGCCGGTCACGATGGCCTGGGCGCAGCTGGGCGGCGTGACCTTCACGCCGCTCATGCTCTGCCTGCTCGTCCGCACGGCCGGCAGGCTCCCGTACTCACCGGCCTCGGCGGCCGCGGCCGGGCGCTGGCCGCTCACCGCGTCCAGCAGCGCGGCGCGGAGCTGGCTGGCCGAGAACGCGCGGTCCCCGCCGGCTGCCGGGCTGGCCTTCGCCGCCGCGCCGGCGGTGCTGGCGGCGGAGTGGCCGCAGCCGGCGGCGGAGACGGCCAGCAGCGCCAGCGCGGCGGCCGGCGCCGACATCCTCCAGTGACGTTCAGACATGATGCACCTCTCTAACGCTCCGGAATTCATCGGGTTCGAAGCGTGAGGATAGCCCACGTTTCGTGATCGTAATGGTGCTTTCCGTAAACAACATCCGCTGGCCCGCCGGCGCCGCGGGCCGCCGCGGCCGGATGCTCAGCCGCCGCCGAGCCGGACCGCCTTGACGATCAGCAGCAGCACGGAGATGACCAGGTAGCCGCGCAGCGTCAGGATGCCCATCTTGGTTCCGGCCGACCACTGCACCGGCTTGAGCAGCGCGAGCGGCGGCATGCGCCAGCTTTGCCGCTCCGCCTCCGTCATCGTGGTGCGCGGGTGCGGCGGCCGCGGCGGGCGGCGCGAACGGGTCAGCCGCAGCCAGCCGCCCGCCACCACCGCGAAGCCCGCCAGCGCGGCGGCCAGCCAGACCGCCGTCTGCGCCGCGTTCAGGCCGGAGAACAGCGTGTCGACGACCAGGGTGCCGGACAGCACCAGCAGCACGCCGATGATGACGCTCGCCAGCACGTTGAGCCACCGCGGGTTCATCCACGGGCCGAGCACCTCGCGGTCGTTGCACAGCAGCAGCAGGAACGTGCTGGCGCTCGGCAGCAGGATCCCGGCCAGGGCCTGCACCGCCTCGGTGAGCAGCCCGAGCGGCGTGCCGGGGATGAGCACGATCGCGGCGGCGAGCACGATCATCGCGGCGTAGCTGGCATAGAACTGCCTGGCCTCGGTGAAGCTGCGGTGCAGCGAGTGCCTGATGCCGAACACGTCGCCGAACGCGTAGCTGGTGGACAGGGTGACCGCCGACGCGCCGATGATGCTCGCGTCGAGAAGCACGACCGCGAACAGCCCGCCGAGCACGGCGCTGTGGCGGGCGAGCGCGGTGGCTATGCCGAGCGCGTCGGTGAAGTGGCCCGCCAGGTGCGTGCCGCGCACCGCGTACACGGCCACCACCATGATCGCGGCGGCGCCGCCCACGACCACGAACGCGCCGAACGTGGTGTCCGCGCGCTCGTAGCCGATGAACCGCGGCGTGATGCGCTTGTCGATCACGTTGGACTGCTGGAAGAACAGCTGCCACGGGGCCACCGTGGTGCCGACGATCGCGATGATCAGCAGCACCGCGGTGGAGCTGACGCCGCCCCGCACCCCCGGGACCGCGAGGTGGTAGAAGATCGAGCCCCAGTGCGGGCCGGACAGGAACGCGAGCGGGACGAGCACCAGGCTCGTCGCGATGAACAAGAACATCGCCTGCTCCCAGCGGCGGAAGCTGCCGCTGGCGGTGATCGCGATCAGGACGGCGCCGGCGACCGGCACCGAGATGTACGGGCTGACGCCGAAGTACCGCAGCGCGAGCGAGACGCCGATGAACTCGGTGACGATGGTCAGGAAGTTGAGCAGGAACAGGTCGCCGACGCTGAACCACCCCCAGAACCTGCCGAACCGCTCGTTGATCAGCCGGGCGTGCCCCACGCCGGTGACCGCGCCGAGCCGCACCACCATCTCCTGGTTGACGATCAGCACCGGGATCAGCAGGATCAGCGTCCACAGCAGGCTGTAGCCGTAGTCCTGGCCGGCCTGCGCGTAGGTGGAGACGCCGCCGGCGTCGTTGTCGCCCACCATGACGATCAGCCCGGGCCCGACGATGGCCAGGAACGTGATCAGCCTGCGCCGCAGCCCGCCCGCCTGGTACTCGCCGACCCTGATCCTGCCGAGGGCGCCCTCGATGTCGCCCAGGTGCGCCTCGTCGAGCACCGCGGTGGGCCGGCCGGGCTGTGCCGGGCGGGCCGGGCGGCGGTCCCGGGCCGGACCTCGCGGCGGAGAGGGGCGCCCTGCCCCGGCGGGCGGTCCCGCCCCGGCGGGCGGCCCCGCCGCGGCAGGGCCGCGGCCCGGCGCCGGGGCCCGGGCCGGCGGCGGGCCCGGGTCCCGTGCCTGCCGTGCCGGGCCGCCGGGCCCGGCACGGCCGCCGTCCTGGCTCACCGGGCGTCCCCGTGCCGGGCGTCCGGCGGCTCCGCGGCCTCCCGGCGCCGCCAGTCGTCGGGCAGCGCGATCTCGAGCACGTCGTCGACGGTGATCACGCCCAGCAGGCGGCGCTCGTCGTCTACCACCGGGATGGTGATCAGGTTGTAGTCGGTCATCAGCACCGCGACGTCGGTGACGTCGGCGTCCGGGCCGACCCGGACCGGGTCGGTGTCGGACACGTCGATCAGCAGGGCGTCCGGGTCGGACTGGATCAGCGCGACCAGCGTGGCCACGCCGCGCAGCCTCTGGTCGTCGCCGATGGCGTGCACGCTGGTCAGCGCCTCCGGCTGCAGCGAAGCCGCCTCCCGCACCCTGGCCAGCGTGTCGCGGACGCTCGTCATGCTCGGCACCGCGATGTAGTCCATCCCCATCAGCCCCCCGGCGCTGGTCGCGTTGAAGCCCATCAGCGTCAGCACCTTGGTCCGCTGGCCGGCCGGGAGCAGGTCGAGCACCGGCTGCCTGCGCCGCTGCGGAAGCTCGGCGATCGCGTCCGCCGCGTCGTCGGCGCGCATCCGCGACAGCACCTCCGCGATCTCCTGGTCGGTGCGCGCGCCGAGCAGGCGGGTGGCCAGGTCCTCGTCGAGTTCCTCGAACACGTCCGCCTCCAGTTCCGGGTCCTTGTGCACCTGGTCGAGGATCTCGGTCTCCTCCTCCTTGGAGGCTTCCTCCAGCAGGTCGGCGATCTGGGCGGGCTTCAGCCTGCGGATCCGCGCGAACGGCCCGCGCAGCAGCGCGCTGCCCCGGTGGCCGATGAGCCACTCGAAGTCGTGCCAGTCGCGGAAGGCGCCGCCGTCTTCCTGCCCCGGGCCGAGCAGCCCGAACAGGCGGCGCGGACGGCGCCTGGTGTCCACCCCCGACAGGACCCGCTCGCCGCCGTCCCTGGCCAGCTCCAGGTCGGCCGCCCTGACCAGGCGCGCGTTCTCCACGTCGATGAGCCGGTGGCCGAGCACGTCGGCGCGCAGCAGCACCTCACCGTCCCGGCGCTCGAAGTGACGCAGCGACAGCCGCGCGCTCGACAGCCGGATCGGGTCTTCGTCGAAGCTGATGACCTGGTCGATGGGCACGAAGATCTCGCGGCCGCCGACGGCGGCCACGATGCCGGTCACCAGCGGGTAGTCGGACCCGCGCAGCCGGACGATGACGTCGGACAGCCGCCCGAACGACTCACCGCTGCTGTCGGCTACCTCCCGCTTGAGCAGCCGCGACAGGCGCAGCGCGGCCCTGCTGCCGGCCGCGGCGCCCGGGCCGGCGGCGTTTTGCGGCGGTGTGGTGGTCATGGCAGCCTCTTGTTTTCCTCGGACGCTGGCGTCCTGCCCAGCCAGCCTGGATTTATCACTATGCCCGTCCGCCGCAAGCCTGGCACGGGCGGGTGAACGGCCGGTGCACGGGGTAGCCCTTCCCGTGCAGGCCACGACGACCCGCGCGCGTCGCACGCGGCCGCCGGTTTACGCCAGGGCCGGTTGCGGTGATAAGAAGTCTCTGGCGCCAGAGACACACATGCCGGAATGAAAGGCGCAGATCAGTGGCCACGCGGAAGGCGGGAAGCCTGCTCGAGGCGAGCGGCGGCCTGTCAGACAGCTTCTGGTACACGGCCAAGCGGCGGCTGCTCGGGCCGCCGCTGGTGAACCAGGACCTAGGGGAGCAGCGGCTGTCCAAGCCGCTCGCGCTCGGCGTGCTGTCGCCGGACGGGATCTCCTCCTCGGCCTACGGCCCGGAGGAGATCCTCATCGCGCTGCTGCCGGTGGCGGGCCTGACCGCGTTCACCCTGATCCTGCCCATGGCCCTGGTGATCTTGTTCGTCATGGTGCTGGTGGTGCTGTCCTACCGCGAGGTGGTGATGGCCTACATCAGGCCGGGCGGCTCGTACGTGGTGGCGCGGGATAACTTCGGGCCGCGCGTCGCGCAGGTGTGCGCGGTCGCGCTGCTCATCGACTATGTCGTGACCGTGGCCGTGCAGACCTCCGCGGGCACCGCCGCCGTGGCCTCCGCCGTGCCCGCCATCGGCCCGTACACGGTGGAGATCACCGTCGGCGTGGTCCTGCTCATGTGCCTCGGCAACCTGCGCGGCATCAGGGAGGCGGGACGGTCCTTCGCGGTGCCGACGTACCTGTTCTCGGGAGCGGTCATCGTGATGATCGTCGTCGGCCTCATCCGCGACATCTTCGGAGACCTGCACCAGCAGAACGTGCACGCGCTGCACGGCACGTACCAGATCGGCGCGGGCACCGAGGGCCTGGTCAGCTTCGCGATGATCTACACGCTGCTCAAGGCGTTCGCCAACGGCGGCGCGTCGCTGACCGGCATCGAGGCGGTCTCGGACTCCGTCGGCGCGTTCCGCCCCCCGGAGGGCGTCAACGCGCGCCGGGTGCTCGTCGCGGAGGGCACCATCCTCGGCGTCCTGATCGCCGGCATCTCCTGGCTGGCGTTCGCGACCCGCGCGATCCCGTACCTCAGCGGCTACCCGACCGTGCTCGCGCAGGAAGCGGACACGGTGTTCGGGCGCGCCGGGCATTTCATGTTCTACGTGGTCCAGGCTGCGACCGCGCTCATCCTGTACACCGGCGGCAACACCAGCTTCAACGGCTTCCCGTTCCTGACCAGCTACGTGGCCGGCGACTCGTTCCTGCCCCGGTGGCTGCTCAAGCGCGGTCACCGGCTGGTGTTCTCCAACGCGATCCTCGTGCTGACCGTCTTGTCGGTCGCGCTGATCATCATCAAGAAGGCGAACGTCAACGACCTGGTGCCGCTGTACGCGATCGGCGTGTTCACCGCGTTCTCGATGGCCGGCTTCGGCATGGCGAGATACCACGGCAGGCACAGGACGCGCGGCTGGCGGCGCCGGATGGTCATCAACTTCTCCGCGGGAGTGCTCACCGCGATCGTGGTGGCCGTCTTCGCCGTCGTCAAGTTCACCGAGGGCGCCTGGCTCGTCGTCGTCCTGTTCATCGTGCTGGTCCCGGCCCTGATCCGGCTCAACTCCGAGTACCGCGCCGAAGCCGAGGTGCTGGAGACGCTCAGCGACCGGCAGCCGCCGCCGCCGCCGCACTACGCCCGGCGGACCGTGTTCGTCTTCGTGGACAGCTTCGACCTGGCCACCCTGGCCGCGCTGCGCTACGCGCGCAGCCTCGGCCCCACCACGATCCGTGCGGTGCACTTCGTCACCGACAGCGTGGCCGCCGACAGGCTGAGGCAGAAGTGGACCAGGGCCAACCGCGGCGTCCCCCTCGACTTCGTCGACGTCTCGGACCGCCGGCTCGCCCGGGCGGCGGCCGAGCTCGTCGAGCGAGAGACGGCCGACCCGGAGACCCACGTCACGGTGGTGCTGCCCAGGCGCAGCTATTCGCCGCTGCTCGGCAGGCTGCTGCACGACCGCACCGCGGACAAGCTGGCCGCGGTCATCAGCCGCATCCCCCGGTCGGCGGCCACCATCGTCCCCTACGACGTGGAGAGCCGGGTGCGGATGCTGCAGGCGCGCCAGGCCGCCGCCCGTGCCAAGGCGGCCGCGGACGCCGCCGGCCAGCAGGTCCGCCTCGACGAGGCGAAGGTGGCGGCCGAGCACGGCGCGGGCCCGCAGCCCACCCCCGCGGAACGGGCACGCTCGGCCGACGGCCAGCCGCAGCCCCCGGGACAGGTCAAGGCGGGCGGGCGCCGCACCAAGGCGGCGGGGCAGGGCGTGCCGCCGCCGGCCGGGGAGGTCGCAGCGATCGGCTCGCTGACCGAGCCGGGCAGGGCGGTCGTCGAAGGCCGGGTCCGTGTGGTGGAGATCAGGCCGGTGGAGCGGAACTCGGTGCTCGCCTGCGAGATCTCCGACGGGACCGGCGAGCTGACCGCGATGTTCTACGGCCGCTCGCACATCCCCGGCGTCGTCTGCGGTGCCAGGGTCCGCCTCCGCGGGCCGGTCGGCATCCGCGCCGACGGTCACCCCGTGATGACCAATCCCGCCTACGAGCTGCTGTTCCCGGCGGTATAGGCCGCCCCGCCCGCCTACCGGCCGCCCGGCGCGGGTCACGCGGTGAAGGCGCCGGTCACGGAGTGAACCGGTAGCCCATGCCGGACTCGGTCCGCAGGTATCGCGGCCGGGAAGGCTCCGGTTCCAGCTTGCGGCGCAGCTGCGCCAGGTAGACCCGGAGATAGTTGCTTTCCGTCTCGTAGGCCGGTCCCCACACCTCCCGGAGGAGCTGCCGCTGCGTCACCAGGCGGCCGCTGTTGCGCACCAGGATCTCCAGCAGCTGCCACTCGGTCGGCGTCAGCCGGAGGTCGGTGCCGTCGGCCCGGACGACCCTCTTGGCGGCCAGGTCGACGCTGAAATCCGCCGTCTTCACCACCGGCTCGTCGGGCGCGGGCGAGGCGCGGCGGACCGCGGCGCGCAGCCGCGCCAGCAGCTCGTCCATGCCGAATGGCTTGGTCACGTAGTCGTCGGCGCCGGCGTCAAGCGCGGCCACCTTCTGGCTCTCCTGGCCCCAGGCGGACAAGACGATGATCGGGATCGACGTCCAGCCGCGGACGCCGTGGATCACCTCGGTGCCGTCCATGTCCGGCAGCCCCAGGTCCAGGATGATCACGTCCGGGCGTTCCCTGGCCACCGCGGCCAGCCCGGTGGCGCCGTCGACGGCGGTGCTGACCTGGTACCGGCGGGCGGTGAGGTTGATCCGCAGCGCGCGCAGGATCGACGGCTCGTCGTCGACGACGAGCACCCTGGTCATGACCCGGTGCCGAGCGCGGACTTGTCCCCGATCGCCACGGGCAGCGCCACCCGGACGGTGAGGCCGCCGCCGGGCGTGTCCGCCGCGGTGATGGTCCCGCCCATCGCCTCGGCGAAGCCCTTGGCCACCGCGAGGCCGAGGCCGACTCCCGGGTAACGGTCGCCGGCCCGGGAGAACGGCTCGAAGATGCGCTGCTTCTGCTCATCGGGCACGCCGCGGCCGTGATCGACGACCTCGAGCACCACCATGTCGTCGCGAAGCTGCGCGTGCAATTCGGGCGGGCACGACGGCGGGGAGTAGCGCAGCGCGTTGGAGAACAGGTTCGCCAGCACCCGCTCCAGCAGGCCCGGGTCGGCGAGCACCAGCGGGAAGCCGTCGGGAACGGCGATCTGGAGGCGGGCGGACTCGTCGAGCCCGAGCAGCGCCACCGGCGCGACCTCGTCGATCGCGGTGGGGCGCAGGAACGGCTGCAGCGACCCGGTATGCAGGCGGCTCATGTCGAGCAGGTTGCCGATGAGCGCGTCCAGCCGGTCGGCGTTCTGCTCGATCGTGGCGAGCAGGTCGGCCTGGTCGGCGGCGGACCAGTGCACGTCGGTCTGCCGCAGGCTGCTGACGCTCGCCTTGATCGACGCCAGCGGAGTGCGCAGGTCGTGGCTGACGGCCGCGAGCAGCGCCGTCCGCATCCTGTTCCCCTCGGCGAGCGCCTCGGCCTGCGCCGCCTGGGTGCGCAGCCGTTCCCTGTCCAGCGCGGCCGCGGCCTGGGCGGCATAGCCGGCCAGCAGGGCCGGGGTGGCCGAGGCCGCCTGGCCGGCGACCAGGAGCGTCAGGTCGCCGCGGATGTCGATGCGCGACGCGGCCGCCAGGCTGCCCTCGACGCCGCTGGAGGCCGCCCGGACCCACCGGCCGCCCGCCCGTTCCTGCAGTTCGGCCTGTCCGCCGTGCGTCCTGGTGAGGTGCTCGAGGACGGCCGCCGGCGAGTCGGCGCCGCCCAGGACGGTCTGCGCCAGCTCCAGCAGCGAGGCCGCTTCCTCCCGGGCCCGCTCGGCCTGCACCGAGCGCCGGGCGGCGAGGTGGACCACGCTGCTGACCGCGACCGCGACCGTCACGAACAGCAGCAGCGCCAGCAGCTCCTCCGGCCGCTGGATGGTGAAGGTGTGGATCGGCGCGGTGAAATACCAGTTGAGCAGCAGGCTGGCCGCCACGGCGGCCAGCACCGCCGGCCAGAAGCCGCCGAGCACCGTGATCGTCACCACGGCGACCAGGTAGACCAGCAACTCGTCGGCGAGGTTCAGGCGCTGCCGCAGCGCCGCCAGCACCGCGGTGAGCAGCGGCAGCAAGGCGGCGGCCAGCAGCAGGCCGGCGAGGCGGCGCCGGGAGCCGATCGCCCCGGCCGCGTCCGCCGTCGCGCTGCCGTGCCCGGCCGGCCGCGCCGTCCGGCCGCGCCGGGCTCCCCCGGGCGCGATGCGGCCGGTCCGCACGCCCGCAGACGTTCCCATGCTTACCAGTGTGAGCCGCCGGCAGCACCAGCGGAACACCAGGCCGAGGCAGGCGCAGGCCATCGCGGTCGCCCCGAGGACGACGGCCGCGTGCGCGGCGGCCGGTCCCGCCGGCCGCAGCTGCGCGTACGGCGGCCTGGAGAACCCCACGGCGGTGAGCCAGCCGGTGCCGGCCAGCAGCCCCGCGGCGGCCGGCTCGGCGGCGAACGACATGCCGCCGGCGATGACCGCGCAGGCGGCCAGCACCCCGGCAGCCGGCAGGCGCCCGTGCAGCCCGGCGGCCGCGGTGCCGACGGCGAGGAACATGGCGAAGCCAGCCGGCAGCGCGTACGGCGCCGGTATCGCGCGCTGTCCGAAGCCCACAGTCATCTCTTGCTATTTCAGCGCCGCGGCCAGGCAAGACCAGGAATCTTGACGGAACCTTAACGCGCAGCTCAGGAAGCTTAACGGGCCCCATACGGCGGCCCGCCGGCCGCGCGCATAGCGTCGGTGACATGATCGCCGACGCAGCGCCGCACCGGAGCAGGGTGCCCGGTGGCCGTACGTAAGACGGGGGGCCTGCTGGACGCCGGCCAGGGCCGCGACCTGCAGGAGAGCTTCTGGTACACGGCCAAGCGCCGGCTGCTCGGGCCGCCGATGGTCAACGCCGAACTGCGCGAGCAGCGGCTGTCCAAGATCATCGCGCTCGGCGTGCTGTCCCCGGACGGCATCTCCTCGTCGGCCTACGGCCCGGAGGAAATCCTCATCGAGCTGATCCAGGTGTTCGGCATCGCGGCATTCGCGCTGATCCTGCCGATGACGGCGGTCATCCTGTTCGTCATGATCCTGGTGGTGCTGTCCTACCGCGAGGTGGTCACGGTCTACACCAGGGCCGGCGGCTCCTACGTGGTCGCCAGGGAGAACTTCGGGCCGCGGATCGCGCAGGTGGCCGCGGTGGCGCTGCTGATCGACTACGTGGTCACGGTGGCGGTGCAGGTGGCGGCGGGCACCGCTGCCGTGGCCTCGGCGTTTCCCGTCGTCGGCCCCTACACCAGGGAGATAACGATCGGCGTCATCCTGGTGATGTGCTTCGGCAACCTGCGCGGCATCCGGGAGGCGGGCAAGTCGTTCGCGCTGCCGACCTACCTGTTCTCCGGGGCGGTCATCCTCATGATCGCCGTCGGGCTGATCCGCGCGGCGGCCGGCACCTTGCCCCGGCAGAACATCCACGACCTGCACGGGCTGTACCCGATCGGCCCGGGCGCCTCCAGCTTCACCACCGCGGCGCTCATCCTCGCCCTGCTCAGGGCGTTCGCCAACGGCGGCTCCTCGCTGACCGGCATCGAGGCGGTCTCCAACGCGGTCAGCGCGTTCCGGCCGCCCGAGGGCATCAACGCCCGGCGGGTCCTGGTCATGGAGGGCACCATCCTCGGCGTCCTGCTGGCCGGGATCGCCTGGCTGGCCCACCTGACCCACGCCGCTCCCTACCTGGCCGGCTTCCCGACCGTGATCTCGCAGGAAGCGGACATGGTGTTCGGCCACGCCGGCCACTTCATGTTCTACGTCGTGCAGGCGGCCACCGCGCTCATCCTCTACACCGGCGGCAACACCAGCTTTAACGGCTTCCCGTTTCTGACCAGCTTCGTCGCCGAGGACTCGTTCCTGCCGCGCTGGATGACCAAGCGCGGCCAGCGGCTGGTGTTCTCCAACGGGATCATCGTGCTGACGGTGCTTTCCGTGACGCTGATCGCGGTCGTCGGCTCCAACGTGAACGCGCTTGTGCCGTTCTACGCGATCGGGGTGTTCACCGCGTTCTCGATGGCCGGGTTCGGCATGGCCAAGTTCCATGTCCGGGCCAGGGAGGCCGGCTGGCGGCGCAAGCTGATCATCAACTTCTCCGCCGGGGTGATGAGCTCCATCGTGGTCGTGGTCTTTGCCGTGGCCAAGTTCACCGAGGGCGCCTGGCTGGTGGTGGTCCTGTTCCCGGTCCTGGTGGTCGCGCT
>Ga0209061_1005676_pt1 | contig 10703 bp, 10 predicted proteins | sample Coa_R1_10_FD_187157 | JGI IMG/M metagenome (GOLD analysis project Ga0209061, IMG submission 187157) | Surface soil microbial communities from Centralia Pennsylvania, which are recovering from an underground coalmine fire - Coalmine... | ecosystem: Environmental > Terrestrial > Soil >... | reverse complement strand
TCAGCGAGCAGGCGCTTGACCATCGAGTTGCGCGGAGCGTAACGGTAGTTGAACGCCACGCGGACCCGCTGCCCGGTCCGCCGGGTCGCGTCCAGGATGGCCTGGCACTTGGCCGCATCGACCGTGAGCGGCTTCTCGGTGATCACCCGGCAGCCGTGCTCCAGGCCGCCGATGATGTAGCGATGATGGGTCCGGTCCACCGACGTGACGATCAGGGCGTCCACCCGTTGCTCGTCCAGCATGCGCCGGAAATCGGCGGCATCGTAGCAGGGCACGGGCTTGGCGCCGAAGCGGTCGGCGAACAGGCGGTTGTAGTAGGCCATCCGCGTGGCATTGACGTCACAGAACCCCACCAGCTCGCACTGTTCGGCGTAGGTCCCGAGGAGCGCGGAGGTGAACATCTCCGACCTCGACCCGAGCCCCACCACCGCGTACCGCACCCGGTCAGCCACGTCCTCTTCCTCCACGTGTCCTTCCGGCTCTCCTCGTACAGCCGCCCGCGGCGTCACCCGCGGCGCTCCCAGCGGACAGCCTGGTAATGTCCATCGGCGCGCCGTTTGCAGCGGATCAGTGACGGGAAAGCGCTCTCCGGCTCACGCTACCATGGCCGGGCCTGTTCTGCTTCCCACCGATGGGGCGGCGATCCGCCATTGCTGCTCATCCACGGACGGGGTGGCGGCTCGCGCACCTGGTCACTGTCACCGCGTGTCGAGCCCTTCTGGGATCCTTACGGGCTATGGATCAGATCCCCGGCGAGGACGGGTGGAGCCACAACCTCCACTATCACCCGGTCGTCCTCGATGCCGTTCCCGCGGGCTGCCAGCGGGCGCTCGACGTGGGCTGCGGCACGGGGGCGCTCACACGGCGGCTCCGGCCAGCAGTGCCGCACGTCACGGGCATCGACCGCGACGTGCGGAGCGTCGAGCTTGCGCGGGCCCATCCCGGCGCGGGCGACATCGCGTACGTCCTCGGGGACTTCCTCGCCTGGCCCGCCGAGCCTGAATCGTTCGGCCTGGTCACGGCGGTCGCGTCGCTCCACCATATGGATGCTGCCGCGGCGCTTGAGCGCATGCGCGACCTGCTGCGGCCCGGCGGGGTGCTCGCCATCGTGGGGCTCGCCCGGGGGATCACCCCGGCCGAGGTCGCCCTGGTCGTCCCGGCGGCGACCGGCACCCGGCTGCACCATCTGGCCGCGGCGTGCGCCCGCCGCCGTTTGCCGGCGGCCCGGACCGCGACGGAGACGTACCATCCGCCGGTGGTCTGGCCGCCGCCGACGACCTACCGGGACGTGCGGCAGCTTGCCCGGCGCCTGCTGCCCGGCGCCCGCTACCGCCGCCACTTGTACTGGCGCTACTCGCTGATCTGGACCAAACCGGCCTGAGCAGGGGTGCACTCTCGTGTGCCTGCGCGTGCATGCGCCAGACGCCGTGCTCCGCGGCCATCCCAGCAAGGCCTGCTGCCGCTAGGGTGCTACCGGTCCATGGGCAGCAGCCGGTAGGCCGGGAACTTCGGGGTCAGGGGGGGCACCGCCCTGAAATGGCGCTCGTCAAGGGTGAGGATCTCGCTCGTCTGGTACCTCGCTGCCAGGATCATGGTGACGGCATCGGTGAGGCCGATCTTCAGGGCCGCGTACTTGGTGGTCAGGTCACGCCCGGAACTCAGGTCATCCAGGCTGACGTCGGCCAGGTCGTAGGCTCCGCCGGTCAGCTCACCGAGCATCCCGGCCTCGGCCTTGACTCCGGCGCGGTCAAGCACCATGTAGTCAAGCTCGGCGATTACCAGCGGGGAGATCACCGGAGGCTCGTGGGCTTCAGCCAAGATCTCACGTATGGCAGCACGCAGCGGGTGAGACTTGATCATTCCCGCCAGGTAACCGGACGTGTCGATGATCAGCCGCGCCACGTGGCAGCTTCAAGCCCGTCTGCGCCGAAACCGGCGGACAGATGCTCATCAACGTGATCGGCGGCAGCCGGATCGATGTCGAGTTCCGGCGGGTCGGGCCGCGGACGCGCAGGCTCCTCGGCCAGCAGCCGGTCAATCGCGTCCCGGATCAGCTCCGCCTCGCTGCGCCGACGGCGACGCGCCGCAGCAGTCAGCCGCCGCTTGGACTCAGCCGGCAAATACACCGTTGTTCGTACCATACTCATGATGTATATGGTACTTGCATGCAGGAGGTCATGGTGCCGGGGGTCCGCGCGAACTCCCGGTAGCCGACGGACGCGCGGTCAGCCTGCTTCCAGGTCTCCGAGGAGCAGCGGGATCAGGCGTTCTTCCACGACAGCGCGGCCGGAGGACCTCATCTCGGCGGCCGGCCGGGGATCCCACGGTGATTCAGTGGGCCGTCCCTTGAGCGGCTCGGACTCGCCCCCGGCGAGCGCGGCCAGGTAGTCGCCGGGCACTCATCCGCCACGGGACAGCTCCGTGGCGGGCGATGGCCGCGGCCACGCCGCGCGGTCCCGTCCAGCGGGACGCCGCGGCGCACCAGCTGGTGGGTTGCGATGCCCGGCACGGTCGCGTAGAAACCCCACTCCCGCTCGCCGGGCATCACCACATCGAGGCCGAAGGTGGCAGGCAGCCCGAGGCGTTTGGCCCGGGCGTCGTCGTCGACAGCGGCGAACGCCTCGTCGAGCAGCACCAGCCGGGGAGCGTCGGGGTGCGCGGACCGGTAGTGCGCGGACGCGGCGGCGAACACGCGATGCCCTCCGCCCGCACCTCGGCGGCGAAGCCGGTCGCGTCGGTGAGCCGGCGCAGCAGCGGGCCCCGCTAACTGGAGGCGCTCCTCCTGGTTGTTCAGCGTGAACGTGATCCCGGCGCCGGTGAGGGAGGGATCAGCGGCGAAGGCGACGATGCGGTCCACCAGCCAGCCACGGGTGACCTGGGCCTCGGCCCGCTCCAGTGCCGCCAGTGCCAGGCGGGCCAGGACGTAGCGGCGCCGCCCGAACGGGATCTTGGCGGCGGCTCCGCGGCTCGTGTCGGACAGCTCGCCGGTACAGCTCGTGCAGCGGAGCGTCCAGGTGAGCGAACGGCCGGGCAGATGCTGTCTCCATAACAGGACATATGCCACCTCTCGCTGACATTCCGTGCCCCCGCCACGCTGGCCATGCGGGCGGGCGAGGACCCGCACCGCTACGGCCCCGGTCAGCCACGATCGCGTAACGGGCTCCCCGGAAGACATCAAACGGCGGCTCAGGCCAGCGTGGCAGGTATGACGGCGAAGCCTTCGGCGGCTGCGGCGGAACGCAGTGCCTGGTCGAATGCCGCGAAGCTCGCGCATGCCGGATCGGCGGCCCGGGCTGCGCACGCGCTGGCCATCTGGACCGAGTCGTAGGCTCTCAGCCCGTGTACCGCGGCGAGGCGGGCCGCGTCGTCGAGGACCGGTGCGGCAAGCGCGACAGCGATGAACCGGGCATCCTCGCCATCGGCACCGAAGTAATCGGCCTCGAATTCATCCACGAGCACGCGCGCGTCGCCCGCGCTCAGCTCACCCATCCGGTGCTTGCGCCAGATCGCAGCCGGTACCTCGACCCTGGCCAGCTGCGACACGAGCAGCAGCCCGAGCGGGCGGATATGCTCGTGCCCCTGTTCGTCGGCATACAGCTTGACGAGGGCGGAGGAGTCGGCGAAGGCGTTCACCCGCGCCCGCGTGCGACGAGTTCCGACAACGGCGTGCCAGCGCCCGCCGCGCGGCGCGCCCGGCTAACCGCCCCGGAGCCGGGGCGGCGGCGCTGCGGCCCGCGGTCCGCAAGCAGGCCGGCGCGTGCGAGCCGTTCCCGTATCCGCTCGGCCTCGGTGCCTGCAGACTCCGGATCAGTGGCGGCGTCGAGCACGCTGGTGATGAACTCGTTCATGCTCTGGCCGGAGCGGGCGGCGCTTTCGCGGACGCGTTCGGCCAGTTCATCCGGCGCTCGCCAGGTCACCTGCGTCATGCAGTCATGGTAGCAAGCACGAATGCGCATTGCCGCCCATGGCCGGATGTGGCCATCCTCCTGCCATGCCCTGGGCCGTACCCACGCCCTGGAGTTACGTTCCGGTTGGATCGTTTCGCAAATGTCCGTGCCTGGCCGTTTCCTCGCGAGGGAGTCCCGATGTCCAGCAGGGCGCACCGTGAAGGCAGCAGAATCCGCCATGCCGTGGGCCGGTTTCGCCTCCCGCTCACGCTGCTCGCCGCGGGCGCGACGCTGGGCACGTCCATGACGGGCACGGCCATGGCAGGAACGGTCCCTGCCGCGCCGCCGTCCTCCTCCTACGGCGGCGCGGCCTGGCAGCGGTACGTGGAGGGACCGCCGGCGCCGGACGTGCGGCCCGTCCGCGTCGTTTCCGTCTCAGGGGACGTCTCCGGCGCCGCTCACCTGGCCGGCCGCGGCGGCACCGCCACGCTGACCATGCGGCCGGGCGGACAGCCGCCCGTCGTGCTGCTCGACTACGGCAAGGACGTCGGCGGCCTGCCGTACTTCGACGTCACCGCGGCCTCCGGCTCCCCCGGCCTGCACGTCTCCTACAGCGAGGCGGAGCAGTACGCGAACCAGCCGGACGGTGACACCAACCCCACCACGTTCTTCCCGAGGCCGGGCGAGGACCCGCACCGCTACGACGACTACACCGTCACCGGGCCGGGAACGATCCGGGCCACGCTGATCCAGGGCGCCGAGCGCTTCGAGCGGATCACGCTGACCTCCCCCGGTTCGGTCACGCTCAACGCCGTGGGGATCACATTCGGGGCGTACGACGCGACGCCCCGCGACTACCAGGGCTGGTTCGCCTCCAGCGACAGCGAGCTGAACAAGATCTGGTACGCAGGCGCCTACACGACCCAGCTCGACATGGTGCCGGCGAACACCCCGGACGGCGGGCCGCAGCCGGTCATCTTCGACGGCGCCAAGCGGGACCGGCTGATCTGGATCGGCGACATGGCGCAGGACATTCCCACCGTCGAGGACTCACTGGGCAGCAACGGAGCGGCCTACCTGAAGCAGTCGCTGGCGATCTTCGGCGCAACCCAGCAGCCGGACGGCGCGGTGAACGGCTTCGCCACGCCGCTCGGCCACTCGTACTTCTACTCCGCGTCCTACTCGATGTACTTCGTCGCCGACGTGGCCGCCTACTACCTGTACACCGGCGACCTCGCGTTCGCCCGGCAGGAGTGGCCCGCCATCCAGCGCGAGCTGGCGTGGAACGCCGGCAACACCGACCCGGCCACCGGCCTGCTGCTGACGAACAGCAGCGACGGCGCCGACTGGGACTACTACGACGGGGCGAAGACCGGCGCGGTGACCGAGTTCAACGCGCTCTACTACCACGACCTGACGGTGGCCGCGCAGATGGCCGCCGCACTCGGCGAGCACGCCGAGGCCAGCCGGTACGCCCAGCAGGCGGCGGCGCTGCGCGCGGCGATCAACGCCCACCTGTACGACCCGTCGACCGGCGTCTACGACATCAGCACGGTCAAGCGCGGGCCGATCGCCCAGGACGCGAACGTCGCGGCCGTGCTCTACGGCGTGGCACCGCAGGACAGGGTCGCGCGGATCCTGCAGGTTCTCAAGGGGCTGTGGATCCCCCGCGGCTCCGAGCCGTTCTCCGCCAGCGCCGGCTACTCCGGCTGGGTCAGCCCGTACATCAGCGGATTCGACGTGCAGGCCAGGTTCGCCGCCCGCGACGCCACCGACGCCTACACGCTGATGCGCAACGAGTGGGGCCAGATGGTGACGCCGGGACCACAGTACACGGGCGCGTTCTGGGAGAACTTCACCCCGCAGGGCCCGGTGCCGAGCGGCAGCACCAGCCTGGCGCACGGCTGGTCGAGCGGGCCCACGTCCGCGCTCACCGGGTACGTCCTCGGCGTCCGCCCGGCGAGCCCCGGCTACGCCACCTGGACCGTGCAGCCGGAACCGGGAAACCTGCGCTGGGCGGAGGGCCAGGTGCCCACCCCGCACGGCCCGATCTCGGTCCGGTGGACGCGCGCGGCGGGCGGCCGGGCGTTCGCCCTGACCGTCCGCGCGCCACGCGGCACCTCCGGCACGGTGGCCGTGCCCGTCTCCGGGTCCGCGCCGGTCCTCCTCGACGGCCACCCGGTGCGGGCCGGCTCACCGGCTGCGGGCGGCCCGCACCCGGCCGCCAGCCACGCCGCCGAGCGCGACGGCTACCTCTACCTCTATGGCCTCACCGGCTCACACGTCATCATGGTCCGCTAAGGGCCGCCAGCACGCGAGGCCCTGAAATCGGATCATTTCGCCGTCGTGGCCGACCTGCAGCAGCAGAGCCCCGTCCTGAGCCTCCTGCCCCTGGCGGGACGGCCAGCGGCTGAGCGAAACTCTGATAACAGCCCATGTGCCGTTTCACGCCCGTACCGATGGGCCCGGAACCGCCGCCCGATGGAGTAGCCGACGGCGGCCCTGAGCAGGGCCCGGGCATCGGGGACCGCGTCGCCGCGCCAGGTCACGTGCTGGTCGGGGCGGACGAGGACGAAGCCGGCGCCGAAGTGAGCGGCCCAGCCGGGCTCGCGCAGGTCGAGCACGGTGAGCGGTATCCCCAGGTCGGCGGCTGCCCTGACAAGGCTGGCAGCGCCCGCGCCCGTTCGGGAATACCCGGTGACGATCAGCGTGAACTCCGGGCCGAGGTGGTCGTACAGGGAGTCGCCCGGGCCGAGCCACCGGTGCGGGAGCCGGGCGCCGGGTGCGGCGCCCGGCCGGCCCTCGTCCGGCCCCGCCGCCGTGGTGCCGGCGGGGTCCGCGACGGTGAGCGGGGAGTCCCGGACGGTGAGCGGGGAATCCCGGTAGGAGTAGCCGAGCACGAGGCCGAGGCTGTGGAACTCGCTGTCCTTGGACCGCTGGATGGCGGCCCGCGCCGGCGGGAGCGCGGCTGTGAACTCCTCGTCGGTGCCGAGCAGCCTGGGGTCAGCGAGTTCGGGGGCGAGCGTGGCCATGTTACGGGCGGCTTCGGCGATCGTCTCGGCGGCGACCGGGCGCCGTTCGGCCTCGTAGCTGCCGAGCAGCGCGGGCGGCGCCCAGCCGCCGAGAACGGCGGCGATCTTCCAGCCGATGTTGACCGCGTCCCCGATGCCGGTGTTGAAGCCGTGCCCGCCCCAGGGCGGGTTCTGGTGGGCCGCGTCCCCGGCGATGAACATGCGCCCGCGGCCGTAGCTGCTGGCCAGTTGCATGCGCGCGGTCCACGCGTCGGTGGCGATGATCTCCACGGGCAGCCGCGCGCCGGTCATCGCCCGGACGATCCCCCCGGGATCGGCCTCGCCGGCCTCCCGCTCCACGCCGTTGGCGATGCACCACCAGGTGGCGTCCAGGTCCAGCCGGCCGACCACGCCGGGCTGCCGCGGGTTGAGCACCCAGTAGTGCACCGCCGGGCCGTGCGGCACGCGCTCCGCCAGCCCCGGCACGCGGAAGGTGATGTTCATGTTGGGCCTGCCGTCGTCGCGTCCCTCATAGCGGGCGCCTATCGCGTCGCGCACGACGCTGCGGGCTCCCTCGCACCCGATGAGGTAGGCGGCACGGACTGCCGCGATCCGCCCGTCCGCGCTCTGGGCGGTCACCTGCACGCCGGCATCGTCCTGCCGGGCGGCCGTGACCCGCCAGCCGGTGACGAGCGAGACGGATGGCGAGCTGCGGGCGGCCTCACGGAGGATCTGCTCGACGAGCGGCTGCGGCGCCTGCTGCCCCGGCTCCGCCACGAGATGGTCACCGGCCAGGTGCATGCCGAAGCAGTCGTGGAAGCGGGTGACCTCCCGGCCGGTCACCGTCGTGCAGAACACGGCGTCCGTGGACCAGGTCACCGGCAGCGGCGCCCGCTCCCTGAGCAGCTTCGCCAGGCCCCAGCGCCGGAAGTGCTCCATGGTGCGGGCCGACACCGTCTTCGCGCGGGGACGGAGCCAGGAGACCTCCCCGCGCGGCTCGATCACGGCGCACTCCACGCCGTGCATGCCGAGCTCGGCGGCGGCCGCAAGGCCGGCCGGGCCGCCGCCCGCGATCAGCACGGGGATCTCGGCGGGCGGCCCGGCAGCGGCGGCAGCGGCATGGACGTTCATGGAGGCAATCGTCACCATAATGCCAGGCACCGTCACGCGCGCAGCGCGCGATCCTGCGCGGATGCCCGCGGATACCGCCCAGGAACGGCCCCGGGCCGGCAGAATGGCCGCCATGGACAGCTACCTGATCACCGCCGACGGCACCGAGCACGAAGCCAGCGCGGCCAACATCAGGCGCCTGCTCGGCTCGTCGGCGCGCTTCTGGCTGGACCTGAGCAACCCGGACCAGCAGGCCCGCGAGACGCTGCTGAAGGATACGTTCGGCTTCCATCCGCTGGCCATCGAGGACGCCGAGCACTTCGGGCAGCGGCCCAAGCTCGACCGCTATGACGACTTCACGCTGATCGTGATCTACGGGGCGACCGACCCCGGGCGGCTCGTCGAGGTGCACTGCTTTTACACCGAGAACTACCTGGTCACCGTCCACCGGGGCACATGCCCGGAACTGGGCAGCCTCGTCAGCCGGCTGCGGCAGCGCGCCGGCTGGCGGCCCGACCCCGTCATGGCGCTCTACCGGGTGGCGGATGCGCTGATCGACGGGTACTTCCCGGTTCTGGCCAGGCTGGATGACCAGATCGACGAGCTGGAGGACGAAATCCTGCAGCGGCCGACCGATCAGCAGCTCGGGCGGCTGTTCGACATGAAGCGGTCGCTCATCGCGCTGCGCAAGGTCGTCACCCCGCAGCGGGATATGTTCGCGTCGCTGCTGAGCGGCCCGGAGGCGCTGCCTGGCATGACGCCGGACGCCGAGCGGTACTTCCGCGATCTCTACGATCACCTCATCCGGATCAGCGACCTGGTGGACAACTACCGGGACCTGATGAGCGGCGTGCTGGACACCCACCTGTCCACCGTCTCCAACCGGCTCAACGTGGTGATGAAACAGCTCACCATCATCGCGACGATCTTCCTGCCGGCCAGCTTCCTGACCGGGTTCTTCGGCCAGAACTTCGCCTGGATGGTGAACCGGCTCGCGGGCCTGCCGGTCTTCATCGGCGCCGGCATCGGCCTGCAGGTCGCCGTGGCGGTCGCGCTGGTCATCCTGTTCCGCCGGCGCGGCTGGCTCTCGGCGGACGGCACGGTACCGCCGGCCGCGCCATCGGACCGGCCGCGTACGACGCGCGACGAGCGCTGGCACCTCCTGCACCGGTGAAACGCCGCAGCCGCCACCCGCCGGCTGCGGAACCTGCTGTACCTGCTCTGCCTGCTGTGGATGCTGGCTGATGCTGCTGGCCGCCGCCGTGCACGCTTTCACCAGCGGTGGGCCCGGCGGGACCGTCCCGCAGCCCTGGCCGCTGCGCAGCGGCCAGGGCACCGGACGCTGCGATGAAAGTGTAAACGATTACTTCATATCCTGCAGGTATTGAAATGCCAGGGTTCACGCTGGCTGTCAGGATTTAGGCAAGACCCGTTCGTTTCCCGCGAGCGCACCCCAAGCACGGAGACGGCGTCAGCCCGGGCGCAGGAAGAGCCATCGAGGCCGGGCACGGGCCGCCGGACCGGGGCGCGGACTGCCACGGCCCGCAGGCCCGGGGCCGTCAGGACCCGGCGGCGGGAGCCGGCCCGGCCTTTCCCGGCGCCGCGGCCGCGCGGGGCCGGGGCGCCTGCCCGGCGGGGCGAAGCGAGGATTCCCTGACCACGAGTTCGGCGCCGAGCACGGCGGAACGGGGCGGCAGGGCCGGGTCGGCGATGGCGGCGCGGAGTATGGCGACAGCCTCCCGGCCCAGGTCCTTCACCGGCTGCCGCACGGTTGTGAGCTGCGGCTGGCTGGCCACTGCCAGCACCGTGTCGTCGAAGCCGGTGACGGCGACGTCTCCAGGGACGGCCACTCCGTGCTCGCGCAGTGCCCGGATGGCGCCGATCGCGTTGAGGTCGTTGGCGCAGACGATCACGTCGGGCAGCGGATGGCGGCTGACGATCCGGCTGGCCGCCTGGTACCCCCAGTCCATGGAGAAGTCGCCGCGGTAGACGCGCTCGTCCACGGCGGGGTCGAGCGGGCGGACCAGGCGCAGGAACTCCTCAAGGCGTTCCTTGGCGGTCGAGATCGCCGGATGCGGGGTGATGTAGGCGTACCGCCGGCAGCCCTGCCGCCGCAGGTGATCGATGACCTGGCCGATGGCATCAGCCTGGTCCACGCCGACGAAGGGCATCCCGCCGAGGGCCCGGCGGTCGATCTGCACGAGGGGCAGGCGGCTCGCCGCCAGCCGCACCGCCTGGCGGCTCGCGATCCTGTCGCATGCGCTGACGAGCAGCCCGTCGATCTGGTGGTCGAACAGGTTCCGCATCAGTTCCGCCTCGGCGGCCACGTCGTTACCCGCGTCGCACAGCAGGAGGCTGAACCCGGATTCCCGCAGCGCCCCCTCGACGGCCTGCACGACGGCGGGGAAGAAGGGGTTGGTGATGTCGGGCACCACGAGGCCGATCGTCTGGGTTGACTGCCGGCGCAGCGCGCGCGCCACCCGGTTGGTCCGGTAGCCGAGGCGCTGCGCGGCGGCGTGGACCCGGGCCGCGAGCTCCGGATTGACCGTGCCGGCGCCGGACAGGACGCGGGACACGGTCGCCGTGGACACGCCCGCCGCAGCCGCCACCTCCCTGATCGTGACCGCCCGGCTCACCCCCTGCCGTTATGAGTTTGATGCCGTCAAACCGTTGCGGGTAGCTGCCCGCAGATGAT
>Ga0209061_1005675_pt1 | contig 10703 bp, 7 predicted proteins | sample Coa_R1_10_FD_187157 | JGI IMG/M metagenome (GOLD analysis project Ga0209061, IMG submission 187157) | Surface soil microbial communities from Centralia Pennsylvania, which are recovering from an underground coalmine fire - Coalmine... | ecosystem: Environmental > Terrestrial > Soil > Unclassified... | reverse complement strand
ATGGCGCCGAGCAGCGACTGCTCGGCCACCAGGTTGTGGGGAGGGACACGACTGGCCGCCTGCGACCGCCGGCGGGCGTCTTCGATCGACTGGACCATGGGTCGACCACCTTTGTGCGGGAGGCCTGTGACTCACCAGAGGACGACGGTGGGGAATGTCGCCGTCAAGACGGGGAGGACTTGTGGATGACCACCGGTCCTCTGGGGATCACTCTACCGAACACGTGTTCGATACGGGCACCGAAGGGTCAGTCGCCGGCCAGCAACCGGTACAGCTCCGACTTGGCCGTCTGCAGGATCTGCTGGGCCCGCTCCACCTGGCCGGGGTCACCGGCCACCGCCACCTGGCGGGCGGCCAGGGCCACCTGCCCCACCGCCTCGCGCAGGTCGAGCCGCCCCCGCCCCGGGCTGCCCTCGCCCTCGTTTTCCCCGCCACCCCCGACCCACGGGGGGACGGCGCCCGGCTCGGCGGCCATGGCCCGCCCGGCCTCGGTCAGGGAGAACACCCGCTTGCCGCCCTCTTCCCGGCCCACCACCAGGCCCTCGTCCTCCAGCAGCTGCAGGGTGGGGTAGACCGAACCGGCGCTCGGTCGCCACAGCCCGCCGCTGCGCCGCTCCAGCCGCCGGATCAGCTCGTATCCGTGGGCGTCACCCTCGGCCAGGGCGGCCAGGAGGGCGATGCGCACGTCGCCGCGCCGGACCCGCCGGCCCTGCCCCCACGGGCCGCCAGCCAGGTCTTCCCAGCCGCCGCGATGGCCCCGCCGGCCAGCCCGACCACCCCAGCCGTGGTCCGATCCGTGCCCGTCATGATGGCCTTCCGTCACGCTCGCGAGGCTACCCGATATGTCGCTCAGTCGCCGGCGCGTCCCGTCACCGGGTGGTGCTACGGTCTTCGGACTGCGCCGGGAAGTCCGGGCAGGAACGGCTCTTCCCCGATCGGCCCCGGTGGCAGCACGCTTCGGCGTGGCTGTGCCGTGGCCTCAGTCGTTCTCCACAACATGTGGATCATCTTGTGGACAAGGTTCCGGTGGGAGGCGAAGGCAGGCTGTGATCGAGGCGGGAACACTGTGGACCACCACCTCGGCCAGACTCCGAGCCGAGGTCGCCGACAACCTGTGGCGGGTGTGGTTCGCCGAAGTCGAACCCGGCTCCTATGACGGCACCACGCTCGTGCTGACCGTGCCCAGCACGGTGGTACGGGACCGTCTGGAGGACCGGTTCCGGGGCGTCATCGAGGGGGCGGCCACGACCGCGGCCGGCCAGCCGGTCAACGTCGTGCTCCACGTCCGGCGGGCCGACGCCGTCGTCAGCCCCCCGAAGCAGCAGCCACCAGGTACCGAGGGCCCGACGGATGTGGCCCCCGCACTGGGTGACACGGCACGCGCCGGAGTCCCCGACACTCCGGCCACCTTTCCCCCCCAACAACCGTCACCCCAAAACGGCCGGAGGGATACGACCCGCGAGTTGCCCGCCCTCAACCCCCGCTACGTCTTCGACGCCTTCGTCATCGGCGCCTCCAACCGCTTCGCCCACGCCGCCGCCCAACGAGTGGCCGAGACGCCGGCCGCCTCCTACAACCCGCTGTTCATCCACGGGGACTCCGGACTCGGCAAGACGCACCTGCTGCACGCCATCGGCCACTACGTCATCGAGAACTTCCCGTCCCGGCGGGTCAGGTACGTGTCGACCGAGACGTTCATGAACGACTTCGTCGAGGCCATCCGCAACAACAGCCAGACCACGTTCAAGCGCCGCTACCGGGACTGCGACGTGCTGTTGGTGGACGACATCCAGTTCATGGAGGGCAAGGAGGGGCTCCAAGAGGAGTTCTTCCACACCTTCAACAGCCTCTACGAGGGCTCCAAGCAGATCGTGCTGTCCTCCGACCGCCCGCCGCGGTCGATCGCCACCCTTGAGGACCGGCTCCGCAGCCGGTTCGAGTGGGGGCTCACCACCGACGTGCAGCCGCCCGAGCTCGAGACCCGGCTGGCCATCCTGCGCAAGAAGGCCGAGGTCGAACGCACCCCGATCCCCGACGAGGTGTTGGAACTCATCGCCACCAACGTCCGGGACAACATCCGGGAGCTGGAGGGCGCCCTCATCCGGGTCTCCGCCTTCGCCAGCCTCAACCGGGAGACGCTGACCAAGGACATGGCCGAGCGGGTCCTGGCCGACATCCTGGACAGCGGCCGGCCCCGCCAGATCACCCCGCAGGTCATCATCGAGGCCACCTCGCTGGCCTTCGGGTTCGCGCCCGACGAGCTGATGGGGCCCAAACGGCAGCGTCCCCTCGTCCGGGCCCGCCAGGTGGGCATGTACCTGTTCCGCGAGCTGACCGACTACAGCTACCCGGCCATCGGGCGGGAGTTCGGCGACCGGGACCACACCACGGTGATCCATGCCGTGGAGCGGGTGTCCGCCCTCATCAAAGAGGACCGGCGGACATATGACCAGGTCACCGACCTGATCTACACGATCAAAGGCGGCCGCTGAGGTGGGGACAGCCGGTCGTAGGACTTGTGTCGAACCGTTGTCATTTCGGGGAAATGAGGCCGGCGCGTCCACACGCCGACGCGGTCACCGTCACACCCCTGTGATTGCCTGGGGATGCCCGGCGCGACCCGCCGATGCTCCTGACCAGCACCGACGGCCTATCGTCCACAATCCACAGGACCTACTACTGCATGCCGTTAAATCTCATCTAGAAGAGAAGAAGCAGGGAGCACTGCGGTGAAGTTCCGATGCGAACGTGACCTCCTCGTCGAAGCCCTGTCCTCCGCCGGACGGGCCACCGCCGGCCGGGGCGGGGCGCTGCCGGTCCTGTCTGGCCTGCGCCTCGACCTCCACGGCGACGAGCTCGAGGTGGCCGGCACCGACCTGGACCTGACCATCAGCGTCAAGGCGGCGGTCAGCGGGCAGGCCGACGGCGTGGTGGTGGCGCCCGGCCGGCTCGTCACCGACATCGTCCGGGCCCTGTCGCCCGGTGCGGTGGCCCTCGACGCCGACGACGACGAGCTGCGGATCGCCTCCGGGCGGTCGCAGTTCACCGTGCGGACCCATCCGGCTGCCGATTTCCCCCGCCTGCCGGCCCCGAGCGGCGACACCGTGACCCTGCCGGTGACCGGCCTGGCCGAGGCCCTGCGCCAGGTGGTGCGGGCCGCGTCCAGCGAGGAGTCCCGGCCCATCCTGACCGGCGTGCTGATGGCGGCCGAGGGGGAGGGGCTGCGGCTCGTGTCCACCGACTCGTACCGGCTGGCCGTGCGCGACCTGGCCGGGATCGGGGTGCTGGGGGCCGACCAAAAGGTGCTCGTTCCGTCCCGGGCCCTCAACGAGCTCGGCCGGTTGCTTGGTGGAGCCGCGACCGAGGTCTCGCTGCGGTTGGGCCAGCACGACGCCACCTTCACGGTGGGCGACGTGGCGGTGACGACCCGGCTCATCGAGGGGGAGTTCCCCAACTACCGCCAGCTCATCCCGCCGAGCTACCCCAACAAGCTCACCGTGTCCCGGGAGGCGGTCCTGGAGGCCGTCCGCCGGGTCAAGCTGCTGGCCCGGGATCCGACCACCCCGGTGCGCATCGCCCTGCGCCCCGACGGCATCCAGCTCACCGTGGTCACCAACGACTGGGGCACCGCCACCGAGGACGTGGACGCCAAGTACGAGGGGGCCGAGATGACGGTCGCCTTCAACCCCAACTACCTGATCGACGGGGTCGAGGCCATCAGCGGCGACGAGGTGGTGCTCAGCACCCTCGACGCCCTGAAGCCGGCCACCCTCCGTCCCACCGAAGGCGACGAGTACCTGTACCTGCTCATGCCGGTGCGGGTCTCCTAGTACTCCACAGCAAGGGGCGGCGGTGCATCTCGAGCACCTCTGGCTGACCGACTTCCGTACCTACCACCAGGCCGAGCTGGTCCCGGCCGCCTCGGGTCTGACGGTCATCACCGGCGCCAACGGGCAGGGCAAGACCAACCTGCTCGAGGCCATCGGGTACCTGGCCACCCTCCGGTCCTTTCGGGGCGCCCCGGGCGAGGCCCTGATCCGGGTCGGCGCGCCCAACGCGGTCGTGCGGGCGTCGGGGAGCCGGGAAGGTCGCGGGCTGCTCATCGAGGCCGAGCTCAAACCGACCGGACGGGACCGGGTGCAGGTCAACCGTCAGACCCTGCGCCGCACCCGGGACCTCCTCGGTGCTCTGCAGGTCACCGTGTTCGCCCCCGACGACCTGGAGCTGGTCAAGGGCGGGCCGGCCGGCCGGCGGCGCTACTTGGACGACCTGCTCGTCGCCCTCCACCCCCGCCACGACGCCACCCAGACCGAGGTCGAACGCGTCCTCAAGCAGCGCAACGCCCTCCTCAAGTCGGCCGCCGGCCGGGGCCGGCCCGGGCCCGACGTGCTCAGCACCCTGGACGTGTGGGACGCCAAGTTGACCGCCGCCGGCGAGGCGCTGGTGACGGCCCGGCGGGGTCTGGCCGAGGCGTTGTCGCCGCTGGCCGGCGCCGCCTACGCCACCCTGGCTACGGGCTCCACGGGACCGGGTCGGGTCACGGTCGGCGTCCGCTACCAGCCCAGCTGGTCCGGTTCGCTGGCCTCCGCGTTGGCCGCCGCCCGGGACGAGGATTTGCGGCGGGGGCTGAGCACCGTCGGCCCCCACCGGGACGAGCTGCTGCTCGGCATCGGCGGCCTGCCGGCCCGGACCCACGCCTCCCAGGGGGAGCAGCGGACGCTGGCCCTGGCCCTCCGCCTCGGTGGCCACCGGCTGGTGACCGGGCGCATCGGGTCGCCGCCCATCCTGCTGCTCGACGACGTGTTCTCCGAGCTCGACCCGGACCGCAGCGCGGCCCTGCTCGACAGCCTGCCGGAGGGCCAGGCCCTGCTCACCACCGCCGGCGCCCTGCCCGCCGGGGTGGAGGCGGAGGTCACCGTCCGGGTCGAGGACGGCAAGGTGTTGCTGTGACGGTGTTGCTGTGACGGTCCGCTCATGAGGCGCGGCCCTTCCCGGCGCGGCTGGGTGCCGGCCACGCCACCCCGGGCGGAGCAGGAGCCCCGACCGATCCGCGAGTCCCTCGGCGCCGTCGCCCACCGGCTCGGCCTGCCCGACCCCGGCGTCCTCGGGCGGGTCTTCACCCATTGGGAGGAGCTGGTCGGCCCGGAGGTGGCGGCCCACGCCACCCCCCGGTCGCTGCGGGACGGGACCCTCGCAGTGGTGGTGGACCACCCGGCCTGGGCCAGCAGCCTGCGGATGCTGAGCGGCGATCTGGTCCGGCGGGCCGAGTCGGCCGTGGGGCCCGGGGCCGTCACCGACGTGGTGGTCTCCGTCGCCGATCCGGGGCGGCGTCAGGGGGGCAAACCCGCAGGCTGACACACCCCCTCTGGTATCATTGATACGTTGTGTTTCCTGGGTCTGACCAGCGTCTTCTCACCTGCGTGGTCGGTGCGGGACACACCCCCCGACGTCTGGTGTGAAAGGGCGCGTCCATGGTGCTACAGGCAAGCGAGCTGACTAACGAGAACGGGGCGACGTATACCGCCGCCGACATGACCGTCCTCGAGGGCCTCGAGCCGGTCAGGAAGCGCCCCGGGATGTACATCGGCTCGACCAGCCTGTCCGGTCTCCACCACCTGGTGTGGGAGGTCGTCGACAACTCCGTGGACGAGGCCATGGCCGGGCGCTGCGACCGGATCGACGTCACCCTGCTGGCCGACGGCGGCTGCCGGGTGGTCGACAACGGCGGTGGGATCCCCACCGATATCAACCCGCAGTACAAGCTCTCGGGCGTCGAGATCGCCCTGACCAAGCTGCACGGCGGCGGCAAGTTCGGCGGCAAGGGCTACAAGGTCTCCGGCGGCCTCCACGGCGTCGGCGTCTCGGTGGTCAACGCCCTGTCCCGCACCCTGGTCGTCGAGGTCGACCGGCAGGGCAAGCGCCACCGCATGGAGTTCCACAAGGGCGGCAAGGTCAAGACCAAGCTCGAGGTCGTCGGGCCGGCCCCGCGCGGCCGGCACGGCACGTCGGTCACCTTCTGGCCGGACGAAACCATCTTCGACGACGTCGAGTTCCGGGCCCAGACCATCCTCGAGCGTCTCCAGGTCTACGCCTTCCTCAACGCCGGCCTGGAGATCCGCTTCGACGACCAGCGCCCGGGCGGCGAGCAGCAGATCTTCAAGTTCAACGGCGGCATCCGCGACTACGTCAAGCACCTCAACGCCTCCAAGGACTCGCTGTTCAAGAAGGTCGGGGACTACTCGGGGTCGGGCGAGGAGGGCGAGGTCGAGGTCGCCTTCCAGTGGAACACCGGCTTCAACGCCGACGGCGTCCACGGGTACGCCAACGGCATCAACACCATCGAGGGCGGGATGCACATCGAGGGCTTCCGGGCCGCCCTCACCGGGGTCATCAACCGCTACGCCAAGGCCAAGAACCTGATCAAGGAAAAGGACCCCGCCCTGCAGGGCGAGGACATCAGGGCCGGGCTCACCGCCATCGTGGCCGTCAAGCTCCACGACCCGCAGTTCGAGGGCCAGACCAAGGCCAAGCTGGGCAACGCCTCCATGAAGTCGCTGGTCCAGCGGATCACCAACGACAAGCTCAACACGTGGCTGGAGGAAAACCCGACCGAGGCCCGCCAGATCGTCAACAAGGGCCTCCAGGAGGCCCGGGCCCGGGAGGCGGCCAAGGCGGCCAAGGACGCCACCCGCCGCAAGTCGGCCCTCGAGGGCGCCGGCATGCCGGGCAAGCTGACCGACTGCCGCACCCGCAACTCCGAGGAAGCCGAGCTGTTCATCGTCGAGGGCGACTCGGCCGGCGGCTCCGCCATCCGGGCCCGCAACCCCGAAAACCAGGCCATCCTCCCCATCCGCGGCAAGATCCTCAACGTCGAGCGGGCCCGGGTCGACCGGATGCTCAAGAACAACGAGATCCAGGCCCTGATCACCGCCATCGGCGCCGGCCTGGGCGAGGAGTTCGACGTCAGCAAGATCCGTTACGGCAAGGTCATCATCCTGGCCGACGCCGACGTGGACGGCAGCCACATCCGCACCCTGCTGCTCACCTTCTTCTTCCGCCAGATGCGGCCGCTGATCGAAGCCGGGCACGTGTTCTGCGCCCAGCCGCCGCTCTTCTCCACCGTCGTCGGCAAAGAAAAGGTGTACCTCAAGGACGAGTCGGCCCGGCAGCGCTTCCTGGCCGGTCGCCCCAACCACAAGGCCGAGTTCAACCGGCTCAAGGGCCTGGGCGAAATGGACTGGTCCGAGCTCGGCCCGACCACCATGAACGCCGACACCCGCACCCTGCTGCGGGTCGACGTGGAGCAGGCCGCCCTGGCCGACGAGGCCTGCAGCATCCTCATGGGCGACGACGTCGAGCAGCGCAAGCACTTCATCACCCAAAACGCCGGCGACGTCCGCTTCCTCGACATCTGAGGCCCATCCCCCCATTTCCCACTGCACACCGACAGGCTGACCGCTACGCATGAGTGACGACACGACCCCTCCGCCTCCCCCCAACGACCGCCCTGCCGACCCGTCCGCCGACGGCGCCGGCGGCGGTGACGGCGGCGCGCCCGGCCTCGAGTTCGCGTCCATCGAACCCATCGAGTTCCAGGAGGAGATGGAGCGCTCCTACCTGGACTACGCCATGTCGGTCATCATCTCCCGGGCCCTGCCGGACGCCCGGGACGGGCTGAAGCCGGTCCACCGGCGGATCCTCTACGACATGCACATCCAGGGCTACCGGCCCGACCGGCCCCACGTCAAGTGCGCCAAGGTGACCGGCGACACCATGAGCCGGTTCCACCCCCACGGCAACTCGGCCATCTACGACGCCCTGGTCCGCATGGCCCAGCCGTTCAGCCTGCGCCACCCGCTCATCGACTTCCACGGCAACTACGGCTCGCCCGACTACCCACCGGCGGCCGAGCGCTACACCGAGTGCCGCCTGGCCCCCCTGGCCCTGCACATGATCGAGGGTCTCGACGAAGAGACCGTCGACATGGGCCGCAACTACACCAACGAGGAGGCGGAGCCGGAGGCCCTGCCGTCCCGGTTCCCCAACCTGCTGGTCAACGGCAGCCAGGGCATCGCGGTCGGGATGGCCACCAACATCCCGCCCCACAACCTGGGCGAGGTGATCGACGCCGTCGTCCACCTGCTCGACAACCCGGACGCCACCGTCGAGGACCTGATGCACTACGTCACCGGTCCGGACTTCCCGACCGGGGCCCTGATCCTCGGGCGGCAGGGCATCCTCGACGCCTACCGGACCGGGCGGGGCTCGATCCGGCTGCGGGCCAAGGCCGAGATCACCGAGGGAGCCCGGGGCGGCGACCAGATCGTCGTCACCGAGCTGCCCTACCAGGTCAGCCCCCTCGCCCTGCAGGCCCGGGTCGGCGAGCTGGTGCAGTCCCGGGAGCTCGAGGGCATCCGCGACATCCAGGACCTCTCCGCCGGCGACGACACCAAGATCGTCTTCCTGCTCAAGCGCGACGCCAACGCCAACGTCGTGCTCAACAACCTCTACAAGCTGACCTCGCTGCAGACCAGCTTCGGGGTCAACATGGTGGCCCTGGTCGACGGGGTGCCCCGCACTCTCAACCTCAAGCAGGCGCTCGAGGCCTACGTCGCCCACCAGATCGACGTCATCACCCGCCGATCCGAGTTCCGGCTGCGCAAGGCTCAGGCCCGGGCCCACATCGTCGAGGGCCTCCTCAAGGCGCTCGACATGATCGACGCCATCATCGCCCTCATCCGGGCGTCGGAGGATCGGCCGGCGGCCCGGACCGGGCTCATGGCCGCGCCCTTCGAGTTCAGCGACGTGCAGGCCGAGCACATCCTCGACATGCCCCTCGCCCGGCTCACCCGGCTGGGCCGGTCCGCCCTCGAGGCCGAGATGGCCGAGCTGCGCGAGACCATCGCCGAGCTGGAGGCGATCCTCGCCGACGACAGCGTCCTGCGGGGTGTCATCAAGACCGAGATCGGCGCCATTCGGGAGAAGTTCGCCACCCCCCGGGTGGCCGAGATCACCTTCGACCCGGGCGAGATGGACGCCGAGGACTTCATCAACGACGAAGAGCTCGTCGTGACCATGACCAAGGCCGGCTACGTCAAGGCGGTCAGGGCGTCGAGCTTCCGCACCCAGGGCCGGGGCGGTCGGGGCATTCAGGGGGCCAACCTGCGGGAAGAGGACCTGGTCACGCGGGTCATCCACACCTCCGCCCACGCCCACCTGCTGTTCTTCTCCAACCGGGGCAAGGTGTACCGGCTGCGGGCCTACGAGGTGCCGATCAAGGAGCGCACGGCGCGGGGCACGGCCATCGTCAACCTCCTGCCGCTGGCCCCCGACGAGCACATCCAGACCCTGATCGACACCCGCGAGTTCCCCACCGACCGCTACCTCCTGTTCGCCACCCGGGGCGGCCAGGTCAAGAAGACCACCTTTAGCGAGTACGACAAGTCCCGCCGCGACGGGTTCATCGCCATCAACCTGCGGGGAGGCGACGAGCTGGTCGGCGTCATCGTCACCACCGGCGAGGACGACATCTTCATGGTGTCGCGGGGCGGGATGGCCATCCGGTTCAGCGAGCAGGACGTCCGGGCCATGGGCCGCGACGCGGCCGGCGTCCGGGGCATGCAGCTGCGGGGCGACGACCAGGTGGTCTCCATCGACCTGGCCCGGGACGACACCAGCATCCTGGTCGTCACCGACGCCGGCTACGGCAAGCGCACCCAGCTGCACCACTTCAACCGTCAGGGCCGGGGCGGGATGGGCGTCCGGGGCATCCGGTTGACCGCCCAGCGGGGCCACGTGGTGGCCGCGTTCATGGTCGGCCTCGAAGATGAGATCCTGGTGATCTCCTCTGCGGGGGTAACCGTACGTATGGCCGTTCGCGAGATCTCGAGCCAGGGACGGGACGCCACCGGGGTCAGGGTGGTCAGCCTCGACGCCGGGCAGGTCGTCGCGTCGGTGGCCCCAGTGCTCAACGTGGAGGCGGAACAGACATGAGCGGTGCTGGTGGGTCGGCGGACGGCAACGACGAGGAGGTATCGCCGTTCCCCGCCGCCTACGGCTCGGTCGGAGGGAGCCAACCCGAGGCCGGGTCAGGACCCACCTCCCCGCCGGCGGGCGACCCCGGTAACCCGTCGCGCGGCGACTCCCGGGGCGGGTCGGAGGGCCGGCCGGCCCGCCGCAGCCCGACCCTGCCCCCGTCCAGCGAGCCCCGACCGTCGCGCCGAGACCCGCGGGCGGCGTCCCGATCTGAGCCTCGGTACGAGGCTGGGCCTGACGCCCGGTACGAGGCCGGGCCTGACGCCCGTTCCGAGCCCCGGCCCGACCCCCGGGCGGCGGCCGAATCGGCCGACCGTCCCCGGTCCCGCCCGTCCCGGGACCGCCGCCTGTCCCGGCCCGACCCGACCGGCATCAGCACCGGCCCGGTGCAGGTGGTGGCGGCCGGTGTCGGCCCGACCGTTCCGGTGAGCCGGGCGGTGGCGCCGAGCCCCACCGAGGGGGGCGGGGGCGCACCGGCCCGCCCCACCGGGCGCAGCTCCCGGTCCGCCAGCGGCGGCTCGCCCGCCGGCCCCGGGTCGCGCGGCTCGAGCGGCGGCAGCCACACCCGGACGTCGACCGGCCGCACCGCCGTCGCCGAACCGGCCACCATGGCCATCCCCGCGGCCGCGCCGCCGTCGGCCCCCTCCACCGGCTCCAACGGTGCGCTG
>Ga0209061_1005673_pt1 | contig 10707 bp, 11 predicted proteins | sample Coa_R1_10_FD_187157 | JGI IMG/M metagenome (GOLD analysis project Ga0209061, IMG submission 187157) | Surface soil microbial communities from Centralia Pennsylvania, which are recovering from an underground coalmine fire - Coalmine... | ecosystem: Environmental > Terrestrial > Soil >... | reverse complement strand
GTCAGCCCGACCGTGAGATGCTTCGCGATGTCGGAGTCCGGCGCCGTCGTCGCGAACCAGCGCAGCGCCTGCAGCGCCGAATAGGGCTCCTGGGACAGCGCCGCATCCTGCTCGAAGCGGTCGCCTGACGTGTAGTCCATCGGCACCAGCGCGCGGGCGAGGCGCATCAGCGCGCGGTTGGCGCGTTCCGCCTCCGCGCCTTCGGCGCCGCCGGCGCGCTCGTTCAGCGCGGCAGTGTTGCGCGCAAGCGTTTCCGCGCGGCTGACGAGCGGCGAGAGATCGAAGCGCCCGTCGAGCCCTTCGCCAAGCGAAGCCAGATGCGAGAGCAGGAAGCCGGCATGCTCGCCGTAGTCGAGCGGCAGGACGGCATCGTGCAGCAGGCGCCAGAGCGTGTGGACGAAGATGCGCGTGTCGCGCAGCTTGTAGAGGATCATGCCGGCGGCGAAGAAGCTCAGGGTCCAGCCCCAGCCGCCGAGAGAGCCGAGTGCGTCGGGAAAGGCGATGCAGGCCATGCCGAGCGCGAGCAAGAGAAGGCACACGGGCAGCCTGATCAGCCGCAGCACGCCCAGCACCAGCACCATCAGATACATGTCGAATTCGCAGCCCAGCGACCACAGCGAGCCGTTGACCTCGGCGCCGGTCTGATTGTTGACGAAGACGACGCCCGGCAGCTCGTGCACGCGGCCGTCGAAGAAGGAATTGTAGAAGACATAGCGCCATGGATCGGCGTGGTGGAGATAGGCGCCCAGCGGCAAGCTCGTCACGATCGGCCCGAGCACGAAGGCGGTCAAAGCGAGGCAGACGAGATAGGCGGGAAAGATGCGCAAGACGCGCTTGATCAGATAGCGCCACGGCGAGTGCGTCTGCTCGAAGCTTTGCGTCACGAGAAAGCCGCTCACCGCGAAGAAGACGAAAACGCCCGCCAGGCCGAGCATCGCCTGATTGCCGGTGAGGAGGTTCAGCGGATCGTTCTTCTCGACGCCCTGGGCGATGAAGATCGCATGCGACAGCAGCACCGACAGCGCGGCGACGAGGCGCAACGCGTCGAAATTGTTCTCGCGGCGATCTCTCGCGGCGGCGGCCGTGGCGGCGGGCGCGCCTGCGTCGGTTTTCATGCTAGCGACAACGGGCCAAGCGGCGGCGAAATGCCATTACAGGCAATCGGCTCAGCTCGGCGGCTTCATCGCCACCGAGAACATCACCGTCGGCAGCATCTCGCGGATGGCGGCGCGCAGGCCCGCTTCGTCGGCGCCCTCAGCCTGGGCGATCGCCCCGCGCGGATTGCGGCGCAGGATGGTCGCGGTGGCGCGCCCGGCTTGGGTCGAGCCGAGGGTGACGAACACGTCGCCCGGATCGAGCCGGCCGATGCTCTTGGCGAGCGCGGCGCGGCCTTTTTCGGTGTCGAGATCGTGCACCGGCAGGTCGCCGGTTTGCGGCGCCGGCTCGGGCGGCACCGCCGCCTCGATCGCCTCGACCGGCTGATGACGGGCAAAGCGCTGGAAGATGGCGCGGCCTTCCGCCGTATCGATGCGGAATTGCAGCTCCCAGGTCTCGCCGCGCGCGGCAAGCTCGCTGATCAGCGCGAAGAGATCGTCGCAATCGGCGTCGTGGCTGCAGGTGATGAAGGCGAAGCGGCCTTCATGCTCGATCACGCGGTCGTCGTTCTCGGCAAAGCCGAGTTCGTCGAGCGCGTTGACGAGCGCGCGCTCCGAGGCGACGAGAAGCGTGCTGACGTGTAGTCGCGAGGTTTCGCGCGAAGGATCGACGGCGTCCATGGGCACCTCACTTAGCCACTCACTCTCGCTTCAGCAAGCGCTCCGGGGGCGCTTCGGTTGCACCAGGTTAACCGTGAAGGCGGCGCACGCCGCGCGTCTCGTCGACGCCCAGCGCGGGTCGACCGCGCTCGGGATAAACGTATCCTCATAAGAGCGCTCGGGCGCCATGTCGCCCGCAGTCGCCATGCCGCCGATCTGGATACGCGTAAAATTAGCAAAATTTCCCTGTGCTCTCATAAATTCCCCCGAATCGCGGCAAAGGCTCTCCCGGCCGTGCCGCGCTATTATAGTCCGTTCGTCTCGGGATGGGGCTCGGCCAAGAAGCCCCGGGCGCGAGACGCGAGGAGGATCATGTTCGGGCTCATCCAGGATCAGCCGCTGCTGATCTCGTCGTTGATCTTGCACGCCGACCGGCATCACGGCGCGACCGAGATCGTCAGCCGCTTGGCCAATCCGCCGTTGCATCGCTACACCATCCGCGCCGCGCATTCCCGCGCGAAGAAGCTCGCCAACGCCCTGACACGGCTCGGCATCGAAGAAGGCGACCGCGTCGCGACGCTCGCCTGGAACAGTTATCGCCATCTCGAATTCTATTACGCCGTCTCGGGCATGGGTGCGGTCTGTCATACGATCAATCCGCGTCTCTTCCACGAGCAGATCGTCTACATCGTCAATCACGCCGAAGACAAAGCCGTGTTCTTCGATCTCGCTTGCCGCCAGGTGGTCGAGAAGCTGCGTCCGCTTTGTCCGAACGTCGCGCATTGGGTGGCGATGGACGAGCGCGGAGCGCTGGCGGACGCGCCCGCCGCATGGCGCTGCTACGAAGAACTGCTCGCCGCCGAGAGGGACGATTTCGCCTGGCCGGTCTTCGACGAGCGGCTCGCCTCCTCGCTCTGCTACACCTCGGGCACCACCGGCGAGCCGAAAGGCGCGCTTTATCAGCATCGCTCGGCTGTGCTGCATTCCTACGGCACGGCATTGCCCGATTGCCTCAACCTTTCGGCGCGGGACGTGATCTGCCCGGTCGTGCCCATGTTCCATGTCAACGCCTGGGGCTTGCCCTATTCGGCGATGCTGGTCGGCGCGAAGCTGGTGTTTCCGGGCGCGGCGCTCGACGGCAAGAGCCTTTACGAGCTGTTCGAGGCCGAGCAGGTGACGATGAGCGCCGGCGTGCCGACGGTGTGGTTCGGATTGCTTAATTATATGGCCGAGCAGCGGCTTAAATTCTCGTCGCTCAAGCGTCTCGTCATCGGCGGCTCGGCCTGTCCGCCGTCGATGATCGAGCGGCTCGAGGGCGATTACGGCGTCGAGGCCGTACACGCCTGGGGCATGACCGAGATGAGTCCCATCGGCACTTTCGCTCAGCTCAAAGGCAAGCATCGCGACGCCGATGCGGCGGCGCTTTTGGCGGTCAAGGCGACGCAAGGCCGCGTCATTCCGGGCATCGATTTGAAGATCGTCGACGGCGCGGGCAAGGAATTGCCGTGGGATGGGACCAGCGCCGGCGACCTCATGGCGCGCGGCTGGTGGGTGACGACCGGTTATTTCAAGGCCGAAGCCTCATCTCTGCGCGACGGCTGGTTCCCGACCGGCGACGTCGCGACCATCGACGCCGACGGCTATATGCATATCACCGACCGCTCGAAAGACGTGATCAAGAGCGGCGGCGAATGGATCAGCTCGATCGAGCTCGAGAACATCGCCGTCGGCCATCCCGCCGTCGCCGAGGCGGCGGTCGTTGGCGTGCCGCATCCGAAATGGGGCGAGCGGCCGCTGCTGGTCGTTCAGCTCAAAGCCGGCGCGCGCGTCACCCGCGACGAGCTGCTCGCGTTCTACTGCGGCAAGACCGCGGCCTGGCGCATCCCGAGCGACGTCGTGTTCGTCGATGCGCTGCCGCATACGGCGACGGGCAAGCTCCTCAAGACGGAGCTGCGCCGACGCTACGCGAATTACCGATTGCCGGCGGCGCCGACCTGAAATTTCTTGTCGAGGTCGTCGAGGGCGACTTTGAGCTGATAATCCTTGGGCGTGCCGATCGCCGTGACATTGATCAGCGTTTCGGTATGCACCGGCTCTCTGGTGCCGGTATCGGCGTTCGCGTTCACGACGGCGCTTTGATTCTTGAGCGCGCCCGGCAGATCGGCTTCGCGCACCAGATCGACCTCGGAAGCGGCGTCGCCCTTCGGCTCTTCGACGATGCGGTCCGGGGTGATGCCCTCGCCCTGGATCGAGCGGCCGCTCGGCGTGAAGTAGCGCGCCGTCGTCAGCCGCAGCGCGCCGTGACCGTCGAGCGGGATGATCGTCTGCACCGAACCTTTGCCGAAGCTCTGCGTGCCCATCACCTCGGCGCGGTGGCGGTCTTGCAGCGCGCCGGCGACGATCTCGGCGGCCGAGGCCGAGGCGCCGTTGATCAGCACCACCATCGGCACGCCGGGGAGGCGGTCGCCGTTGGCGGGCGCGGAGAAGACGCGGTTATCGTCCGACGAGCGGCCGCGGATCGAGACGGTGGTGCCGCCGTCGAGGAAATCGCCCGAGACGCGGACGGCCTGGTCGAGCAAGCCGCCCGGATTGTTGCGCAGATCGAGCACCAAGCCTTTGAGCCGGCCGTGCGACTTCGCCTTGAGATCGTCGATCGCTTTCGCAACCTCGCGCTGCGTCGTCTCGGCGAAGCTGGTGATGCGGATGTAGCCGACGCCGTCGGGCTCCAGCGCCGATTTTACCGAATCGACGTGGATGATGGCGCGCGTCAGCGTCACGTCGAAGGGCTGCGTGTTCTTGCGCCCGATGGTGATCGAGACCTTCGTGTCGGCGGGACCGCGCAGCTTATCCACGACGTCCTTGAGGCTCATGCCGTCGGTGGCAAAGCCGTTGATGCGCAGGATGATGTCGCCCGGCTTGACGCCGGCGCGCGCCGCCGGCGTGTCGTCGATCGGCGACAGCACGACCGGATGATCTTCGTTTTGCGTCAGCTCGGCGCCGATGCCGGCGAATTCGCCGGCGCTGTCGTCGAGCATGTCCTGGTATTCGCGCTCGTTGAGGAAATCCGAATGCGGATCGAGGCCGGTCAGCATGCCCTTGAGCGACTTGTCGACGAGCGTGCTCTCGCTTACCGGGTCGACGTAATCGGCGCGCACCTTGTCGAGCACCGCATTGTAGAAAGCGAGATCGTTGCCGCCGGACGCGGACCCGGCCGTGCTCGGCAGCGACGAGGAAGCCGCGCTGTTGCAACCGGCGAGCGCAAGAACCAGCAGAGCGAAGAGCCAGCGGGGGCGGCGGGGGGTACGAATCATCGCGACGGCATTACCTTATGCTGGGATCATGCGTTCCGAACCGTCCCCGAACCCGGCACGGAACGCGCCACTATGCCGTAAAGGGGTTCGTCGAGGCGAGCGCCTCAATGTCGCAGTTTCTCGTTCACCAGCTCGCGGACTTTGCGCTTTTCCCAATCTTGCGTGGTCCAGGGGAGGAGCTCGAAAGCATGAAGCGCGTGTAAGCCGAGAACCAGGCCCCAGCCGACCAGCGGCGCATAGAACCAGGCCGGACCGGGCGAGGTCGAATCGATCAGGAACAGGACGAAATTGATGACCACATAGGCGGCGAGATGGCTGTAGAAGATCCGCAGCGCGCGGGCGCGGCCCCATGCCCATTTTTCGAGCTCGGCGACGCGCGCGGCCTCGCGGACGTTCGCGCCGGGATGAAGCTCCAACGGTTCGCTTTGCTGACCGCGAATAGCCATGCGGTAAATCCTGTCCCCCGAGATGCGCAAGTCTAACCCCTCCCTAGGGGTCGCGACAGCGAATTGTCACGGGCGGTATCGATCATCAAATGGTCGGAGTGAGAGGATTCGAACCTCCGGCCCCCGCCTCCCGAAAGCGGTGCTCTACCAGGCTGAGCTACACTCCGGCGCCGCGCGCCATATAGCCTGAAGCCCGCGGCGGTTCAATCCCGGTCATGGCAATGTAATTCGTTTCAGTAACCGCGCTCGAGACAGAACTCGATCACTTCGTCGAGAGCCTGGCGCTCCGGCCCGTCGCGGAAGCTCATCAGGGCCCGCCGCGCCGCCGCGCCGTATTCGCGCGCGCGTTCGAGGGTCGCGGCGAGGGTGCCGTGACGGCGCATCAGCTCGATCGCATGCGCGAGGTCGCCGTCGCGCTGCTCGGTATCCTCGAGCGTCCGCCGCCAGAATTCGCGCTCGCGCTCGTCCGCCTGGCGCAGCGCCAGCACGACGGGCAATGTCAGCTTGCCGTCGCGGAAATCGTCGCCGACGGTCTTGCCGAGCTCCGCTTGGAGCGCCGAATAATCGAGCATGTCGTCGACGAGCTGGAAGGCGATGCCGAGATTGCGGCCGTAGGACTCGAGCGCCCGCTCTTCTTCCGGCGAGCGGCCGGCGACCACGGCGCCGATGCGGCTCGCCGCGGCGAAAAGCTCCGCCGTCTTGGCATTGATGACTTCGAGGTAAGCCGCTTCGCTCGTCGAAACGTCGTTCGAGGTGACCAGCTGCAGCACTTCGCCCTCGGCGATTACCGAAGAGGCTTTCGAGAGGATCGCGAGCACCGGCAGCGCTCCGTCCTCGACCATCAGCTCGAAGGCGCGGCTGAAGAGGAAATCGCCGACGAGGACCGATGGTTTGTTGCCCCAGACGGCATTGGCGGTCGCGAGGCCGCGGCGCAGATCGCTGGCGTCGACCACGTCGTCGTGCAGCAAGGTCGCGGTGTGAATGAATTCGACCGCGGCGGCGAGGGCGATATGGCGATCGCCGCGATAGCCGCAAAGCCGCGCCGTCGCGAGGGTGAGCATCGGGCGCAACCGCTTGCCGCCGGCGGCGATGATATGGCCCGCGAGTTGCGGAATGAGCGCGACCGGGCTGCGCATCCGCTCGAGGATGAGCTGATTGACGCGTTTCAGATCGTCTTGCAGGAGACCGTTGAGCCGATCGATCGAGGCTTTGGGCGGAACGTTCTTTTCCCGGGCATGGGCTACGAATGCCACGTCGGCGCCTCTTCCCTTGCTTGACGGAGCCTCACCTGCAGGCGAGCATAGAACCATCGCTTGAAGGGTCAAGCCCAAGCGCTTGGACAATCGCTCACATCGGCTTGAGAGGAGCCGCTCTTAACATCATGCGGGAACTCCTCCGCACCAACGATGCGGTCCGGCTGTCCTGGCTGCAGGCGATGCTGGCTTCGGCGGGTATTGAAGCGGTGATCCTGGATACACATACCAGCATCATCGAAGGCAGCATCGGCGCGATCATGCGCCGGCTGATGGTCCATGAAGACGACGAGAAACGCGCACGGGTGGTGTTGAAGGAAATCGAGGCGCCATGAGCTTGAGCGAGAGCGCGATACCCGGCATCGGCGCGACGAGCGATGACACGCTCTTGGGCGGTCGCGTACGCTTGCGTCAGCCGACCCAAGGTTATCGCGTCGCCATCGATCCGGTGCTCCTGGCGGCAGCGGTTCCGGCGAACGCGGCCGATGTGGTTCTTGATCTCGGCTGTGGCGTCGGCGCGGCGAGCCTCTGCCTTGCGGCGCGCGTACCGGGCTGCCGTATCGTCGGGCTCGAGCGCGATCCGGCGCTCGAGCGGCTGGCGCAGGAGAACGTCGCGCAAAACCATCTCGGCGAGCGGCTGGCGATTGTCGCGGGCGATCTGCTCGCCCCGCCGGCGTCGCTCGCGCCGGGCAGCTACACGCAGGTCATGGCCAATCCGCCGTTCATGCAAGCCGCCAGAGCTTCGCCCTCGCCGCTCGCGCGCAAAGCCGCGGCGGCGGTCGAAAGCGAGGCCACTCTCGTAGATTGGATCGATGTCGCGCTGACGATGCTGCGCGATAAAGGCGTGCTGACGCTCGTTCATCGCGCCGACCGGCTCGGCGATATCCTCGCGGCGCTCGGTGGCCGCGCCGGCGGCGCGATCGTCTTTCCGCTCTGGCCGGGCGCGGGCAAGGCGGCGAAGCGCGTGCTGGTGCAAGCGCGCAAAGGCAGCGCCGCGCCGATGACCCTCGCGGCGGGCTTGGCGCTGCACCGGCCCGACGGCCGCAACACCGAAGCCGCCGAAGCGATCTTGCGCCACGGCGCGGCGCTGGCGATGCTATCCTGATGGCGGCGAAATTCCTCGATCGCATTCCGATTTTGCGGCGCTTCGGTCCGGCATCGCCGACCGTCGCGGTATTGCGGCTCGAAGGCATCATTGCGATGCGCGGCCAGCGCGCGATCAATCTGCGCCGCTTTGCCGGCGCGATCGACCGCGCCTTCAGGCTGCGCGGGCTCAAGGCGGTGGCGCTCGCGATCAATTCGCCGGGCGGCGCGCCGGCGCAATCGGCGCTCGTCTATCGCCGCATTCGGCAACTAGCAGCCGAGCGCGCGGTACCGGTGATCGCTTTTACCGAGGATGTCGCGGCGTCGGGCGGCTATTGGCTCGCGCTCGCCGCCGATGAGATCTATGCCGAGGACACGTCGCTGGTCGGTTCGATCGGCGTGATCACCGCCGGCTTCGGCTTGGTCGAGGCGATCAAGAAGCTCGGCATCGAGCGGCGGCTCTTCACCGCGGGCGAGAACAAGTCGATGCTCGATCCTTTCCTGCCCGAGCGCGAAGGCGATGTCGCGCGCTTGCGCACCTTGCAGCAGGATCTCCACGAAAGCTTCAAGGATCTGGTGCGCGAGCGGCGCGGCGCGAAGCTCAAGGGCGACGAGGCGCAGCTTTTCAGCGGCGAGGTCTTCACCGGCCGCCGCGCGCTCGGCCTGGGGCTCGTCGACGGCATCGGCGAGATGCGCGGCGTTTTGCGCGCCATGTTCGGCGAGGACATCAAGCTGCGCGCCATCGAGCCCGAGCGGCGGCGCTTCCCGCTTGCGCGCCTTGCGATGCCGTTCCGCGGCGAGACCGGCGATGTCGTCGGCGATCTCCTCGCGCGCATCGAAGAACGCATCGTCTGGGCGCGGTTCGGATTGTGATGCGCTGCGCGATGCGGTCGAACGGGCGCTGCATCGCGCCGCATCCAAGTCCCTTTTTGTCAGAGATTGATCGGTAATGTTCGAGATGAGTTTCGGCAAGCTATTGCTGCTCGCGGTTATCCTGATTGTCGTATGGTACGGCTTTAAATATGCCGCGCGCGTCGAGACGATGCGCCAGAGCCCACAGGGCGGGGCGCGGCGCCGACGCCCCGACGGCACGATAAGAGGCGGCAGCGCCCACGGTCCCGAGCCGGTCGAAGACCTCGTCAAATGCCGGCAATGCAGCGCTTTCGTGGCGGCGAGCGGCGCCGCCAATTGCGGCAAACCGCAATGCCCGTGGGGTTCATAAGCGAACGCATGCGTGAGGTCATTCCCCCTCACCCTCCCGCTGCGCGGGTCCCTCTCCAGCGGGGAGAGGGTTGGGGCGAGGGGGCATTATGTTGAGCGGCTGGCACGATTTCTTCGTCGTGCTCGGCGCCGCGGCCGGCACTTTGATCGGTGCGATGTTCGTCGTCGTCTCGATCGGCGGCGGCCTCGTCAAAGGCAGCGCGCTGCCGAGCCGCATCTTCGTGACGCCGATCATCATGCATCTCGCCGTGGTTTTGCTCTTTTGCGCCGTCGTGCTCGTGCCGTCGATGATGAGGCTGCGGCTCGGCGCGATGGCCGGCGCCGTCGGCATCGTCTTTCTCGCCTATGCCGTGCGCAATGCCTTCCACATTCGGCGCCGCGACCGAGTGGAATGGAGCGATCACCTCTGGTACGCGCTTTGCCCGGTCATTGCCTATCTCCTCATGATCGCCGGCGCGGCGATGGTGCTGAAATCCTATCCCGGCGCCGTCGATACCATCGCCTTCGCGCTCGCGCTCTTGGTGGTCGGCGGCATCCGCAACGCCTGGGACCTGATTCTCTTCTTCCTCGAGCGGCAAAACACCGATCGCGCCGCGCCGCCGCCTTGACCCTCCGCGAGTCGCTCTTCTATGGTGCACCGCAATCTCAACCGATTGCGGATATCCTGATTTGGCGGGCGCTATTCCGAGCAACAGCTTTCAGGCGCTCATCCTCAAGCTCCAATCTTTCTGGGCCGAACAAGGCTGCGTCATCCTTCAGCCCTACGACGTCGAAATGGGCGCCGGCACGTTCCATCCGGCGACGACCTTGCGCGCGCTCGGGCCGAAGCCGTGGAAAGCCGCTTATGTGCAGCCCTCGCGCCGCCCGACCGACGGCCGCTACGGCGAGAATCCCAACCGGCTGCAGCATTACTATCAGTTCCAGGTGATCCTGAAGCCGGCGCCCGCCGACAGCCAGGCGCTTTATCTCAAAAGCCTCGAAGCGCTCGGCATCAATCCGAAGCATCACGACATCCGCTTTGTCGAGGACGATTGGGAAAGCCCGACCTTGGGCGCCTGGGGGCTCGGCTGGGAGGTGTGGCTCGACGGCATGGAGGTGACGCAATTCACCTACTTCCAGCAGGTCGGCGGCATCGAATGCGATCCGGTCTCGACCGAGCTGACCTACGGCCTCGAGCGGCTCGCGATGTATGTTCAGGGCGTCGAGAATGTCTACGACCTCGACTACAACGGTCAGGGCGTCACCTACGGCGATGTCTTCAAGCGCGCCGAATACGAATTCTCCGCCTACAATTTCGAATTCGCCGATACCGAGATGCTGTTCCGGCATTTCAGCGACGCCGAGAAGGAATGCCAGTCGCTGCTCGGCAAAAAGCTGCCACGGCCGGCTTACGACCAGTGCATCAAGGCAAGCCATTGCTTCAACCTCTTGGACGCGCGCGGCGTCATCTCGGTGACCGAGCGCGCCTCTTTCATCGGCCGCGTCCGCGCCCTCGCCAAAGCGAGCTGCGAGTGTTGGCTCGAAGGGCAGAGCGCGTGACAAAGACTAAAAGCAACGAGCCCCACTCCCGCGGAACGGGAGCGGGGCTCGTTGGTGTATAGCCCATGGCCGAGCTGCTCCTCGAACTCCTGACCGAGGA
>Ga0209061_1005671_pt1 | contig 10709 bp, 7 predicted proteins | sample Coa_R1_10_FD_187157 | JGI IMG/M metagenome (GOLD analysis project Ga0209061, IMG submission 187157) | Surface soil microbial communities from Centralia Pennsylvania, which are recovering from an underground coalmine fire - Coalmine... | ecosystem: Environmental > Terrestrial > Soil > Unclassified... | reverse complement strand
ATCAGGACGCGCGCCAACGTCCACCGCGTCTGCGGCGTTTACGTGATCATCACCAAAAAAGAGGTCTATTTTTTTGCGGACACGACGGTGAACATCGAACCTGCCGCCGAAGAACTGGCGGAAATTGCGTCGCTCGCCGCCGAAGTGGCGCGCGAATTCAACGTGGAGCCGCGCGTCGCCATGCTTTCCTTTTCCAACTTCGGGAGCACGCGCCACCCTCTTACCGAAAAGGTGCGCAGGGCTACCGAGCTTGTCAAACAGCAATTCCCGGAGATCATGGTGGATGGCGAGATGATGGCTGATACGGCCGTCGTGCCTGAAATTATCGAGGAGGAGTATCCGTTCTCCTCGCTAAAAGGCGGCGCCAACGTTCTGGTGTTTCCCGATCTCGGCTCGGCTAATATTGCTTACAAGCTTATGATGCGCATTGGCGGCGCGGAGGCGCTCGGACCGATTCTGATGGGACTCTCGAAGCCGGTGCACGTTCTGCAGCGCGGAGCGACCGTTGAAGAGATCGTGAATATGGCGGCCATCGCTGTGGTCCATGCCCAGAAAAATTCCTGTTCTTAACAGGCGTTACAAATCATTGTGATCGCCTTATCTGTTGCGTCGGGGTCCTCACCGCGATTTTCGCCGCTGGGATAGCGCCATTACAGCCTGTACGGATAGGCAAAGCAGGGATATGATGGTGAGTCATTTGCTGCTATGCGGAAGGGCCTCGGGATCAACCAGCGCGCTATCGGAACTGTTCTGGTGATTGCTACAAGCCTGATCTCACCTTTCAGGCTCGCCGCCCAGGACGCAATCACCGCAAATTTCCCAAGATTCAATTGGCAGCCCACCCAAGCTCCGCCCGGGGCTCGCTACGTTGGGGATCGCGCGTGCGCAAGCTGCCATCCTGCCGAGGTTGCAACCCAGCAGTTGACGCCCATGGGGAAGGCTCTTGAGCCCGTTTCGCAATGCGCCATCCTGCGCGCGCATCCGATTCTCACCACCCGAATAGGCCACTACAGTTACCGCATTGTCACTCGCGGCGGTCGGAGCGTTTACACCGTCACGGACGGTGTTACGACCCTTTCTGAGCCTCTGGAGTGGGCATTTGGGCAAGGGCAAGCCGGCCAGACCTATGTTTATCAGCATCATGGAAGCTACTATGAGAGCCGCGTCAGTTTCTTCCGTGACACTCAGAAGCTTGATTTGACGCTGGGCGCCAGCCAGTCCCAACCCGAAAATATCGAGGATGCGGCAGGGAGGCGCATGAGCAGCCGTGACACACGGGACTGCTTTGCCTGCCATTCAACGGCTTGCGTCAGCGGCAACCGCCTGCAACCGGACCAACTCATGCCGGGAGTCACCTGTGAAGGTTGCCACGGGCCGGGCGCTAAGCATGTGGCCGCGGCCAGGGCGGGGGCTTTGAAAAACTCGCACATCTTTAATCCGGGCCGCCTCGATACCCAGGACCTCTCTGACTTCTGCGGCTCCTGCCACCGAAGCTGGCAACAGGTTGAGATGATGCGCCTGCAAGGAATCGTTGACGTGCGCTTTCAACCCTATCGCCTCGCCAACAGCCGCTGCTTTGACGCCACAGACGCGCGCATAAGCTGCCTTGCATGCCACAATCCCCATGAGCAAGTCCGAACGGATCCGGTTTTTTACGACTCCAAATGCCTTGCCTGCCATCTCAGGCGAGGCGAAATTCCCCAGCCTTCCACGCACAGGACGGCGCCCGCCTGCCCTGTAAGCCTGAAAGATTGCGTCACCTGCCACATGCCCAAGTACGAACTCCCAGGCGGACACTATAAATTCACCGACCATGACATCCGCATCGTTCGCGCCGGAGAACCTTATCCATATTAGAAGCTGATTCAAAACCTCGCTCTGCTCGTCCAATAAGTAGTGGAAAACCTCGGGTACTGTCATTCTGAGCGAGCGAATCTGAGCGAGCGAAGGATCCCGGTATTTAGAGAATCAAACAAATACCGGGATCCTTCGTCGCCTTCGGCTCCTCAGGATGATAGTTTGACGGGTCTTCCACCCATCGCGCCTCGTGGCCGGTTATAACATGTACGGGATGTCCGAGGCATGCGTGGGATAGGAAAAAATCATGTCTCTAAGCTGCGAAGCGGTTATTCCGAACCGCATCGCCAGCGCAAATAAATTGATCGTTTCGTCAGCTTCCGATCCCAGCAGATGAGCGCCCAGGATGCGATCGGTATTCTCTTCGATGAGAACCTTGAACGCTGAATATCTCTCACCGACCCTGCGGGAAGAATACCAACCGGCAGTGTCTGCCTGCTGAGTCTTGAAGCGCAGGTTGAGCTTTCGGGCGTTTTCTTCCAGCAGGCCCACGCGCGCGAGAGGAGGCACGGTGAACACAACCGTCGGAACTCCCACATAGTTCGTTTTCAGATGATTTCCCTTCAAAAGATTGGCTACCACGATGCGGCCCTCATAGCCCGCGACCGGCGTAAGGGGCAATCCTCCGCTTGCGGCGGCGTCCCCCGCCGCATAGACCACTGGATTTGAAACGCTTTGTAGGTACTCGTTGACTTTCACTCCGTGGCGCTCCCGCTCCACTTCGCCGGTTTCAAGGTCAAGGTCGTCAATTTCCGGCACGCGCCCGGCTCCATGCACCGCCATCTCCGCGGTGAAAGTCCGTTTCTCGCCCTGCACTGAGGCGGTCACGATTACGCCGCCTGCAACGGCCTCAAGCTCTTCCACCTGGGCTTCGAGTTGAAGATCGATACCAAGCTCGCGAGATTTTTGAAGCAGGCGGCTGACGAGGTCGGGATCGAATCCCGGCAGCGGATGACGACCCCGATGAAGCATCGTAACGCGCGAACCGGCGCGCGCGGCCAGGTGAGCAAACTCGAAGGAGATGTAGCCCCCTCCCACAAAAATGAGGCTCGAGGGCAATTCCTCAAGATCGAGAAATTGCTCGCTGGTGATCAGCAGATTCTCGCCTGGAATATTTAACGTTGCAGGTTTCGCTCCCGCAGCGATCACGATGTGAAGAGCTTCCAGAGTGTCGGAACCCACTTCGATGGATGTTCTCCCGGCAAATCGGGCGCGACCATGAAAAGTAGCAATGCCGGCTTTCTGGAATCCTTCCTCACGTTGTCTGGAAACCGGATCGGTGAAGCTATGCTTAAAGCGCATCAGATCCGGCCATCGAATCGAGAACTGATCCGCATGGACGCCTTTGCCTTCCATCCGCCGCACCCAGTCCATCACCTGGCCGGCGCCCACCAATACCTTTTTAGGATCGCAGCCCCGCAACGCGCATGTCCCTCCATAAGGACGTGAATCAATGATGGCGACGCCCCATCCTGCTGCGCGGCATTCCTCGGCCACCGTCGATGCCGCAGTTCCAGTTCCTATCACAATCAGATCAAAGCTGCTCGTCATGGCTCCGCTGCCTCCTTAACTCATATCTTGCCACCAATGGGCCGGAATCTTACATCTGAATCTGGCGAAGCCCGATGACAGGGGAATGAATTCCAACAAAGCTCTCGCCCTTTATTGACAGTCAGCAACAATGAGGATACCTTCATTCTTCTGAATCGGAGGGATGCCTTGCGAAAGACTCAGCGGACGGCCGCTCACTTTACCTTTCTCGTGGCCGCGGGACGTCTTCGGGGCCGCCCTGGTCCGGCGATTTGAGGAGGAACCTTTGCCTACCGCGTTGCGAATTCAATGGTTGCAGCGATTGGCTTTATTGTGGCTGGCTGCCCTCTGCGGGAGACTTGCGTTCGGCCAGGCTGCGCATCCGGCCAGTTCCACGCTGCCTCCGCCAGTGCATCTTACTGCCGAGCAGGATCATCAGCGGATGATGAACCTGCTGCACATCAAGTCGCTGCGTCCGGGCGCCGACCCCAATCATCCTGCTGCTCCAAATGCAGTGAACTACGATGAATCGAAGGCCAATCCCTATCCGCGCCTGCCGGACCCGCTGGTCTTGAACGACGGACGGCGAGTCACCACGCCGGCAATGTGGTGGAAGCTCCGCCGCCCACAGATTGTGCGCTATTTCAACGAAGACATTTATGGCCGCATGCCCCGGCACACGCCCCGGGTGAACTGGGAAGTCAGCAGCGCAACCCGTGAGACGAACGGCTCCATTCCCGTGATCACGAAACATCTCATCGGCCACGTGGATAACGCTTCATACCCGCTCATCACGGTGAACATCCAGTTGACGCTGACGACGCCGGCCAACGCGACGGGCCCTGTTCCGGTGATCATGGAGCTGAGTTTCGATCCCGCATTCATGCGCATGTTTCTGGCGCGAATGGCTGCTCGCGGAGTAAAGCTTCCGCCGCCTACCCCCGGACCCACCTGGCAGCAGCAGGTTCTGGCTAAAGGCTGGGGCTACGCCATCTACATTCCTACCAGCGTTCAGGCCGATAACGGCGCGGGTCTGACGGAAGGCATCATCGGCCTGTGCAACAAGGGCCAGCCACGCAAGCCGGATGACTGGGGCGCTCTGCGCGCCTGGGCGTGGGGCACCAGCCGCGCTCTGGACTATTTTGAAACCGATAAATCCGTGGACGCCAGGTGCGTCGGCATTGCGGGCCACTCGCGCTACGGCAAGGCAGCGCTGGTGGCCATGGCGTATGACCCGCGCTTCGCCATCGCCTACATCAGTTCCTCCGGCATGGGCGGCGCGGCTCTTTACCGCCGTAATTTTGGCGAGCGTCTGGAGAACGTGGCCGCAGTCAACGAATACCACTGGATGGCGGGCAACTTCCTCAAATATGCCGGCCCGCTCACGCCGAATGATTTGCCGGTGGATTCCCATGAACTCATCGCCTTGTGCGCCCCGCGCCCGGTTTTCATCGGCGGCGGCGCAACTCAAGGGGATGGGTGGGTGGATGCCAGGGGCATGTTCCTTGCAGCGGTAGGCGCAGGGCCAGTATACGAGCTTCTGGGAAAGAAAGACCTTGGAACCACTCAGTTTCCTCCCATCGGGACGCCGTTGATCAGCGGCGACATTGGCTTCCGCCAGCACCACGATGGCCACACCCCTGGTCCCAACTGGCCTACGTTCCTGAAATTCGCCAGCCGCTACCTGTAAGGTCTCACGCCGTTCAGCAATCATATTCAGGGTCGCCAGGATGGCCGCCCGCGACAACAATCTTCAATCTGCGCCCGGGTGGCTGCTCTTCGCTGGCGGTCTCGCCCATGGGCAGCCCAACCACCGACGTGCCTCCGAGCCGACCCGCGTCCGTCAGAATTTCCCTTCGCGTGATGGGTTTCACTCTCCCTCCCGCTCTGCGCGGAGAAATGACCTCTGTAATCTCTGTGCCCTCTGTGGTGGCCGAATGTTCGCCATAGGTCACAGCGCGGCGCAACCCTAACCAAAGCCAAATTTCAAATTCCAAATTCCAAATTCCAGAAAGCAACCCTTACGAAAACAAGAGAACATGGCTGATATGTCTCGTGATAGCCATGGCCAGGCTGGAGCAAGTATTCAGAAACCGTTTTGTAGCGGCGGTGTCCCCACCGCCGGTCTTTATTTTTCAATCGTCCGTGCGTGCAGGATGTTGCCGCTACAGCATGCCTTTCACAACAACTTTTCAAGTCTGAATAACAGCACGATAGCAGTATTTTCCATCCGGTTACGTGATCCTGAATGCAAAGGCATCATCGCAGGGCCTCTGGCGAGGGGTTTCAATGATCAGAGCATCCGGCGTCTGCCGCCATTTCAGGCGTTCGCTTTCACCGAGCAGCCGCACATCAGAAATCTTTGCCGGGGCATAAGGTGACTTAGAACCTAGCGACTGGATTCTGGCTTCGCCTTCCGGCCAAGCAAGGAAGATGGCATAGATAACTTCTCCCCTGGCCGTAAACCGGATGTCTTGCGGAGTGAATTCCGGCGGCGCGGCTTTGCGCGCGCTGAAAGAGCCGACCTGGAACCTGTGAGGTCCCTCGCTCCACACTTTCCAGGGCCGCGTTCCATAAATGGCTTCACCGTTCACGTCAATCCACCGGCCAATCTGATGAAGCAGTTCAACGGCCTTCTCAGGAATCGTTCCGTCAGACTTGGGGCCGACGTTCAGCAGCAGGTTGCCGTTCTTGCTCACAATATCCACGAATTCGTGAATGATCTCGGAAGCGGAACTGTAGACGTCATCCTCAATGTAGCCCCAGGACCTCGTGCTGATGGAGTTTTCCGCCTGCCAGGGCCGCTCGCGGATGGTGTCCGCGGTTCCGCGTTCAATATCCATAACCGCAGCGCCGGGAGGGAAACCATTTCCCTTGTGAGTGAGCACTACTTCACTTCCCCAGGCTTCCGCGCTGTTATAGAAATAAGCGGCAAGCTCTTTTCGATAGGGCTCAAATTCCGGGGCCTGCACGCCCCACTCAAGCCACAACAAATCCAGTCGGTAGTTGTTGACGATTTCGATGGTTCTGGCGTACCAATCCTGAAGAAACTCGGGAGGCGCGGTCTGCAAAATTTCTCCCGGCCGGTTATCGATGGGCGGAGTTGGCGGGTGCGGCTTCCCGTAGAGGCCCGAATAGCGGGGATTGACGGTGTCGAAATCTTTTTCATACGTGTACCAGGACCAATGCCAGTTCCGATGCGTTGAAACGCCGAATTTCAATCGCTGATTTCGGACCTCGCGTTCGAGTTCGTCGACCACATCCCGCTGCGGCCCCATTTTTGCCGCGCACCATTCCGTCAGTGAGCAGTCATACATCGGGAAGCCGTCGCAATGTTCGCCGACCGGCACGATGTACTTCGCGCCGATTCTCCTGAATAAGTCCACCCATTCTTCCGGCTTCCAGCGTTCGGCGCGGAACAGTGGAATGAAATCCTTGTAGCCGAACATGGATTGCGGTCCCCAGTGCGCTTTGTGCCATTCAAACACCGGGCTTTCACGGCGATACATCAGCCGCGGATACCACTCGGTCAGGTGCGCGGGCACGGAATAAACGCCCCAGTGCAGGAAGATTCCGAACTTTGCATCACGGAACCAATCCGGCGGCTGATAGCGTGAAAGAGAATCCCAATCAGGTTTGTACTTTCCAGGAAAGGGCGTCGAGACCGCCCGCGCAAATAGCGGACTGCTCCAGGGAAAGGCGAGCGCGGCGCTGGCCATTGGGATCTGCTTAAGGAATTGTCGGCGCGAAAAATGTTGGGTCATGGTGACTGTTTCCTGCAGGCCTCTAAAAAATCGGCGGTTGCTGTCATGCTGATCTTATAAGGTCGTTGGCTCCTAAACCTGGGTTAGATTGGGATTGCAAGTAAAACCCATCCATCCAGGAGGAGGCGCGACATGCTGATTATAGGTTGTGATTTTCATTCTCGTTTTCAGAAAATTGTGGTTTTCGATCCCGCGACGGGGAGTTTGAGGAGCGGCGCGTGGACCCCCTGAACGGGGAGGCGCGAGCGTTCTATTCGAGTCTGCGGGCGCCCGCGCGTGAAGAACGGATTGCAGGCCCTGGCGCTGAGCCGAACTTGTGTCAAGGGCGGAAGCTGTGGACGCGCGCCGGGCAGGAGGCTTTCGCAGCCCTGCCGATGCGAGAAGCCGCCGGCCAGCGGCGGCCGGACCTGCTCACGCGGCTTGACCAACTGAACGGCTGGATTCGAGAACTGGACGATCGTCTGGGGCAGGAAGCCGAGAGGCGTCCCGAGGCGCGCCGCTTGGGCCTTTCGCTACGGCGGGGCGAAAGCGCGCATCGCGGTAGCCCGGAAATTGGCGATCCGTCTCTATATCCTGCTGCGTGACCAGATCGATCACATGCGCAAACTCGTTCCCCTGTACGGCAGACTCGAAACTGGGGAGCAAACTCTCAGCCCATTTGACCCTGGCTCACTTCGGTGTTATACGGTGGTAGTAATTGTGGTAGTTCAGGAGGAACCATGTCGCAAAGGATAGAAGCGCAGTTCCTCACACGCACCTATTCCCACTCCTTACTGATCGCCTTAGCGACCGGCATAGTCTTGCTCATCAACTCAGCCTGCGCTTCCAAAGGGCGCGGCAACGATCAGCCCAAGACAGCGAATCTTCCAACCCCCGTAGTGGTTGTCGCCCCAGTCCTTCAGAAAACCGTTCCAGTTTATGTGGAACATGTCGGTCGAACGGCGGCGAATTATACGGTGGACATTCGTCCGCAGGTTTCCGGCATTTTGGAATCGGCGCCTTTCGCGGAAGGCCAACCGGTAAAGAAAGGCCAGGTCTTATTCAATATCGACCCCCGCGAATACCAGGCGGCGCTCGAATCCGCGCAAGCCCAACTTGCCAAAGCGGAAGCCGACGTGGTTCAGGCCAGAGCCAATTTAGGCAAGAACGCGCAGGACGTTGCCCGCTACGCGCCTCTGGTCAAGCAGCAAGCCATTCCCCAGGAACAGTATGACGATGCCGTGGCCGCAGAGCAGATGGCGCAGGCGCAAGTGGAGCAGGCGCAGGCGGAAGTGAAAGCAGCGGAAGCGGCTGTGAATCAGGCCAGAATCAACCTCGGCTATACCGTCATTCGCTCTCCAATCACGGGCATTATTGGCCGCCGGCAGGTGGACCCGGGCAACCTGGTGAGTCCCAATTTGAGCACCCCGCTCGTGACCGTTTCTTCTTCCAACCCGATTCGCGTTGACTTCAACGTCAGCGAAACGGATTACGTGCGCTATATCCAGCGCGTGAAGAGCCCCGCCAGACGCGAGGCGGCAGCCGCCCGGATCGCCTTTGATCTGCTTCTGCCCGACGGCACAGTTTATCCCTACAAGGGAAAGTTCTATATGATTGGCCGCGCCGTGAACGCGCAGACAGGAACGCTATTGATTGAAGCCCAGTTCCCAAATCCTCAGGACTTTCTGCGGCCTGGGCAGTTCTGCCGTGTCCGCTTCGCGGCGGAAATGCGGCCTAACGCCATCCTGACGCCTCAGCAGGCGGTGATGGAGTTGCAGGGCGCGCAAACTGTATTGATCGTGAATCGCGAAAACAAAGTTGAACTTCGCACCATCGCAACCGACGGGAACTATGAGAATTTCCTGATCGTTTCGCGTGGGTTGGAAAGCGGCGAAAGGGTGATTGTGGAAGGCCAGCAGAAAGTGCGACCCGGGATGACGGTGACGGCGGAATTGGCAGCGAGCCAGCCCGGAATCTAGGATGACAGCCTGTCAATTCATGATTCTGAATTGACTTGAGGCGATATTCCTCGCGGCTGCCACGAAGGAGATGTCATTTTGAGCGCGCGCAGCGAGCGAAGAATCCCTGCATCGATAAAACCAAGCAAATGCGGAGATCCTTCGTCGTCCCGCCTGGCGGGACTCCTCAGGATGACAGCGTTGTGCGTTCTCCTCCCGCAGCCTCTCGATGTTGCGCCATGAATTTCTCGAAATTCTTCATTCACCGGCCAATTTTTGCCATCGTCATCTCCCTGCTCATCGTGCTGGTGGGCGGGCTGGCGATCCTGTCTCTGCCTATTGCCGAGTACCCGCAAATCACCCCGCCCACCGTTCAGGTTTCCGCCACTTATCCCGGAGCCAACGCCGCCACAGTCGAGCAATCTGTTGCCGTGCCGATCGAAGAAAGCGTCAACGGCGCCGAGAACATGATTTATATGTCCTCTCGCAGTTCGAACAATGGCGTCTATACGCTCACTTGCACCTTCAGCGTGGGCAGCAATGTTGATCTGGACGCCGTGGACGTTCAAAACCGCGTGCAGCAGGCGGAAGGGCAGCTTCCGGCGGAGGTTATCAACTACGGAATCACGGTGAAGAAGCGTTCGCCGAGCATGCTGATGATCCTCACCCTCTATTCGCCGGATTCAAGCTACGATTCGCTCTTTCTCTCCAACTACGCCGCCATTCATGTGATCGATCCGCTTTCGCGCGTGCCTGGCATCGGCGATTACATGCAGATCGGGCAGACCTACTCCATGCGTGTGTGGCTGCGGCCCGACCGGATGGCCGGCCTGGGGCTGACGGCAACCGACGTGGCCCAGACCATCCAGGAGCAGAACGTAACCGCGCCGGGCGGGCAGATTGGGGCGCCGCCGGCGCCGCCTGGCACTCAGTATCAGTACTCGGTGCTCACCCAGGGCCAGCTTACGACCGCGGAGCAATACGACAACATGATCATCCGCACGCTGCCGGATGGTTCCATTCTGCGCCTTAAGGACATCGGCTATGCAGACCTCGGCGGCCAGGACTATAGCACCTATTCCCGGCTGAACGGCGCTCCCTCCACCACGGTCATTCTCTATCAGCTTCCCACCGCCAATGCGCTGACCGCCGCCAAAGGTGTGATCCAGACCATGGATCGCGTGGCGAAAAACTTTCCGCCGGGGATCAAATACAGCGTCACGATGGATTCAACTCTCTTCATTACCGAATCGCTGCGCGAAGTCCTGAAGACGCTGGTGGAGGCATTGCTGCTTGTCCTGCTGGTGGTCTTTCTCTTTCTCGGAACCTTCCGCGCCACGCTGATTCCCATGCTGGCCGTTCCGGTATCGTTGATCGGCGCTTTTGCGGCTTTTACCGCCCTGGGCTTCTCCATCAATACGCTCACGATGTTCGGTCTGGTGCTGGCCATCGGCCTTGTGGTCGATGACGCCATCGTGGTGGTGGAAGCCGTGCAACACCACATTGAAGAGGGCTTGCCCGCTCGGGAAGCCGCTGAAAAAGCCATGAGCGAAGTTTCCGGGCCGGTCATCGCCATCGCCCTGGTGCTGACCTCCGTGTTCGTTCCGGTGGCGTTTATCGG